>Ga0247780_1001300_pt1 | contig 15678 bp, 17 predicted proteins | sample UWRJL079202R5_FD_179927 | JGI IMG/M metagenome (GOLD analysis project Ga0247780, IMG submission 179927) | Plant litter microbial communities from Arlington Agricultural Research Station in Wisconsin, United States - UWRJ-L079-202R-5 | ecosystem: Environmental > Terrestrial > Plant litter >... | reverse complement strand
GCTGCCATTGTGGAAGAGGGATTGGAAGTAGTGGCTCCGGGAGGTGAGGGTTGGGATGGTGGTGGTGAAGGCTTGGCCGCTTACGTTGAGGGTGATTGGCTCGGCGGGGGGGATGGGGTGGTGTTGGCTGTAGCCGGGGGGCGCACTGGGGATGGGGACGGTGATGTTCATGGCGTGGGTGTCAGGGGCTAGGTGGGTTGCGATCTCGGCTTGTGGTTGAGAAAGAGCTGAACGTGAGCAAGGGGTGTGATTTCTCTGGGGAGAATCGTTCGTCTCTTAAAGAAATGTGCCTGTAAGGATGGGGTGGCTGTGCTCCAGGTGCGCCACGAAAGTCCGAGGCCGGGTCGTGTGATCGGACTGTCCAGCGCGTTCCGAGTGCCCGCAATCTCACCAGAGCTTGGCCCCAAAATCTAGAACGAACTTCAGATCCTGAGCATGAGTCAGCTCCAATGGCCCTCATGAGTGGATGCCCAGCACTTGGAACATACCTGAAGCCTTTCACTGACATCATCAGTCGATGCATGGTTATGAAGCGAGATCTTTGCGAGTCTGCGCTTCCGGTGCTGCCGTTCAACGATTGTCTTGCAGACAGGAGTTAGTCCTACAGTCTGGTTAAGGTAGAGAATTGAAAGAGGCGATTTACCTGCTCGACTGAGTTCTGGGTAATATACCGCACGACTGTCACTGTCTTAGTCTGACCCATACGATGCGCCCTTGCAATGGCTTGGTCCTCAATACTTGGGTTCCACTGCGGCTCGACGATGTGAACACGAGTGGTCGCTGTCAATGTGAGACTGGGGAGTGTTAGTTTGCATCAGCGTCAGGAATTGTGGGTGTCCTACCCCACTGAGCCAATCTCGAGCGACATGATGAGAACCTTGACTTCAGGATCGGTCTGGAACCGACTGAGATAATTGTGCCGGCAAGTGCCAGTCACCCTGCCATCGATCTGGACATATTTAATTCCTTTGCTGTCGATTTTGGCCGCAAGCGAGTCCAGCGTTCGTCGCCAGGATGCAAATTCCAGACTGCAGACGGATGTCAAGTCCAATAACACGTATGCGTGGACGGGATGCTTGCCTCCTTGAGTTATCTAGGTGTTTTTCAAAATTTTCAACAACCGCATTGAGCTTTGATGATTGGTTCAACTCAGCGGTGTCACCCTCGATGTTGGCGGGTGAAGGCGAAAGTAAGGGCACATCAAGCCTGGAGAACGAGCGGACCTTGACGGTTCTGAATCCACATAAGCTATGGCTTGTGCGAAAACGCGTCGGGGCGATCGCGATGTAGGGGCTGTTGGTCACCGACGGCGGGGATTTTCTAACGCCACTGCTTAATAAATAACCGGCGCGGAGATAGAGACGACTTAGTATACTGCATCAACTGCAAGGGTTAATGGAAAGTAGAAGGCATGGTGGTTGGCTAGGTTGAAGGGTGTTTGAAGCACGGCGGCTCTAGCGGTTGCGTGCACTTTTCAGCACGGATGCGTTTCGATCGTGGCGGTTGGAACCTCTCTGCACCTATACCGCAGAAGTAAATGTCTAGGACGAAATCATCGTCATCATCGAGGTGTCGGCTCCATTGCCAATGCCCGGAAAGAGAAGAAAGATCTCGGCCTCTATAACTGTGGAAACTGACCACGGGGGAATGTTACCAATACACGAGATTGCCCCTCCAATCCCAACAAACCTGCTGGCATCTTTTCTTCTTCGCCGGAGGAAAGCTGGAAGAGCGGACGACGCCGTAAGTACTGGAGCGTTTGGCCTTCAGCTTCCCCACCCCATGGGCACCAGAGCTCTTCAAAACTTGGTGCCTAAACTTTGGACAAGGCGCCAGGCAAAGGAACGCGTTGTGGCATAAGTACGCGGGAAAGAAGTAACTGCAATCGTGGTGCGATAAGAGAAAGGTGGATTCTGGGTGGGGAATCGTCAAACTGGTGCTCTGTTGCCCTTGGTTTTCCAAGTTTGTGTTTCCAGAACGCCCCAACCCCGCCTCCAGCCTTCCGGCCTTGTTCCATCGGCGCACTCACATTTGCAGTCTTTGAACTCCAAAATATCGGTGCAGCTCAATCATTCCAAAATGGTTAGTTTCTTTATCTCGGCTTTGATGGCCATGCGGCACGCGGCACGCATCCACGCTGACGGTGGAGCGCCACAGGACTTTGCGTCGCACGTTCGCTCACTGACAGGCACAACACAGATTCTTCACGATCGCGGAGTCTCTGCCGAGGCCTTGGGAGACCTGAGCCCTACCCAGGAAATGGATATAGCTCCCAAACCCCAGCGCCTTCGACACGTGATGGCAACTCTCCATTATCTCCTCGCATTTAACCCCCAAGCCCAGGACTACCACTTCGTCGTCGACCCCATCGACCACCATCATATCGTTCGCGAAGGCTTTCCGCAACTCGCTCATCTGAAGCAGCTACTCCCCTGTGGCATCTCTGTCGTAAGTACACCCAATCTCGCCCTCGCGCTTACTGCTGCACTCCAAGGCTCTGACTAACGCTCGGGGGACTTCGCAGCACTTTAACCCGGACGCCGGTGAGATGACGGTTGACAACGTCGCCGAGGAGCTCTCGATGCGAGCCAAGAGTATCGGGGTTAACTCGATCAAGGCCGCCATCGCCGGAATGCCTGGACTCAGCGTACACTATACCCTCTCGGATCGTGGCAGGTCCGACCAGATGGCTCAGTGCCTCGCAGTAATCGAGCGTGACGGGAAGCCGCATACCCTGATCCTGTATGCCATCCGGGCCTCAGGCTACCATAACACCGGCGGCAAGCCCATGACCTCAATTTTGCACCACGTTATGCGCAGCTACGACACAATCCAAACCATCGCCCGTCTGGAGTTTGGCGGCCTAGACGGCAAAGAACACAAGGGTGACCGCGACGTCGAGGAGCGCGTCAACCGCGTTGCTAGCAAGTCGCAAGTCGTAGTTTGGAATCGCCATGGTCGGAAGTTCGCCAAGTCCTCATCAGAGCAGCTGCTCCAAAGCGGAGAGCTGCGTCTTCGCCTACCTGGCAAAGATGCGAAGGAATACAAACCCGAGGCCGTTATCAAGTTCTCCGAGATCCTCCATGAGGTTCGCGAGGTGGCTAGCAGCAGCCGTTCCCTCACCGGCAAGCCCGCTTCGCGTTCGACTCCGCAGCCCGCGCCGTGCAGCTTCTCGGTCTCGGTCTCCGCCGTGGCAACATGAAATCGACCCACCAGCTCCCATCAACGCCCGGCACCCCCCCGACACGCTGCGCAGCCACCCGTGGACCGGGGTTCTACTGCGCTATCAGTCCGCTTTCCACCGCAAGCTACGCTTCGGCTCGTCGTCTCCTCCGCTTGATCTCACGTCGCTAATCCCCTGCCGCCCCCCCCCCAAAAATGAAACAGAGCAGCGACATGGCATGGATCACACTATGGTTTTGGACGGGGAAGGCCCTTGGGGAATTTTTTTTTCCCCCGCCGGGATGAAACGGCACCGAGCAGAGCATGGGACATTGTAGCGTAGCATTTGAGCGAAAAGAAAAGGTCAACCTTACTCTTTCTTCACTCCTTTGTGATCCACTGAATCAATTCTAATGAGAGGGAGGGTTTCGATGTGAGCGAGCCTTGCATCGGCCGTGGTCGTCCTGGGGCATTTTGGTGTCAAACCTCAGGATGGAGAATCTCTAGACGACTTTTTGCCGCAAAAACAACTCGCGAGGCCTTCTGAACAAGCGGGTGATGACGCACTTGACCTATCAGTCTTTCGGAAGCAAACCATATGAAGCGTACCTCAACTCCCAGGTTATCGAACGCAACCTCGTTGCGCTTGCCTTCCTGCGACAGGCTATCACAGATATTGAAATCACAACTGAGCTGCTCGAAGAAATGGACAAAGAAGCGGAGGGGTTTTTCTCGGATAAACATCGGCTCTATCGGGATGCACAATGGAAAAGGGAGCCGCCTTGGGATGCTGTTGGGGACGCCACCTTCGTCGCTCTCGCGAGTTTCGCTATTCAATCGGGCCACACAGCTGGAGGAATACTTCCGTCAATCGGGATAGCACTCATTCATGATTTGTAGTATTGAGTCTGATCGGCACACATATGTTGACAGTATGTGGGGTCCGTCCTCCCAGGGCTGCCGAATGGCTGCATGTATGGAGTGCTTCCTCTAAAGAGTTGTATAGTTTTGATGGATCAGAGTTAGAATATGTTTCTCAAGACCAGTTGACACTTTCCTTAATCAGCAGCAGGGCTGTAAAACCACCTGCACTTTCTAGCTGCCACGAAATAACTTTGGTGAGGCGGCCAATCATCTCTTCGATGTCCACAAGCCTAGCCCAGGTAACATGTCCCGGTTACTTCAATTAAAAAGTTCACCGGCGATAATCCCCAGTTTTTGCTGCACAGCGCGCACAAGGAAGTTGAAATTCCATCCCGTGTTGTCTGTCCTTCAGCAAGCCCAGCGTGCAAATCACTGCCGATATTAGCGGCATTTTCCTATCAATACCGATTGCATCGGGTGGCCCATCTAGTGACACCGCCTCATCCGCAATGCTATCATGTAATTGGTACTCGGTATCTTGACTCATCGGGGTGCATGTCGATCCCCTCAGCCAAGACTGCAGCATACGAAATACGAAACCCCGCATCTCCAAATCAGCCACCACACCAGGGAGCGACGTAAGGACTCTCCTACTCCAACTCGAGCTCCTCTCTTATGTTAAAAAGGAACTGCGACCGCAACGTTCAAGTTGAGAACAACTCACAAGCTGTGAAGTCGTTTCAGATCGGGATCAACACACAAACCAACATACTACTACTACCTCAGCATCGCAACGCTCAAGATGGAGAAGCTCAACGCTATCCTCCAAAAGCACATCTCTACTGACGAGAGCACCACCGACAAACTTGTCGGCGCAGCTTTCATTATCGTCAACAAAGATGGTACCCGCCCCTCCACTCTAACTCCACCACTGCTAACATTTCTCCCCCCCAGGAATCATCTACCAAGGCTCCGCCGGGCGAATCTCCCCGTCAGCGCCCTCTGCCCCTTTCACAACCAACACCATTGTCTGGGCAGCCTCCATGTCCAAAATCATCACCATCGCCGGCGTCATGTCGCTCGTTGAGCGGGGCGTCGTCAGTCTCAACGATGACATGCGGATTCTAGTCCCTGAGCTTGGCGCACTGCAGATCCTAAGGGGGTTCACTGACAATGGGAAGCCCATTTTGGAGGATAATGAGCTGCCCATTACACTACGGTGGGACTCACTGTCCTCCCCTTTCCCCATGAAGGCTGAGCACGGCGTGGCCGCAACTAACACGTGGTGAAACGGCAGACACCTCCTAACTCACACAGCCGGTCTCGGCACAGACGTCGCTGAACCCGATCTGATGAAATGGTCTGCTGCCGTTGGCCGCACCGCCACGTGCATGGACTACACGCTTGAAGGGTGGAGCGTGCCGTTGAAGTTTGCGCCTGGTGAGGGGTGGTACTACGGCGGCGCGACTGAGTTTGCGGGCGTTGCTGTAGAACGACTCGCTGGCAAGAACTTAGAGGAGGTGATGGGCGAGGAGGTTTTCGACAAATTGGGCATGGGGGATACGACATTCTTTCGAGAAGGGGACCGATTCAAGGGACGAGTGGCGGGTTGTGTGATGCGTGGTGCCGAGGGGGGCCTGAGCGAGGTCCCGGTGCCTGTTCCAGTGGAGCCGGAGCTGTTGAGTCTAGGAAGTGGACTTTACGCCACGGCCGGCGACCATGCGAAGCTGTTGCAGAGTTTGTTACGGTCAAGTGCCGGGGAAGAGGGGCTGCTGCGCAAGGAGACAGTGGATGAGATGTTTCGGCCGCAGTTGAACGAGTCGCAGCGCGCTGTGCTCAAGGCGATCACAGACATGTTTCATGATGCGATGGTGCCTGAGTTTCCGAAGGGTATGCCGCTGGATCATGGGATTAGTGGAATCATCAACACAGAGGATGTCCCTGGAAAGAGGAAGAAAGGGAGCATGATGTGGCAGGGCATGGCGAATGGGCATTGGGTGAGTGATGACAACAATTTTGGAGCTATGGATGGCTAACTTTTGCAGTGGGTTGATCGCGAGTCCGGCATTGCTGGGACGCTGTTTGTCAATGTGCTGCCTCAGGGTGACGCGGCGGTGATCCGATTGTATGATGAGCTGGAGAGAGCTGTGTACGGTGATTTGCTGCCTGCATCGGGGGCTTAACTCCCTAGATAGAAGTAAGAGTTTGTACTGCGCTGTATCACATCTCTATGCCTCACTGTTTGGACAACCTTGCATCTCTTTCGCGTGGAAGGTGATGTGACTTGAGATGGCTGAAGGATCGAGGGACGCGTCGCGTCGCCCCGCTTATTCCCCTTTTCGTCAGTTCCCAGGGGGCATAGGACTCCCTGTCAGCACATAATCTTCACAACGCACATCGCGTCTCTCATCCAGCAACACAGCAGTCCATCAAAATGGGCTCTTTCCTCTCAAAAAATGAGCTCCCGGTGGATGGGCGAGTAAGTTTCCCTGATCTGAGCACTGCGAAGCCGATTTATTGACACGGACCAGACAATCCTCATCACCGGCGGCTCAAGCGGCCTCGGCCTCAACGCCGCCTGCCAGCTTGCGGCCAAGGGCGCCAACGTCATCATCGTCGCCCGAACCCCGAAGACACTGAAAGACGCGCTCGAGCAGATCAAAGTCAGTCTCCAGTACCCTCGCTCCCACCGCGAGACCTAACATTGCCAGGCCTCCGCCCGCTCTCCAACCCAGCGATTCCACTCCATCGTCGCCGACGTAACCACCGCCGCAGAATGCTCCCGCGTCGTCAACGAGTCTGTAGTCTTGAACGACAACACCCCGCCCAACATCGTATGGTGCTGCTCCGGCAGCGCCCACCCAACCCTCTTCATCGACACGCCCATCGACCAATTCCAGACCATGATGGACAGCAACTACTTCTCCTCCGTCTACATGGCCCACGCGATCCTCAACCTGTGGCTGCGTCCTCCCCTTCCAGCCTCCCCTCCCCCTACCACCCCAACCCCATCAAAGCCCACCCACCTCCCCGCAAACCACCTAATCTTCACCGCCTCCTTCGTCTCCTTCTTCTCCTTCGCCGGCTTCACCCCCTACTCCCCCTCCAAAGCCGCCATCCGCTCCCTCTCCGACTCCCTCTCCCAAGAACTAAACCTCTACCAAACTGCACACCCCTCCCTGCCGCACGTGCGCATCCACACAGTCTTCCCTGCGACGATGCCCACTGCCTCGCTGGCGTCCGAGAACGAGGTAAAGACTGACTTGACGAAGATGCTGGAGGAGGGAGACACGGTGCTTAGTGCGAAGGAGTGTGCGAGGCGGGCGGTGAGGGGGCTGGAGAGGGGGGAGGAGCTGGTGGCGACAAGTGGGATTATTAGGGCGGTGATGTGTGGGATGTTAGGGGGGAGTGTGAGGCGGGGAGTGGTGAAAGGGGTGGTGGATACGGTGTTGGCGTGGGTGGTGGTGCTGGTTATGGTGGGCGTGAGGTGGGATATGGATCGGAAGGTGAGGAGGTGGGGGAGGGAGTTTGGGGGGAGTGGGATGAGGGGTGGAAGAACATGAAGACGCACGTGGGTGCAGAGCGTTGGGCTGAAGATGAGGGATGTCGAGTTGTTGGGGATGATGTTCAACGGTCGGCATTTTGGGCGGGACGCGGTTGTCTGTCGGTTATATGTCGCGCTACCCAGGTTGATATTAGTTGCAGGGAAACCCGACAACCTCTAGGCTACGAGTTGATTGTAACTCATATGTCAATCGATGCTCTTGCGCATTGGGATGAGTCACACTCTTAGGTGCTGACGGTGTTGGTCGCGCTGTGAGGCCTCGCCGTCATAGAGTGTGAGAAAGTCTCAACGCCCCAAAAAGGACAAATGCCATACCGTTTCGTTACCATTTTGGACGTAGTTCCATGGTTGGTTGTTGGAGCATGAAAGAACTCACAAACGAGATTGTTTTGTGTCGAGGAGAATTGGCCACCAAAGCTGAGAAGCTAAGCGCCCCACCCGCTCGGGCTGCTGCCTAATGCTGCAACAACCGGGACATTCGTACCTGCAGGCACAACGGCACCTGCGTATTCCATTCCGCACAACCTGGAATTCCGAGTCCGGCAAGCACACCCTTCAATAGTATTTATCAGGCAGGCACGCCCGCGAAGATTTCACGCCAACAGAGGAACTTGAGCATCCTCGGCATCATGCCTCCTGGCCGTCGCTTGATCGCCGGCCGTCCAACCGGGCGAAATGTGTTCCTGTTCCTTCAACTGCCAGGCGAAACGAGAAACCAGGTGTACCACGATCTACTCGGGAAGCCTGCCCAAGGGAGCGGAGAGTGGTACGAGCGCGATCTGTTCAACACAGCGCTGCTCTCCAACCACAGGCGGAGGCTGGACGGCATCAGCTGCAGCGGCTTGCTGTCGTTGATGCAAACCTGTCGGTGTAGGAATCACCATCGCTCTTCATGTCGTTGAGATTTCTGACTTGTTTCCTTGGTGCCGCGCAGCGCTATATCGGGAGGTTTCCGCCTTCCTCTATCACCAGGGGAAGTTCACGCTTGGCCCGCTCGCGCCTAATATCGATTTCCTGCTGAACGGGCCCGGTCGGCACCTTCGATCGGTTGCTATGCGGTTCCGGGATCCGAGGGTGCTACCCGTCTACTTGCCTCGCGAATCGTGGGAGCCCATCGGCCTTTTGGCTTATGAGGGGCGACTTTTAAGGGCCATCGCCGAGAAGGCCCGTAGGATTGAGCATTTGGAGATTCAGACCGTCAAGCACCACCCTCCCATGCCATCTGGCCGCATGCTCCGCCTGTGGGGCGTCGACGTTGACTTCTCCGAATACTCGTGGATAGATCCTCCATATCATCTTCCCGGGCTGTCCGTAGGCGAAATTCCCCAATCTCCCACCGAGGAGCAGCTGGCCGCGATGTTGGAGTGTGTGGCCCCCGGAGACGATGGCAAGCAGACTCTCATGAGGGGGTTGATAGGCGACAACTTCAGGCACAACCACGATCCCTCTTCGAGATTCTGGAGCACAATGCTGCATGAAGTTCGGCAAATGACAGAGCAGCAGCTGTTTTGGCAACATATGCTAGGCGTCTTCCAAGATATGAGTCCCACGCTGCGGACGCTGAGCTGGGTGGGGGTTGTAGACAGGAAGTGGATGGCAGCCCTCGCCAATGTCATGGACGTCACAGTTCGTGGGCGGCTGGACAGAGGCTTCGGCGGTTGGGTGACTGTGGAGCCGTCTTCCGTTATAAGGAGAGAATGTTAGACTTCCGTCTAGAGTTAGCTGCAAGGTGTATTTCCACCTGGAGAGCAGAGCTTAGCACCGTTGACTCCATAATAACCAATAACACCTGGGCAACCTCGCCAGTACCTAGGGATTGGCCGTAGCTCGGTCCGTAACACCCGTTCCCAAAGCCCCTGGCTCAACAACAATCCAGTCGCTATCAGTCAGTTTCCTCTTCGCCCTCACCCGAACACCCGCTGCATCCGCCACAGCAGCCATCCACTTCTTGTCAACCCTTGCAACGAAATTGAATTCCCTCAAAATCGAACTAAACTCCTCAACGATTCCAATCACCATCCACCCCCAAAACCTCTTCTCCTCTTCCAACATAACAAGTCATGCTTCAACGTCACCCCAAAAGCCCCCTTGGAGTTCATGCCGATATGGCTTCCCTACAATGCTTTCGTTAATTTTAGTCATAATTATCCCCTGCCTTACCTCATCCCCAGGCGCAAGGAACTTGACAATCGGCAGGAATGGGTCCTCCCCGGAAGTCACAGAGGACACCGATTCCGACTCCGACTCAGATCCACGCCCGGATCCACACTCTGATCCCGAAACGCAGATAACAGCCGTCGGTATCTCCAGCGGCGGATCAACCCACGAATACTCCGGCGGCTAGACCTAAAACCCATCCACACGCATGCGATAGACGCGGGGCAAATGGTGCAGCATGATATCTAACCTTTCTAGCTGTCGCGCGTTGCGAGCGAGGGAGGACAGCACCAATCGTGGCCAATCGTCCCGGGCGTATTGCACGCGTCCGAGTTGGATGCATACCTTCCGCAGGTGTCGCGCGGGGCCGTGGGGAGAGAGGAAGCGGAGGGTCCAGGACGTAGTTGCGGAGGGGCGGCCGGAGGGGGTTCTTCCATCGCGGTAGAGGTGGTAGAGAGGGGAGTAGAGGAAGGGAGTGGTTTCGAGGTTGAGTTCTGGGGTTTTTAGTGGAATGGCAGGTATAGAGAGAGGGTCGGGAGGGAATGGGGGCTCACGACGGTTGGTTCGCATTAGAGAGAGCAGGTCGTCGAACTCTCCGTTGCCATTGGCGTGGATATGAAAGGGCGCAAGGCCGCCTGCGTGGTCGGGCTCGGACTTCCACCAGTAGAGGTAGCTGTAGATCTGGTTGCGGATCTCGCCCGGGAGTAGGAGGAAGGGGAAGTGCTCATCCTGGTTGGATGTGGGTGACATGGTGGGGTGTAGGATCAGAGTTGGTGAAGTTGAAGGCACGGTAAAAGTTTCAAGCGGCGAGAACCCTCATCCAGGGGGAGTGTGCGGGGTAAGGTGAGCACACCGCACTTGCCTAGCCTAATTGGTCCCGACTCCAAAACCTCAAATCCGGTTTTGGCTGTCGTGACTGCCATGAGGCGTGGCGATATCGATCGCTAATTGCTTACACAGGTGAATCTTACAAGCCCATATCATCCTTCCTTGCACGTCGTCATTATTAAAACGGCAAATACGCCCGATCGTCCACATTTATCATCCGCCTGCCCCTCTGTTCAAGACAGGACGCAAGAAATAGTCACCACCTATTTATACGCCAGTGATACTCCAAGCTTCACAACGCACCTCCTAACCCCTATCTGTCCCTCAGTTCGTTGATTCTTCCCCGAAACGAACCCGCTCTCCCAGTAGACCTCAAGGCCGGCTACTGGGACCCCATCTTGTCCGGGGGCTCCTCAACAACAGGATATGTTTGGCACCACGTCTTCAGCGTGTATTCTGGCAAGCCAGACACCACCGTCCACTGCACGTATACACGCGGACCCACCACGAGCTCCAGCGGTGATTTGCTATGTGACGAGGTGGTCCTCAACACAGTCACGAGCAACCAGACGAGCTTTCGTTATGACTGGAATGGGTCGGCGGGACTTCAAGGTAGGATATTAATTACAGCCCTCATTTTCATCCCAACAGTTGGGTATTTGTCAGCTAAGGGGTGACTCTCAGATTTTACGGTTCGACAGACGGTCGAGATCACCATCAATGGGGTGAGACGCCGGTAGACGTGACTGGAAAGGGTCGAGTCGAGTTTACATGTGGATTGGGCTTCAACAGGCTTGCGTGCGAGGGAACAGGGCGGGTGAACGCGACAATTGTCCCGTTGTGAACAAACCGTTTTTTTTTTGTTGGACACTGCCTACCGAGTTTATTACTAGGTAGGCTGGTGTTGTTTGCTAGAAAATGAATACACTGACTCCCCGAACCCCCCGATCACGATGGCTCAACGACCGCTACTGTGTCAGAGTGTTGTGCCTGAACCGTCGCGCCGGTCAACTCTGCCACAGCAGCCATCCACTGCTGATAAACAGCCCCTTCCATCTAGACAGTACGCAGCGTGCGCACTCTACTTCGAAGGCCCTGGTTTGACGACTACCCATTCCTCCCCTTCCGCCTCTTGCGCCCTCACCGTCACACCAGCTCTGACTGCCAAAGCCCTCATCCACTTCAAGTCCACCGTGCCACACATATCAATCGTTTGTATGGCTGGCCCGAGCCTTGCAAGAATATCTAACATTGTCCCCCCAAAGAACCTCTTATGATCATGAAACAGATCCAGTCTTCTCCACACCCCCTGTCGATACAGCTCGTTCTCTATCATCGCCTTCTCGATCGTCTCTAGCTGCTCCCGCTGATTCTTTGCGATTCCCCTCACATACTCCACCATCTGCCGAATTTGCTCTTCGTTCAACACGGAGGTCAAAACCTGGAACAAGTCCACCGGCAGCTCAACCGGGGGATCCATCCACGAATACTCCGGGATGCGAATCACCTGCCCGCCCGCTGTGCTGTAGATTGCGAATTCGCGACTAAACGCAATCTCCAGGCTCTCGAGACTCACGGCTACCGAGGCGAGTGCCTCAAAATTGCGGATGCTAGTTTCGAGCGTTGGCTGGCTGTAGTGTGGCCCCGTGAACCACCAGATTAGACGCTCGCTGGAGAGGAACTCGACGCGTCTGAGGTGGCGGCCTGGCCCGTTGAGGATAAAATTAACGTTCCAGTCTGTATTGCTGTCGTGGAAGATGTAGAGTGGGGCGTAGAGGAAGGAGGTCGTTTCAGCGTGGAGTTCTACGTCACGATGTTAGCCACCTACGCGTGAGCTTTGCATGGGACGACATACGGCGATTGGTCCGCATCAAGGCGAGGAGGCCGTCGCATTTTACGCTCGCGAGCCCCACTTCGCCGTTGAATGGGATGATGGTTTCCGGTCTCCCGACATTCGAGAAGGCGGATTCGTACAGATGGTGATAAATCTTGTTTCGGATCTCGCCGGGCACATTGAGGAGAGAGAGCGACATCTTGGGCGGTAAGTTGTCAGGGCGAGAGGATGCCGCCAGGTTCCGCATTGTTCAAGCGACGTGCGGGGGAAAAGGTAGCATCGCAGCTGCCTGACCCGCGGTTGCCTGGTTGCAGCTGGGAAGGAACCCCATTGGTCGCGTCCTTGACAGGCATCCGGGGCCGACAGAATCCATGTCTTGCAACCGCGCATCTGGAGCATCAATTCTTCTTGTCACTACTACGAACCTTTTAGCTGAACAACAACCCACTCCTCACGCCCTGCCTCGATCAGCTGTGCCCGGACAGTGACACGCATAAGATCAGCCACGGCCACCATCCACCTCCTATCCACGGTCCCAACCACAACAGCCGTTTGCATCGTCTTGCTACGAAGACCTCTAACAACTTCTTGCCGAAGAATGCCTTATCCTTCTCCACATTATGCAAGGTCCACCAGAAATGCCCCATATTTCTCTCGGATATATAGTTCCTCCCGAAAATTCAACCCTAGCCGTTCTAGCCCGACAGCGGCCGTGGCCAGCGCCTCGAAGATGCGTAGATGGTGGCCATTGAAGTCATGACGGTCAGATTTCGGAACGGTCGGGACGGAGCGAGAGAAAAATCTATCCTTCCGATAATGCTCCCATATTTTAAGTCGCGTCTGGTGGTTGTCAATATTGCAAATGGGAAAGTCCATCTCCAACACCACCTACCGGATGTTTCGGCCTGGGCCATGGACAATGAAGTGGACGTGGCATTCCAGGCAGTCAGGGCCGGAAGGATACAGCCCTTTTACGTGGGGTTTCTTACAGTTTCAAAGGCTCCATTTCAGCAAGCGAAAGTGAAAAAGAACGCACCCTAACTCCGGATAAAAGACAGGGTCCCCACATGTAAGTCAGTGCGAAATACCCCATCCTACTGTCAAGACAGGCCATGGGGCTTTAATTCTGTAGGCCTTCCTGCAATTGTGTCCTGAAGCGGTAACGACGAAAGCCCTTCTCACTCGCAAGTTGATGTACCTTATCGTTTAGGGGGTTGATGATGTCCGTTGTGTTGAGCTGGCAAGCAACCTCAGGTAGGAACCACCACTTGGCCCTACTATTCACACACCTATTTCAGGCCGGCCAAGGCAGCCACAGTTTTTAGAACAATCAAGCATCGCTACAACCACTCTTTAGTTGCCAACAAGTCCCAATATTGCCTGGTCATGAGTGCGATGGTGGTGTTTGAAGCAGACAGGAGTTGATCTAAAATCTGGTCATTTCTGCTAGAAGTCGCGACCCCACAACCGATCGACCTGATTGCCGATCACAATTTCCACCATTCCTCCTCGACCACCCCCCCATTTCCACCACCACCACTCCTTCAATTCTTCACCAAAACACACCAAATTAAAGATGAATACTGTGCGTGAGCAGAATATTACGTCGGCAATCGATAAAGTTAAGCGCGGAGTCACACAGCGAGAGGCCGCGCAAAACTGGGGCATCCCTTAAGTAACCCTCTGTGACCGTATCCACGGCGTAACTAACAAAAAAACCAGTAAATTAACTAACTGGAGGCTCTCTTCTGAAGAGGAGTCATTCCTCGTTAATTAGTACCTTAATAAGGAAGCCTCTACGCAGCCTCTAAGCAAGGCCCAGATTATTAGAATAGCTATAATAGTCCTTACTGAAGGAGGTAATTTTACCCCTATTAGCTACCGTTAGGTAGACCACTTCCTAGCACGCTACACGCGTGTTAAAATAAAGAAGTCGGTATTGTTAAAAAGCGCGAGGAAGCACGGTTTTACAAAGGAGGCTTATAAGGAGTTTTACAGCCTTCTTAACTTTCACTTAAAGTTTAAAACTATCCGTTACACTAACATTGCTAATATAGATAAATACGGCATATAAGAGGGCGAGATAACGGCTGGGACTGTTATAAGTAATTCTCTTACACCTAAAGCCCTCATTCAGTCCTTTAATAGAACCACCTAAGTATTTATTTTAAAGATAATTACTATAAACGGCTGGAGGCTAACTCTAGTTATTGTCTTTACGGGGGTAAGTCTTTAAGGACAGTAATATCCTAAATAGGTTAAAAACCAGCTTAATATCCGTGATTAAAAGTATAACTACTCCCCCACTAACTTCAGCAATATAAAGATAGCCTTAAAATAGTTTAAAGAGGTCTATTTACCGGAAACTAAGCCTGTAGACCCTACGGAGTAGCGCCTTCTTATTATAAATCCCCACTTGAGTCACGAACTGGAAGAATTAGCTTACTTAGCCTTTAAGAATAAGGTTCAGGTACTGTTTTTACTAGCCTACACCTCCTATAAAACTTAGCCTTTAGATTATAGTGTTTTCTCAGCTCTTAAGACTTACTATAGGTAACGAACAAAGCTACTTACAGCCTGTCGAGGCTTAGCACTAGCTTATAAATAACGTTTCCTTCTGGCCTATAGGGATGCCTCTAGGGAGGGTGTAAACCTTACTAACGTAAAGAGTGGCTTTAAAAAGACTGGTATATAGCTGTTTAACCCCTCTTAAGTCCTTAGTAATCCTAAGGCACTGATTGGAAACTCACTCTCCCCCCCTTAAACGGCCGCAGACCCTTAAGATAGCCCCTATCTCTACGGACAGTGCTGTTAAGACTCTGTAAAAGAGCCGTAATATTCTCCAGGCCGTTAATAACGCTAGGGGGTACGTAAGCCCTACTAATTGAACCGTAAGGAGTGTTCTTCGTAAGGCAGGGAAGGTGCTGGATCAAAGTAACGTAAAGATGGCCTTGTTGGAAGCCGAAAACGCGCGTTTAAAGGAGGATTTAAGGGCTACGGAACCACGTAGTAGGAAGAAGGTGAAAGAGCCTCCAAACGGCAAGTTTGTAAGGATAGGCGACATCGTTACGGCTGAGGAGGCTTTGCAGAAGCCCCTAAAGCGGAGGCGAGTCACCGCGCGCGTAGACCCCACCCCTGCGATAGAGGAGGCTCAGGAGGTTATATACCATGGCTTGGAGAGCCTTCGTCGCGCCGAGGAGATGTAGAAAACATGTTGTTTCATAGAAATTAGTAAGGAAATGGATGTTTTGTGGCATGGTTACAATTG
>Ga0247780_1001299_pt1 | contig 15684 bp, 9 predicted proteins | sample UWRJL079202R5_FD_179927 | JGI IMG/M metagenome (GOLD analysis project Ga0247780, IMG submission 179927) | Plant litter microbial communities from Arlington Agricultural Research Station in Wisconsin, United States - UWRJ-L079-202R-5 | ecosystem: Environmental > Terrestrial > Plant litter >... | reverse complement strand
TTATTATTATAATAACTATTATTATCCAACTTTAAACACTAATATCTTTCTCATTTTAAGCAGTATGGTAAAACAGATTCCAGTTCTGGATTCTACGTAATAAGTCATATAATAAACGTAAGTAATAGAACTTATTATATTACTTATTAACTGGTTATTATTTAAATAAATATTATTATTAAACTTTAAATAGTAATATCTTTCTTATTATAAGCTTTATGGTAGAAAAGATTGTAGTTCTAAATTCTAGGTAAAAACTTATGTATAACAACACCTTCTTTGGTTAGATATAGCCTTGTTTTTATTTCCGAATACCCATTTGTTAAATTTTTTCAAACGCGAATAACTCCTGAACCGTAACCCTAACCCTGAATCTGACTTCAGATTTGGACTCCTGGTCACGTGACGTGTCTGAAAACATAGTGTATCACGTGATTTGGGGCCCGAGTAGGGGCCCGAGCAGAAGGGCCCGAGCAGACCCACTTTTGATAATGAACCGACCAGTCCTAGGTCGAGTTGAATTTCCTTATCAGTTTTGACTGAATTTCCCATAGTAATTTTTTTTTTAGACCACCCTTACAACAAATTGTCCTCCGGACAGGATAAAAGTAAAGTGAAAGTAACTTAGTACTTTAATTATAGTAAATAAAGATATAAAACGAAGTTTTATAAGGAGATACTACATTACTTACTATATGTAAAAGCACTGTATATAAACAGTATAAAGGTTAGCGAACGAGAAGTAACCTGCTTAATAAAATTAAAGCTAAAATAATATAAGTTAATATATATTAACTGTAATAGTAACTACTTAACTTTTTATAAAGACTGTTACGTAATGAAAAAGCACTGTAAGTGCATTAAAGCGGTCTTCCTTAATAAAGCTATAATATATAAAAAACCGTATAGGGAAAGGAATAAGCAAAACCTAAACTTTACTTTTATTATTAAGCGTAAGTGCACTGCAGCTAACCAGTTTATAATTATATAAGGATATAGAAATTAGGTAACTAATAAAAGAAGATAAATCTTACAGGTTAAAATAAGGAGACTTAATCTTTTAAAAAAAGTAGGAATACTTAACGGTAATAGTATTATATAATATATAAAGTTACTAAACCCCAGTAGCACCCTAGAGACCACATTAACCCCACTTAAACAGCAGCCCGTAAGAGCCTTAATAAAACTAACAGTAACTATTAATAAAGTTTAATAACCCTTATAACTAGCTATATCACCACTTATAAGTAACCTTTTATAAAACAGTTAATAAAATTAAAGTACTATATTAAAATATTAATAATAAGGACGTGAGATTTAATCCTGTCCGGAGGACAATTTGTTGTAAGGGTGGTTTAAAAAAAAATTACTATAGGAAATTCAGTCAAAACTGATAAGGAAATTCAACTCGACCTAGGACTGGTCGGTTCATTATCAAAAATGGGCCTGCTCGGCCCCTCCGCTCGGGCCCCTACTCGGGCCCCAAATCACGTGATATGATATGGTTTCAGATACGTCACGTGACCCGGAGTCCAAATCTGAAGTCAGATTCAGGGTTAGGGTTACGGTTCAGGAGTTATTCGCGTTTGAAAAAATTAAACAAATGGGTATTCGGAAATAAAGACACGGCTAAATCTAATCAAAGAAGGTGGTTTTATATGTAGATTTTTACCTAAAATTCAGAACTGGAATTCGTTTTACTATAAAGCTTATAATAAGAAATATATTACTGTTTAAAGTCTAATAATAATAATTATTTAAATAATAACTGGTTAATAAGTAATATTATAAGTTCTATTACTTACGTTTATTATAGGGCTTATTACGTAGAATCCAGAACTGGAATCAGTTTTACTATACTGCTTAAAGTGAGAAAGATATTAGTGTTTAAAGTTAGATTATAATAGTTATTATTATAATAATCTGTCAATAAGTAGCATAATTGTTGGGTTTTCACAACCCTAACCCGGCCAGTGTGGCTGGAACAGTGTGGCTAGATCCACGCAGCCGCTCCGCGGCTGGCTCCGTGGATCCGCGCACCCACGAAGCCACTAGCTTCGTGGATCTGCACAGCTAAGAACGCCAGACTCCACTGCCAACCTCGTATTCAGTCAGCCAACCTCGCTTCACAGAAGCGAGTGTGGCCAATGCACTTCGTGCACTGGCCACCCTCACGGCTATAATACTACGGCTTCCGCTCTCGAAGATAGAAATAATGAATCACCTTCAATACACACTGCTTTCCAATGCCTTGACCCCTTTTGTATTTTAATAATAATAAGAGGTAATAATTACGTTTCCTATACAGTTTATTACGTAGAATACAGAGCTGGAACTCTTTTTACTATACGGCTTATAATAACAAAGATATTACTGTTTAAATCTAAAAAATAATAATAATATTAACGTAAACTTAAATATCTCTCTGGTTGTAATAGCTATTCCAAATAAGGCTTTGGATTAAGAATTACAGTTAAAATCTACGTATGATACTACCTTATTCTATATTATAAACTAAGATAATACTTGTGAAAGTTATGGTTTTTTCACTTTAAACCTGAATATCTCCTTTTACTGAACCCTAGCCCTGAAAATAAAGTGAAAATCAGATTCTACATCACGTGATGTATATTAAAACGTATTATTTGATTATGTAAGCTTATAATTAATAATTATTAAATTATTACTCCAATTCACCCAGTTAAGTTAAAAAAAACTTTTAGTTTTTCACAGATAGAAATAGAAATAGTATAGTGGTAAATAACGTAATATAAATTAAAGAGGTTTCCAGTTTAAAATGCATTTGTGAAAGTGAAAAAAAAACTTTAAATTGTAAATTGTAGAATAAAAACTGTAAACCCTATAGAATAAAGCCTGTAAACCCTGTAGGATAAAGCCTGTAAACCCTTTAGAATAGAGCTTATAAGCCTTATAAAATAAAGTCTTTAAAAAGTAAGATTTATTTTTAATTATTATTCTTTTTCTTATTTCTTTTAAACTTTATAAAATAAAGTATGTAAATCTTAAAAATTAAACCTTATAAACCTTATAAAATAAGATTAATAAAACGTAAGATTTCTTTATAAAGATTACTCTTCTTAACCCTAATTATTATTCTTTTTAATATTCATTTACCTTTTTAAACGGATATATTGGCCTCTGGACAGGTTTCTGTCGCTTTGTTCGCTATACTTATTGAAATAAGCTTAATACTCCATGCCAAAATTGCCAGGAGCGAAAGTGAGGAATGGAGCGCCCCATAGCGTAGCGGAAGGCTGTCACGTAATGACGAACGAAGCGACGCCAGCAATTTTAACAATTATAAGCGGCCTAAGAAGACCTTAAACGCGCGAGAGGCTGGAAGAGAAGGAGGGTTGAAATCGACTCTAATAAGGCCTTCGCTGGGTATTAATGAGATCCGCCGCGTAAAGAGGTTAGCTGCTAGGGAGTATATTAAAGATTCTGAATTTTCAGAAGAAGAGGATTCTGAAACTGTAAGCTGTATTGTCGTAGCTATCTAATTGACGAAGTTGTGGGCAATTAAAGTTAGTGATGTACCGAATTGACTCGAATTATCCGGTTTTACTCAGTGAACGTGCACGCTCACGAGCCACGCAAAGCCACGGCTCCAGCCTCTGGGTTCTGAGTAAGCGACTCCTTTACAATCGCTAGATTTAGCTTAGTGGAAGCCAACCCCCTGAAGGCAGTGAGACTAGCTCCCCCTACAGAACCAGGGACCTTGAATTGTGTAGATTCTGTGGATTTGCGTGGATTCCGTAGATCTTAGTGTTTTGGAGCGCTGTTCTTTATACTAGAGTAGTACAGTAATGGTAAGAATAAGAGACTAGCTAGTGGATTAAGTAGCTAATTCTAGTATAAAACTGCTTATAAACTCGCTGCTCTTAACACTTTTTATTCTTCATAATCTACCTCTTCGTCGTCAACCTCCGAATCCATAAAATTCTCAGCATCTTGCTCCTCCAGAAGATCTATAAGCCGTTATTTCATATCCCTAGATTTCACCGCTAAACCACATACCTTAGTAATAACTAACAGATTACGTTTTGTAAGCTTCTAGTAATCCACGCAGAGGTTTTCAAATAAGGGGTTACCATGAATAAGGTCTAGCTTGTATTCCCCTAAGGTGTAAGTTATTATTACTATCTCCTAATTAGTAAAATCAGGCTTAATATTCGCCTCCTAAAGACACTTAATCTTAATTAAGTGGTCTTTAAACCCGTTAAGAGTAATAGTAATACTAGTATCGATAAAAGACTTCTAAATAAGGTTACCTCTTTTTGTTAAGAGCCGTATAACCTCCGTAATAATATAGGTAGTGAAAATCTGCTAAATACTAAAAGATTACCCCTTAAAATCAGTATATACCTTTTATTTAACCTTTAAGCAATCTATTACCTCTTTTTAACTACCTTAATCCACTTATTAATATATGTATTTAAGGGCTGTAATTTAGGGGCTATACTAGTTAGTATAACTATAAGATCGATACTGTAATGCTAGAGTAAAGCCTTAATATTATCAGTTACGTAAAACTTTGTAAAGTCTTATACTAATAAAAAAGAGGCTGTATTTACTAATAGAACAATAACTTATTTAATTAACTATATATAGAGAGCCTCTGTATTATAAGTAATTAAGTTACATAACGTAATCACCTTAAGGCTTTAAAGTTAGACCTCTTTTAGCATTATATAGCCCTCACTCCTGAAAATAAATGTAGCCTTTACATAAAGAATTCTATTAGCTAAAGGATATAGTATTAACATAGCTATACGCTTAGATTAACCTCCTTTCATAACATATACCCTAACGGTCTTATTCCCCACTTTATTATAAGTTTAGCTATTAGGGTGCTTAAAAGGTATAAGGGTTTCGTTAATATTAATGATATGTGATAGCTGAAATTAGCGTCATAACACTTAATTAGCACCTAGCAGAGAGCCTTTAGCAGTTAGTGGTAATAGTAATAATAATAGTGGTTACGGCTGTAAGGTGTTAGTAAAATAATAAGGGTAATTGGTTAAATAAAGCAGTAGTGGTTTACAAGCCTTCGGAGCCTTACTAGCTAGCACCTTAACTTCAATATAGTTAAGTGTAAGCGACGTAGGTATCTTAACAGCTAATAATAAAAGGAGGTTAATTAGTATAGGCTCTTTAGTAGCTAAAGGAAGGTTATAGTTAACTGTTAGAGGAAGGTTATTATTAACTACTAGTTTAAGGGTTAGCTTAAGGGCCGGCTTAGGAGCCGATTTAGGAGCTAATTCAGAAGCTAATCTAGTAATTAGCTTCAGCTAACTAATTCAGTAAATGTAACAGAGGAAGGTATTTATAAGGTTAACGTAATCTTCTAGTCGTTTAGTAACCTAATTAGTAAAACAGTAAAGCGAAATACATTACCTCTGGAAGAAGTTACAGAACTAACCCTTACTAAAGCTGAATTATACCTTAAAATCTAGATAAAATTCAGAATATAACTTACATACAGTACACCAAAACCAACCGATTTTAACTGGCTTACCAAGCTTCCATATGTTAATAAATTCTTAATGTAATACCTCCTCTAAACACAGCCACCTAAGGCGAAAGATTAGCTTATGGCCGTTTAAAATAATATTTCTCCACCTTTACTAGTTACCCACTATATTTACAGATTAGATTGTAAACTTAACAGCAGCTTCAATATATGTTAAAGGATATTAAGTAGTAAAATCCGCAGTAAAAACAAGCTTATACTTATCTTCTTTAACGTAATAGCATTTCCACTCTCTGTTATAATTAACTTAGTGGAACATTAGGTAATTAAGTATACGGATTTATTATTTTCTTAAATAGGAGCGCTTAAAGTATATAACCTTAGGTTATTTAATATAATTAACTCCGCGTGCTTACTAATCTTTTCACTTCCTACCTCACTTCTTAAGTTTATTATTATAATAGTTATAAAAGGTGTTAACTGGAAACTCTATAAGTAACACGTGTAGGACTATGGGAGCCGGTTAGCAGGGAGAGGAGCTGCTTAAAAAGCTATTATATTAGTAAATTACTAGAAAGAAAGCTAATTGCAAAGCGTAAGGGCCTTAGAAGAAGGAAGACTGCTTACCAGTATGAAGCTCTCACAATATGCTGGAGGCTGACCGGGGTGCCAGTCGGCACAGTTGCTGGGGGTGGAACGAGGGCCCTGAAGAGGGCAGAGAGCGCTGTAACTAACCAGAGGTCGTAGTTGCGCGCCTTCTTCGCGTGAGGAAACGAGGGCATTCGCGCGTATTATTGAGTAGAAGAAGATGGAATTGTTAGCGTTGAGCGAAGGTGTTAATCGCTCTGAAGAAGGCCAATTGGAAAGGTGCCAGCAGTGGGGGGATGGAGCTGGCAGAATTTCAACCCTAGAAAATAATAATTTTGAAGAGGTAAGAACTAATCCTTTTCCAGAACGGAGCTAAGCCTTATTCAGCCGTGGATAGGAGGCTGGAGCGGTGGCTTTGCGTGGCTCGTGAGCGTGCACGTTCACCGAGTAAAACCGGATAATTCGAGTCAATTCGGTAGTGGGGGTGCGATTTTAGTGCGTGGTCTAAAAGTGGGTCGGTCTAAAAGCCGGTCACCCGACTTATCTCTTGGCCAACGGCGACGACACGCAGCTCGACAGGCCCATTAGTGGTAGCGGCTCTACGCCGTTGCAAGAAGCGATCAGGAGGCGAGACATACAGGTCGTGGGGTGGTTGTTGGAGCACGGCGCGGCCCTCAATAACGCCTTGAAAGATCTTGCGAGGGAGGTAGCGAAGCAAAACAAGGAAGTTGAGTCTGAGAAGGACGACATCTTGACCTTTATCAACAAATTTCGAAAAGGAGAAGGTGGTACGCCGCCGAGGTAGAAGGTCGAACTAGTAAAACCCGCATCGGGAGAGGGAAAATCCGTTGCAAAAACGTCGGTAGCTGAGGCAGCCATGGGTGTCAATACGCCGACAGGGAGACCGCCGATACAAAAGTCCATCTCTAAGGAGTCAGCCGGTAAGTCCCCCAAACCCCAAACCTCTCCACGGAAGGGCATGGCTGACATGTCGACTTCAGTAAGCAAAGCAGGAGGAGGCGCGTACCCGGCAACGTCGTCTTTGCGCTCCCTCAGTAGCTTCAAAATCTGGTCGCCGCGAGGGGAAGGAAAAAGTAACAATGAAGTTACTCATGCTGCGGGAGAGGCACGAGAAGTGAGCTCGAAGGTCGTGCCGTCAGCTAGCGGGCCACGGCGGCAGCAACACGCACTGCCTATTGAGCCAGGGTGAGTACTGTCACGTGCGTAAGGTACGAATATGTAAATTTTGTGTGCCTAGATTCGTCTCATGGAACAGGCAGAAGCGACCATCGATGCTCGCCTATATCCATCATATACCTACCAAACGCACCCCAGACTTTTGATGCGACGTGAGCCGATCCAAAGGTTTCCATGCGGCCAGGCCAGGACCCTGATTCAAGCCCATGGTTGCAAAGGGTTTGACCCTTGCGGCTTCTTTCTCATCTGCCAAGAAGATGCGGGGAAAACTTACCGCAATCACTTGCCGATGCATCACAACCTTCCCACCAGTGCGCTCACAGAACTCAACCCACAGGCAGGGTAGCACTCTGAGCCGGGCCGTGCTGCAAAAGCACCTCAATGGGTAAGGGCTCTGCGAATGAGACTTGGGCCAGGCACAGACGGTGAACCACACCAAATAAGCTTTTCTGTCACCTGTCAGTCGGCGCACGGTATCACTACTGCGGGATATGTGAAGTTCGAGCCCGGTCCGTGCTCGGCTGGTTCCCCTCCTTCACGATGATTCGTGAGATATTTTGCGCCTTGACAACAAGGGCATTGTCCTCGCTTGCGAGGACATCAACAAGGGATTGTGAGGCAGCGGCGAAATAATATAAGGTCTTGCGTTTCGAGACCTCATATTGCTCGGTGAGCTGTCGACTTGTCGCCCCCACCGAATTGTTCTCTGATTTCTTGTGCTTCGCATCCTGCACTGAGCTAAAACCAATTCATCCTGCACTCTCCCCCAATCACTAGTCAACATGTTCGTTAACCGACGTGACGACCCTTCGAGCATGGGACCACCACCGCCGCTCACCCCAGAGCAATTCGCAGCGTTGCCCCACGACGACGCCGGTCCCAGGATCAACGCCGTTGTCTGGAGCCTCACCGCCGTCTCGGGCCTCTTCCTAGCTCTACGCTTGTTCTGCAAAGCCACTCGTTCCAAGGGCTTCTGGTGGGACGACTGGGTGCTCACCGCTGCATGGGTACGACTGCTCTTTCCCCCTCCCCGTAAGACAGACTTCTCACTAACCCACGTCATAGCTAGCAATCCTGGTCAACTCGGTCCTGGTATCCCTCTGCATTTCCCTCGGTGTCGGAAAACATACCTGGGACTTTCCTCTTGAGAACCTCAGCGACATGGTGCGAATCTACACCGCGGCCGGCACCCTCGCAGTTTGCGCCTCCATTTGGTCCAAGACGAGTTTCGCCCTGACCATTCTGCGCCTAACTAAGGGCACGGGGCTTAGGAACGTGGTGTGGTTTCTGATCATCTCGTTGAATGTCTTTATGGGGTTGACAGGGCTGTTTAATTATATTCACTGCTGGCCTGTCAATAAGCTGTGGGATTTTGCGGCAGAGGGAACTTGCTGGCCGGTTGATATCCTGATCAACTATGATATCTTCTCTGCGGGTAAGCTGTGCTGACACTTTATCGCGCTTCTTAGATCTGACTGTTGCAAACAGTTTATTCCGGTGTGGTGGATATAATTCTTGCGCTGATTCCCTGGAAAGTCATCTGGGGACTTCAAATGCGGAAGCAGGAGAAGGTTGGCGTTATCATTGCGATGAGCATGGGTGTCTTGTGAGTTTTCTTGCAACGCCACTGCTTGCCTTTTCGGACCTTTTCATCTTCACCAGTACCGTTTCAAATAGCGCAGAGGCTAACCGGACTCCCTCTCACAGCGCAGGTGTAACCTCTTTTGTCAAAGCTGCCTACATGCAAAGAATGACAGCACCGGACGTCTGTGAGCTGACTCTTGCCCTCCCCCTCTCCATCCCCCGTAGCGTTCGCCCCTGACACTCAACAGACGACATGATTGACCTAAACTACTGGAGCAATGCCGAGAGCACTGTGACCATCATCGCCGCAAGCATCCCCGTCCTCCGCGTTCTTCTGAACGATGTCAAGAAGTCTGTGTCCTCCTCCAAGCAGTACTACGGATCATCGGGCAATACGTCGGAGAGACCCAAGAGCTCCAAGCTACGCCGGTCTGGAAGCGACTCGGTGGTTACTACGATTGGGGGAAGTCGTTCGAGGTCTACTGATGTGGATGATGGTGAGCTGGGGTTGGGCGGTTTGGAGGGGAAGATTGTGCAGACGCGGCACTTTGAGGTTGAGCTCAATCAATTCAAGGAGAAGCCATTTGGGGAGGGTAAGTTCTCTTTGTAAGTGAAGACGAGAGAGGAGAGCAATAGGAGCAGTGGCCTTCCTTTTTCAATAGCCTTAAGGTAGAAGAATTCAATGCGAATTCGCTCTTTATTCTTTTTGGTCTGTAAGACATTCTCGTGATGTAGGGACATTAAGGGCATTGGTTATCGTACAGTGTGACAGTTCCTCTATGTCCACGCCCAACCATTAAACACCGCCCCGGCCCCCTTCCTATGAATCCTAGCTTCCCATGAATCTCCACAAATCTCACCCCGATACCGACCAAAGCAAAGACCCTCATGAGTCTGCCTAGTTGATGGTGACTAGGGCCTTGATCATAGCATTAACATCAACCCCCTGCATCCCCTTCGCAGCCGCGCAAATCTCCGCCGAGATGTCCACAATCGCGCTAACCGTGGTACCAACCGCAACATTGAGCCGCACAACAGCAGCAAGTGAAATCTGCATGATGGGACCGGCAATGCTGCAAATGCAACCCACGACAGCAAGCAGCTCAACCGCGATGCGGACAAGAACGTCAACCTTGGCCGAGACGACGAGCTGCACCAAGGCGAGTTGGACCGCGACAACGATGAGCTTGATTTCGGCGAGGAGGTTGAGCAGGGCGGTAAGCTCGGCGTCGACGAGGATGTTGGCGTTGAGGCGGGTGCTCATAGAGAGGAGGGCAGGGAGGACGCGGGTGACGATAGCTTAGAGGTGGACCTTGAGGGAGGCGAAGGCGGAGATGAGGATGTTAATGTCGATGTTGGCGTTGGCGGAGGCTGAAGCGGTGATTTGCGCTGAGACGGGTTAGTTGTAATCTTCGGTTAGAGGGAGAGGGAATGGAGTGAAGTACCGATGATATCAAGGTCGGCTTGGACGTTGGCCTTGACGTCGACGACGATACCGGTGACGCTGACGAAGACTTCAACAACGGCTGAGACGTCGACATCGACATCGACATCGACGGCGATGTTGGCCGACACATCGGCATTGACGGCAATGTCGCGGCGGCGGGGGTGTCGTTCTGGCCCGAGGGAACAAGGTTGGCTGGGCAAGGGAACACGGTGCTGTCACAGCTTCGCTGAGTCAGAGGGACGGCCATGGCCGTGGCAGCGATGAGAGCAGCTGCGAAGAACTTCATGTTGGCGGTGGCGGTGGTTTGGTTGGAAGGTGAGTTGTGAATGAGTGTTGTTTGGCAGTTGTATTATTGAATGAGCGACCGAGTTGGAATGTTGAACGAGTGACTTTGCAAACGAGTGATGCAGTAGATGGACTGGAGAATGGAAGCGAGGTTAAGTGATGGTGGTGATGAGAAGCTGTGAAGAGAGAGAACATCATCCAGTTTGCATACCCCTCTGGCATCAGTTTTCCCTCCGATGCGCCTTGATTTCATCTCCACCACCTGCATGGCCAAACTGGTGATCGCGTTGTGGCTTCTCCCCTTTGTTTGAAGCTATGCAGTAGACATTATTGTTTCCGACTTCTCCTGCCGATTTCAGTGACCCATCCGCAGTAGCTCATGCCACAGTCTTAGCCAGAGTATGTTGAAGTCTTTCCTTCCAGTGGTCGTAGCCTTCGAACTAGGATTTAACAAAATGAGCTGTATGTGCTTGATATTTCTTGCTGTTTCTTTTATATCGTTGACAGAAGCAGAGTATCCGCGTACTGGACTCCATTCAAGCCCACCCAACTCATTCACCGTCCCTGAAAACGCAGTTTGTCTTTCTGTTGCTTTTCTCGCAGCGTGCACTTCTCTGGTTGACTTTGCTGCACGATTTTGTTTTCTTTCCAGTTGAACCTGCATGATTCAAATCCTGGCGTTTTCGGCGTTTCTGAATGGCGCAGCAGCTGAGGTGGCCATGCAAGTTCGGTCTCTTGGCCTGCGGCCAACTGGAGAAAAGAAAAGTGTGGCTGAAAAGGAGCACAAGTCGTCCAACGGGATTGGCCATGTCAAACGACACAGCTCACTGTGTACACACTCTGCCGCGTCAACTTGTCTTACCGTCTTGCAGTATCGCGCCCGCCCGCTGCAAGCCAATCCGATGGCTCCGGGCTCGGCAGCAATTTTTGTTCGCGTCGGCGAGACCTTTTTCAAATTGTTTTGTCTGCTTGAATGCAGCTGGTTGGTCGCGAGTTGGTGAACATGGAAATGTGCATCCGGGAAGTCGGGCGTCTTGTACGCCGGGGATCGCGTAAGTCCAGGAGGGCGAGACGCTGGTATACGAGGTGGCTAGCTGCCAAAGGGATAGTTCCACCAACTACACCTGTCAGGCTCGGAGCGAAGGATGTCGGACCAAGAGCGAGAAGCGCTCCGCCCACCTATTGTGAGACCGGGCAACACTCATCGTATGGACAAAGATGTATGCTAGGGCTATATAACCTTCATTTTACTTTATTTTTCGGCTGTAGTTAGTTCTTGTCAGAAGCACTGCACTCTGGATTCTGTGGAATTGAAGGGGTTGTAACTTCGTGATTCTCTCGCTTTTTTTCGGCTCTCTGGCTTAGCCAGAGAACCTTCCTTATAGCTGTGAATAGTGGCAAGCCATGTGGCAAAGCAGCGCGGCTACAATTGCGCGTCTGTGGCAATGGTTACAAATCTATTGTTCTGGTGGTTTCCAGACTCTTCTTTCTCACAGTTCTGGCCTCTGGCCAGAACCCCTTTCTTTCTGACAGTTCTATTGCCTTTATTACCCTCGCTCTCTCCCTGTGTTTCTCTAGCATATGGATACCCAGATCAGAAACGCGCAAGCGTTCCAACATATTCCGTAACCTTTTCGGCATAGCGACCGCCGTTCTCTTTCTGACTTTCCAGCCTTTTATAGCACTACGTGTAAAGAGGTGGCAGTGCTTGTTTGCTGAAGCTGGTGTAAGAGACTATGCTTGCCGGTGTTACGCTCTCTTTAGGCTGGTACTATAGAGCTTCTTGGTGCTCTTAACTTTCACTACCTTTGCTGTACTTTTCCGGGGTTTTTCTATATAGCTCGCCAAATAGAGAGTGTCCTGAGCCGCCTGCTCGGAATTTTTGCCTATATTCGTTACACACTAGGGATAGAACGAAGCTACAGGATTTGGTTGCAACCCTCTCCTCCGGATAAGTTGAAGTTATCTAGTGAGATACAGACCTTACAAACTTATGCTACAGCTTATTGACCATGGCCTTGACGTGAGAAAGTCCAATCGATACCTTTCCATTTCCAATTACTCGATATAGTCTGAAAATTCTACCTGTATTAGATGTTAGAGAACACTTAACAGAATATCTAATAACGTATTTTATAAGCGAGTGCCCCATAAAAGCGAATGGCATAGCTCAAGATGCATACATAACCCTGAAAACGCACTGCAGCCTGGCTAAAATCACCAAACCTTGATCAAATCTCTCACGGCATCATAATCGAGAAGCTGCGCTTGATGACCCTCAGCCCTTGGTGGCAGCGAGTTTGGTAGGCCTGAACGCTTCTTCACAGTGATCTTAGTACTGACATTTGCTGGCTGCAGGGTTGTTCAAGAACTTGCTGTTTCGAGCCAGGCCATCATCCGCTACGGTTCTGTGCAGGCCCCCTGGACAATGTTCGTGACCGCTGCCACCGCAATCCAATCCCTTAATGCCCCTCTGGGACCAGAAAGCACAAAAATGCTGGACTATTTTGCTCGGCTAGTAAACACCTTCGAAAACCTTCGAGTACAGTTACACTCCAAGGCAGCCGGCGCGCCTCTCCTCTCTTTACTGCGGGCTTTCAACACACGCCAAGCAACCGACGAGCGCGACAAGGTCTTCGCGCTTCATGGTCTGGCTCTGCCACAGCAGAGGAGCATTGTAAACACTCAGTACTATTTCGACGTGCCTGATGTATACCTCAAAACTGCCCTGGCCCTGATCCAGGATCCCAGCACCTCGGGCCTTTAGGCTGGAGACCTTGGGCGCAAGAGTCGTGGAGACTTGCCGAGCTGGGTTCCCGACTTGAACGCGGTGTTTGCGGAGGCCGACCTCCGGCGGATGGGAGTCGAACAACTGTACGATTCATGTGGGCCGTTTCGCACAATAGTCTTGCACTCTCACGACGACTATTGGGAGTTCGTTCGCCTCGGCATGCAAGAACTCTTCACCTCACTACAAAATTTCGACGAACATAGCAACCAGAGGCTGCCTGATTGGCTCGGGGAGGCGCTCAATGCCTATATTCAGTTCTGCCAGAGCTACTTACAATTAGTCTCTGAAGAGGGGCGAGTGCTTCGGGTGAAAGCCCTCTGCGAGGCCTTGATACCTTATTGCACCATCAACTACTCCGACCGCCTCTACGGGATGGGCTTGCCCAGGGTTAGGAAGTTTTTTCGTCGTTCCTTCGTTTTCCCAGGTCTATTTGAGCCAAAGCCGCGAGTGCCTCCGTTGACCTCCGCCCAGATTTGAGCCCCAAGGCTCTTAACTGGGCAGATCTTCGCCGGGTACGCGACCTACAGCTGAGAACTCGAGGTCTAGAACTTGGTCTCGGTCTCGAGCCGCCCCCCGATCGTCCCTCACGGCCCATACTCTCAATCGAGTCCTTTCCGGCCGGTGCGGTGGCCTTTGTTGGAGAGAAACTGATATCCTGGTCCGACCAGGCGGCAGCCTTCTCTACCCTTCGCGAGTGGCTAATTTACCTGAAGGGGCCACCGGACCATGTCAACATTTGCTCAGATTCTACTTTTCTACCACTTGCACGAATATTAGTTGCTGACGTCCTCCCCATGGTCGATTATGGTTTACTAGAGGGCTCGAAGTCTTTCCGGCGACTGGGCAGCGATGATTACAAGGCTTGGTAGTTGCTACCTCGACTGTCACAACGAGAGGGATGAGTTCACGGATGAGGACCAGTACCGTGGCAACTTCGATTCAGGGTTGCAAGGTTCATTGCCCCGAGAACTTCTCTCTTTGGATGTGTTTTCCGAGAATGAGGATAATGTGCGGCAAGTGAAAGGGGAAAGAGTGTATCTTGTGTGATATTTGGAAAATTCAGGCATATATCAACGCCACATTGGCTAAAGGGTATATAGAGTTGGTGGCAGCAAAGGGACCCATCCAGTCGCTCTGACATTTCTAGATCATTATTTCCCGCGTAACCTTCACCTCACCAAGAAAAGAAAAAGGAAGGAGAGGAAGAACTCATCAAACACATCGTTTTGAGGCTGGTTACTGTGTGCAACAGGATCACAAGTGACTGATCGGATCAGGTCGTTGGGGAGATCACGAACCGAGCAGAGAGTCATTTACGATGAGACTGCACGCGCCCGTCAGAACTTAAGCTCAATAAATAGTTCATGTTGTGGTGTTGATACGTGACGGCTCTGAATATTTAGCTATGGACTTTGACTACAGACTGAACAGCTAGAAATACCTGATTCAACGAGCCCCAGACCTCTTCGTATTATACTTATTCAGACAACACACATCCGCTCGGTGGCTAAAGCAATAACCTTGCATCATAGCAGCAGCCCGCCTCTGACCCCTACGCGATAAAGCAAAGCCGAAGCCATGAATCACCATCACAACGGCATCCCGTTAGTCACGCCCATCGAGATGCCCCAGGGCGAGACCACGCAGCGACTGCCCCTGGTGCCACCAGCGCGTCCTGCTGACCGCCTCGCGCCACCGTACCTCCATGCAGATGTGTGCCCCCCACTCCTCCGCCGATTCTTCGCCGATCTAACAACGCGTATACAGGCTCACCGGTCTTGTATGCTGCCTCATCTGCGTCTGCCTGGCCTGCGTGCCCTGCATCGCCGGCTGGTTCGAGGAGACGGAATATAACTGCTCGGCGTGCAAGAGGTTGGTGGCGAAGAAAGACGATAACGGGATGATTGATGAACAGTATCTAGAGGAAAGACGGGCGAAATATAAGAAATTTGGCAGCTGGAGCGCCGAGGAATGGTATCCATTTGGAGTCGACGAGAGGGAACAGGGTCGCGCTGGGGGGGAATTCTGGGTTGCTTGTGGGCCCGAGTCTTGACTTGGGCTATGGCGGGTTTCTGATGAGGTGTCTCTCAGTGTCTGGGTTCATGTATGCAGTATATCTCCTCAGGTGGTGGATATCCAACGCTTCCAGCCGGAATCCAAAAACTTCGGGTATACCCACCGTAACTTACTCGCATAAAGGTACAAGCGTCTCTTTTACTCTGCTATGGTCGGCCTGATATAGAAGAAACACTTGATACTGTACTACAGAGAAATGGCTAATAGTAGAGAAACCAATAG
>Ga0247780_1001298_pt1 | contig 15697 bp, 18 predicted proteins | sample UWRJL079202R5_FD_179927 | JGI IMG/M metagenome (GOLD analysis project Ga0247780, IMG submission 179927) | Plant litter microbial communities from Arlington Agricultural Research Station in Wisconsin, United States - UWRJ-L079-202R-5 | ecosystem: Environmental > Terrestrial > Plant litter >... | reverse complement strand
GGGTGCTGAGCCAGATGGGGACAGCACAGTGCCGGGGAGCTTCTTAGCTGTGTCCCCACTCCCGTTTGTCGAGCTCAGCGTCCCGGTGCAACGATCAAGCAGTCTACTCCAGACAGCTTAGGCGGCCTGCATGCGTTTCCACCTGCGATTGAGCATCCTGAGGCATCCGAGGCATGCCGCTGTTGCTTGCTCTGGAAGGTGGGAAGGAAGAACGCAGCAAAGCGAGCATGTTCAAAAATCAGCGTCTGCCCCATGGTAGTTCGGCAGTACAGTATGCGGCGGCGAGATCGCAACAAGGGCACGGTGTGCGCAACAAATCCCGTCGTCCTTTTGAGCAGCGGGTCTTGGCGTGGGCGGCGGCGATCCCTGTCTCCCATCAGGCCCAAACTCCAAACCATTCGTGCCATCCTCGTCCTGCGCTGACCACCAAAAGAAAAGGGCTCATCGAGGATAGCGAGGAGGGGGGTGTGGATGGGTACTCTAGCTCATCAAAAGACTGGGTTCGTACGGCCCCATAGGCGGATGTGGTGTGCAGCCAAACATGCGGCGAGATCCACGATACTCCCGCCCGGTGCCACGTGAGAAGAGATTGAGAATGGATGACCCGCATCTCGCTGCTAAATGCCCGCCAGTCGTCGGCAGTTTCTGGCGAATACTCGATCGAGGATTCGGTTGTAGAACGAAGCCTTTCCCGGCGGCAATCCTGGCGGGAGCAAAGAGCAATTGGCTGGTTATATGGACTGTCGCCCCGGCGTATCGGAATTGTGCGAGGTGCATCTTCAAGGAGCAAGCTTTTCCAGCATATACGGAGGGGCTCTCCATCATGTCAGTGCGCTAAAATTGTCCGTTCACAAGAAGGCGGGGTGGCATGGCCAAAGCACTGCATCGCGCCCTTTGCACGCCCCCCCACTTCAAACCAGAGAAACCTCCTGCAACGCCTGCACCACACACAGCACCTTGTCCCTCCCCGTGCTACAACACCCGCTGGAGGTGCTGCTCGATCTAATTAGGCCACAGCCTCGCTTGAGGTGTGAAAAGAACGCACTGGAATGGAAGCGGGCGGGTGAGAGCAAGCAGTTCTTGGGCTCGTGGCTCCGCGTCGCACTGCAGCGGCTATGAGCATTGGCCAGGCCAGACAGATTCGTCGAGCCGAAACCACGCAGTGCAACCGTCCGATATTCTTCGGTCCCCTCGAGATCGCCGGATGCCCAGGGCCAGGGCCACCAGGGATGCGATGCCATGGAGGTGTGCTTTCTTTTCTCCCCAGGAACGGACGCCAGAAACCGGACACATAGCTCATCCGCGCGTCTGGCTGAGATATTCCCCGCAGTTCCAACCCACTCGCACACGAGCTATCGCCTGTCGCACCCACGCACCCTCAGCACCCTCCTCGGAGCAGACAGATCGACCAATGGCACGGCAATACTAGCTGGCCAACAGCGGAAGATGCCACTCCCATCCGGGACCCAGACGGCGCACCAGCTTTCCTGTCAACCCACGGCAAGGAAAGTAGCGCACTGACGGCGTCCTGCCGTTGCTGAACCTGGTGGTCAGGATAGCCCTGCGGCATCGTTTTATTACATGTGCACACACAGACGCATCGAGAAAACGCTTTCAAGAGGCGGCAAAAGAGGAGAGGGCCTGTGAGACAGCGTCACCCACACCAGCGAGCGCCGGTTAGGCATCTAGTTTGGGCGTCGCGCATGGCAGGCGCGGAAGCAAATGGCATGAGCTAATCAGCCAAGCATTGGGTCGGTTGTCATTTTGTCTCCTTCGACGTCGTCTACGAAGCAACGTCAGTTACACTAACTCATCGGCAAACGGGTCCCCACAAGCGTGGTCTGGAGGGCTCGTTCCGTTCACCGATGGTAGGGGCCCGGAACGATCCTCGATCCGCCACGCGCCACGGGCTCCATAGCAGTCTGAGCTTGAGCCGCCTAGGCGATCGCAAGTGGGTCCAGAGATCACGAAATTTGCGACAGGCGTGACGGGGACTGGCATTGGCACTGGCCGTCCGAAATCTGTCAACCTCTGGCATCCCGATTCTGCAATCTCCCTCGGCCAAATACCTGCACGTTCTGGTTTTGGCATGGAAGATCACCCAACCCCTGAATTCCATAGCAGCTCAAAATCGCCAAAGTGGCCATGGCGGTCTTCGCACCTTGGTTCAGCGAAGAGTGGGAAATCACGCTCCTTCGATTTATGCCGCCGGGTGTAATGGACTGAGCAAGATGTCGCTCGGCAAAACAGCCAATTCCATCAGCTGCTCACGCATGCAACTCTCGCGGCAAACCACCATCTTGACAGAGAGCTTATTCTGGGGACGAAAGCTTCCCCACATTAGGCACACGGTTGTGGATAGACGCCCAAGACGGTCTCCTTTCTGCACGTGCAGCCGCAAACTGCGCGTCCGGCCGGCTCCAAATGCGGGCACTTCAGGCGCAACGTGTTGCTGCTCACGCCCACCCTCGACAATTCTGCCCCGATTTTAGACCTCATGGGTCCGCATGAAATTCCGTGCCAGCCCAAGCCCCGAAGCGCAAGGCATTCGATGTAGAGAACGGATTTATGGGCGTGTCATGGCCAAGCTCATCGCCAACCGAGCAGTCCCTCGATGGCACAGCAATTAGAGAATCATGTCCATCCCGGAAATCTGGCCCCCAAGATTGCGGGCCTGTTCGGGCGTTTCTTTTTAGACACCTCGTATATGAGAGACACACTAAAGCAGCAGCACAACTTCCTTTCGCCATGTGGCACCCACCACGCTACACTCTGTAAAACGGAGAATTCCAAGCTTCGGCTACGCTGAGTTTGTTGGTTCGAAGGAGCCCTGCTTTCCCACGCAGCACTTCCACGTGCGGTGCTAGGGTTCTGCTCCAGCTTAGGGATCACAGAGGAGCCAGCATAACCTGCGATGGCGGGGTACCAGGATACACCCACCGTCGACCGAGGGAGCTGATGTCGACCTTCCCCGTTAAGAAAACTTGAAGTCAATCGGCCAGTGTATTCGAAAACGATATCGCGGTGGACTCCAGGACACCTCATTGTTTAATCCTGCGGCGAACTGTGGACCGAGTGCCCGCCCTGCAACCCGCACATCAGGCCTTTCGCACGAGCTTTCCGGCCGCTCTGTAACGGGGACTGGTGGTGTTATCCGGCATCCGCTCGGAAAGTCTGACCTATCATGGTTTCCCGCATTATGCCATCACTGGTGCGCAGCATCCCCGTAGGCCTATCGGGTCACGATACAAAGGGCAGTAGTATCTAATCCAGCCCCCGCGCCAACGCCGCGGCTTGCGCTTGTTTGCTCAGGAAGCGTCTGGTGCTAGCGCCGAAATGGCACGTTCCTGTGGAGCCTCCCACCAGCAAGCGGGTGGGGATGAGATACGGACGATCACGACGGCTCCGCGGCCAAACACCACCGGAGACCCACCATCCACGCCGTCAAAGTCCCCGAGTCGGCGAGGCTAACCCGCCCCAAGGGAACTGCGGCGGGGGCAAAAATGACATCCCATGCATCTTCCCCACCAACAACGATCGGGGCTGTGGACTTGGCAATCTTTCTTCGGACCAGGAGCACAGGCTGGCGCTAGTCGTCTCTTGGTCCGTAAACCCGGCCCCCGATGGGAATTTGGGAATTCTAGACATTCACAACATGCTGTGGATTATGTGGATGGACCGCGGGATGTCGATGCTTTTTGCGTGAGCTGAGCGTCGAATTTCCCATGGCAAGCAACCACGCGCGATGGAGCGAAACCCTTTTTGAGCTGAAAAGCCCACGCTTTCGCGACAAACCCCTAGCATCACATATGCCTGGTCCCTACAGGCAGGCTGAGCACGCACAGAAAAGAAACCTCGGGTCTCGGATCGAACGGGAGTTGACCGCAGGGAGACAAGTGTCACATCTCACAAAACAAAACAAAAACCATCGTTCTGTGCAAGAAAACCGGCGGTCTGTGTGGTCTCGCATCCCCAACGGGGCTGAATCTCAATGCAAGGGAGATCTCCTCCCACCCCCCACGGCTAGGAATGCCGTACCATGCCGTCGCCGCTCCCATGAATGGCTAGTGACGTCCGCCATCCACGCGCTAAGCCGGCAAACCCCGCCTTGCGGCTGCATCTCGAGCTGGGAAGTCCGGGAAGCCGAACTGGTGGGATGGTGTTCGCCCGATCAACAGGCCGGTCCTTCTACTTCGTACTGTGCGCGACGTCGGGGATTCCACACCACTGGCATTGGTAGGATCTGGCTGCACGAGGCAGTGGGTCTCGACCCCGTCTGGCGTATCTACTACTTGCATGGCTAATAGCTCATGCAGGTACTTCCCGTTCGAGTAGGCAGCATTACTGGACATCTTGCTTCCTCGGCAGCAACGTAGGTGACTCTCGGGCCGTGCATCCTGCGTTGACACGCGCAAGAACGGCCCTTTAGGAGAGAGTAATATTGAAATTGAGATCCCGCCGTAAAGCCTAGCGCTACCACATGGCACCAAGAAGCGATACGAGCAAGTCCGGCGTGATACGTGTGCTTCTCGTCCACCGGAGAGGATATCGATAGCCTCCCTTGGCCGATCATCAAGATTCCACGTCGGGGCCGAAACATGCTGGAGAGGGAACGTGGTTTAGGCCCACAGGGCTGCCCATGTGTTCATGCCATCATCACAGGACTCTGATGATCGATGATGCGTCAATATCTCTGATTCTTTACTTCTTTCCCACCTGGCCAACAAAATTAGCGTGTTCTACCGCGTTCTCGCGAGGCCACCGACTTCATATGGCGTCAAGACAGCACGCAGCCAGTCAAGGCCACCGATGGAGAGCATGAGATGAAGGTTCCACAGCGGTGCTGATCCTAAGTACCAGCTGAGCCAGGCCACGCGGGATAATGTCGACGATGAGGGGGCAATCATCTTTGCTCGCGCCGGAACCGGAATAACGCTGTCGCAGAAACCGTGTTTAGTCTCACATATTGCGATATCTGCGACCTGCTTTCGGGTACGAGAAACATCTCGCTCGCGTGGAGGGTCTGGGGGGGCTGAAACCCCTGGCATGATGACATTTGGCTACCTGCAGACGGGGTAATACTTGGTCGGCGAACATCCGCGCGCTACGCAGTACCATATCATGAAGCAGGAACCGGGAAGACAACCGGGCAGGAGCAACACCCCCGGCTAGACTGTACCAGATCTCGCGCAGCGGTTCCTCGGTGCTTGGGCTTGTACTTGTGCTTGTGCTTGTGCTCGTACTCGTGTCGTCGGTCCCCGCAGGAACTGTACTGTATCGTACCGAGGGTGAAAAGAGCACAGCTCGGTGCCACGCCCGGGGGCTCTCGGGCAGCACGGGTTTTCTAGTGCCCCCGGTGTCCTCGTGTGACGTAGCCGCCCCACGTTTCTTTTTACTTTGCTGTGCGAGGCTGTGATACCGAGTCCTACTCGTTTTTTATTCTTCCCCCGATTTGTGGGAGGGGGCCTTCAATTTTCTCTTTTCGGCCGTCGCGTCGTCTGGGCCAAGAGGCGGTGCAACCTTCGGATCGGTGCAGATGCGAGATAGACAGATGTGAGGGCGAGCGGTTTGGTAAGGCTCACAACAGTTCACGCTGTGAGAGGGATGCTCATTAGAAGGTGTCAAATCGCCCCTGGCAGGCATACGCATCTCGCGCGCTTCGCTTCGTGGTGTACAAAAGACACCACCCACCGAAGACGACAATGTACAGACCCCCCACAGGAGGACAGGACAGACCAGGCAGGGAAAGAAACCAAACCGACTCGGTGTGTCGGTTTCTCGCGTGGCGTGTACCATCATCGATGAAGATGCGGATCCCCCGATGGCAATTCTCTCTGGAGGGAAGTGCCAATCTCGCGGGGGGGCGACGGGCGTGTCACGCAGCACATGACTGGGTAGGTCGGCACCTACGCCCCCGGTTGCCGAGGCGCCGCCTTCGTGATACCTGTTATTCATTCATTCTACCATCATTCATTTATTCGGTGATTCAGCAGCCTGGAGGTCTGTCTGTCTGCCTGTCACGCCTGAGAGAGGTGAGGTCATGGTGGGTGGGAGAAATACCACCCCCCCCACCCAACGACTTTACCAAAGGTACCTAAGGTACCTACCTACCTTACCTACTGGGGTACATACCCGGGTATACTTTCTCTCGCGCGTAATAAGGCCGAGGATGGCCGGCCCCGGGAGGATACCTACCTCCACCTCGGTGAGTGACAGACAGGAGGTCGCCAGCCGCGTCGAGGTGACAGCGGTTGCTTGCCTGCTTGCTTCCCTTTGGCATGTGTCTGCTGCTGTTGCTGCTGTGGCGGAACACTCTCGAGGGAATGTTTGTCGAGGACAAGAGAGGGACTCGGTACGATAAGATGCCATTCGGTGACCGGCGGCCTTCATTCCCGCGTTGGGTGGGGGGCGAAGAAAGGAATTGCTTCCTCGACTGTTGTTGTACGCGCAGAAGCGGGGAGACTACCTTACTTGACGGTTTGAGCTTTGCGGTAATTTCTGATCATGTTAGTCACTCGTCATTCGTTTCTGAAGCATGCGGCAGCTGGAAATGTTAGCCCCTGAGTCACTGGTAGGAAAGAAGTGGTTCAATCGAGGACTTAAATAGGGTGCGGGCGAAGGGGGGGCGTGTGACTTGATGGCTCAACAAACTTAGGAACAAACTTGAATGCGGGCCCACACTTCGAGTGACCAGGCTTTTGATTGGAGACATTAACTGGGCAATTACAAATCTACTGCATCTAACTCGCAGAACGCTGTTGCTGCGGTGATCAGACTTCTTTACTATATATCAGTTATGCTTCCTAGGTAAACACAGGCACCTAGATAGAGCGGCAAGAGCCGCTGTAGCCACGCTTCCATTCCGGAAGATGAGAGCTAACTCTATCTCATAAAACTAGGTTTTCAACCCCCAGATTCAACCTCAGATAAATACATAATAGAAATCCCGGGCCCCACCGGGACATCCTAGACGTCGAAAATAGCATTCCAATGATGCCGGAAGACGCCGTCGGCATGTGGTGCTTCCAGCCAGAGCACGCTCTTGACACAGTCCATAGCCTCATCACCGTCAACTACTTGAATATATGCAGCAATATCCCGTGCTTTCGCAGTGTACCACTGGTAATCGGCGGTGCCGACCGAAGCCACCATTCCAACACTATAAAGCCATATGTCGAGTGATCCGTAAACACGCGGCACAGAATTGAGAGGCTTGAGGTTGGCCGTGAATTGCCTCGCAAACGTGTTGAATATCACAGCGTGAGAATAGTATGTTGGTCCTTGGATAGTGAACATGAAGAGCAAGATTCCGTAGCGAATGCACTCGGTTAGAGGTGATGTGAGCGAAACTATGGGATCGGAAATCGATGACAATAATCGATGGACGGTGAAACAAGTGAGGTCGTGAAGCTGAGTAGTCGGGAAAGGCATCTGATGCGCGCGCTGTAGGATATTACGGAGTCGTGCGAAGACATTGAGTACGACTGGGTCGGTTATGATGTCGCCCACCTCAAGCAAGTCTTCATGTGGACTCGTCAATTCGAGTTGCCATTCTGGAACAGGCGAAATTCCGTCTCCGATACCAGCATCGTCCTGCGTCTGAAATTGAGGAGCCCCCATAATGACCAAGGACACCCTGCAGTTGCAATGATTAGTGTGCTATCTAAACAGAAATCAAAAAGCTTACCAGCTAATCATCCTCGCAGTCAACGGACTTGTCTGTCTAACAGCGTTGATTCCGCCCCTCAAATGAACCAGCTTCTTGACACCTTCAACATGCATTTCTGCGATTTTGATGTTCCCTTTACCAAACTAAAATAGGCGAGTGTAAGCTGCGGATGCGGATCAGACATGAATTCTCAAGGATCCCACCTCAATGGTTGCTAACGTGATGACCGAGTTCATTGTCCCGTCTTGCACCGCCAACGAGGCGTCTTCGACTCTGCGTCGTAAAAGGGCTACACAGTCGGCCATCAAAAGCTCAGATGTTGGAAAGCCTTTCTGGGCTAGTAGCTCCTCGTCGAGACATGCCGTCTGAAGCGTAACGTGGAATAGTGCCGGATCGCGGAGGGCAAGGGGCCACCAAGATATGAGGAAGGGGTTGGAAGCTGTGTTCATGTCGAGGGGGTAGTATTGAAATGCAATCTTATTGAGAACTGAATAGTCCCCAGGCCTTAGCTTAAGTAACAATGAAGATTCATGACACTTACAACTATGCACGAGACGCTGGACGTGATCTCGGGGTAGCCTCGTATGAGGATACGAACCAAAAGGGTCCAGAGACGCCGGGCTGTAGCTAGTCAAAGTGCCACCCCCCTCAAGAGTTGGCTTCCTAGTTTGCGCCGTCAGAGGCTCATTGGCATAGGCACACTTTGCCCTGCGCTTGACACATCTTGAGCAGCGCGGAGTGCCGAGGTCGCAGCTGAGCTTAGATTTGGCACACGGTGCACAGGATCTCCGAAGCGTATGTCGCATGTCGAGAAACAACAGAAGCTGAAATGCATTAGTTGGTTTCTTCATAGAGGTCTGAAAAATGGTGACAAAGGGAGAAAGAAACGCTTGTGGGGGCAGACCGTGATGCTGGGATGCCAGGGGTGATGTGTGAAGTGGATTGCCCCGGCCGAAAGAGGACTAGACTCCGAATACGGACTGCAAGTACGTACATCCCTGGAACTGGCACGATTAGCGGAGTCTAGTCCTATTCTGGCATCATAATATCCTGACAAAGGTCCGGCTTCCGTGGCCGCGGACTTGTTCGGTCGAAAAATTGAACGAAATAATTTTCTCCCCTGCCGTTAAAAGGGATTCCACGCCCGTTTGCTGAAATTCCACGCTGGATTGTGCAAAGAATTCTTTCTGAGTGAGAGCTGCTTCAGAATGGCCACCGAATTGGTCAACACCTCCAGTCTCTGGGCTGAGCAGCCATCGACATGGCTTCCCGGTCCGTCTCAGCTGCAGGCCCTACTAGTTCTTCTCACCGGATGGCAGGCCTGGCAATACGTGGTAGCATTCCTGCTATGCCTCGTTGTCTACGACCAAGGCAAGTATAATGTCAGATTATCCGTGTCCAACGAAGCTAACCTGCCCGTGGTCAGTCATGTACATCAAACAAAAAGGATCCATCGCCGGTCCTCGATTCAAAATCCCCCTTATGGGCCCCTTCCTTCAAGCGATCGATCCGAAGTTCGAAGGATATCTTGCACAATGGGCAAGCGGGCCCCTGAGTTGTGTTTCCGTCTTCCACAAGTAGGCGTCCCTGTCCGGCACTTACACGTCTCTTCTGACACCCGCTGTTGTAGATTCGTCGTTTTGGCTTCAGACCGAGACATCGCCCACAAGGTCTTCAAGTCTCCCTCGTACGCGGAACCGTGTATCGTACCTATCGCAAAGGACATCATCGGCCACAAAGCTTGGGTTTTCCTCCAGGGCAAAGCTCATGCCGAGTACAGAAGAGGACTCACCCCCCTATTCACCAACAAGGCGATGGAAACCTACCTCCCCTTCCAAGAGCGCGTTCTTTCGGACTACTTCGCCAAGTTTGTCGCAGCCAGCGAGAAAAACAAGGCGAAGCCAATGGCTTTCATGGCTCTGTTCCGCGAAATCAACTGTGCGCTGTCGTGTCGGACCTTTTTTGGAGACTACATCTCCCAAGATGCCGTCAGGAAAGTTGCGGATGACTATTACCTGGTCACCGCCGCCATGGAGCTCGTCAATATTCCGCTGTCGATGCATGTCCCCTTTACAAAGACTTGGCGAGGCAAGCGCACTGCCGATGCTGTACACAGAGAGTTCGTTCGGTGTGCAGCCAAATGCAAGGCCAATATGGCGACGGGCGCGGCGCCTACCTGCATCGTCGACCAGTGGGTTTTGCATATGATGGAATCGGAGAAATACCGTGCGCAGGTTGCGGCTGGCTTCGCCGACGCCGAGAAGCCAAAAAACTGCATCCGTGAGTTCACCGACGACGAGATTGGCCGAACACTCTTCACTTTCCTGTTCGCATCGCAGGATGCTTCCAGCAGCGCCACGACTTGGTTGTTTCAAGTGCTTGCGCAGCGTCCCGATGTTCTTGACCGGCTGCGGCAAGAGAACCTCGCCGCCCGCGCTGGGGACTGCACGCAGCCCTCCGACTTGTCAGTGTTGGAATCTTTGGAGTACACCAACGCTGTGGTCAAGGAGCTGTTGCGCCACCGACCGCCCGTCATCTTTGTGCCGTACCTCGCAATGAAGGACTTCCCCGTTACGCCGACGTATACGGTTCCCAAGGGGTCGATGATCATCCCATCGTGTTACCCAGCGTTGCACGATCCGGAGGTGTATCCTAACCCGGAAATGTTCGACCCTGATCGATGGATCTCGGGGGATGCAGAGTCCAAGACCAAGAACTGGCTTGTTTTCGGAGCTGGGCCGCACGACTGTCTTGCGAGAAAGTATGTACCGCTGTCAATGGCGCTGATGATTGGGAAGGCTGCAATGGAATTGGACTGGGAACATCATGCCACGCCAAAGTCTGAAGATATCAGGGTATTTGCGACCCTGTTTCCAATGGTAAGAGACACCCCCCTCCCCCCCCTCCCCTTGCAAGTTCGCTGTTCGTTTTGTTAATTCAGAATCTAGGATGGATGTCAGTTGGTCTTCAGGAAACGTTCAGCGTGATAGGTTTGTCATTGGGCTGGCCGGGTTTCAGGAAAATGGTAATATTTGTAATATGTTCTTGGGGCTTTGGTATCCGAAAAGGGCCTGGACCAGAGCAGTGTCAAGTGGTGATCCTAATCATTCTAGGCTGCGCATTTATTGTTACTCATCACCGAGAAGGGGGGTATCTTCATCAGCATGTCCTCTCTCGGCTGTTGCCGCCCCCCTGTTTTCATGTTGATGCCTATCGAGGACGAAGAACGTGTAGACAAGTGTAGGATAGAAAAAGATACTAGAAATTGGTTAGAGGGCGGCCACAAATCAGTAATATACCGTAAGTATAGAACATACAAGAGAAAGTTGGCCGCGATGGCGCTCATAATAACGCGGCGCAGATTCTGCTCAGATGACCCGTGATTGGGGCCCCAGATGGCATCCGCCCTATACAAAATCATCGTAAGCAAAGCTTCAGGTGTTAAACTCTCTGAGGAAAGTCGCCTACATCAACCATATCCACATGGCCGTCGCTAACGCTGACTTGGTCAGCTCGAAGCGAAACGTCCACAGCTTTCCCGCAGTAGGAAGCTGCCTCTGCACCAAGACCACGAAGATGATTCCACCCGCCATGATTGCCGTGCAGCTAAAAGTGAGGAAGTCATAGACGGTCCAGTACGTAGCCTCCCAGATTGCAAACATCGCGCACATACCCAGCACAACGAATGTCGGGCCGGCTACGATGGCCTGAAAAAGCCATGCCTTGCTTAGGAAGACGCGTCCGATGTCCGTCATGGTCTTAAAAGCGATACTTTGCTGTATTTTGGGTGCCTATTGATATTTCGGTTTGATATGATGATTGATGTGACGGGTGACGTGTGCCTGGGCGGTTGCGATGATGGTTCCTTTTGATATCCCGTGTCCTTTGAGGCACTGTTGCTGCCTAGATGCTCTGGCGCCCAGCCGCACTTCACATGTCAATTTAGGCCTGAGGTGTGGCCTGAAGGATTCTTGCGGCATGACACCCTGTTTTCTTAGGGAATAATGACCCCTGCCTGTTGGATCCAATGTCGACGGCCGCGCGTTTCAGCAAACAGAGATGGATTCTCGGCAGAACCATGCAAGGCAGGAATTGAACCAAAAGCTCGCTTCAAAAGAAGAACCGCTGCAGGGATTCCAGGGTCGTGTTTCATGCAAGTGATTCCTTGCGGCTTGGCGCGGGGTATTTCCACTCTCCACCGCCCCTTCCTCCGCTGAGGAAGGATTCATCCGATCGCCAACAACCAGTGACAGCCGAAGAAGCGACTCGGACTTTCCGCCATGGCCACTAGGAGCTGCCAATTCAATCCTCTCACCGCCAATGCATTAGACCTGCAGGAGCTATTGCGGCAAGGAAAAACTACAAGCGTCGGAATTGTGGAGGAGCACCTCAGCCAGATTGATCAGCATGAATCAACCCTCAACAGCTTCATCGCAATCGCGCCCCGTAATGACCTCCTCCGCTCGGCGGCAGCTTTTGACGAAGAGCGGTCGCGGGGGAGCGTCAGGAGCCCCTTGCATGGCATACCAATTGTGCTGAAAGTCCGTACTGTTTGTGTAATTGAATCTCAGACTCTGCGGTTCTGGCATTCGAGTCCCTAAGACAACTTCATCACAGCATCAGACCTGGGAATGGGTACTACGGCTGGGTCCTGGGCCCTGGTCGGAGCCAAAGCCACGCATAACTCAGATATCGCGCAGAAGCTGATTAATGCCGGGCTGATTATCCTGGGCAAGGCTAACATGACGTTAAGGTCACATCTAGCAGCTATGACTAGCGGTGCAGCTGATCAGATGACCCAGAAATTCGCCGGCATGAAAATGACCATGATGATGCCTGGATGGTCCGCTCGTGGAGGCCAAACGCTCTCCCCGTACGTTGGCCCAATCGAAGAGGGCGAGACTCTTCTTGGACACTCGGTCAGTTGGTTGCGGTACCCCTGAGTTCGAAGGCAAGGCTCACACTCCCCAGGCACCAGGCGGTTCGTCGACAGGCTCTGCCGTCGCCGTCGCCGCAGGCTTCAGTCCCCTGGCAATGGGAACCGAGACAATTGGGTCAATTATCACCCCTACATCCCGAGCGGCATTGTATGCTCTGAAGCCAACGGCGGGCGTTCAGGATACGACTGGTCTATACTCGTTGACGGACTTCTTCGACAGTCCAGGGCCCATGGCCAAGAGTTCGGCAGATTTGGCCTTGCTGACAGAGATCTTGCTAGACAGATTAACCAGCTATCGGAACCTACCAAGCTGGGAGCGGAATTGGCGTCCTATCACTTGCACTGCTCTCTATAAGATAGACGCACGGACCTGCTGATAACATTATGGATTCGTTTTTGTTCGTACTGGTTACTTGTGATCAAGGCACGGGTACGTTTTCCAAAAGATCTGTCTTGAACTCTAACTCTGATTTTCCACCACTCGGGGTCCGAAGCACCCCGTCAAGAGCTTGTACGTGCGCCTAATTTCCACAGTAACTACGCAAACAATACCACGCGTTTTCTTCATTGCACGCACATTCGCCATGGCATTCTTCTGGCATGACGATCCATTGGCAGGCCTGCCAGAAATAGCGCCGCACCCGGGACGATCTGGATCGCAGTCTTCCGCGGCTCTCTCATCTCTGCAAGCAAGCCCGATCATCCAGCAAAATGTGACTGATGTCGTCAACAATATCCTGAGCGATTACCAGCCAATCCATGCCAGCGACGATACTGCCAAGGTGCTACGGGCATTTGTCGATCATCTGTCTAGCCAAGGTCTGTCAACGTTGCAATCCGACGATTCTGAAGCCTAGTATGTTTTATCCTATTAGGCCACTTACCGTATACTAACGCATCACTATAGTGGCTGCTGCTGGTGGCAAACAGCCCCCAGTTACACCTTCGCCCAACCAGTCAGCAGCGTTCGAAATCGAATTGGCCATGACAAAGATTGAAGGATCGAGCCGAACAGGACAGAAATCGCTAAAAGAAGAGTGCCTCCGCAGAGATGGGAATCGATGTGTTATCTCGAGCCTCATCGACTCAGAGGCCTATGCCAACATACCTCCAGGCGAACGTAAGGGCACTGGAAAAACCAAAACACAATGCTCGCATATTCTACCGTTCGCGCTTAGAAAGTTCGAGGAGAAGAATGCCACGCAAATCAAGAACAAGGCAACAACATAGTGGGCACTTTACCACTATTTCCCAGCCTTAGAGAACAAGATTGGGGCCAATACGATCAACCAGGCGAGAAATGCCATCACACTAGCCTCGGCACTTCGCGAAGAGTTTAGTTAGTTTACATTTGGATTCCAAGCTACGAACGAGGTATGTTATTTCCCCAATTCATAAGATACTACGAATATATTTGGATAGGAGCACAAATACCGCATGGAGATCTTAGATGAGGATTCATACCATACAAGAATGGTACCGGCTTTTGCCGTCGTTGCCCAGGAAGATGCTAACGTCCAACGGCCTGACCCGGATATACTTAATGTCCACATGCGGATTAGCCGTATTCTTCAAGTAAGTGGTATTAGTTTTGCCGTTCTCCAGAGCTTCGCAAGGGGCAATTATGGCGTGTATGATATTGCTTCGGATGGATCAACCGACTTGGAGCGCATCTTGAGCGACAAGATGCTAATGCGCATCTAGGAGGTTGGCCAAGTTTACAAGTGTTTTGTCAAGGAGCTGCAAGAAGAGACCCTGTAGAAGAGTAGTTGACAGAAGCAGAATCGAAAGGACTTGTTATGTATGAGTCGATAAGTACATTCTTTTCTGCTCGTTCGGGCGTCTCTCGGGTTTCTTGAGCAGCGATCCGGAACGTCAATGTGAAAGAGCGAGATGGGCGGGGAGGACTGAAAAGGGGCTTCTGAGGCTGTGCGGCGGCGGCGTATGGGATCACCCTAGCTCAGGGAAGAATCAGGGGAAGCTTAGGATAAATCAGCCACAGCTAACCCCGGATGGTTTGGTCCACCTCGCTGTAGTTTTGTGGGCAGCCTCCAAATGTAGAAAAGAGTTGGAAGATGGTGAAGGAGAAGCACTGGCCCACTTGAAGGGGAAAGAGAATGCCACAAATATAGCAATTCCGTTTTAAGATAGTGCCAATAGGGGCCTTGGATGGAAATCTTTGTTGAAAGACGCTTGTGTCGTGGGACGGGATGGAAGAAGGCAAGGCCTTTGATGCCATCACTATTTCCCGCCCGACCGCCGGATCGGTAAGTCCCTTCCAAATTCATCCGGTCCTGCGAAGAAGCCAAAGTTCACCTTAGGGGCAGGAGCAAGGCACCACCTCACTTGACAAGGCCAAGCGGCCCGGGCAGCGACATTAGGACTGGACAGGCAAGGTCAGCGGGTCATCGAACCCCAAAATGCGAAGAATGTGCCAAATAAATGTAACTAGAGGATGTCTAGCGCTCTGATGTTGCTCCAAACGGAAAAGCGGCCATTCTTTGCCTTTGCGCTCTATGGGCTAGTCTAGGCGCCTGCCAGAAGCACGTCCAGGTGAGGCGTGAGGGTACAGGATGAAGCCACCAACGACGTGCGCATCCCGCCTTGCTGAGGATCTAACTCTTCACCTACCTAGATACGTTGGGAAGGGGGCAATCTGCTGTCACGGGAGTATTCCCAAATGGGCCCAGGAAAATCATTTGAGTCACGGGGTTGTCGCGCCATTGCGAATAGTAAGAAGAGAAGCATACGCGCATAGGGCTTATAAAGTTCGTTCAATAAGCGCGAAGCCCAAAGGACTGGTTGTTGTCGGGAACTAGACTGGATGAACCAGGGCCTTGGGATGCAGGACCTCTGGTCACCCTGATTTCCATCTAAATTAACCTCTTTGAGCTCAATACCGTGTACGTTTCAGTTCGTGATTGAAACATGGAATTCAAAGGCAGCAACCCGCGTTGTTGATGTTTCATATTGATTGAGCAGAATCAAAGAGAGGCTGCAAGAAATGTGTCGTCATTGTCATTGTGCAAAGAGGACGGAGGGAACTTATATAGCAATTAGATGCGGCAAAGAAACCACGGCAGTGTCCT
>Ga0247780_1001297_pt1 | contig 15699 bp, 9 predicted proteins | sample UWRJL079202R5_FD_179927 | JGI IMG/M metagenome (GOLD analysis project Ga0247780, IMG submission 179927) | Plant litter microbial communities from Arlington Agricultural Research Station in Wisconsin, United States - UWRJ-L079-202R-5 | ecosystem: Environmental > Terrestrial > Plant litter >... | reverse complement strand
TGCCGACAACAGAGTTCGAACTGGTGACTTTAGCAGTAACGGGGAAGTTTCAGGCTTAGTAAGCCTCCCGGGCTCATAACTGTCGAACTAGACCGCTGCACCAAAACACTGCAAAAGTGAATCCACTTATACCAGCATTTAGTAACAGCGACTACATCCATATTGTTCCACAGTTTATCTGGCTGGCCAGGTCGCTTGAGCCACCTCTCGGATGTTGTCTGATTGGTTGGTCGGTGATTGGCTGTTCTGTTTTCAAGGGTCGAGAATTGGGCGATGCGTTGGCAAGCAAGCAATTCTTGCACAGAGGCGTCCAATGAGGACTACCGCGGATGTCAGCCCCTGATGCTTTTGCGGGGAAGTCCAGTCTCGTCTCGGGGGCCAGTATTCTCCCCTTCCCTCTCTTTCGGTCGAGCTTCGCATAGCCGTCGTTGCATAGGTAACCCACATAGGTAACCCACAATGCCTGTTGAAGTGCTCAAGCTGCCCGGAGGGCCATGGCACACCCCTTCCGAGGCTGGCGATGCCATTCTCAAAAACCCAGCCCTCGACGGCAAACCTGGCTTGCAGTACCCGCCGCTACCGAGCAGGTGTTTCCGTCTCCTGAAAACGGTGGAGCGCAGTGCGACGCTCGTCCGGCTCACCATGCACTCATTCCCTGTCTCGTCGCCACCGGGCTACGTCGCCCTTTCGTACACCTGGGGAAGCGCGGCGCCAAACGACTCGATGACAGCAGAGCGCAATTGCCCCGTCATCTGCGACGGACAGATCGTCCATGTGACGGAGAATCTCTGGATCGCGCTGCGGGCCATCAACGTCCCGGGCGCCTACATGTGGGCTGATGGGCTCTGCATCAACCAGGAAGACGTATCAGAGCGGTCGTCGCAGGTTGCGCTGATGGGGCACATCTATTCCAACGCCAGCCAGGTGCTGGTGTGGCTAGGCCCAGACGATGAGAAGACGTGGCAGGGCTGCCAAGTTGTGCAAGCCCTTGCCCCTAGGCTCCACAGTGTTTTCGAAGAGGAAGGACCGAACTGCATGCATGGCTGCGCGGGGAACAGGGAGTTGTGGATTCGAAAGCTCGGCCGACGCGAGTTCCACGAGGAAGAGGTGCACGCGCTTAACCATCTTTTCGCGCGCAGGTGGTTGGAACGCCTGTGGGTTATTCAGGAAGTGGTGCTCGCCAAGAAGATCAGCATTGCGTGCGGCAGTAGCTGCTTCGAGTGGGTTCTTTTCGAAACCATGGCGCTTTTTCTAGCCACAAGCGGGTACTCAGCGGCTTGGGTTGATCTCCGCATCCGGTTGCTGGGGACGGATAACCCGCCTTTTATGGGTGGCAGCGTGATGGCCATGGCCACGCTCAAATCCTGCTTTGATTCGGGGAATATACCAGTCTCAGAGCGCGGTACGGTGGCTGAGCCTTCCCGCCTTGACGATGGCATGCTAGTCACGGCTTTTTTCCAGGCCCTGGAGACTCTCATCGTTGCATCTCGCTCAGCTCAAGCTACCATGTCTCAGGACAAAGTTTTCGCTCCCGCCGCTCTGCTCCTACATAAGTTCTCGGACAGAATTGCGCCAGAGACTTTCCAGATCGACTACGCCCTTCCAACCCGCACCTTGTATATCGACACATGCACGAAGATCATCAATCATGGCAAAAGATTAAGCCTCCTGAGCTATGTTGAAGACCGCGCGTTCCGGAAACTCGAGGGTCTCCCATCGTGGGTACCGGACTTGAGCATCGGGCTTATCCAACCTCTTGTTAGCCTACGCGATCTTAAAGGCGGGCGCTTCAAGTGTCTGACTAGCGGGCCTACTTATGCCCCATCAGCCTCTGACGGCAAGCTAATAGCCCAAGGCTATCATTTAGACGCTCTCTCCAGTATCGTGTCATCTAGTCGTGGATCAGGCGGTTACACCGGTCCCGAACTTTTTACAGAAGCGGCCACGCTATGGTTACAGTTCGCCCTGTCCCTCGAGACCAGTTATTTGACTGGGGAGTCTGCCCTGGAGGCCTTCATCCGAACCATCCTGGCGGACCAGGTTGGAGCTTCCAGCTTGACAGACCTGAAGAGACTCTGCCACGACTATCTACTTAGCGGTCTGTTAGCGAGCCCGGAGCTGGATGACATTCTCAGACGCTATCGGGACCAGACCGGGATTACTGACAGCAAACTTGTCGTATCAAGCTTATGTCGAATGCTTTGCCTCAATCCGGACAATTGTCCGTCATGGCCCGTCCTAGAAGCATTTGAGGAGCAGTACGGGGCAGGCGTCGTTCCCTCCCTTACCGAACTCGTTGGATACTTTGACAAGCTCTACTCGGGTGCCGATCCGCTAAACCCGAGGAGAAAGCCTGACTACCTATCCACCCACAATCGACATCTACGCTCCCTCATGGGCCGCCGCCTGTTCAAGTCACAACGGGGGTATATCGGATTGAGCCCTGAGAGCGCAGTGGAAGGGGACGAGATCTGGTTGGTGTGCGACTCGGACGTGCCGCTGGTCTTGAGGCCGGCTGGAGAGCCCGGCACACACGTCCTTGTCGGACCTGCCTACGTGCATGGTGTCATGTACGGGGAACTTGATGTCCAGAAGCTCGGCGACTTGGTTTCTCTGACCGTTGTGTGAAAGAATTTCTCTAGATATTAATCTTGGATAAGAAAATAATCAGGTCGAGTGTCAGTTTTTAGAGTGTATACTTTCATATAACTACGCCGTCCATTTCTTCCTTGACAAGGACAACCACCCGATTGTTTTGGTTTTTCAGTATCTACATAGATCTAGTTATTATGGGACAGTAAAGAGGGGTGTGCCCCGTGGGATTTTCACGTCTTATGAACTTTACCATTTCAAATTGGAAGCCGAGGACGCATGTAGGCGTATGTTAAGCAAAGACTGGTTGCTTGGCCCGGTTCATGCGGAACTTGTTGATGCTTTGAGCACCACAGACCCTGAACCCACTGGCGACCCCCGCGAAATGTAAAGTGAACGGCGTTTGTCCTATCTGAAGTTATCCTACACTGCCGATTCTCCATGCGTGAATACTGTAAAATTCTCTCAAAAAGCCACTCTAGCCTGTAGCTAGATGGGATGTGAGCATTTTACGATTCTGATGACTTTCGACGGGTGCGGTGTAACCGGGCACTTCAACAATTATTATAATGATTACTATGGCGATTATGGATCAAGGACGTCAGATCATATTACCTACTAACTTGAAGATCATACACAGGTAACGTCACCGTTATCGTCAGCAACTCTGTCGACAACTGGGTTATATCCTGATAAAGTAAGGAACACCCCCAACCACCACACCCGCAGACACTGTGGGCATTCGGATGGGCAGACATGGTGAAGGTTGCAGTAGCCCAGCCACGTAAGTAACGATCTTGACAACGGAATAAGAAGATAAGTGGGTTTATCAAATACGAGCTTAAGAACGTAAGAGCAAGTGGTCCTTATTCTAATCAGAGGGCTAAAGAGCAAATTCCAGTCGGACTTCCGGGAGGTCAAGAACAAACAGAAAAAAATGGCATGTTCTTCCAAGAACTATTTAAGGAACGAAGAGTTCCAGGTATATAATTACAAGGTCAAGAAAACAACAAGCCCCCACACAGATGTCATGACTTAACGTTACTCCACACCACAGCAATCGGATGATTAGGGCCAGGCGCCCTGTCCCCGGAATCAATCCCATAAAATATGGACGCTATACAATTGAAATAGGTGTAACAAACACTCACACAGTTCAAGTGCACATCGTATTTGGATGTGTTACCTAGAAATTATTCCTGTGGATTACACTTCATCTACTTTCCATCAAAAGGAAACTTTAACCGGGGGACTAAAAACGGGACTCTAAGGCTGTGCAGCGGCCACATGCTTATAGGATTACCCTAGCTCGGGGAAGAATCAGGGGAAGCTCAGGACAAATCAGGCACCCCAGCTCACCCCAGCTCAGGACTGCGAACGAAAAAGGAAATTTCGTGTGCCCAGATTCGTCGCAGATTATCAGGCTCTTATCAGAGCAAAAAGATCTTTTCGTAAACAAATATCATGCCTTTCATGGTATATGCAACTTGGTCTATATGTGAATGGGGTGATTCTCGTTGTTCAATCCCACATGTCCCTAATACCTATTCTATATCCAACCCGCACTCCCTCCTATCCAGTCCCTGCTATCCGGTTCCAATCCCTTCTACCCATTTCCCTTTACCTATCAACCTCCCCACACCCTCCCCTTTTGCCCCCCACCTAATCAAACAAATCAACCGCATACCTCTCATTCAGTATACTCTCAAACCACTTCATCGCCCTCTGCTCACTCGGCTCATCTGCACTCTCCCCCCTCTCCACCTTCAACCTCTGCATCTCCATCGCCACCCTAATCACCGCCTTCTTCGCATTCTCGCCCACCCCACGGCTCCCACAGACATACGTCTTGCTTCCCTTGTCCCACAGGCCCATGAGTTGTGTCCGCTCTTCCCAGAGCCGGTCCTGGATGTAGCGGCATCCTTTCGTCTCGCTTTCGTCCTTCTTCCCGCTCGTATGGACTCCACTGAGAATGCTCCCATTTCCGTTGCCGTTGAGGGCAGCAGGGGCGGCACCCTGAGAGCGGCTGAACGCCCTGAAAACCTTCACCGCCCCCATGGCCTCCCACCGTTCCAGCTCGCCCCTGTACAGGTCATCGACCTCTCCCCCGCGACACCCAAAGAACAGCAGCGCCTCCGCCAGCTTCCTCCCCGCCGCAATCTGCGCCGCCCGCTCCTGGATGAATCCTCTGAACGGCGCGATCCCCGCCCCGGCAGCAATCATCACTATTGGCGTTGTCTCGGGGTCCGAAGGGAGATGGAACGCCGCGTGGGATTGGCGGACGGAGACGGAGAGTCTATCCCCTGGGGTGAGAGCGGACAGATAGGAGGTCGCCACGCCGGTGAAAACAGACGCGGGGTCGGAGAGCGATGGCGCGGAGAGGAGGGAGTATGTCAGTGTTGCGCGGGAGGGGTTGGCGAGCGGTGAGGAGGAGATGGAGTATGTCCTGCCGCGGAGGGGGGGCAGGAGGGAGAGGAATGCTGCAAAGGGGAGGGGGAGGTCGGCGGAGGGGAAGCGCTCGAGGAGGGCGAGCAGGGAGGTACGTTTGCGGGATATTTCAGAGGTGAAGAGGCTGGAGGAGAGGGAGAGGAGGGCGGTTTTGGTGGTAGTAGAGGTGGTGCATTCGGACAGGGTGAGGATGGACTGCGGGTCGGTGGTTAGCATACGCAGGCAACAGATATATGAGAGGGAGGAGACATACCCTCTTCGTAGCCGGCTGAGCGAGCTCGACATAGGAGCTCAGAATCTCATAAACCGGGACCGGAGTCCCCGTCGGAAGGCTAGTTCGGCCCTCGCACGCGATCGTGATGTTCGCATCCTGTGGGATATGAAAGCGGCGCATGACGCGGTTGACGCTGCCCGGCGGATTGACAGGCAGCACAGTGAGGTAATCCCCCGCCCTGTAGGTAACCCCCGCAGGAAGCTGCACCTCGAGATGCCTCTTCTCGCCAGAGCCTTTCCTCTCCCAGGGATCAGTCCTAGTAAGCACCCTCGCCTCTACCACGGTGGCCTCCCCAACATCCTGCCGCAGCGCCGCCGTCCGCGGCGACGAAAACTCCACCGACAGACTCGACACCTGCAGTCCGTCCTCCCCCTCGCCAGACGCGCCATACTTCTCCTCGACAGCCGGCCAGAAGACCTCGTCCTCCCACTGCTCAAAGTCGGTAAACATCTGTCCCTCGGCGGCATCAGTCAGTCCCATCGGACAAATTCTCTCCCCGCTGCGCGCTTCCAACACCTCGTCCAACCCCCGTGGCACCTTATGGAAAGTCTTCGCCCAGTCCTTGTGGCCGCACCCGTACACCGCAAACGCAGTCTTCTCGAGCTCACTGCCCTTCAACCCCCCAACCCACTCGCAGAACTCGCCCGCGTTGTCCGGCGGCTCGCCCTCGTACGACGCCGTGATGATGACCACAGGCTGCCCCTTCGGCAGCTTCCCCTTCGCCTTGTCGAGCGGCTCCACCACCGCGGCCTCAAAGCCATGCAGCACCGCGTCAGCCGCCAACCGCTCCGCAAACGCCTCGCACGTGCCGGTATTCGAGCCAAAGTAGATACTCATTGGCTTGCCGGCACGCCCCTCTTTCTTCCCTCCCTTGCCTCCCTTCACCCCCTTTCCATTCACTCCCACACTCCCGCCCCCAACGCCACCATTCAGTCTCGCCCCCAACTCCCCTGCGTCTGTCCCCCCTCGGACTGCCGCACGCATATAGAACCCCTTCGGCTTGGTCGTCAACGTCTGCTTGATCTGCAGCTCATAGTCAGGATCATCCATCGTCAGCTCCAAATTCTGCAGTATCATCGCCATGCTCAGCACGGCCTCCTGCCAAGCGAAGCCCCTCCCGATGCACGCGCGCTGGCCATTCCCAAACGGCTTCCAAAAGTCCGGAAAGGCCTTTTGGATTCTCTCGTAGGATTCGTCCAGCATGCGGTCGGGGTTGAATTCGGCGGCGGTGTCGCCGTGGACGAGGGGATCGAGGTGGACTTTGGAGAGGAGGAGGGCGAAGGGCTGGCCGGCGGTGACTGCATATTTCCCGCCGATGACGGTGTCGGTTTTGGATTCGACGAAGAAGGTGGGGATGGTGGGCGAGTGGCGGAGGGTTTCGCGCAGGATGGCGGAGATGTAGGGCAGCTTGGTCATGTGCTCGGGCTTAATGGGGGCGTCGCGGCCGATGACGGAGTCGACTTCGGCTTGGGCCTTGCGGTAGAACTCGGGTTGCTTGAGCAGCTGGAAGAAGGCAAAGGAGAGGAGGCCCGAGGTGGTTTCGTGGCCGGCGATGAGGAAGGTGATGAGGTTGTCGATGATGCTGGAGTCGGTGAGCTTCTGGGAGGTTTTTGAGTCGACGCCGTCGAGCATGGCGGTGAGCAGGTCCTTGCGGTCGGTGGGCTGGGCCTTGCGCGCGGCGAGGACCTCGGAGGCGGTGCTGCGGAGGATATCGATGTCCTGCCAGTACTTCTTGGTGGCGCTGCGGAACGAGCTTTGGCCGATGATGGGCGGCAGGGTCGCACGCATGCCACATTCCAAAAGGAAATCGCCCATCGCGTTGATGAAGGGGTGCATCTCGTCGTGGTAAAACGAGTTGAAGCGGAAGTTCATGGAGCACAGAGCGAGGGTGTCGAGGGTCAGGCGCGTGAAGTCGTCGGTGACCATGATGCGCGTGCTGGGCCCGTGGCGCGCCCACTTGAGGGTGAGCTGGGCGGCGATCTCATGCATGTCGGCAAACATGTCCTGGATGGGCATGGGGCCGAAGGCGGGCATGAGCACGCGGTGGGCCAGTCCCCAGTTGGGCGCGTCCGACTGGGCCGTGAAGAGGCCGTCGTGCACGCCGTTGCCGACCTGCTGCAGCCCGGCGACGATGGTTTTCCGGAACCGCGTCTCGTCGCAGAGCTCGTGCGCGAGCGCCTGGGTCGTGACAAAGACCATGTTTCTCCCGGGAAACCGGACACGGAAGATTTCGCCTGCTCATGTCAGTCATTGCACAGGTGACGTGGGGATAACATGTACTGACCATACTGGTCGGCGAACTTGTTGAACGACCCGAGGGGGAAGTTGAGGTCGATGTCCAGGATATTGCCCAGGATCGGCCAGCCCTTGGGCTCTGGAATGCTCCCGTCCGCCATGTTGGCAGTTCAGGTGTGTGTGTGTGTGTGATGGGACGGTAGAGTCGCGTTAAGTTGGGGCAAGCGCTTGACACGGGGCGGCCGTCATCAGCCAGGACGAGGGCGCGTGATTATATTTGTGTCAGAAAATATGATCGCGCATTGAAGGACTAACGGGTTGATCGCATGCTGCACCTAATCAGGGATCAGAGGCGAGAGGATTCGGCCGCGGCGCCCGAGGTGGCCCGAGGTGGATCGGAGATTCGGGGGGGGGGTCTCTCCTTCCTTTATCTTTATGGTGACAGCGCCCCACCTTTGTTTCATGGCGGATCGGCCGACTCTGCAGCGGCGCCGCAGCAGACCACCGGGACAGGACCCTTCATGGTGCGTGCCGCCCAACAGTTTGCCTGGGTTTCTCTGCACGGCGCATCAACTATAGACCGTCGGCAGGAAAAGTTCAGCTGCCGACGCCGTCGGGTCAACTGATAGGGCGCTGCGCGAACGTGGGTGTCTCGCTCCTGCTGCGACGAACGAGAAATGCAGCGTTTCGCCGCCATGTCCCCGCACGGCCCGGTTGCAATGGCGTGGGAAGCAGTGCGAGCCCGAAAACCATCACTTGCTGCAAACACCAGACCAGCCCGACCAGGCCAGATTAGTCGCAAGCCAACTGAAGTATCTGTGCAACCCACGCGTGCGTGGCGGTGTCAGCATTGGTTGCGCAACTGCTCGTCCATAACTCCGAAAACTCCGAGTCGGCCATGGCTGCGCCCGTGGCACGGGAAACGGCACCGTGCCCAAAGCCCGCGGACGCCGTCATTCCATTGATCTCGCTTCCAACATGTCAGATGCAGGGTCCACCCGAAGTCCACCCCATTGTGCCCACTGGCATTCATCGGTCGCTCCCGTGTCGACCTACCGTCCAGTGGTACAGATCGCGTATTGCCCAAGGAGCGTGGGTACAGTCATCTTTTTACACGTCCACTTTGCGTCGTTGGCGTCGGTTGTATCGGGGATCGTCGCCAAGACCCCCGTCGATCCGAGGCCGATGTGCCGTCGGCCAAATCCGATGCCGAGGCACCCTCTGTTTCTCGCATAAGGGATGGTAGCACCAATCCCCCCTCGGGGGTCTGTCGATGACATGGGAGAGTTGAGCGGCTGCCTGATGAGTAGCGCGAGGGTGGGGGCTTGTCCAAGGTGCTTGGCACGTGTTAAGCCCTGTGGTTGCGCGCTACTGCGCCCAAAGGACCGCGTTCTACTGAATGGACCCACTTCCACGTCCTGCCAAGCCCGCGACGAAGTCCTGCAGGATGCATGGCCTTTCGATTCCGGGATGAGAGCTAGGATTCTGGGAATATACCTAACCCCCCAGCCAGTGAAGTCCTGAAAGAATGTAAGCCGTTCAGGATACAGTCGAGTCGAGGAGGAAGGACTGCCCCAAGACGCCTCCTACCTGGCAGGTACCTAACCTTCCTGAGTACTAACACTGGAAGGCTTTTCTATATGTTTGGAAAGGCTTTTTTCCATTTTATAGTCACCTCCTAGCATTACATTATAAAAGGCCTTCCTGCGGATTAAAATAGCCTGTGATGTGACACACCCAGATATTGCTGTTCCGTAATAGGACTGTATCCCTAGGTGAGGATTCGAAAATCGCATTTTCGCACTGAAACAACAGACTTTCATTTTTGTCTTTTTCACCAGACACTTTGTACACCTCGTTGATCTGATCAACAAGTTTAATTCATCCCCGAGTAGGATCGGGCGCAACTCGTAAATTAATCCAAGCACAACGAAGACCGAGAGGGAAGTTCACATTCGAGATACTCGTGGTCGTGACCGCTACAATCCTTAGTGACCCAGACCGACCTTAAAAATAAAACTTCAACCCTATCATCCAAATAATACTTTCCAAACCCCAACCTTCTTAGTCGTCCACAGCACATCCAACCTTCCATAACAGCTACACTCAGGGTCTCGGTACCTAGGTATACACTACCCGCCGAAATCGCAGAACGTGTGATAACTCTAGCCCGCACAGGCTACCTACGACAAATATCTCAGCGAAGACATCGCAGATGAAGGAGAAGAAGAGTGAAAATGGCGGTAAGGGCGTGGTGGTATTAATGAAGGAGGAGCAGGTGGTCAAGAATGAGAAACTAGGGGCATTAGTATAGATACCTACTGATGATATTCACTCAGACACATTAAGAGTTGGGCATAAATCTGAAATTCGAATACCGGGAGTTTGTTGAGTATGTCCTTGCGATCTGACTCTGGTCCCTCCGAGGCTCTTACAACTTCCATGGTACGCACCCACGCGCTAGCCACGTTGGCTGCCTGTGGCCCTCATCACGGCTGGGGAGGGATCTGAGACCTCGCGGAGGCAAGGGAATTTAGCAGGGTCGGTGGGTGTGGTATCTGGGTGTTCGAGAGAATGGTCGGTCGGTAGGCGGCGAGGCTGGTGGATTCGCCGGGACGGTAGCATAACACGAAACAGGTAGTTCCGAGTGACGCCTCGAGTCTAGTAGCAGCGGAGGTGGCGCGCCCGGTGCTCACGTTGGTCGGCTCAGTTTAGAGAGGACAGAGACCTCCCAGAAGAGGCCAATGGAAGGTGTCGGTGGGCGCGGGATCAGGCTGTTCCGGAAAGCTATCGTCATACAGACTGACATGCTCCAGGGTGTAGACCTCATCAGCGAGTGTGATCATTTCTTCCGCTTTCTTTGGTTTATAATACCTAGGTAGTCTTTGTTAGGCCATGAAAATTCGAGATTACGTGTCAGATATGTGATGCCTCACCAATACTGGAGTTACCGCTTCCAACCGAATGATATGAACGCTGAGTTGTAAGATGAGACTGACCAGGGTGAAATTTTGTTTCTCGGGGAAGAAGAAAATGATGCCCAAGTTCCATGCATTGCTTTGGATGAGCCTGGAGATTACCGTGGCTGGCGCACCGACGTCACCTTTGTGACCTCGTCAAAATTTTCTTCATATTGTCCTCCCAGCCTCCATTTCATTTTCCCATCTTCCTATTGTTCCATCCCCCCTCCAAACCAAAACGGCTCCGCGCTACAAATACTCGAACCCATTGAATTCAACTCACAGAATCCCCTGTGTTAGCAAAATTTCCCGTTCTGAAAGAAACAGCAAGACTTCGGGACTACACAAACGCCTCTCAAATTCTCTTTCACCCTCGACTTTTCCAAAACTCGTCTCAAACACCAACCTTCCGGCCCAACCGACGCTACAATGGACACGAATACGACGAGACCTATCCCCAACCCAACATTCCCGACTGTGTCTGTCCCCTCAAAGTCAATCCCATTTGCGATCGCCTTCACCGACAGCAACAATTTAAGATTTTGATTACTGTCACCATGCACAGATGCGCCCAACGACATGAACCGGCGATGAGGAGTTGGACACGCAGCAAGAGCCAAGGAACGGCACACCAGTCAAAGTCAAACAGTCAAGTCAACATTAAAGCATCATCATCATTCAGCTATCACTATCTAGAATACCTAGGTACTTCAAGTCGAATTCGATCCAGAAATCCAGAGCCCAATTCATCATAGACATGGCATCATCGAGAGACAAAAGCACACAACCGCCGCCTGCCAACACTTTTATCTACCTCTACCATCATCCAGCAAGCATGTCTGTCCGTCCTCCATCCCGGTGCCTGTTCCAACGTTCCCAACAAAAGTTGCCGAGCTCACGTCCCAGCGCACAACCGTGTTGACCCGACGCCAAGTAGCAAGTAATAGTAAAAATGTAAAGACAACTGGAGAATGACCATGACAGGTGAACTTTTTGGAAACAAAAACGACACAAAACAACAATGCAAGAAAGGAAAAGATGAAAGGGAAAAGTCTGTTTCTGAGGAATATCGCTGGTTAATGCGCTGCGAGGCCAGGGATGGCCGGATTAAAACCGTCCATGCCGTCCTTCGACGTAATTATCATCTGATCATCACCTAAGATGCAACAGATCCATATCAGAAATACTCCGCTGCTTCTTGTGCAGGCTGTCGGTAAAAGTGCTGGACGCCTTTCGCTTCTGCTGGGGGCTGCCTTGGAGGTCGAAACCCTGCATCGGCGTCGTGTTGCTGCGCTTATGGCGTCTAGCCGGCGTGATCGGCGTTGTCACGGTCTCCATGCTGCCTGTCTTAATGCCGCGGAGGGTGCCGTAGTGGTAGGGGCCGGAGAAGGCCAGTGACTCGGAGCTGGCCTTGTCGCTGAAGATGAGCTGCTGGTTGATCTGGTTCCGGCGGAAGGCGCCGACGACATCGGAGTTGTTGTCGAAATGGGTCAGCAGCGGGTGCGGCAGTTCCACTAGGGAGGAGTCGGTGACAGCGCTAGCGCAGCTGACGGCAGTGCGGGGCCGAGAGGGGCTGGAGGTGATGTCGGTATAGTCGGCAGCTTCCTCCTCTTCTTCCTCCTCCTCGTCAGACGAGTCTTGGTGGAATGTGATGAAGTCTTCCAACTTCAACATGCTCTCCTCGTCGTCCTGTTCTGGGACGTTGAACTCGGAGTCGTCACTATACCCCTCCTCCATAATGGGGTCGGAAGTGAGAGGGAAGAAGGCTTCGGCGGGACCAAAAGGCTGCGTGTTCATAAGGTCGCCAAACGTATTGGACGAAAGCATGGCGCCCATCATCACGTAGCCCGGGTTGCTGAGGATTGGCGAACAACCAGACAAGTCTTGACCGGAAAAGTCGATGTTGAAGGACTCGGGCGAGAGATCCAGCCGACTCAGTCGCTGGGGAGTGAAGATCATCATCTTGCGGGTCGAGGGATTCAGCACCGCAATGGGCTTCCTGTCAGACTTGTCGAGGTTGAAGCGCCCGACGCGGGGTTTGCCACGTCGGAACGGGGTAGGCTTCTCCGTGTCGGAGTCGGATGAAAATTCGACGTGTTGGACGCGCCGTACCTGCTTTCGCCGGATAGGCGGCTCCGGTACGTCTTCTTCCGTGGTATCGCCATCCGCTTCACATCGTTAGCACCCCTGGGCAGTAACTCAGCCGCACGTCAAACTCACTCTCGTATCCGTCGAGCTCCTGTACTTCGGGAGGTGGGGTTGGGGTGGGCGTGGGCGTCGGAGTAATCGTGACCATACCGGTAGGCAGTGGTGTTGCGATAGGCGTGCTGTCCGAGTCTTCGGCAAGCTCGTCATCAGAAGCAGGCATCATATCCTGTGAGTTGTGGAAATCCCAGAACGAGCCCGAATGGGATGAGTCCTCATCGTTCTCGATCTCGCGGCGGAAGGCGGGGTCGAGAGCATTCTGGTCGATGAAGATGTCGGGGAAGAAGCCCTCGTGGTCCTCAGAAGTCTCGCTCGTGGTCGAGTCGCTGTCGCTATCGGGCACGCCCGTGAAGCGAACGTGGCGCTCGACGCTGGCCATCTCTTGCTCGAAGATGTAGTTTGACAGTTGCTCGGTAGCACTGCTTTCGTGCTCCGACAAGATGCCATCCCAGCTGCCATTGTCGTCGGCAGCCTCTTCTTGCACGGGCTCATCATCATCGTCGTCTTCTTCTTCCTCAGCCTCCTCGTCCGCATCGTCGTCTTCAGGCTCGGGCGGCCGAGGAGTCTCTACGGCCCGCTTTCGCGTGGCGTTGATGATATGTTTCTCCTCGGCCGCAAAGACATGTTCCTCGTCCTCGTCGTCGGAATCGCTGACGTCTTCAACACCGGAGTAGCCGTGGTCATCGTCGGAATCGTCCGAGAGGTTGAGGGAGGAGGTGGTCGTGTCGGAACCGCGGCGCTTGGCGGCCTTGACCGGCGTGTGCGGGTATTTTTGCCGAACGTTTCGGGACATGATGTGGATATGCAGGGGTAAATTTGGGTTGTAGCGCTGCCGCTCGGGTGCGACAAACGGCGGTGAGGGGCCGCGGGCGCTGCAGTCGAAAGACTCGCAAAAAGCACAATTGAGGACCTGCAATTAACTATGGGAGGATATGGGCGGTCCGGAACAGGTGGGCGAGGAGGGCGGGCGAGGGACCCGCGAGGTGATTCGGAGGGGTCGTCGGGCCTGGTAGGGGGGTCCCGACAAGAGGAATTGAGGGAGTCGAGGGAGCGAGCGGTCGCGGGCCTTTGCACATGGGCCAAGAGTGTGTCTGTTGAGTTCAGTGGCAGACTCCCTTCTCAGAGAAGTCGAGGCTCGGACCCGGCAGGGCGAGGCTCGAGAGGTGGAAGCCTGGTAAACTTCGTCGAGGGAATGGCGGGTGGAATCTCTCGTTGAGGCTGCTGGACTGCGGGCATGCCGGGGGACCGCGCATGCCCGCAGTGGGCGCTTAGAGCTCAACGATGGCCGAAGGCATCTTGGGAATTCTCGACGAAGTTTGGTCAATGTGGTACTGAATCTCTTGATTAGTAGTGCGACTTCGTTGTCTTGGTGATTTGGTTGGGTTTGAGGGGGAAGGAGGAAAGGGCGAGCCGAGCGGAGCTGTCATGGTTTTTGACCAGACTTTTTCCTGCAGGTGGGGGGTTCGGACAGGATTCGCCAACCAACGCCAATTGCGGGTCCAGCCATCCCGGTCCCAGATCGTGGGGCAGCTGCTGCAGCCTCTGGCGCTGGCACAGCTGGCTCGGCAGCTGGCAGGACGGCGATCGCACGCCACGACTCCCGCAGTCGGGCCACATCAGGGAGGAGACCCTTGTGAGACAACGCTTTTCCCGATGCAGGCGCCGGCACGATTCCGTCACCGCTCTTTTGCGAAACCTAGCTCCTGGACTCGCAGCGCCATCGTGCACTACGGACCGCGAACAGCCCAGAAGCTTTCGACGGCGCATTCGGAGACACTTTTTGCTTCACCTTGCCGCCGTCCTTGCTGGCGCTGAGCAGGACCGTTTCGCTGGCCCCTGTTCCTTCCTCGCCGTTCGCTGCTTGTCTCAGCAGAGAAGTTTGAGGCTCCGCGATCCCCTCCCCGCATTTTTGCTCGCGAGCTGGCAGGGGCTGCTGGCTTGGCACTCTCGCAGCCCCTCATATGCGCTGCACCTGCAAAGACATATGATGTCGTTTACGTGTTGATCTCGACTGGAGTCGTTGGGGACACTTTTCTCTTCATCTCCACTTGCGACAAACCTACCGCCGCACCTGTGCATTCACAAGCTCCACGTAGGCATTCTGGATCGGACATTCTGGCACGGCCCGGGCATCTCTGGCTCGTGAGCGTCGGGAGGGCCCCGCCGCCAGCTGTCAGTCCACCACCCCCCAAGGTTTTCAAGACACCAGTGGCGTGCATAGTGGACCTCACGAACGAGTGTTTCCAACCTCGGGAGTGGTCCAGTTGTGTATGTTAGGCTCAGCGTTGAGCATATTGGCGCTCATCGATGGAAATAGAGGAGTCAGACCGCGGTTGCCGTTATGACTGCATGCGCCATGCCATGCAAGCCGAAGCGAGACATTGGATCGCTGCCCATGACTCGATTTGTCCAACCGTGGAAACCCTGGGCTCAATTCATTGGCTTGCCAGGCAGAAATGGAGATTGACTACCACCCTCCAAAACGCAAAGATCAGTGAATTCCGCGTTGCCCGCAAGAAGGAGGGCCGCAAAAGAATCCACAACAGGATCATCGGGCGGGCCTGAGATCACCGGCCGAGTCCAGGCAGTGAGTGATCTGCTCCGCGCTCTCGGTCGTTTGCCCCGAGGGCCCTCGCGGAACGAGCTGCGACTTGGTGCGGGGCAGAGTCCCGGAGTCGGCCCGCCGCATGAACAAAATCTGCCGTCACAACTAGGAAGGCGGTGGGTGGTTTGAAGATGCAAAAACTGCTGCTCGACAGTGGACACCATCGAGCTGGCGCCGGAAGCTAATTTATTTTTGCCAAAAACTTCAGCCGAATCCGAAGTTGGAATTTGGGATGGCCTGGCTCGTGCCTGGGTGGGCGGGGGGGGACATGGTCCGTGCACTTACAGGGCCTTATCTTATCGGTGTCTTGGCCGCTGACTGGCGTTGCTAGGGGAACTTGGCGCTGATTGCTCCTTCAGTAAACAATTTTTTGGAGTCCA
>Ga0247780_1001296_pt1 | contig 15704 bp, 19 predicted proteins | sample UWRJL079202R5_FD_179927 | JGI IMG/M metagenome (GOLD analysis project Ga0247780, IMG submission 179927) | Plant litter microbial communities from Arlington Agricultural Research Station in Wisconsin, United States - UWRJ-L079-202R-5 | ecosystem: Environmental > Terrestrial > Plant litter >... | reverse complement strand
TCCCCCCTCCTCCGCACCCTCCTCATGTCCACCGCCCTCCGCGCCTACGACATCCGCACCGGCGACTTCCCCCGCCCCGTGCCCGACCACCCCGCTCTAATCGCCCACCTCGCCGTGGCGGGGGCGCCACACTTCGGGCAGTTGCACGATCCGATGAAATCTATCAGGGAGTATATCGAGAGTGGGGGCGCAGGCGGACCGCTTATGCCAATGGGCTTGGAGGCCAAACTGGTTAGGAGTAGGTGGCTAAAGGCGGGGGTGTCGACTCGGGGCGGGGAATTGCTGAGTCAGTGTCGGGATGTGGACGGGAAGGATCCCCAAGGGGCGAGGGAGTTGTTTGATGCGATATTGGAGGATCAAAGGGCCAGGACGCTGGAGGGGATGGTGGCCGGTGGGTCGGTGGAGATGGTGCGGTATGCGCTGGGGGAGATATCGGTGGGGAGTGTGAGTAAAAGTCAGGCGAGTGAGGTGCTTTGTGAGGCGGTTGAGAAGGGGGGGTGGAGGGGGAGGGGGAGGGAGGTGGTGGAGATGGTGTTGGATTGGGGGGCGGATCCGAATGTTGCGGGGTGTTTGGATACGTCGAGGTTTCCGTTGCATAGGGCGGTTGAGGCGGGAGATGCGGAGGTGGTGGGGGTGTTGCTTGAGAGAGGGGCGAGGATGTTGGCGACTGCGCAGGGGATGACGCCGTTGATGCTGGCGGAAAGAAAGGTTGGGAGGGGAGACGGGGCAGAGGATGGGGGGATTGTGAAGTTGTTGGAGGAATGGCTTGGGGAGCGGGGGCTTCCGAGAGATTATAGGGATGAGGTTATCGTGGAGGAGGTGTGAGTTGGTAGACATGGTGGGTTTGGTTTCAAGTCAGTGACAGAGCTGGTCATTAGCGAGCGCTGATTAGAGCCCGTAGATTCTCTAACCTACGGGCGATCGGTACACTCTTCATCACTACGTCGCCATTGCATGCGCTTAGTGTAAACCAGACACGTCTCTAGTAGTCCATCCTCACGTGGCAGCCGCTCCAGGCGATCTGGACGGTTGTTTGTAGTGGGTCATCGGAAATGGAACGAACAACAAAGCGTATGCTAATTCCTAAAAACGCCTGTATAATGTCGGCCACCGGTCTCCATGCCTGTAAATTGCGGCGAGTTTTTCTCTGATTCGGTGTGGTTTACCACTCGCCGACGTGGAGCCCCATCTGAATTTCTTCCAGGTTCGGATACGAACCCTCCTGAGCCAGCTGTAAGATGTGCTTAGCGAGTTTATCGTTGTAATAGGTGTCTATCTGGCCATTCCCACCCACGAGATGCAGAATCGGCGGCGATGGTGGGAAGATCAGGCCATGTGGGTTGGCTAGGGTGTTCTTGGGAATGACCAGGATCCCGGGCTGGGTGAGTGGGGTTCGTCGAGGAGAACCCGGCGGCGATGATGCGGTTGCGGGCCGGAGGCTACCACTTCCTCGCTGAGAAAGAGTTCCTCAACTTTGTGGGATAAGCCATACGCCATCAACGCCCCGAAAACGACGAGACGTGTAGCGATAGCGGCTACGTGGCCATGGGCATCCGCGCTGACGCGCCGCTGTCTGACCCGCGGTGTCGCGCCCCGTGGCGACACGATCCCCGTCTCGGCACGCACCACAACCTCGCGTCTGGCAGCTTAGACCCGGACGCCTCAGGCCTGCGAGGAGCGAGCAGGGATGACGTGGGCGCGGCCGCCGAGTTGCCCACGCGTGTGCGAGCGGACCCGTCTGCGCTGGACGATCCAGAAACGGCCGAGATTGGACGGCGCGTGCGCATCATCATGATGCAGGAACCGGATGGAGTAGACGTCGGACAGACGCTGCAGCAGATGGAGGTAGACTCGCTCATGACGGTCAAGTTCCGCTGCTGGTGGAAGCTTTCGTTTGGCGTGGGCATGACGACCTTGGAGATGATGGGCGGTGGGATATTGCGAGACCTGGGTGCTGTGTTGGCGAGCAAGATAAAGGATATGCTCAAGGACGAGTGAGGCGGTGACTGAGGCCCCTGCGCGGAGCCTTAGAAAGGATGGGATTCTGAATGACGAAGAGGGGGCGGATTCTGCTCCGTCTTGGTTGATGGAAAAAGCCGTCGTTCCCCACAGCATGCTTTTCCTGCCGTTGTTACCATCTCGATATCCTTTAATTCAGGGTACGGTTACTGTGGACTTTGAGAAACGTCATGCCGTCGCCATTTTTCTGTCCTTCTCCGACTTATCTCTCCAGTTGACGGCAGAGAATGGGCCGACAACAAGGGCACCACGGTGAAGTTTAGAAATGGCCAGGTGCTTGACAACTTGTTTCTGAAGAAAACACTGGATTTTCTGCTCCCGGGGCTCCCTTACCGTGGCCGAGCAGCCGACCTTGCGAAGCAAGCGTATCCCACGCCACAAACACCAATTCGCCTCCCAGCCCATCCTTAGCCAACCGCTGACCCGTATCTGCTTCGCCACCAAAAGCCTCACCTCAACAGTGAAACTCACAATTTCGGCCACAGCTCAGATATAGACGACAAGTTAATCGAAACCGCTTCGGTCGTCTTTCCCGTCGGTGGAGACCCAACTGAACCACATTAATCGGCAGGGTGTCCACCTCATCAGCAATCCTCCCCCAGTACAAGGGGGCTTAAACTTGGTTGTCTACACTTGGCTCTTGTTCCCGAGCACTCTCATCATCTCCACGGCTGTTGGAGCGAGCGCCACGCTCCCTGGCTCGGACGCGGGGAGGGTCGTGCCAGATTCGACCAAACCCAAAAATGGTGTTCGCCGGTATCGGCGCTGTGACCTTGTTCCAGTCCACCAATTCGTCCCGGCCCTCTAACAACAAGAAGTACACAATCATCAAGACTAAAAGCACCGTCAACCCCGTGATCACGCCCTTGAAGCTCCCGTCCATGGCCACATTGGTCCACAGCTGCGTGAGGATCAAGACTAGGGTGCTGATAGCAGACACCACCACGATAACCTTGATATTGGTAACCAGCTTCCACCCAACCCAACGGACAATCTTCCGAGCCGGAATATTCTTAGTTATAACCTGTTGGTCGCTGCGAATCTGCTTCTCCATCCCGCGAAGCGATTCGCTCACGAGGGAGCTCCGCTGCACGAGGCGCAGCCCGTAGGAAATCGCCACGGCCACGCCCGCCGCGATGACGAAGGCATACACCGGTGGGGGATCATCGGCGAGCTCTTTGACTTGCATGCTGAACAAGCCGGCGGCCAAGGTTATGGGGATGAAAAGGAATGCTAGCTCCGTGAGGCGGGCGACGCTCTCGGCTTCTTGGATGCCGCGCTTGCTCTCGAGAAGGGACATCTCTGCCCGAAGCGACTCCTGGGCCCGCTGGCATCGCTCCGTCATGGCGACTATGTCGTCGCGAAGAATGCGCAGGGGTGTTGTGAGTTGGGCGGGTGCTGGTTCTGGGGCTTGGGGGTCCGAGTATGGGAAGAGGAAGAATTCGCCGAGGGACTTTTCGAGGACCGGAAGCTCGCTTTGCATTCGGCCGAGGAGTCGGCGCCATTGGCCGAGCTGATCTTGCATCATCCGCTCGTCCATGGACCCGGCGCTGATTTGATCGAGCACCCTTCCGATGTGGCTGAGCAGCACGACTGTGTCTCTGCGAACGACCTGGAAGACGGCCAGGATGGGAAAATCGGTGGCGGCGGCGGTGCTGTTTTGGTAGCTGCTGCCTCGTATCAAGTGGCTTACCCATCCGGTGGCATCGGTGCAGGCGTCATCCACAGCGGACATGTATGCGCTTACATCGTGCAGTGCGGCGGGGTCGCTGTGGACTCTGGGCTGTGGGTGTGCTCCCCGGGGCGCCAGCCGCTTGGAAAAGGGCAGGAAAGTCGTCGTTGCTGCCTTCTTGCCGTGACCGGAGCGAAGCGATAGATGTGGGAGCGGATCGAAGAAGAATATGGCTGTCCAAGGGTGAGTCCTACTGAATGGAACAGGTATGCTGGGGTGATTTTCCATCAAAACTCACGGACGCGCTCCTGCTCAATGTTTCCCCAGCAGAATGTGACCCGTTCTTCCCAAGCAACGACGTTCAAGTCGTCATCTGCCACCTCGACGATCTCGTCAACCTCGTCAACCTCGCCATCGTCGCCAACCTTGCCATCATACCCATCACCGTCGCCAATATCGACTAGGGCGTTGCGCTTGCTATCCGTTGTCAGGGTACGTCTTGGTGGATGGTATATGGCTGAAAGCGACCACTCTTGTCGAAATATGTTTGGAAGAGTCCAAAGATGCCGGCTTTGCCAAAGAGGAGTTAGCCGTTTTCTCCCGTCAATCTTGTTCACCTTGCGCCACCATCGCAGGCCGTCTCGGACGAGGTCCTGGCGCTCCGACTGGTTCCGAGGCTCCATGTCCCTCCGCATGACGAGGCTGTGCCAGCGCAGCGAGACCTGCCGCTTGGGGAGAAAGCGCGTCGGCCAGGTGCTTGGATCCCGGTCTAAGTACGATTTCGCGGTGTATCCGGATTGGACGAGATGTTCTTCGAATACCTCGGGGCTGAGATGGAAGATGGAACCGATGTCGTTGATCATCGTTTCGGACAGATCACAGACGAAAATGGCACGTGCCGGCTGGTTGAATACGGCGGCGGGATGGCGCGCTAGGTCGGCGGCGAGCGGATGGCGCGCTAGTTCTTCGGCGAGCGACGACGACTCAATGCGGCCGGTCCAATGGAGCTGCAGATTCCACAGGTTTTGTTCCCGGTCAATCTGTTCGTTGACGAACGACAGGACCTGAACAAGACCAGAAGCGTCAGTGCGGCATTCAGCCAGGACGTTTCGCCAGTGAGGCATCAAGTGTCCCTGCGACTGAAATGATCGGATATAATACGGATCGGCGATGGGGTTGCTCGTTGCTGTATCTTGTGGACTCTCGTCGAAGTTTTCATTTTCCTCGTCCCCGGCTCCATCGGAAATGCGATCCGTCGTGCTAGCGAGACTGAGGCTGGCCGTGCGAGATTGCACGTGGCGAGAGCTCCTTGATGGCGTCCTCTCTGCGGAAGCCATCATTTTTAGAAGGAATTGTGGTTGGTTGACTGTCCAGCATAGCCTTCGGGTCACGATGATGGACCGTTTCTATCGCGACTGTGGGATCAAAAGAGCCGATAATAATAATGGGTGGCTGGTCTTACTGGGACACAAGCAACGATCCAATGGGGAGAGACACTAGTCCAATTGCTTGGCGGAATATTTGCACCCGAGCGGCCAACCGCTTGCGGCAGCGGGGCGGATGGAGGGGTTGGTGTTTTGTGTGGCACCTCATGTCGCCATTTCTGCTGCCACTTCGCCCTCTGGCAAAATTAGAGCATATTGCTCCACACATTCATGCGCCCGGCGCTGAATCTGTATGCGATAGATTTCGCCTCTGCGAGTTGAACAAGGCCCGTGATAGATACGTACCTTTGTGTCGAACGCGATTCTCACCTCTGTCGTACCAGCTCTGCAACTCTTTGCACCACAGAACGTTCCGTCAAATGGCGCGACTGCCAACCTGGAGATATGACCCTGCATTCAAGTATCAGGCACTGCGACGGATCGGTTGGTACCCACCTGACAGCCCTAATTGTTCATTCAAGCCTTGCCAGACTCGGGCCTGACAAATCTGCCCAGCCACCTTTTCCAGACCGGTACAGCTTATGAGTTGCGCAGCATTGGCGCTTGGGTGTCTCCTGCTGGCTGGCTGCTCTTCTCCAAACTTCCTGCGAGATGTATACATTGCCTCCTTTTCGCTGGACGCAGGGGCCACAACTGCCGGGTTTTCCCGCCTCGAGGTCCGCGTGGGCTATTTCTCCCTCTGCCTCAGGACAGGCCTCGATGCCACTTGGATCTGCGGGGACCCGGACTGGGTACGGGAACATTTCCGGGGAGTTGTTGAGCCCTGGAACCTCCTCAAGACGGCTTACGACCTGAGGAACGAAGCCATCTCGCCCTCACTGTGGTAAGTACCCACCCAAGCAAGACCCATGACCCGGTATCATGTCATCATCTCTGCTCTCTGTCGTTACTGACCTCAAACCTACCGACCCAGCATTATCTCGGCAGCATCAAATCTGCTCTCAATTTTCCTCGTCTCCTCATTCCCATTCATCAACGAACCCCCTGATAAATACAAAACCCTCTGGGTTGCGAACCGATTTCTCGAGATAAACTCCTGGTGTGGCGTCATGAGCAGCCTGCTGGCTGCATTGTGGCAACACACCATGGCGGCCACATCCACCCCGTTGATGACATATTTGTCCTCCGGGGAGGTCACGACCGTAGTCGGGCCCGCGGCGACCACGCTGGTGTGGCTGGGGTTTGGCTTCACCTTTGTCACGGGCTTTCTGTGTCTCAAGGCGGCATATGCGTTGTTGAGGCGGCCGAAGTCGGATTGGCTTCGGGGGGCGGCTACGGCATCTTCGGTTGGGAGTCGGACGGACGTGGAGTCGGTTCTGGACTATGATGATGAGCAGGTTCAGGAATATGGCGAGGATTTGGGACAAGAATATGAGGAGGATCCGAGTCAACGGGATGATGCCGCCATGGCATCCGGAGCGCTAGGGGGGTTTCCAGAAGCGGATCGGGGAGATGAAGCGGCGGTCATCGAGATGACATCGCTTCCAGCAGCCGGGGCAAGGCATCGGAGTGAAGAACGGGGCGGTGGGTCAGGGCCAGCCGGACCATGATGCTCTCAGTCATAGTCTCACACTGGCTTAGGGGCGAGGCTCACGGTTGGTTAAGTTGGGTCAAAACGGAACAACATTGAAAATGCCAGCATTAGTGGTGTGCTGCTCCAAGGCCCTAGGTACTTTGCGGTAGTAAGAACCATTAATGGGTCAGCATCGCAGTGGGATGTTATCTGACAACCTAGGTACAGGATAGAACTAGCTGATATATAACGACCTATATACTGCGAGGTAGCCTTGGCAGGGCAACTGATTGTTTCGCTCACCACGGCGGATAAAAGGCTCCGCCAGTGATCAAAATGTTCAAACGCGAGAAAGTAACGATCACATCAGCCTCAAAAGCCATAGCTCCATCCAACTGAAAAAGCGGACAGTTGTCGACAGCCCACAATATACCCTCTGACGCGGTCTCGTAGGGCAGCCACGTTGTCTTGTGAGTGGGTTCCGACACGTAAATATGAGTCGGTAGTTCCCCTTCCTTAGACATGGAGCAAATCCTGTCAGCAGGATTGGGTGAGGTCCATCCCTCCCAGCCATCGTAGCCGCAAAGCTGTCCATTTTTGCACTCCTTCAGGTAGACGGCACAAGCTCGGGCGAGGATATGGCTTGCTAGTTGCGGCTACATGTCCGCGTTCCAAAAACCTTTCCATTCGTCTTGCGTCTGGTGGGGTTTGAGCGCAGCGCGGCGGTCGACCTTGGCAGCATGGGCGGCAGTCACGTTGGATAGCTTGGCAGGGGTGAGGCCGAGTGATTCCAGCGAGGGGAGTCCCGGCCCTGGCCTGAGAAAGATCTCCCCGTAAGGCTCGTAGGAGACCTGGGGCGAAATTGCTAGAGCAACCGAGGGGGTTTCTGCTAGGAGGGCGATGCCGACGGCGGCTGTGACACCGAGTAGGAGAAGGAGGGTGGACGCCATAGTGGGCATTTTGATGGAACAGTGGTGGAAGCTGAAACGTGTAGATGGACAGTTTCTGTGATAGGTGATGGATGAGAGGATATGCTGAGAAGGGAGAGATTCTGGGAAAGAGGAGAGAAACAATCGTCGTCTTTATACCAGCCGCCTAGCAACCAAATTAGGTGGGGTGGCACTGAGGCTTCTCCTCCATGTAACCCCGTCACAAATGTCACTCCTGGAATTTCATGGCCTGGCAACAGCCCCTTGAAGTTTGCTTGATTTGCCTCCCGCTCTCCATGTTTGTACTCGTGAGTCCTGGCGCTACAACAAACCAACCAACGCGGGAGATGCCATCTGTTTGTGTAGTTGGAATCGAGTCTCATACCGTCCATCAGTAAACCTTGTAAACTCCAGTCTCCGATCTAATATCCAGCGCCCGATCCAAGAACAGACTCCAGGGGTCACGGAGGAATTTGATACCGGTGTTGTTGCGTTCCTCAACGCCAAACACTCGAATAATGATGTACGCGTTAGCCGGGTCACCATCAAACTGTCGCATCTGTCCAATAACACATCAGCAAATATCCTGCTTCACAAAATTTTTCCTACCTGGTAAACGTACCTTATCAACTTGATTCTGGCTGACATAAAACGCATCAGCACACTGGCCCAGAGTGGCCTTCACCTCAAGGTGGAATGTCGTGTTATTAGACCATTGGGGATGCAGCTTCACACCGGCGTCGTGCAATATCTTTCTCATATGGCCATGTCGATCGCTGTAGGTGAAATCGGCGAAGTCCTTCTGCAGTGCCGTAAAACGTGGATGACCAGCTTCGCTTCGCATGTGGCTCGTCCAACTGGCAAACGTCCAATCGCTAATCTGGCGTGAGAATAGCTCGTGGATCTGTGTGTATGTCCCGTCAGCTTAATCCGCGTGTCCCACCATAAGCAAAAAGGGGGAACTAACAAAAAGCTCGCCGAGGAATCCAATCTCCCGTTCCTTGATTCTATTCTCATCAATCCCCAGCCCGTCGTCCTGGTCTGTCGTTCTCGTTCTCGAGGAGACGTGCTGGTAATACCTCCCAAACAGCCGGTCGTCGCCCCCGCTTCCGCCGCCGCCCTTTTTCTGTCGAGCAACAAGAGTCGCCAGAGCAGGCACAGACAGAGAATTAGCCGTAATATGAGGAGAAACCCCCCCAATCTCAGCCACAGCCACAGATCTGCCCTCGCCAAAGCCTGCATCGGCGCCATCCGCGCTCTGTGCCTGTATGCGCAAAGACCTGCGAGCCAATCCAGTTAGTCCCGAAGCCGGCACCTGGGCGTCGGCCATTCTGAAGGTTCTTGCGCTCTGGAGCATCTTTTCCGTTCTGGCCTGGCGGTTGGGCGGGTTTAATTCCCCCGTTATCTCGGGCAGGCTGGAGCCTTCTTCGTTCAGAGGCTTGAGTGGGTGGTTGTGTGTGTTTTGTCTCCTGGTGTTGTGTGGATGCTGCTGCGGTTTGGGGCCGGGTGGTGGCGTGGTACTTGGTGGTAGCATGAGAGGATCTGGGTTTGCGCTGGGTTTTGTTTCGGGCTTTGACGTCTTGCTGGCAGATCTGAGCCTTGCGCGCGGGTTGGGTCGGGCGACTTCGTCGTTGTCGGAGTCGATGAGGATTAGGATCTTTCGCGGCGGCTGTAGCTGTAGGCTGTCTTCATCTGGACTAACTTTTCTTACCCGCTTTCGAATTTCCGGGATGGTAGTAGGCTGTTGAGGGTTGTCTTGCTCACGGTGGTTGGCGGAGATGAAATCATTCTTGTTGCTGGGCACTTTGTCATTTAAACTTTGTGCGGCGGCCTCGTTGTCCCTGGAATTCTGCCCCGTATTGCTGGAACCATCTTCACCCATTCCGTCTGGAGGAGATATGTCGTTCTTGGCCAGTATTTTCGGTAGCTCGGCCAACGGGGCACTCATTAGAAGGACCGCCAGGTTCATGTTCTCTGCGTCGATCTTGAGGATCTTTTGCAGGTATCTCACCACCGCGAAGTTGACGGATGATCGGTCTGATACTTGCATGTTTTCTCGTAGGAATATGTCGATCCTTCCGTCCGTTTCCTGAATCGTGATCAACTCGTCATCGGCGACAACTTCGATATCACTGAGTGGCAGTGACATTGTCATCGTGATAGATGGCACGGTCCAAACGTGCAGGTTTGCAATGTCCGGATTAGAATTCGGACTGATTTTTCCAAGCCTATTAATGATATCAAGAAGATTAGCTGGGCGGCTTCCGTCAGGCGTCTTTGTCTCTAGTTGCAAGCACTCACTGTGAAAGATACTTGACTCGCGTGTTGAAATCGACCTCGGATAAGTTGTCCCATCTTTGCTTCCCCCTCCTCTTTACCTCCTGCTTGACGGCGGAGGATAAAAACATATGATCAAGCATTAGAATCTTAAACAGGTTCCTCAAGGTCTTCGCCGTTGCGGCTGGGATGCTGAGCATGTCGACTTTGTCTCGAAAGGTGTCTTCAAAAATCGTGTTGTCGGGGATATACCAGGTATAATCGTCCATAGAACGCATGACGACAACCCCCTTCTCCGAGTGATATCTTGGCCTCCGGACTGGGAATAGAGGTCTGTGTCGGAGTCTCCATATTTCGCTTCTGCTCAAGGGGTCCTTGCCCTTGCTGTGAAGGCGGTCAAGTAAGGACATCAAATCCGCAAACCGATGTTCAATATTTGGCTCTCCGGGGATTGGGAAACATAGCTCGTTTACCACGTGCTTGGTACCCGCTGATTCAACGCCCAAACACCGGTGGAATAAGTCTTTGCACTCAGGGTAGTGCGACGCTAGAGCTTCCACTCGCCGAAGAGATTTGGGGGCCTTCCACACGCAGGACTTGTGGTTGAGCCAACGGGGAGTCGGCTTATCCACAAACACAAGTCCATTGGCGAGAAATTCTTTCCTTTTATGGTTCTGTCAGTCATTGTAGGGAGCAGCTTGCGGTATATATAACTGGTATTTCTCACCTGATTTCTTGGATTTCAGCCTTCTTGCGTGCGCTCAGGTTGAGCGCTTCGTATATCTCCTTGATAGATGTCTTGTTGATACTAGTATTCTCAAGGGGCAGCTTACACAGAGCTCGTAGCTCCTGTAACCTTGCTCTGGTATCACAAACCGTGATGACGCCGAACTCTGATAGGAAGCCCCAGCCCTCCAGATTTTGACTGGGAAAGTCGGCAAAGTGGATATGCGGGCATTTCTGAACGAGCTCTGGCGTCGGTACTGCCAATTGAGGCAACGGCCGAGTGACTCCGTCCAAACAAGGCATCTCAACAACCTCTAAAGCTTGTCTGAGAATTGTGGGCGCAACGCTGGGATTGGCTGAATAAACCGACTTGACGACGGACAACAGATCTACCACATTCTGTTCCGCAAGAAAAGGCCATTCGGCAGTCAACCTCGAGTGTCGGAGCAACACAGGTTTTGATGCAACTTCCAATGCCGAAGACCGCAGTAGCCATTGTCGGAAATCCCTGGTGTGCCTCGGACCTAGCTCCTTGTCGATGGCGAGTTCGTACTTGTCAGAAAGAACAGTGAACGGGTTGCCGCGGGTGTTTCTGTACTTGGAAACCAGGGGCGGTTCGACGGTAGGGTCGACCAGATAAAGCTGTTCGCCCCGCGTCTGAATGGTTTCCCCGTCCTTCACCACAAGAAAGTACATGAGTGGAGCCCCATCACTTTCCAGCTGTGACCGATGCTTGAAGACATAGACCCCCTCTGCAAGCAGCTCCTCGTCTGATTTGTGAAGCTTTGTACTGTTGGTATGCCGATGGGACTCGAGGATGAGCTTGCACACATGACGAGGGCTGTATTCCTCAATGTCCAGAAACTCGAAGAACCTCCGTCTGACGGGATCTTTGGATGCGTCGAAATCCACAACGGATATCTTCACTCCGTTGGGAACATGCTCGTTCCTGTCTCTGGCCGGAAGATACAAGTTCTTCCTCCGTGCTGCCGCCCAACGGCCATCCTGCAGAGGGATGATTGGGAGGCCCTTAAGGTCTTCTTTCAAACTCTGGTCTTGGCAGAAGAGTGAGCTGACTTTCCTGTGCCACTCAAGCGACTGTTCCTTCAAGCCGCCTATTCCAACGCTGTCAATCCACGTGACAAACTCGCTGCGTAGTCCTCGTAAGTCCAGAGAATGAACACCGAGCAGAGACGTCTCGTCCTGTAAGCCGTCGTAGGCAAATGACAGGTGTTTTGCATTGATGAGTGGAATATTGAAAAGGGCTCCGCCATCGAATCGATAGGATTGCGGCACGAAATAGAGATTTTTGGCCATTTGCAGGGGTGTGCCTGCATCCCGTGACCAAAAGGTCTCTTTGTCCGTTAAGCCTTGGAGGATATCCCGATGGAGGTCATCCCAAGTTGTCCTGCCCTCTGAGGGCCGAGGAAGGTACTTCAACCAAGTGTAGCGGAGGCCTTTCCCAGATTCAACTTCGGGGAGTGCAATGAATCGGTCAAACGCTTGCATTACAGCAGCGAGGATTCCAGACCGAAGGGCCGAGTTCCATGCACAACTGTACTGAAGGCTCTCACGGCTAGCTACAAGCAGGAAATCTGCATGCATGAGGAACTATGAACGCCAGTTAGCAACCAATAACGGAGCCACAAAGGTAGTAGGATAAGATCGTACCCGGAAGCCATAGTTCCCGACTGGCAGGAAAGCGAACACTTTCTGGGTTTCGGTGTTAGGACTGCCTTCATCTCTGACGGCGAACGCAACCACAACTTCTGACACGCTGACGCCCTCCCTTCTGGACTCTTTGGGGAGACCTTTGACGGTATGACGAAGAATGAGATATTTCGAACTCTCAGCCACCTCGGAGTCGCTGCGTGATCTCAGGATCGTAGCTGTCTCTCCTCCGTAGTCCGCGTCAGACCTGATAGCCTCGAGTCGGTAAATGCTGTCTGTGCCCATGTTTGAAACCCGTAATTCTCTCAACTTTCGTAAGAAAAGTAGTAGCTGGGGCTCGATATGCTCAAGATCCCGATGTATGTTGTCTCCGTCCTCTTTGCCCTTCAGCCACAACAGGAACTGAGTGTGACGGGCGACACGGTCTGAGGGAGGGAATTCCGTTGGGACTGGCAGAATCATGCCAATGGGTGTTGCGCGGTCGAGCTTGAACTCATAGTAGCCACTGGCGACTTGGACGACATCGGCAACCTTGAACACGGACTTGAACCCAATGCCTTTCTCGCCGATGTATCCCTTTTGTCGATCGACAATGGCTTTCTTCGTGCTTTGACCAGCAAGGGTGAGGGCGTCAAGTTGTTTGAAAGTGAAGCCAACTTCATTGCTGTCAGCCCGAAACACGGTGCGGTCTTCTTTCTCGTACAACGAAAGATTGAGTGTCGGTGTGACATTGGGAGCGTAGCTATTGTCGTCGGCATTTTGAATGAGTTCCAATATGAAGTGAGTCGGAGTCTTGTATAGCTGGTCTGACAACCTGCGAGCGAATATAAGGTAAGCATTCGAGAACCAAAGCAGTTGCTTCTGACGTACATATCAAGTGTCGCGTTCAAACTCGAGACGATGGCAGAGTTTTGGACAACGCCATTTACCATGCATCTCTCTCTCTGCAGCCGCTCAAGGTCGGCTGCAGCCGCCTCTTTGCTTTGTGGGATGCCCTCCATTGCGACTTGCGGGGGATGCATCCTGGCCCGCCTGAAACGCATTGTGACTTCAGGTAATGCAAAAACAATATCGGTGGTTTCGAAACTAGAAGAAAAATGGCTGCGAAATTTACCAAGATTAAGATGCTGCAGGTCCCAAAAACATCGAGACCAGTGCGGAGAACCCAAGCAGTGGGGAGCGTGCGTGATTTGAAGTCAAGCGCTTTCAGCTAGCCGCCCAAACCCCTGAGAAAAAAATACCCGCCCGACCCCCGGGGTTGAAACGTTGGTCTCGACCCTCTTCGCGACCCTGTTGACCAACACGATTTATGAGTAAAGATTGTGGCGAATGAATTGCGCTCAATCTTCTCGCACTACAGTCTGTCTGGAAAGTCCCGCCGCGAGAAACAACTATGAAAAAGCGGGCAGCCAGCAGATTTCAGGTCGGGCACGCTCACTGAGATTCCGGGGTACAAAGGGATCGCCCGATTGGGCTATCTGATTGCTACTTTCCAGGTCATCAATCGGCGGATAAGCCATTAATCATGCAACTCCTTTCGCGTCCGCACATGTACGCAACAGTCCTAACGCTGGGGTGCGTGACCAATGGGTGCCAATTGTAGGCCTTTGGATCAGGCATGCCATGGGATCGCAGATCTCGGAACATCCTCCTCAAATTGGAACCTGGCTCTGAGATAGGCGCTCGGTCCCATTCCACTGGAATTGTTGACGAAGAGAACTCTTGAAAGAACTGATGGACTGTTGTCTGGCGATCGGTAAAGCGATTATGGGGTTACACAAGGTCAGAGACCTTAGTCACCACCAATTCCAGCACGACATGAGTAATCACACCACAAGCAACACTTCCCTGCCAAGTGGCGCGTGGAATTAACCCATTCTCCGGCGATCATGACATTACTCCGGCTTCGCCACCCACAAACCCCGGAAAACCCGAACACCGTTGCTCCGGGTTCCGAGCCAGGAGTTGATATAAGTCGCTCGCTCGCTGCCAGTCGCCAAATTCTTTCCGAGAACACCCACTATCATCAATTTATCCGCCCTCCCAACCACCTCTCTACTCCCATCATGTCTCAATACAACTCCCAAACCACCGCCTCATCGCTCATCACCGAGCTCAGCAGCTCCATCCGCGGCAAAACTATCCTCGTCACCGGCGTCTCCCCCGGTAGCCTCGGCGCCACCCTCGTCACCGCCCTCGCCTCCGCCTCTCCCCGTCTCCTCATCCTCGCCGGCCGCAACCCCACTCTCACCCTCCAAACCACCACCGACCTCTTCAACCTCCACCCCACCGTCCCCACCCGCATCCTCGACCTCAACCTCTCCTCCTTCCAGTCAGTCCGCACCGCTGCCACCACAGTCCTCTCATGGAATGACGTCCCTGTTATTGACATCCTCATAAACAACGCGGGGATTATGGCCGTGGAGTATGGGCTGTCGGTGGACGGAGTGGAGCGGCAGTTTGCAACGAATCATCTGGGGCATTTCCTGCTGGCGAATCTGATCATGGGGAAGATGCTGGAGGCGGAGGCGCCGCGAGTGGTTTGTGTGAGTAGTGATGGGCATAGGTTTGGGGGGGTGCGGTTTGATGATTATAATTTCGATGTGAGTTGTCAGCGGCCCGGGTGTGGGGTGGGTTGGTTTCTGGAAGGGAATGCTGATGAGAAGGGAAGGGCGGCAAGACTTATAACAAGTGGGTTGCTTATGGGCAGTCTAAAACGGCGAATATGCTGATGGCTTTGTCGTTGGCCAACAAGTTGGGCTCACGAGGCCTGCTGGCCTTCAGCGTCCATCCGGGTGTAATAGCTACGAATCTGGGCAGTCACATGGAGGAGGCGGATGTCGAGTTGTTACGTAAGTGTTGTTTATTCCTACGCCCCGAGTGCTTAGAATTTGATTAACGCGCTTTACAGGTACTACAGACCAAGCCCTGGGAAACAAGGAGGGCTGGAGAAAGGGAATCGAGTTCAAGTCGCAAGACCAAGGCGTGGCGACTACGGTGTTCGCCGCGTTCAGTTCAGACCTGAAAGGTAAGTGTCTTGTTGGAAATCTATCTGATTGTAGGGGTGTACACGCAGTCTAATGTCCCGCTACAGGTAGCAACGGAGCCTATTTGAAGGACTCAAATGTGGCGGACCCATGGACTGAGACGGTGAAGCCGTGGGGTACTAGTGCGGTTGAGGCTGAGAGGCTCTGGAAGCTGAGTGAAAAGCTCGTCGGCCAGGAGTTCGACTATTGAATGGGCATTGAACTTGCGTTGGGGGGTACCTATTCGAAGTCTGTTCCATTAAGCTTTAGCTAAGCTTCCTTGCCATCTTTAGCACAATCCGGCTGTCACGGGGCTAAGGCCCCAAAGTGGGTCTGGGCTGAGAGCCCAGACCACCGCTCCCATGGAGGCGGGTCTCCGCCTATATAGCTGCGCTCCGCGCAGCTCCTGTATCTACTCTTGATCTT
>Ga0247780_1001295_pt1 | contig 15821 bp, 16 predicted proteins | sample UWRJL079202R5_FD_179927 | JGI IMG/M metagenome (GOLD analysis project Ga0247780, IMG submission 179927) | Plant litter microbial communities from Arlington Agricultural Research Station in Wisconsin, United States - UWRJ-L079-202R-5 | ecosystem: Environmental > Terrestrial > Plant litter >... | reverse complement strand
CAACCTCCCCAGCAAAGACCCAAACCCAAACCCAAACTCAAACCCCCCCTCCAACACCGGCCACGACCTCCTCCTCTACACCGCCCTCCTCCCCGAATCCCTTTACTTCCAAACCCCCCTCCTCACCCTCTGGCTCTCCCATGCCCTCTACCACCGCTGCATCAGCCACACCTCCTCGTACAAGCGCCTCTCCGACTCCGGCCTCGGCACCGAGACCTGGACCTCCGTCGAGGGCACGCAGCTCGTCAAGCGCAGGGTGAGCGAGGATCACAAGTGGGTGTGTCCCGGGAGTTTAAGGGAGGATTCGCATCGGTTGGTGTATGGCCATGGGTTGTGCGGGGAGCCGAGCGAGGGGGTGGTTAATAGGTGTGAGAGGACGGAGTGGATGGAGTATGGCACGAAAAGGGAGGTTAGGGGGGGGTGGTGCTGGGATGAGGGGTGAGTTACCTTTCTGTGTTGTTTTGTTGGATGTTGGAGAGGGTGGGGCTGACGGGAGGCATTGTAGGCGTGAGTTCCGCGACTATTATGAGAGGGAGGTGAGGAAAGAGGCTGAGGCGAGGGCGATGGGGGTGACGGTTGATATTGTGAGGACGCTGTGAGGGGGTCTGTTGGGCGGGATGAATGGGTGGATAGGTTGAGAAGCAGCCAGATGGACGGATGGACACGGTGAACCGGCTGGACGGATTGGGTAGGCAATGGCAACACAGTGGACAAAATGAGTCTTGGACTGAGGATGGAATCTTGAAATTCGTGGATACATTGGTTTTGAAATCGCCCAGTCATCACACCTACCCTCTCAGCCCCCAACCCCAAAGCACTTAAGCTGTCCATTGTCATTATAAACAGTCTCGGTGGACGCTGTCATCACCCAGGTCAGTATGTCCAACTGCAAGCCCACAACACCAAGGGTGAACAAGCACATACCAAGGTTATAAGCATACGAGTTGACAGACCCGTCATTCCGTCTACATCTAACCTGCATCCACACCGCCCCGCCGGCACCTCCGCTAAGAGGAGTATCCTTCCGAGTGCATCTTTGGAGGAAGAAGCCTCTAGAGAACCGCAACGTAGATAAGTAAGCAAGTTGTAGCGGTTCGTGTTTGGTAGAAGGGAAGCTTTACTGATACTGTGGCTGGATGTTGCCATTGATGTTGCCAAAACACCACCCCAGTGGAGCCTCACTCCTCCTGTATGAACTGTCAACCTCGCGGCAGTCGTAAGCTATGACGGCTTAGGGATCAGCTGTAGCCTATGAGCAGCTATGGCATGAGGCAGTGAAGGCGGCCGATGAGCCGGTGGTGAAGAGCATGATGGCTCCAATGAGGGTCTGGGGGAACTGCATCTTGGAGGTAGGTTACGCTCTAGGGCGCTGTATTTCAAAGGGCCGATGGTGTCAGGACGTGGGCTTTATATGTGTAGGTATCCCGGCCAAAAGGGAGTTCGTATATCTCTCCGCATTTCCAATCACCTTCGTATTCCTCGATTGGTCTTGGGAGTCTCGGACTTCCTAAGAACTCGTTCCCGTTCCCGTCGCCGACGCCGAAACCAAATCCAAATATTTCCAAGACATTAATAGGGAGTACATAGGCATAAATCGGCGGTTTTCCAAGGAGCAGGACGAGGATGTGATTAAGGTGTGTAACCAATATTCTCCGCATCTGGCGTTTAATTGGGGGGACAGCATTCCACGGTGATTTTCGCAGCTGAGGTACCTGCTCCGTATCCTGGTAGAGCATCCAAAGAGCCCTGATGTTTTCTGACCAGGATGTTCGATTTGACCGTGAAGAACCTATGCGGTACTGTTTTGATCCTGGGGACAAGGCGTCGGGAAAGTCGCAACGACGCTCCTGTCATACACACAGGGGTAAATCAGTGAGTCTCTAAGTAGCAAGGCAAGGAAACGACCGAGATGTGTCGCCCATATTAATGTTGCACAAAGGGCGACGCCCAGGCACACACCTGCCATCTTATTCCTATCACTACATTATATCACCTCATCCCCATCCCCATCCCCATCCCCACACCCAACCCATCAAAGTCCCCCGGATCCCACGCCTTTGCCGTCGCTATCGGCGGCAGCGGTGTAAACAGCGAGCTCACCGACTCCGGATGAAACTGCTGAAAGACCTCCCTGAACACCTCCGCATCAGACTTCGGATTCCCACCATCCATCCCCGCACTAGTAGCCGTAGTTGCAATCGATATCCCATCATCGCCCTCCACAGCCTCAACCTCGACAAGCTTCCCCGTTGAATTTCTCCCTGGAAACGCCTCCGGCAAGTATTCCAAGCTTGGCGTGTTCGAGTTCCTCGTGTTTCTCTCCTTTGCAGCACCCCCTGCCCCCGACTTTGAAAGCCTGCGTAATTTCGACCACGGACTACTGCTGCTTCCCTTCTTCACCTCTGGGTGATCTGCACCACCGCTCCCCACGGGTAGCTGCAGCTCCGCCGCGGCAACGGACGACCTCCGCCTCTTCGCTTGCCTCCTCAGGCTTTCCATCTCCCATTCCGGCTGCCGAAACTTTATCTTAACCGTCGCAGCATCTTGTTTGGTAAATCCATCGGTATTACACTCTGTGAGGGTAACCCAGCCGCCCTCGCCCATCAAAACGCGCCTACTGAGCCTTCCCAAGTCCCACTCAAACTGCCTTTCCCCCCTCGCAAGGAACGTAAGCTTCACCGCGTCTCTTGTCGCGCCGGACCGCATCTCTTCTTTCTTTTTCCACAGCCGGATCACCTTGCCCTGGGCGTGCAGCTGGTCGTTGTACCGGATTTCTTCGGCGTAGAAGCGGCCTAGCAGCGTGCGCTCGAGCATGTGCGCGAGGAATTGCTCGCGGTGCTCGAGCGAGGAGAACTTGTACTTGGCGTGGAGGAAGTAGACTTCGTGGCCTGTGCCGCTACGCACGACGGTGATGGGGTGGGCGCCGAGGAAATGGACTTCGTCGTCGGAGAGGGAGTCGTCTTCGAAGCGGAGACAGCCGCGGGGGACTGGGGTTTGGTTGGTCAGTGGATGCTCATGGGTTTCTGTGACCGCTGGAGAGGCGAAAACGATGGGGTGCGGGGTGCTTACTTCGATGCGTGACATGGAGGTTGTGCCGTTCGGTTTTTCGCTCGTAGTGGATGAGCCGTGTCTCCTCGTCCCGTTCTAGGACGCGGAGGTACTTGACTTCCAGAGGCCCAACAACAACGGTGCCGGCGCTGCTTTGAAGATATCTAACTTGCAATCAGTGCTAGACCGGACGCGAGTGCATCGCCGCTCAGTGGCAACGTACAGGATCGCTGGTAACTTGTATTTCTCCGGTAAACTGGCGCTCGGGTCGAGTATCGTCTGGTTGTGACCTTGTTGACTGCTCGGGAATTGGCTGTCTGTCTGTTCCTGAATAGGATACGGGGGCGGCGACACCACCGTCCCCCCGGGCGATACTGGGGTGCCGTGGAAGCCGGGAAGGGGACGAGGACTAAAGGTCAGCAAGCTCTGAGGGCGGCCGGCGGTGAGAAGGCGGCGAGGAGATGGCGGTACCTTATTGCCCAGCGACGGCGGTCCACGCGGAGCCCGAGGGTGATAAGCTCGCTCTGTATCTCATCGTTCTGATCTTTGAGCCGTCTCTCAGATTCTTCAGGCCAAAAAAACTGGAGCAGCCTGTTCGGGGGGTCGTTCATGCTGCGCTGCAGGGTCTGCTCGGCAACAAGAACCAGGTCCCACAGCCTTTTCCGCTCCTTGGGAGACGCCGCATTGATGAGATGCACATCGTTGAGATCGTCCAGGACGCGCTCGAGTCTCTTGACCTGGCGCGGGGTGTTCTGGAGGGTGCCGAAGTTCTTGATGAAGCCGGCCATGAGCTGCGTGAGCTGCACGGCGGCCGCAACGCCGCCAAGGATCTCGAGTCCCGTCGCCATGCGTTTGGTTTCTCGGCGGGATTTGCGATTTTTAGGATTCTTCCGCGTCCATGGCGGGCCGCGCTGTGTCGCGTGATGTACCCGGGAGGATGGCTCGTGTTTCGGATGGCAGAAAGGAATCGGTGAGGAATGGAGAAGTGATGGCCGTCGTCTGCAACGTGCCCCACGTGTCAGAGGAGGCTCTTTCGTCCCTGGTCCTGGGAATGCGGGCGAGGGCCTGCGCGCTGTCGGTGTCAGGGGCGCAGCGTCGCATCGCTTGAGAGGGGCGACGCAGCGGCGTATTTGGCGATGCGAATCCGCGGGTGCGTTCGACCGCGTGCTCGATCCAAGCGTTGTGATAGGCTTCGGAATCAGCCGCCGAGGCAGACGGGGGCAACCACCAGCTGCACGACACACGCCGGTCGACGAAACCGAGGCGACAAGGTAGTTTGCATCCGGAAATAGGTACGCGCGCGAACTGCATTCTCGTTAAATATTGTCGCGCCAGGTCCTCCTGCGATGCAAACCTGGCGGTCGGGTCGGTTGGTGTTTGCTATCGATCATTTGGGTCAACTTGTCGCGTCTCAGCTGTTCTTTGTGCGGTAGACAAATGGTCGGCGTCTGGAACAAAGTCCGGGACTTCTGGGTGCGCCACGTGGTCGCGCAGGATGTCGAACACATCAGGGTGAGCAGGCACGCCCAGCAGGCAGCGCAACCAACCCTAACCCCCTCTAACCAGCGCAACAGGAACGGGAACGTCGGGACGACAGGATCTCCATCATCCTCGATCGCATCGGCTTCAGCTGGCGCGTGTATCTCGTGGCCTTCCTGGGGTTCCTGGCGTCGAGCTGGTCCCTCATCGCGGTCACCATCATCACGCCGGCGCTGTACTTCATCTACGACCGCCATGGCCAGTTCGACCGAGACGCAGGCCTCGTGCTGGACATGGTCACGCTGACTGCCACCATTCTGGGCATGGTGGTCTTCGGCCACCTCGCCGACCGGCTGGGCAGGAGCAAGCTTTACGGGATCGAGGTCATCATCGTCTTGGTCGCCGTCGGGGGCGCCGCCTTCTCCAGCGCAGGCTTCATCATCCACCAAGGCAGGCCAGACGAGAGGGGTTCTTTGGACATATACGCAGCATTGTTCGTGTTTCGCGCCTTTCTTGGGCTGGGCATTGGCGCAGAGGTGAGTGCGTGCTGCCGTGCTCGTGCTTTGTTCGTGCTTTGTCGTGCTTTCCCTTATTGTCCTTGCCACTTTGCCGCAAGTTTCGAGCTCCGCGTTTGAAAGCCCGGCCCTGGCAAATCCCAGGGACTAATCGTTCCTGCTGTTTTTGACACCGCAGCGCTAACCCGGTCGCTCCCTTCAGTACCCCATGTCTGCACTGATCGCGGCCGAATTCTCCCCGACAAGATGGCGCGGCGTCATGCTCGCAGCTGTGTTCCTGGCCCAGGCAGTCGGCCGCCTCCTTGCATACGGCATTGGCGTCGGCACCCTTCGAGGACTCAGCAGCCAGCTCGACCCCGCAGCCGAAGACGTGCTCGACCAGACCAAGGTCGTTCTCGACATCTTCTGGCGTCTCGCGCTCAGCCTCGCCGGCATACCCGCCGTCTTCGCCCTCGTCTTCCGCCTGTTCATACCCGAGACCCCGCGCTTCTACTCGGCCGTCAAGCGCGACATCAAGAAAGCCCGCGAGTCCCTCACCATGCTCGGTACTCGCACGCCTGAGATGATAGCCGACATCGAGCGCATCATGATCGCCGGCCCGGACGACGCTGGGTCGATCACGGAGCGTAGGTCGTGGAGGAAGATGGCCGGCGACTACTACTTCGGCCCGGCAAAGGGATGGAAACTGCTCGCAGCTATCTCCATCCAATGGCTCCTTCTGGACGTGGTTTGGTACGGCGTCGGGCTCGACAGCCCAGGGACTCTCGCAGCTCTCTGGTTGGACAAGGCCCCTCCTTCGATCTCTGATTCCAGCCCGCTGCCGAACTGGAACGACGACCCGGCATATCCCAACGCAACCATCATCGAAACAATCGACCGCAACCTCGTGCGAACCCTCCAGCTCTCTTCCATCGCCGCCCTCGTCGGCAGTGTCGCCGTCATCCCGCTTGTCGACTGTCTCAGCAGAAGGACACACTACCTCTGGACAACATGGAGCCTGACAGCGCTCTTTGCTTGCATGGCCATCTCCGTCGCGCAGACGTATGCCGAGCCCACCCACCAGGCCAGCATGGTGTTCTACGTCCTCGCGCAGGTGCTGTTCAACCTCGGCCCGAACACCCTCACATTCATCCTCGCCGCTGAGATCTTCCCCACCGAGGTTCGCGGCACAAGCTACGGCATTGCCGCCGCGTTTGGGAAGCTCGGCGCAATCATCGCTCGTGGTATCATCAAGCGGGCGGGGAAAGGCCAGGGCGGTCTTGTCGCTGTTCTTGCGATTTTCTGTGTCGTCTTAGCTGTGATGGCTCTTCTTGTCTGGATTGAGCCGTGGGGCATTGCGTTTCCGCGCATCCAGGAGACAAGGTCGCTTAAATGGCGGGAGGGCAGTCTGTCGTACAAGATCGCACATTCACGCTTGGAGAACTGGAGTCTAGAGGACATTTCACCGTGGCCGCTGGAGGTTGCTCCATCTGGCGAACAGGGCGGGGCTGATGAGCGCAGGAGCGAGAGTGAGAGCGATAATGAGTCTCAAGCGGCTGGCCCGGGAGAGGAGGGAGTTCAGCTTGCACAGTTATCTAATAGTGATGGACCACAGGCTAAGATGGGTAGATAGTTTAGAATGGGAAAGCTTGCTATTAAATTAAGTTGGAGGCCAAAAAAATTACCCCCAGATTGCAACCTCTCGACCACCTTACCGGTGATTACCTTCCAGGACCCCCATTGAAGGAGCGGGCCGATCCTATCGGAGATAGGACTTCTTCTCGGAGCCGTCAAGTACGCCACCCCACCCTGGTCGCGTAACACGCTATGGTTCGTTGGGAGAACAGATTGGAGTATAACCAATGAGACCTCAGCCTATGGCGGTTTGCCAAACGCAAACAAAGGGGAACCGCCTGGGGTCGAACCAGGAATCTCTCCAGGACAAAGGGCTCGCCAGAGTGTGTTAACATTACACCACTTGCTCCCTCTCTTTTCACACCATAGGCTTTGGTGCTCTGGGTCTTGGAAAATTGGCCTGATAACCGCCAGGCCCCTTCCTTCCTTCCTTCTTTCCACCCGGTCGCGCCTAACTCTATGCCACTTGCTTTCCTGTTTCTCGTCACCAGCGCTTCAGCCACTTCTTGACCTACACAAGTCACATCGAACTTCAACTTCACAAGAGCCATTTTCTGCTATTCTGGTGATGCTCCATCCATGCAGTCAATCCAAACGGTGGCAATCGCCATCAGCTGCCCGAAGGCCCTTGATGCCCAAGTTTCTTAGAGGGTTCTCAGAGGCAAAGGCAACCGGCTTTCTTCTGCTTCTTGTCTGTCTGGCGTGAACCCCCACAATGCCCTTGATGAATTTGAAGTTCGCGATCAAAAATCATGCCATCGGGGCATGGTGGTTGGGAGACTGCTTCAATTTTGCGAAATGGGAAGGAGGCACACATCGGCCTTGAGCTGAGTCTCCCCACGTGTACCTCAGGTAGGCTGTTTCCCTGTTTCCATCCAATGTCTCCATCCACCCGCGTCGACCACGAGCGATGCGTGCGACGTGCGTTCCTTCCCTCAGCTGGTTGTTGGAAAATTTTCTATCGGCGCCGTGGTGTTTCCTGATTGCTCTCTTCGCTCCACGCCACTTCTGAAATTCTTCACCTTTCCCATCCCAGATTACCATCACAATCCCGCATTTGTCTCCTAGATTTCGTTTCCACGAAATATCTGACCCCATTGATCTTCATTTTACCATGGATGAGACACGACAATACATCGTGTCTGCGCCGCATAAGATGCTGATGGCCGTCTGTCTTGCCATGACCCTCGACGACCGCCTTGCCGGCGCAATGGACAGGCTCTTCGCTCATCTAATCACATTTGGCGAAGAGGAGCAGTGCTCAAGGGACGGACTTCGCCAACTCCAGGATGAGCATCCGCATGTCAAGGATTTAGCAGACTGCCTTCGCGGCATCGACCTTCACGATGGTACGCAGCTGTCCGACTCTGGCCCTGCTGAGCCGCCGGCTCAGAGCAGCACAAGCTTGCCTCCTGGGTTTGCGAACCGCTCCAGCTCATTTGCCAAGTTGTCTTCGTAAGTATCTACCGAATTCGAGATATTTAAGTAGGTGGTGACTTTTCTGAAGTCTTCTAATCCAGTTCAAGCACCCATCCAATTAGCGCAAGGCCGCATTCAAGCAGCGCGGGGCCCCATTCAGACAGCGGCACGCCACATTCGGGCAGCGCGAGGCCTTCTTCGGGAAAGAAAATGCCACCCACAAAGCAGAATGGTGCCTCGAACATGCCCCCAAAGACGTCGGATGCATCGAAAAAGGCGTCTGGCGGTTCTCAAAACACCTCAAATACTCTTCAGCAAGCCTCTCGCTTCCCTCCAACAGCCTCAACCGCAACCCGTGGGGCTTTGGCAGGGTCTCTAGGGGGGGGCTCCCGGGTAGTTTCAGGCGTGACCAGAGAGGAGATCCATCGATCCGACCGGCCCCATAAAATATCGCGAAAAGGCAATGGCCTATATCCTCGACCATCCCTCCTCGTGGCAGCGCCTGAGAAAACTCCCAGACGACAACGCCCAGCGCGAAACGCTCAGCCCTCCCAGACCCCAAACAACTCCTCGGCCCAGGTCCCCCCGGGCCATTGCAAGAATTGTGTCAAAAGCCGCGAGGAGGCGCCAAGAGAGTGCAATTGGCATACGGGCAAGCACACGCAGGACCCCGCGTTCGCAATATCACGCAATACAAGGTTCGATGGCCCCGTTATCGAATTCCCTGAAGGGACGCCGGACCAGTATACCTGCTGCAAACAGCAGGACCACGACGCTCCAGGGTGCAACTCCGCTTATACTCACGACTTCGTTTGAGTCGGAATCCGCTACTTGGCCGCCCGATTGGCCATGGAATGCGAGAAATATATGTTTAGGACTTCCCCGGAGTTGCCCTGTCAACACTGTCACTGTCATCGGATCCTGTTGAGATGATGCGGCAACTTCATGAAGGACATCCCTTTGGACGGAAGACACACCACACTCGACAAAACCACAGCAGACGAGAAAGGAAGGCTGGACAAGGTAGACCTCGCTGAGCGTCCTTGTCCTTTTGATGTGTCTTTTATGTTGCACATGGCGTTGGCTCCCGCCGTTGGCTTACACTGGGTTAGGCTAGGCTCTGATTGGTCAGCCTTGCTGGGTTTGGGTTGGGTCTTGTGGGCCGTTGTGTTGTGATTGTTCTCACAAGGATTTGTGGGCTCACACAGATAGCTATTGTAGGAATAGTGTTCTCTAGTATTCGGGAAAAGAATGTTAGCTGTTGTACTTGACTTTGCCGTTCTGTTCCCATTTCCCCGATTAGTGCTGTCGTCGGAATTGGCTTCGGTGGGTCTGCGGGGGCCGACCGCGTGCGGGGCAGCGAGCCGGTGGCGGCCATGACGTCGACGATTATCCATTTTCCCACGCAAAGCAGAAGACCGATCTACGCCCCGCTGCATCGACATGACGGCAAGCAGTCGTCATCGCGGAGAATGTGCCGTCGGAATCAGCGTTCCCAACAAGTCTTGTAAAAGGCCAGAGCCGCCTTTAAAAATGTCGCATGTCTCTTTCAGCCATTGTCAGCCCAATTTCCCTATGAACCACTCTGGCACACACACGCCACCGTTTCAATCCTACACCAGCATTTGATTTACTTACACCAAGCAACAATCACAACCCACCAAAATGGCAGTCCAAGGCGCCTACGCCCTCGAAAAAGCCATCGGCCACGACACCGAACACATCCAGCAAGATGTCTCCTCCTACACCGGCGCCAACGAGCACGTCTCGTCGGGCGAGACCATGAAAGCGCTCGTCTGGCAAGGCAAGCAGAAAGTCGAAGTGGTCGACGTGCCCAAGCCCAAGATCATCGAGGACCGGGACGTCATTCTCAAGGTCACGGGCACGACCGTGTGCGGGAGCGACTTGCATCTGCTGCACGGGGCCGTGGTGCAGATGAAGAAGGGGGATATTCTGGGGCATGAGTTCTGTGGAGTTGTGGAGAGTGTGGGGAAGGGCGTGAAGGGGGTGAAGGTCGGGGGCAGATATGTGGCTAGTTTTCAGATTGCTTGTGGGGAGTGCTTCTTCTGCAAGCAGAAACTGTCGTCGCAGTGCGAGATGACCAACTCGAACACCATGACCAAGGCCATGTACGGCGGGCGCACAGCTGGTATTTTTGGATATTCGCATCTCACGGGGGGCTTTGCCGGCGGCCAGGCAGAGTACGTGCGCGTTCCCCTCGGCGACGTCAACCTCCTCGCCATCCCCGACGATGTCCCTGACGAGAAAGGTATTCCTCTCTCCCCTTTCCCCCTTTTCCCCTTTTCCAATTTTTTCGCTGTACATCTGAACTAACCCTCCCAGCGCTCTACCTCTCGGACGTCCTCCCCACAGCTTACAACGCCGTCCACGACACCGCCGTCTACCCCTCCGACTCCGTCGCCATCTTCGGCGCCGGACCTATCGGCCAAATGGCCGGGTCCTACGCCCTCTCCGCGGGCGCCTCCAAAATCATCTTCGTCGACACCGCCCCCCGCCTCTCCTTCGTAGCCTCGCGCTTCCCCGCCGAGCACAAAGACAAGCTCGTGCTGGTCGACTTCAAGACGCTCAGCTCCGGTGTGACGACCAAGGAGACGGTGGTTAGTAAATTGAAGGAGCTCTGTGACGGACGCGGCCCCGATGTTGCGATTGAGTGTGCGGCGGGCGAGTATGCGAAGGGGTGGATGCACTGGTTAGAGATGAGTCTTGGGGCCGAGACGGACACGAGCGAGATTATCAATGAGATGGTTGAGGGGGTGCGGAACTATGGGCGATGTGGGATCACGGGGGTTTATGTTGGTTATGTGAGTTTCCCTCGCTCACTCTGGTTACGAAAGGCTGCAGGGTGGATCGCGTTGATGAAAAGGGGTTGCTAACTCAAAACAGACAAACCACTTCAATGTCGGCAGCCTCATGCAGCGCGGCATCCGGCTGATCGGAAACGGCCAAGCTCCAGTCCACAAATACTGGGAGGAGCTTCTGGAAAAGGTGCGCACCGGCGAGCTCGATCCGCTACAGATGGTGTCGCACCGCGTGCGCATGGAGGACCTGGACAAGGTCTACTACAAGTTTGACGCCAAGGAGGATGCCATGCAGAAGGTCTTTGTGCAGACAAAGTTTTCCTTCCCGCGCGCCGAGGGAACGCCCGAGTTGACGACTTACTGAGGGGAGCTCAAAGATGGGCGGGGTTGACGAGGTACTGAGAGAACTCCACAAAGACGGAGCTCGCCTAGCGACACGATGTCCTCGAGCCCCGTTTGTGGGTCGGAACTTCAACAAGAAAAGCCTGATTAGCTCAGCTGGTTAGAGCGTCGTACTAATACAGATCTTCTGTGTCAAGTCATGCGAAGGTCAACAGTTCAATCCTGTTATTGGGCATTTGTGTAATATTTTTGATTTCTCATAAGAGATGCCGTCTTTTTTACTTCTGCAGTCAGCCTGTGCAATGAATGACTCAGGGTCATGATAGGGAAATGCACGCACCTCAGCCAATCAGCTAGAAACGCCAGGGCTCAATCAAAAGCCTCAGATACAGCCGGTTCAGTCTAAACCATGATCTATTCTAAACTTAGTCTCTATTATCACCACAACTCCTGGGATTGCCTAAGTAAAAGATTCCATTACCAATCACCCCTGAGTTTATTTTCATATGGATCCATGAAATGATCCTCGTCTTGATCTTCATCTTGGTCGTCATCTTGATCCTGATCCTGACCCTCATCCTCATCTTGGTCTCTATCTTGATCCCCCTCATGATCGTCCTCTAGAGCCTCCTCTTGCTCCTCATCCTCATCCTCATCCTCATCCTCATCCTCATCCTCATCCTCATCCTCATCCTCCTCCTCATCCTCATCCTCATCCTCATCCTCATCCTCATCCTCATCCTCATCCTCATCCTCATCTCCATCATCATCACCCCCCTCAGATTCATAATCCGAGTCCACATCCAAGTCGCTATCCGGATCCTTGTAATCAATCCACCTGCTGTTCGTCCCATTCTCATCATCAAACGGCCTATAGCTCGTATACCTCCTGAACCGAATCGCGCGCGGCGCTACGTCCGGATCCCTCGGCAGCCACCCCGCGTACTTGAGCTGATTCGCGTGCTTCAGCGTCATCGCCTTCTGCTCCGTCTCGCGGAACGCGTGCGTGAAAGAACCACCAGGTCGCGGGCTGATGTACATGTACTTACGGATGTAGTAGAGGTGTTTCTCACCGACGGAGAGCCTGGAGACCTCTGCGTGGACATTGTCTGGGACGCCGGGCGGCCGCTGGGAAAAGGTTTGTTTGTAGATCCAGAAGTACTGGACGTTGGGGAAGTTTTCGTATACGGTTTCGAAGAGGAGTTGGTAATGTCTTGGGCTCTAGACCAAGGTCTGTTGGAGGCCGATGTGCTGGATCCGCGCTTTGTGGTCGCGTTGTATATTAGGGAGAATCTCCGGGTAGTAGTGTCTTCGGATTGGCCGAGGGCCCTCTGGATTTAGATTGTGGAGCCAATCATGCTCGTCACGACGGAACTTGTCGACACACGCAGTGTAGTACATGTCATGGGTCCTCCAGAAAGCGTCGTCCAGGAATAGAATGTCGGTGTCCCAGCGGAAGTAGGCGCCGTCGTCGGGGAACTCACCCCCATCCAGGCTGAAGAGGAAGGCGCCGCGTCGAAGCGATGCTCGCCGGAGACCCTGGGCGGTTCGTATGATCCCCTGGTGGCGGTTCGGCACCGGTGACCAGAGAAACTGGCGCCAGGATTCTGGGGGATCGATCACGCCACTGAAGTTGGGGGGCTGAAAAGCTGGCAACTTGATGTCCCTGCCGCCCTCGACTTCGTGGACAACGTGGAATACGTTGGTGTTTAGCCCGTTGTCCTCATCGCTCATTTGGTGGAAGACGTTGATCCATGTTTCAAGAGGGAGCCTCAAATTGTGGGTTCTAGTAGCAGTAGATCGTCCGCCAGACATGTTGGCTATCTAATTGAGTCCCAAAAGGGTATTGGTATGGGTGGAATTTGTCGAGCTTCATTGGGTCCGAAATTTGGCCTTGGGCAGACAGATTTATCTGGCGAGTTTTCTTTAAAGTCTGCCTTCTCAGTGGGGCAATGAGAGGTCCATTGGCCGGATCCGGTATCGCGAGCTCGCTCTTACAACGTCTTGTGGGGCTCATTTTGCAAGCCTGGTGGCTTTGTTCACGATTCGAAATGTGTACCAGGCTACTAGTATTGACAACGACGTGTTCGATTGACGAGTAGTGGCTCGTGTATCGAATGGAGGGTGTTTTTGGCTGTTGCCAAAAAATAAGAATGTTGCTCCCGGAGCCCCTTTTCCATAACCCCGGCCCCAAATAAGGAAGGGAACAGGAGAGCGGGCAGTTGCCAGGCAAAGCGCCGGCAGATGTGGCGATTTATGATCGCCCCGATCCAGTCTAGTTGCTCTTCCTAGACTTGGGCCTCAACGAGAAGAGCAGCGGGATCGATTTTGGGACATCGCAAGATGCTGACAGGGACAAATGTTCCGGGACACATCCCTATTCCGTCCACAGCGCCTTCTCGTGGTGTGTCGGTCTCTTAGGGTCTCCTTCTTTGATGCTCTCGAGGACGACAAGGGGCGTCTCCGTGGGAGTGCGTGATGGAGATCATCGAGAAGCGGCAGGCTGTCGTGGGAGAGGGGATGTTTCTCCGGGGAACACCGCGAGAAAGGCCGAGGGAGTAAAGAGCAGCTATCGTGGTCGGTGTTGGTCGCGGACGGGGGAATGTATTGCCAGAGATCGGTGAGAACCCGTCATCCTCTGTGAGTGCGGCCTGCCCGAGAGCGACAACCTGGGCGACGGCAGTCTCCCGTACCTGAGACTGGTTTTAAGGCCCTGTAGCCAGTGGGGTAGGGCTCCAATTAGTACCTAAGGCTTCACGCCTGCCTTACAACATTAGGAGGCAGCGTTTTAACGGATCGACCCCGATTCAAGTTCCTTCTAAATCATGCCCAAATCCCGGCCAAACCCGGCTTTACTCTTTCCTACCATTACCTTCCTTTAAAACCTGCTAATGTCCGCTGAAATTGCTAAACTGATCGTACCCGGACTCGTTCTCCGGTGATAGTTAGCCCTTTAATGATATATGCTTATACGGTGGGAACAGGTCTGGACTTCTCCCTAATTGGGAACCGAAAATGTATAGTTAGAAGAGGAACGTACGGGATAACTGCCCGTTTCTTTCATACTGAGTTAAGCACTGGAATAGGAACTGAACGGGAACTGGAACGGTGGAACAGGAACTGGAGGCAGGTCAGGAGTGGCATAATGCAGAGATTGGCGACGCTCGGGAAATTTCAAGCCCTTCGTGAACCGTTGGGGGGCGGGCGCGTGCGTTTTGGTCCTTTTTGAGAGGAGGACGGGTTTCTTTGGTAGGAGCAAGGCATGTGCGGTTGGTAGGCCTAGACCTGACCGTCAATCACGGGCCGTTGGTCCCGTCTTAGTGCAAGTGGCCCCGTGGCCCTGTGGCCCAACGAGCAATGGAAGTCACGATCACCCCCTGCTTGGAGCTCCCCTTGCAGCTTCCGACTTATACCTCGGTAGTTTCCAGGCCGCATTCTTTCTCTCTGCGAGCAGATTACCTACTCGCTACATCATGAGAAATGATTGGAGACCGCAAAACCCATCAAGAAACAACAAATAACAAGGCCGGCTAGCTTTGTTGCATGACCCTGTTGAAGCAGCCAACACACAGAGGCACAATCTTACGGTACACATGGAGGTACCTCAGATAGATAAGGTAGTTATTAAAAAGTCCAATGTACCACAATACCTCATCCCCACACAAAAGAGCCCGGCTAATGCTTCCACCTCACTGCCTCCCGCAGCGGGAATTGCAGGCTTACAACACGCCTTGTAAAGAAACATTACAGTAATCACCATTTGCCTAAGTAATTAACGTTTCGTGTTTTTTAGCGCAGTGGTAATGCGCGATAATGGCTAGCCTTACGTGACGGAAATCATCCAGGCCACAAGTAAGATCCGAGTGCGCAAACGGTGCACTTAGCTACTGCTCCGCTTCAACTTCATCCTCCCCCTCTGGTTGATACCTACCCAGTGTACCCAAACTAGCACTTTTGTTTTTCAATTTTTCAATTTTTTTCATAGCTAGGTGGACTTTGACATTATTTTCTCGCTCCTGCCAGTCTATGGGTTCTCCACGATATCCGGTAACCGCCCTATCCTTCCCTGAATACGAGCCTCCGTCCCAAACAACTGGGAATGAAGTAGATCCCTGAAAAAGGTGCGGACCACCGGAATACATGCTGCAATGATGGTGAGACTCGGCTCGACTACTGACCAAACAACCAATCTTCCCCCATCAACTTTAAGCCGTTAGCTGATCACTCGCACACGGAACGGGAAGTGGGTGGTGCAAACATACAGCTAAAGTCATCATCAGCCGCGATAACCGAGATATTGGCACATTTCATAAAAGTCGCGGCCGCCGCGCTATCACTGACGGTTAGAGAATCGGCACTCGTCGATCAGACTAGGGATAGCAGGTAGCCTACAAAACCCCCAAGCTCATCACTGTCACCAATCCGATCTTGTCTCTTCGTTGAACTGGTAAGCACCATATAATCTTCCAAGGTAAAAAGGCCAAGGCGAGATCTGCTATGCCGGAATATGCTGCTCCCGTCAGCGCAAGGTGAAAACGCCAGACTTGGCCCTATTGGGTCTTTGGGGGGGGGGGGGGGGGCCCAG
>Ga0247780_1001294_pt1 | contig 15868 bp, 4 predicted proteins | sample UWRJL079202R5_FD_179927 | JGI IMG/M metagenome (GOLD analysis project Ga0247780, IMG submission 179927) | Plant litter microbial communities from Arlington Agricultural Research Station in Wisconsin, United States - UWRJ-L079-202R-5 | ecosystem: Environmental > Terrestrial > Plant litter >... | reverse complement strand
ACAACCCTAGCCCAGCCAGTGTGGCTGGAACAGTGTGGCTGGATCCACCCAGCCGCTCCGCGGCTGGATCCGTGGATCCGCGCACCCACGAAGCCACTAGCTTCGTAGATCTGCACAGCCAAGAACGCCAGACTCCACTGCCAACCTCGTATTCAGTCAGCCAACCTCGCTTCGCAGAAGCGAGTGTGGCCAATGCACTTCGTGCACTGGCCACCCTCACAGCTATAATAACACGGCTTCCACTCTCAAAGATAGAAATAATCAATCACCTTCAACACACACTGCTTTCCAATGCCTTGACCCCTTTTGCATTTCAACACTTACTAAGCTTATATAAGAGTCTTAGCTCGGCCTATATATCCCCTAAGTTAAGATTTGTGGACCTACTAAACGTACTCCTTCTATTTATCCAGGTTATAAATATACGGTTTCTCTTAATATTAAAGCCTTACTCCTGGTTTAGGCGTGCCATTTACACCTTCTAACAGCTATTCTAGCTAATAACCAGTTTCGTTATAATTTAGATATATCAGGCACTCCTTACCACAGTCTTACACATACCCTAAGAAGTCCCTTAAAGGGCACCCGTGCTTATAAGTTCCTTCTATTAACCTTCTTACTTAAAGGTCCTGTTATTACTAATAAATGTTATATTTTATTTATAAATTTATATAGATATTAATAGTTTATTCTAGCGTTTAGTTATCTGACACTTACGGTATATGCTTTAATATATTATTCTTAGCTTTATTAAACATAATAATAAGGATTAGGACCGGATTAACATCTTTATAGTCCTGTCTTTAACTAAAAGTATTAACTTACCTATTATCTTTTCCTTTAACGTAGTAGATCTGGAAGTGGAACAGGGCTATTAACTCTACTTATTATGTTTACTGTAAGTTAAGTTCCTTTATTAAGAAGTATTAGAGGTTATTATAGTCTGAAAAGACCTAGACTAGTTCCTCTGTGCCGTTTAGATATAGTGCTTACTTAGTAAAATATTAAATAATCACTATTAGTTCCTTATTATGGATTGGATATTATAAGGCTAAGCTGTAGATTCCTTTTAACAGGAAGGTAACTAGGTAACGTTTCCCATTATCTTAAACTTAGTTAAGTTCTCTACTAATTATAAATTTTAAGGAGTCTGTTTTAACTTAGAAAGGCTTTAAGAAATTAGGGAGGGCTAGGACTGGTGCTGTAACAAAGGTGTATTTAAGGTTTTTAAACACCTTTTACTATCTATCTGTTTACTTAAACAGCTTTCCCTTACCTATAAGTTTATAAAGTAGTTTTACAATCTTTATAAAGTACCTAATAAAGTAATAATAAAAGTTTATAAAGCCGATAAAGGCTTATAACTCTTTTTAGTTCTTTAAAGTAAGCTAATCCCTGATTACCTTTGTTTTCTCTAATTATATTTCGAGCTTTTTAAGGGTTACTTTAAACCCTAAATAGTTTAATTCCTAAATATAGAAATAGCTCTTTTTTAAGTTTACTATCAGCTTCGCCTTTTTAAGAGCTATTAAGACCTGTCGTATATACTTTTAGTGTTCTTTTAAAGTTTCGGAATAGATTAGAACGTTATTTAAATATATAAAAATAAACTTATTAAGGAAGGGGTAAAGAACACTATTAATAAGGCCTTAGAAAGTTATAAGGGTATTTATTAATCCTATTAGCATGACACGGTACTGGTAATACCTGTTACGAGTTTAAAAAGCCATTTTATGTTTATCCTCTTCCTTTACTCTAACGTAGTTAAATCCTATAGGGAAGTTAAGGCTAAAGAACTAATTTGCTTTAGTAATCCGTTCTCACATCTCTATAATAAGTAGTAATAAGTAGCGATTTTTAATTATATCCTCGTTTAACGTTTAGTAATTAATAACTATATATAATTTACCGTCTCCCTTCCGTGGGACAAACAGCACTAGGTACCCTACTGGGGACTGGGATTCTACGATAAACTTATTCTTTAGGTTTTTATTAATATACTCCCATAAGGCCTTAACCTGCTAAGGGTTTAAGTGGTAAGGCTGGAAGCTGTGGAGCTTCACTTCCAGTTTCAGTTTAATTTCGTAATCTTATAGTCTGTAGTCTAGTAATTATAGTATCTTTTTTTAAAATAAGGTAAACTTCCTGTATTTAACAAGTACTTTAAATAAGTTAACTTCTTCACTTATCTGTAGATCAGTTTTTAACTTTTTTCCACCTTTTAAATTATCATTTAAGTAATATAGTAAACCTTCTAGTCCTTTAACCGTTTTAATAAACTTAACTTAAACCGTACTTAGTTTTACAGGTTTAGTATGCTTTTAAATGCTTTATGCATCTTTGGAACGGTTTAGTATCTTTTTAATTTTCTCTAAACAGTAATTATAGCTAGGGGACTTACTGAAGGTAAGGTAGCCACTCCTTTAATTAATTATAAGGTTATACTTTTCCAGCCAGGGTAGACTTAAGATTATATTATAACCTATAACTAATATAACGTTAAAGTTTACTTATTATTCGTCCCTATTTATTTTAATTAAAAGTGGTAAATAATAAGTAACTTTACCGTTATTATACTAATATAAGCCTCCTTCTTTATTTTAAATGGGAATAACCTCTTTATACTTTTAATTAGGAAGTTTCCTTTAGTTAATTAATAAGGGGTGTATTAAGTTAGAAGTACTCCCATTATTAATTACTACTTTTACCTTAAACAGCCTCCCTCTTCTATTTATTATATCGACATTAACGGAGTAATACTTATACTCTTTTAACATCTAAGTTATAATAATTATCTTCCCTTAAGGTCTTATGCAGCTTAACCTTTAAGTGCCTCTCCTTCTTCTTAGGGTTTTTGCTAACTAGTAAATTACTAGTTTCCAGCCTTTTTAAAGAACTTGCAGCCTTTTCCTAATTCCTTTTAGAAAAACAGGCAGCTTTAATAAACCTAACAGTTAATCCTTCTTAAGTTTTCACACCTTAATATCTAATTAACTTTAAATGGTATAATGTTCTTAAAGTCCTTAATAAGTTAATAATATGCTCTATAAGCTTAGATTACAGTAATGTCCTTTTACTCTTAGATCCGTTAATAATCTTCTCACTTTTACTATTCTCTGGCTTTTCCATTAAGATGTAATAAGCACGTTACGACTAGGCAGTTATTAAGTACCCCTCCTTACTAATATGTGGTAGGAGTTTAATTAATTATAGTAACCTTCCGCTTATTACCAGACTCCCTTATCGGAGAGTAGGAGACCTAGTAGTAAGCTAGTTTTAACTTTACTTTTACGATAGCGTAATCCTGTTTCCGTATGTTAGGGAAGTGGTTATAAAGGGCCTTAAGACCGTAATACTAGTTAAAAGTGCAGTTATCGTATATGTAATTAATCCACAGTATATCTTTATAACTGGGGTAGTTAATATTAACTACAGGTGTTACAGTTATGGAGTATAGAACAGGGGAAGTAACATCTTATTCTTTTTCTTCTTCCACTTACCTCTATATATATTATTTCTCCTAAACCTCTTCTTAAAACTTAGGTAGTAACAGCCCAGCTTATTCTTCTATAAAGTAGCCTTCCTTAACAAGCCGGTACTTAAGCTAATTTATAAAGCAAACTCTATTACAGAGCTATAACCCAATCTTTACTACTTTATCTTTAAACGCTACAGTAAAACCTTTAACTTATAAGTCCTCTATTTCGTCTATTAACTTTTAATGTTTCTCCTTTAACTTCTAAACCCTTTACTAATATGCTTACTTTATACCTTCTTAAGGGACCTTTAAGGTTCCAGTTTAAAGTATACTAACTTTAATATAAGGCAGCCATCTAAGCTATCCTTCTTCCAGGGAGGTAAGAGTGCTAATCCACTTAATATATTTAAAGTGTTTAAAAGTCTTAAGGAGTATTATTAAGAAGAACTTCTGTTTTTCCAGTTTAATTCTCTCAGCTTATTCTCTTTCACCTTTTAAGGCTTACTTTACCGTTTAAGTAACCTAAAGGGCTAGTTTTTTAACTCCCTTTACCATTTTAATAACTTTTAAGTCAGGGTCTTTCCTAAACTTCCTTAATTCCTAGGCTTACAGGGTAAGGTTTTTAAGGCTTATAATAGCTAACTGGAATATTTCTTCCTAAAGTTAGTCTTTTATAACCTATACCTCTAATAATTCTAAGTTTCCACCTTAAAGTTAATCTTCTATAACTTACACTTCTGTAACTAACTCTTTTAAAACACCTTTAAAGACTAAGTACATTACGTCTTAAGGTTCTTCCTCTTCTTCCTTATCTTTTAAATTACACTTATCTATCTAAGTGTAGTCTTTTTCGTTACTTACTATCCTGATATAGATATCTCCTAAGTTAAACCTAATATACTTTCCTCTTTTTAGAACAGGTTTCTAACTGACTTACTTTAGTAACAGGCACTGCCGTGCCATATAGCCTTTCTTATTGTAGTTAAAGCACTGGACCTGGGATAGGTCTTTAGATTACTTCTGCTGTTACTGCCATTAAGGCTTATCACGGTTAGGTTGGTTTTAATGGTTTACTATATTAATGTCCATTAACCCGGGGTAATAACCTATCACGGTTAACTAGTTCCCTTTCTTAAGCTTACTTAACTGGTAAGGGGCCTGTTCCTTTTAAAAGTTCTTTTAGTGATAGTGATTATAATACCGATTATTAGCTTTAATGGCTATCTTAACTAGTTTTTATAGACGGTCCGGTCAGTCTTCTTAGTAAAGGTCTCTGGTAACGTACTCCTTTAGACTACTTTAGAACAGCATTATTAAGGCCTCCTAGCTAAGTTTAGTTTTTACTGCTTTTAGTTTAAAGCGTGTGGAGAACTTAAGGATTAAGGACGTCTGCTTTAAGGTTATAAGGTGCTGTTTAGCTTATCTTAAGGCGTCTAATTCTTTAAACTTAGTCTAGAGTTAGTTAATGAAAACGTTAAAATTATCAAAGAGAGCCCAAGTCTCGGGGGCTTCCTTTCGTGCTCTATTTATAAAAAGGTTATTAATTATTTTTATATAAGGTTTATACTAATAAGCAGTTACTTTATCTAACAGGGCTTTGGTGAACCTAACCTTTCCTTCTTCTTCGAAGAACTACTTATCGTAATAAGTAACATAACTTTAAAGCTAGGTTATCTAAAACTTTAATTATATAAAGTCTCCTTTAAAGTGTAAGGGTAGAGGGAGCTTTACTTATTTCTTCTATAAACCTTTAAGGTTATTATTCTTTAGCTTAACAGTGTTAAATCAGGCCTGGAGTTTCTTAATAAGACCAATATAACTCTTAATATCTCTGGGGAAGGCCTTGTTAAGCTTTTTAACCAGTCCCTACTGGTTAAGGTTTAAGTCCTTAAGGTGTGCAGCTAACTCGTTAATAATAGGGAGCTAAGGTTAAGCTTACACCTCTTTAATCTCCTTACCTTTTCTAGAGGTTAACATGTTAGTGGGAGAGAGGTGGTGTCTGGGAATTTAACAAATAACGTTTAAAACTGGGACGTTAATATTATATTATAACTTACACCTAATATAAGCCTTAAAAGGACTGGCGCGGGTTAAGACAGAACGTATAGCAGGACGTTAACAGGTAAGGGGCGTTTTAAAGACGGCTTATTAAACTAGCACTCCTAGACAGGGGGGGGGTTTAATATCACTGTAAGTCGCTGTCACTATAATATATAAAGGTAAGTCTAAACAGTAAGATATAAATAAATAATTAAATACTAGTGTGAGGAACTAGAGTCCCTCACGGTAGTTATGGGCACAACTATGGCTATTTATACTAACTAGCTGGGAGGTACTTTATACCTTACTTATAGTGTTGTAAGTGCTTATTACGTAAGCACTTTGCACTGCGTGAGCGTTCTGCTTATAAGGTTTCTCCTGCTCACGATGCGAGCACTTGGTATGCTGCGAGCAGCACCTTATTGGTCGTAGGGGCTTCGGGTCTTTGCACCCCTGGCCCAGTGCGCCTGGACGGTGTGCACCGTCTTCCCACACTGTTCCTTCTGCGGGGGATTTGTCGGGCCGCCCCGGCCCATGTGACGGCCTGTAGGGTCGTTACAAATCTTTAATTACTTTTATCTTTTCCAGTTATATTTTAAGCTTTTTAAGGGTTACTTTAAACTTTAAATAGTTTAATTCTTAAATGTGAAAATAGTTTCTTTCTAGGTTTACTATTAGCTTTACCTTTTTGAGAGCTGTTAAGACCTGTCGTATATTCTTTTAGTATTCTTTTAAAGTTTTGGAATAGATTAAAACGTTATTTAAATATATAAAGATAAACTTGTTAAGGAAGGGGCAGAGGACACTGTCAATAAGGCTTTAAAAAGTCGTAAGGGCATTTATTAATCTTATAGGTATAATACGGTATTAGTAATACTTATTACGAGTTTAGAAAGCTGTTTTATACTTATTTTCTTCCTTTACTCTAACGTAATTGAATCTTATAGGGAAATTAAGGCTAAAGAACTAGTTTGCTTTAATAATCTGCTTTTATATCTTTATAATAAGTAGTAATAAGTAACGATTCTTAATTATGTTCTTATTTAACGTTTAGTAGTTAATAACTATATATAACTTACTATCTCCCTTTCTTAAGACGAATAACATTAAGTACTTTATTAGGGACTAGGACTTTACGATAAATCTGTTCTTTAGATTCTTATTAACGTACTCCCTTAAGGTTTCAGCTTATTAGGAGTTTAAGTAGTAAAGCTAGAAGTTACGGAACTTTACTCCTAGCTTTAACTTAATTTCGTAATTCTATAGTTTATAATCTAATAATTGTAATATCTTTTTTTAAAATAAAGTGAACTTCTTATACTTTATAAGTACTTTAGATAAGTCGACTTCTTTACTTATTTGTAGATTAACTTCTTATTTCTTTTTACCTTTTAAATCGTTATTTAGGTAATACAGTAAACTCTTTAATCCTTTAACTATCTTAGTAAACTTAACTTAAACTCTATTTAGTTTTAAGGGTTTAGTGTGTTTTTAAATACTTTATATATCTCTAGAGTGGTTTAGTGCCTTTTTAGCTTTCTCTAAACGGTGATTATAGTTAGGGGACTTGCTGAAAGTAAGGTAGTTACTCCTTTAATTAATTACAGGGTTATACTTTTCTAACTAAAGTAAACTTAGAATTATATCGTACCTTACTATTAATATAACGTTAAAATCTACTTATTATTTATCCCTGTCTACTTTAATTAAGAGTGGTAAGTAATAAGTAACTTTACTATTATTATATTAGTATAAGCCTCCTTCTCCATTTCGAATAGGAATAGCCTTTTTATACTTTTTGTTAAGGAGTTTCCTTTAGTTAATTAGCAAGGGGTGTATTAAGTTAGAAGCACTCCCGTTATTAATTACTGCTTTTACCCAAACAGCCTCCCTTTTCTATCTATTAGGTTAATACTGACAGAATAATACTTATACTTTTTTAACATCTAAGTTATAGTAATTATTTACCCTTAAGGTCTTATCTAACTTAACTTCTAAGTACCTCTTCTTCTTCTTAAGATTTTTATTAATTAGCGAACTACTGGTTTCTAGCCTTTCTAGAGAGCTTACAGCCTTTTCTTAATTTCTTCTAGAAAAATAGGTAAATTTAATAAACATAACGGTTAACCTTTCTTAAGTTTTTACACTTTAACGTCTAATCGACTTTAAACAGTTTAATATTTTAGAAATCCTAAATAAATTAATAATACGCTTTACGGGACTGGATTATAATAATGTCCTCTTACTTTTAAATCTATCTGTAATCTACTTACTTTTATTACTCTTTAACCTTTCCTTTAAGGTGTAATAAGCACGTTACAACTAGGTAGTTACTAAGTAACCCTTCTTATTAACAGGTTATAAGGGTTTAGTTAACTATAAAGACCTTCTGTTTATTACTAAACTCTCTTATTAAGGTGTATAAAACTTAATAATAAGCTGTCTTTACTTCTACCCTTATAACAGAGTAATCTTACCTTTATGCGTTAAAGAAGTAATTGTAAAGTGCCTTAAGCTTACTATACTAGTTAAAAATACAGTTATTATATATATAGTTAATTTATAGTATATCTTTATAACTAGGGTAATTAATGTTAACTATAAGAATCACAGTAGTAGAGTACGGAATAAGTAAAGTAATACCTTCTCTCTTTTCTTCTTCTACTTACTTCTATATACGTTACTTTTTCTAAACTTCTTCTTAAAACTTAAGTAATAGTAAACTAACTTATTCTTTTACGAAATAGTTCTTTTTAATAAGTTAGTATTTAAGTTAATTAGTAAGGTGAACTTTATTCTAAAGTTATAACTTAATCTTTACTGCTTTATTTTTAAACATTACAGTAAAGTTTTCGACTTATAAGTCTTCCACTTTATCTATTAGCTTCTAATATGTTTCCTTTAACTTTTAAACCCTTTATTAATATACTTACTTTATACCTTCTTAAAGGACCCTTAAGGTACTAATCTAAAGTATACCAACTTTACTATAAGGTAACTATCTAAGCTGTCCTTCTTTCAGAGAGATAAAGGTACTGATCTACTTAGTATATTTAAAGTATTTAAGAGTCTTAAAGGGTATAATTAAGAAGAATTTCCGTTTTTCTAACTTAATCCTTTTTACTTACTCTTTTTTACTTTTTAAGGCTTACTTTACTGTTTAAGTAGCCTAAAAAGCTAGTTCTTTAACTCCTTTTACTATCTTAATAAAGTTTAAGTTAAGGTCCTTCTTAGACTTCCTTAGTTTTTAAACTTACAGTATAAGGTTTTTAAAACTTATAATAGCTAATTAGAATATTTCTTTTTAAAGTCAGTCTTCCATAACTTATACCTCTAGCTGTCTTAAGTTTCCACTTTAAAGTCGGTCTGTAACAACTTATACCTTTATAATTAACTCTTCTAAGATACCTTTAAGGATTAAGTACATTACGTCTTAAAGTTCTTCTTCCTTCTCTTTCTTATCTTTTAAGTTACACTTATCTATTTAAGTATAATCTTCTTCGTTACCTACTATCTTAATATAAATATCTCTTAAGTTAAACTTAACGTACTTCCCTCCTTTTAAGATTAATTTTTAACTAACTTACTTTAATAATAAGTATTACTATATTATATAGCTTTTCTTACTGTAGTTAAAGTATTAGACTTAAGATAAGTCTTTAAACTGCTTTTATTACTATTATCGTTAGGGCTTATTACAGTTAAGTCGATTTTAGCGATTTATTATATTAATATCTATTAGTTTAAGGTAATAACTTATTACGGTTAACTAGTTCCCTTTCTTAGGTTTACTTAACTAATAGGGGACCTGTTCCTTCCAGAAGTTCTTTCGATAATAGTGATTATAATACCGATTATTAGCTTTAATGGCTATCTCGACTAGCTCCTAAAGACAGTCCAGGCAGTCCTTTTAGTAAAGGTCCCCAGTAACGTGCTCTTTTAGCCCGCTTTAAAATAGTATTACTAACGCTTCTTATCTAAGCTTAATTTTTACTACTTTTAGCTTAAAGCGTGTAAAGAACTTAAGGATTAAGGATATCTACCTTAAAGTTATAAGGTATTATTTAGCTTACTTTAAAGTATCTAACTCTCTAAACTTTATCTAGAATTAGTTAATAAAAACGTTAAAATCATCAAAAAGGGCTTAAGTCTTAAAGGCTTCTTTACGCGCTCTATTTACAGAAAGGTTATTAATTATCTTTACGTAGGGTTTATATTAGTAAGTTATTACTTTATCTAATAGGACTTTAATAAACTTAACTTTTCTTTCTTCTTCGAAGAACTGTTTATTATAGTAAGTAATATAGCTTTAGAGTTAGGCTATCTAAGACTTTAGTTACGTAAAGTCTCCTTTAAAACGTAATAGTAAGAAGAGCTTTACTCGCTTTTTCTGTAAGTTTTTAAAGTTATTATTCTTTAGCTTAATAGCGTTAAGTCGGGCTTAAAGTTTCTTAATAAAACTAATACAGCTTTTAATGTCTTTAGGGAAAGCCTTATTAAGTTCCTTAACTAGCTTTTGCTAATTAAGGTTTAACTCTTCGAGGCGTGCAGCTAACTTGTCGACAGTAGGGAGCTAAGGTTAAGTTTACGCTTTTTTAAGCTCTTTACCTTTTCCAGAAGTCGATATATTAGTAATAAGAGGGAGGTAATGTCTAGGAATTTAATAAATAACGTTTAGAACTGTAACGCTAGTATTATATTACGACTTATACCCTATATAGGCCTTGAGAGGATTAGTGTGGGTTAAAATAGAACGTATAGTAGGACGTTAATAAGTAAGGGACGTTCCGAAGACGGTTTATTAAGCTAGCACTCTTAAATAGGGGTTTAATGTTACTGTAAGTTATTATTACTATAATGTATAAAGGTGAGTTTAAACCAGTAGGATATAAATGAATAATTAAATACTAGCGTGAGGAACTAAAGTCCTTTACAGAGGTTATAGGCATAACTATAGCTATTTATATTAACTAGCTGGGAGGTACTTTGTACCTTACTTAATCTGTTATGCTTAGTGGTGCACTACGTAGTTATAGCTAAGCAGCTAACTGAATGGTGCTTGGTGTTATTAGTCCTTATGGGCCACTAAGCACTTTCTTATTAGTCGTAAGGGCTTTAGGTCTTTATACCCCTAGCTTAGTGCGCTTAGACAGTGTACACTGTCCTCCTGCACTGTTCTTTATACGGGGGATTCGTCGGGCCGCCCTGGCTTAAGTGACGGCCTGCAGGGTCGTTACAGTATTTAACTTTAATTAATACGTTATTAAGGTTATTATTAGTAATAATTAGTTATTCGAATGGAAATTAGAAAAAAGGGCTAGTATTAATAAGGTACTCCCTTTATAATTAATGGAAAAAATATACCGAAGCCTTTCTATGTTAATTACTAATATTAAAGTATTATATATAACACTTATCTTAACTTAATAGATATTAATATAGTGAACTGTTAGAATTAGCTTAACTGTAATAAGTTATAACAGTAATAACAGTAGAAGCTACTTAAGGATATATCTTAAGTTAAATATTTTAACTGTAATAAAAAAGGCTATATGGTATAATGATGCCCCTTCCTGAAAAGAGTTAGTTAAAAGTTAGTTTTAAATAGAGGAAAATACATTAAGTTTAACTTTAAAGACGTTTATATCTAGATAATAAGTAATAAGGAAAACTGCTCTTAGATAAGTAAGTGTAATATAAGAGTTAAGGAGAGCGAGGAAGAAGAAGAAGAAGAAGAAGAGGAAGAACTTTATATTACGACTTATACCTAATATAGGCCTTAAGAGGACTAGCGTAAGTCAAGACAGAACGTATAGCAGGACACTAAAGGTTAAGGGGCGTTCTGAAGACGGCTTATTAAGCTAACACTTCTAGACAGGAGGGTTTAATATCACTGTAAGTTACTATCACTATAATGTATAGAGGCAAGTCTGAACAGTAAGACATAAATGAATAATTAAATACTAGCGTAAGGAACTAAGAGTCCCTCACGTTCATCTTAATTATAATAATAACTATTTATACTAGCTAACTATAAGGTACCTTATACCTTACTTAGTCCATTATGCTTAATAATACACTACATAGTTACTGCTAAGCAGTTAACTAAATAATACTTAGTATTAACAGTCCTTATAGACTACTAAGCTTTTTCTAATTAGTTATAAAGGCTTTAGGTCTTTATACCCCTAGCCCAGTACACAGGACTGTGCACACTGTTCTCCTACACTGTCTCTTCTACGGGGGATTCGTCAGGCCGCTCTGGCACAGGTAACGGCCTGTAGGGTCATTACAGTAAACTCTGTAGAATAAAGCTTATAAACCTTATAAAATAAAGTCTTAAAAAGTAAGATTTATTTTTAATTATTATTCTGTTTATTATTTCTTTAAACTTTATAAAACAAAGTATGTAAATCTTAAAAATTAATGCTTATAAACTTTATAAAATAAGATTAATAAAAAGTATAATTTATTTATAAAGATTACTTTTCTTAACCCTAATTATTATTCTTTTTAATATTTTTTTACCTTTTTAAACGGATATATTAGCCTCTAGACAGGTTTCTGTCGCTTTGTTCGCTATACTTATTAAAATAAGCTTAATACCCTACGCTAAAATTGCCAGGAGCGAAAGTGAGGAATGGAGCGCCCCGTAGCGTAAAAGGTCGCCTTAGTTCATTTGGAAGAGGTCTCTGAATTGCTTCTCCGAGCCGTTTTGAAGGCGTGAGGCGAACCGACGCGCGCCTCCTCAGTGTTATGGATGATAGTCCCCAGGAGCGTGTGGGCGGCCAGTCCAGCTGCCAGAATGAATAAAGTTGCTATAAGAGGCTTGTCAGTTAGAAGGTTATTCTATTTAGGAGCAAATCTCTATACAAAACAGATCACCAGCCAGCTTTAGTGTAAAACAAAGCCCTGTCGCCAAGGTTAGCCATTTTTGGCGAAAAGAGGCTCTTAAAAATATAACGACCCTGCAGGCCGTCACTTGGGCTGGGGCGGCCTAACAAATCCCCCCCCCCCGTAGGAGGAACAGTGCAGCGGGACAGTACACACTGTCCTAACGCACTAGGCTAGGGGTGCAAAGACCCGAAGCCCTTACAACCAGTAAGAAAGTGCTTAGTAGTCCACAAGGATTAATAACACCAAGCACCACTTAGTTAACTGCTTAGCCGCAACTATATGGTGCACTACTAAGTATAACAGACTAAGCAAGGTATAAAGTACCTCTTAGTCAGTTAGTATAGATAGCTATAGTTATGCCCACAACCACTGTAAGGAACTCCAATTCCTCATGCTAATATTTAATTATTCATTTATATCTTACTATTCAGACTCACCTCTGTGCATTATAGTAACAGCGACCTACATTGACATTAAACCCCCCGTCTAGGAGTGCTAGCTTAATAAGCCGTCTTCAGAACACCCCTTACCTGTTAGCGTCCTACCATACGTTCTGTCTTAACCTGCGCCAGTCCTCTCGAGGCCTGTGTCGGGTGCAGGTCGTAATAAAAAAGCGAGATTTAAAGTATTCGTTAAAACTTTAAAAAACGGCAGTATTCAGTTATTACGATCTAGTTTTCTAGCTCGTTACAGTTAGCCGCGCCTTGCATTAGCTCGGTACATTAGCTTTATAAGGGGTTCAGGGGTGGCAGGCGGCTTCCCATTTTTTAAGCGAAAAGTGCTGTTAAAAACGGGAAAGCGTCCCTGAAAACACTGTCTTAGCATGACTGGGGTGCTCGCTTTTGGCGAAAAGCTATGAAAAATGGCCATTTTTCGTGAGAAGATCCGGCCCTTAGTGGTGGAGTAGGGCATAGATTGTGTTTCCTCGACTGTGCAGTTTTTCGCCGTATGCCCCCTTATTCATTAGGACCAGCGACGAAACTCTTGCATCACCTAGTACAAAACGAATTTCTGCCGACTAAGACGACACGCGCTTTTAACCTTTGGGCTTGTTAGATACCACTAACATATGTTTTGGGAACAACCTGGACCCTGGGTGTCCCTTTACCTAGCTAAAGTGCTCCACCGACTTTCATGGCGTGAACCCCCGGCCATTTCGTCCTCCAGTGACATTTCTCAAAGCAACGCTAGTCTAGGAGTAAGTGGAATGTGATGCTGCCTCGGACATGGGAAGCAACCACTTTCACTTAACAGAGTGATAGTGAATTACTAACATTATAACCTTGTCTCCATATCAGTGTGAGACGAAGTCGGGCGATTTTGCTGATATCTAGCCAAATACTTTTTTTATGCAGCCAAAAGGAAACAGGGAACATCTCCTCGGTGCAAAAAGAAGTCTTTGCCGCCCATCAAAGCTAAAGGTTTGGAAGGACGAGGCGCAGCGCGCCTGACAAAGTAGCGAACTAATTATCCCCTCCGTGTTACCTGCAGATCCACGCGGGACCCACTACGGCTAGGAAATCTTGAGTCCTGAAAAAAAAAAAAAAAAAGGGGTGGGAGGGCTTGAAGTGTCGATTGTTTTGCTTTAATGCAGCAGTAGTAGTACATGTCCGACAAGCGGTTTGCCCATTGTGCTTGCATCCGTGGATTATTAGGGTTACTCTATTCCCCAGGAGGCAAAGGAAGGCTGACGGGCAATGCTAAGCCTTTGCGCAACTTTGCTCAGGTCAGAAATTCAATTGAAGCGGGCCTTAATATTGTGGTGCTCGAACTGTGCACTTTGAAAAGACAGTCAGCCTCCTGTCGATCAGGTCTACTTTCGGAAACTCTAGTCTGCCTCAGCACGGCCGTTAGCCTTGCGTTTTAAAAGAATATAATTATTAGATAATTAAACCATTTAATATTTAAAGATAACTTGTTAGAGGTTTTTATTATTCCTTGTAAGTTTAAAATGCGTAAGTTGTGAAAATATCAGTTATGGAGTCGATCGGTTGTAGGGTCAAGGCTTCCAGAGGCATTCCTCTTTAACAAGCTTTAATCTACCAACTTTACTCGAGTTTTAATTACCAGCAGCGTGCTATCCCCCTGAAACAACCACACCTTCCCGATCCGTATCTGCCTTCAGGGATGTCGCATTCTTGATGCCGAAATACACAGTCCCTATTTGTTGAACGGGCAAAGGTTGTAAATCCGTGATATTCGTAATCCTTGCCGCTGGTTTGACCGTGCTATTTCTTCATGAGCGAAAGGTTGTCCTTGGTAAACAAGTTTAATAGCTGTCGCTCGGTATGCGCCTCGGTGTTTGTTGGGACGTGAACGCCCAACGAGATGTATGCGGGGCCCTTGTGATGGCGTCAGGAGTGGGGTCACTTCTCCCTCGACGTTGCTTTCGGTTGTATGCACCGGTCTCAATTTTTGTGGCTGTGGAGCGAGGAGCCCGACACAGTGCAAGCCACTGTGGCTTGGGCGTGTCTTGCAAACCACTAGTCCCAGCTTGGGCGTCCCGCGGCAGTGACGGGAGATGCACACTCGAGTGTTCGCTCCCATGGAGGGAGATGTATGTAGGTATTTTCGTTGAGGACAGTGGTGTATGTGGTGGTGGGCGGGGCTAGACAAAGAAGTGCAATAGGTGCGATTCGTGTGAACCACAACCTTGAAAACTTGTGGCCCAGTTCGAACGCATTTCAAGTGATCAGTTTCGACCCGTAAATGTCGCAGGGCTCCGGGTAGCTCAGTATCCGCTTCGAAGGATTTGTATCCGTAAAGGACGCATGGCTCGCGCCGAGAGGCCTGCGGATGACCAGCACGCCGAAATACAGACTGCGGTGGCGGCCTTGCCTTTATCTACAGTTGAGCTTGGAGGCCGTCACATGGGAGAGGCCACACCACAGGTGCAGGCGGCCCTACAGCGCGCGGTTGAAAAAGGTCACGTGGGAGATTTCTGGCTCCTGCTCACACGAAGCGACGTCGAGGAGGGCCTAAACAATACAATGTTGGCACGCGCAGCCTGGCTTGGCCATGAGCGGGTCGTTGGCTTGCTGCTGGCTCGAAGCGACATCGATGCTGACAAGAAAGACGAAAGTGGGTGTACCGCATTATCAAAAGCTGCAGATGCTGGGCAGGTTGCTGTTGTCAGGCAGCTGCTCAAATCTGGTAAAGTCGAGGTCGATTCGGCGGATCCGAAAGGCCGGACACCATTGTCGTGGGCGACCGGAAGAGGGCACGTGACCGCCATGCGGCTATTGATAGAGCGAGATGCCAACCTTGAATCGAAGGATGAGCTGGGAAGAACGCCACTCTCGCACGCCGTTGAGGGCGGTTATGACGCAGCTGTTCAGCTTCTGATGGAGAAAGGGGCTGATGTCGAAACAGAGGATGGACTTGGTCTGAACCCTCTAGACTACGCCTGGTCAGAGCAAGTCGTCATCATGTTGGTCAATAGGCACTTATCCG
>Ga0247780_1001293_pt1 | contig 15887 bp, 14 predicted proteins | sample UWRJL079202R5_FD_179927 | JGI IMG/M metagenome (GOLD analysis project Ga0247780, IMG submission 179927) | Plant litter microbial communities from Arlington Agricultural Research Station in Wisconsin, United States - UWRJ-L079-202R-5 | ecosystem: Environmental > Terrestrial > Plant litter >... | reverse complement strand
CGCGGCGGGAGTGCGGGTGGCGGGGGCGGGGTTGGCGCAGGGGGTTGTGTCGCGGTTGCTCTGCGCGGCGGCGCTGGCTGAGAGATGCGGGGACGAACCGGTGCTGATCGCGGCCTACGGGAGCGAGGTGGGGATGCTGGTCCGGAGGCACATGCCGACGCTGGTGTTCGAGCATGGATCGCGGGCGCTGCCGGTGGACTTTCGACGCTGCCGCGCCACGGCCTGCGCTGATGGCCCTGAGAGCGGTCCTGTCGGCCGTTCGGACCGCGGGCTACCGGTCACGGCCTTCGTCCACGTCGTCGATTGCCGCTCCGGAGCGGTGGAGCGCTCGGAGTGGGAGGGCGCCGAGTGCGGCGGGCCGCGGGCGGGGAACCTCTACATCCAGTACTGGACCTACTACGCGGACTCGGCGACCCTGCGCGGGATGCCGATCGCCGGCCGGCGGGGCTTCCACGCTGACGACTGGGAGAGCGTCCAGATCCGGGTCGGCCCGGACGGCAGGGTGGACCAGCGCGCGTCCTCCCACCACGGCTTCAACTACACGCGCGGGGTCGCCAACTGGGCATCGGACGCCGGTCTTCCTCCACTCGCCGCCCTGGCGGAGACCCTCGGAGCGCGCGACGCCGATGGCTGGGGGCCCGAGACCGGCCTGCTCTTCGTCTCCGGAGGAAGTCACGCCGGCAACGTCCGCGCCCTCGCCGAGATCGATCGCCTGACCCCGGGCCGCCGCGTCCACCTGATCCCGCTCGAGCGGATCGCCGGCGCCGGCGCCGCGACCTTCGCCGTGACCCCGCCCTGGCGCAAGCAGGTCTGGCACGACCCGGAGGCCGGGGCCGCCGGCTGAGTCAGCTGGCCAGGGCGTCCCTGTCGGAGCCGGGGGAGAGGCGCTCGGCGAGCGCGACGATCTCTCCGACCCGCGTGTCCAGCGCCGCGGCGATCCGTACGAGCGTCGAGTAGCTCGGGTTCCTCGTGCCCCGCTCGAGCCCGCCGATCTGGGTCAGGTCGGTCGTGGCGCGCTCGGCCAGTTGCTCCTGGCTGAGGCCCGCCTCGTGGCGCAGCTGGCGGATCGCCTCCCCGAGAGCGGCGTGCTCGGCGCTGCGCGGTTTGCTTTTTCGGGACGGAGGCACATGTCAACCCTTTACGCTTCGGGTCTTGACTGTTAGGGTATTTATGACCTAACGCCCATGGCTGCCGAAACAACCCGATGGATCATGGCTCTGAACCACCCGCTCCGGCGGCGCATCCTCCGCGCCGTCAAGCAGACGGGAAGCACCGACCCGAGCATCCTCGGCCAGCGCTTCGGCCTGCCCCAGGGCAGCGTCAGGTACCACCTCAAGGTCCTTTTCGATCTCGACCTGCTCCCGGCTACTTCGGCGGCATCCGCAGCGCCCCGTCGAGGCGGATCGTCTCGCCGTTGAGCATCGGGTTGGCGACGATCTCGAGGACGATTCGAGCGTACTCGTCGGGACGCCCCAGGCGGGAGGGGAACGGGATGCCCGCGCCTAGCGCGGCGCGCGCCTCTTCTGGGAGGGCGGCGAGCAGCGGGGTGTCGAAGAGGCCGGGCGCGATCGTCGCCACCCGCACTCCGCGGGAGGCCAGGTCGCGAGCCGCCGGCAGCGTCATGCCGACGATGCCGCCCTTGGAGGCCGCGTAGGCGACCTGCCCGATCTGCCCGTCGTAGGCGGCGATCGAGGCGGTGTTGACGCAGACGCCGCGCTCCCCCTCGGCGTCCGGCTCGTTCTCGCTCATCGCCGCGGCCGCCAGGCGCAGCACGTTGAAGGTGCCGACCAGGTTCACCCCGACCACGTTCGAGAAGTATTCGAGGTTGTGCGGCCCGCCCTTGTGCGCGGTCCGCTCGGCCCAGCCGATGCCGGCGCAGCAGACCGAGACACCGAGGCCGCCCTGTCCCTCCGCGGCGCGCTCGACCGCGCGGCCGACCGCGTCGGCGTCGGTGACGTCCACGGCGAGGAAGGCGCCGCCGATCTCGCCGGCCAGAGCCTCGCCTTTCTCGGCATTCAGGTCCGCGATCACGACCTCGGCCCCGGCCCCGGCCAGCGCCCGTGACGTCGCCGCACCAAGCCCGGAGGCTCCGCCGGCCACCAGCGCACCCCTTCCTCGAATCTCCATAGGCCGGCAGGCTATCGGCGCAGCCGACATTCACCCGGGCGGGGTCGATGTCGCTGCGCGGTTCCGCCGGGTGATCCGCCCGCTATAGGGTTTTCGTATTGCCCCCAGCGTGACGGCAGACTCGAAGGCGGCGATCGCGGAGGCCCTCTCCGAGGCGAGGGCGCGCACGCTCGAGCTGATCGAGCCGCTCGACGACGAGCAGCTCAACCGCGTCTACTCGCCGATCCTCAGCCCGCTGGCCTGGGACCTCGGCCATATCGCCAACTTCGAGGAGCTATGGCTGGTGCAGACGATCGGCGAGCGCGAGCCCCTGCGCGGCGACCTCGCGCGCTTCTACGACGCGATCGAGAACCCGCGCCGGACCCGCGGCGAGCTGCCGATCCTGCGCGACGCCGAGCTGCGCTCCTACATGGCCGAGGTTCGCGAGCGCACTCTGGAGGTCCTGCTGGATGTCGATATCTCCGCCACGGCCGAGGATCCGCTCCTGCGCGAAGCGTTCGTCTACGAGATGCTCCTCGCCCACGAGCACCAGCACAACGAGACGATGCTGCAGCTGCTGCAGATGGTCGACGGCTACGAGCCCCTGTGTCCAGTCGGCACCGCCCCGGTAGAGGCGGGCGGCCCCGAGATGCTCGTCCTGGAGGGCGGCGGCTACGAGATCGGCGCCCCCTCGAAGGGATTCGCCTACGACAACGAGCGACCGCGGCACGCGGTGCAATTGGGGTCGTACGAGATCGATCGAACCCCGGTCACCAACGCCGCGTACATCCGGTTCATGGAGGCGACCGGCGCGGAGGCGCCGATGTACTGGGAGAGGGACGGCGAGCGCTGGGTCGCGACCGCGATGGGGCGGCGGGATGCGGTCCTGCCCGATCACCCCGTCGTCCACGTCTCCTGGGAACAGGCCGACGCCTTCGCGCGCTGGGCGGGCAAGCGGCTGCCGACCGAGTTCGAGTGGGAGGCCGCCCGCGGCATGCTGCGCTCCACCGGCCAGGTCTGGGAGTGGACCGCCTCGAACTTCCTGCCGTACCCGGGTTTCGAGGCGTTCCCCTACCGCGAGTACTCCGAGGTCTTCTTCGGCGACAGGCACAAGGTGCTCCGCGGCAGCTCCTGGGCGACCCATCCCCGGGTCGCCCGGCCCAGCTTCCGCAATTGGGACCTGCCCGAGCGCCGGCAGATCTTCGCCGGCCTGCGCTGCGCGAGGGACCTGTGATCGCGATCGACGTCCACCTCGACGCCGACGCCGCGGCGACCATGGCGCGCGACGTTCGCGCCGGCCTCTGCGCCTACCCGAAGGAGCTGGCGCCGAAATACTTCTACGACGAGCGCGGCTCGCAGCTCTTCGAGCGGATCACCGAGCTGCCGGAGTACTACCCGACCCGGGCCGAGCGGGAGATCCTCGAGCGGCGCTCGGCCGAGATCGTCAGCACAGCCGGGAGCCCCGGAACCCTGGTGGAGCTCGGCTCCGGCTCGGCCTCGAAGACGCGCCACCTGCTGAGCGCGATGCGCGACGCCGGCAGCCTCGACACCTACGTCCCCGTCGACATCTCCGAGGAGATCACCCACCGCACCGCGGCCGAGCTGGTCGGGGAGTATCCGGGGCTGGCGGTCCGCGGTCTCGTCTGCGATTTCGAGCAGCACCTGGAGCGGATCCCGGCCGGGGGCGGGGCGAGGCTGATCGCCTTCCTCGGCGGCACGATCGGCAACCTCTATCCGCGGCAGCGGCATGCCTTCCTCGAGCGCCTCGCGGCGCTGCTCGGCCCCGGAGACTGCCTCCTGTTGGGCACCGACCTGATCAAGGACGCCGCTCGCCTCGAGGCCGCCTACGACGACGACCAGGGCGTCACCGCCCAGTTCAACAAGAACGTGCTCGAGGTCCTCAACCGCGAGCTCGGCGCCGACTTCGACCTCGACGCCTTCGAGCACGTCGCCCGCTACGACGCCGAGGCCGAGCGGATGGACATCCGCCTGCGCTCGCTCGTCGACCAGGGCGTCCGGCTCGAGGGCCTCGACCTGGACCTCTCGTTCGCCGCCGGCGAGGAGATGCGGACCGAGATCTCGACCAAGTTCAGCCGCGAGCGGTTGCAGGCGGCCTACGCCGGAGCCGGGCTGGAGATGTGCGGCTGGTTCACCGACGCCGCCGGCGACTACGCGCTCTCCCTGGCCTGCCCCGTCGCCTGAGCGCGCGCAAGGGCCGGGACCTGCTGCGTGACGCAGTGGACGTTGCCGCCGCCGAGCAGGATCTCCCGCGCGGGGACGCCGACCACCTCGCGATCGGGAAAGCAGCGACCGAGGGTTTCCGCCGCTCGCCCGTCGCAGCGCTCGTCGAGCAGCGGCAGGATCACCCGGGAGTTGGCGAGGTAGAAGTTGACGTAGGAGGCGGCGAGGCGGTCCCCCGCCCGCCGCGGCTGGGTACCGGCCTCCGGCCTGACGCCGGCCGCCTCCTCGTCGCTCATCGAAAGCGGACCGGGAGCGGGGAGGCGAATCACCTCGAACGAGCGCCCACGGGCGTCGGTGGCGGCTTCGAGTCGCGCCAGCGCGTCGCGTGAGATTTCGAACTGCGGGTCCGATTCGTCCTCGGGCCAGGTCAGAAGGACCATGCCCGGCCGCGCGAAGCAGGCGAGGTTGTCGACGTGGCCGTCGGTCTCGTCCTCGAACACGCCGCGCCCGAGCCAGACGACCTTCTCGGCGCCGAGGTAGTCGCACAACACCCGCTCGATCCGCTCCCGCGGCAGCTCCGGGTTGCGGTTCGGATTGAGCAGGCACTCCTCGGTCGTCAGCACCGTGCCCTCGCCGTCGACGTGGATCGAGCCGCCCTCGAGCACGATCGGGGCGCGATAGCGCTCGGCGCCCTCGATCTCGAGAACCCTCGCCGCGACCCGCTCGTCCCGCTCCCACGATGCGTAGAGGCCTCCCTCCAGGCCGCCCCAGGCGTTGAAGCGCCAGTCGACTCCTCGGCGACCGCGGCCGCCGACGACGAAGCTGGGTCCGGTGTCGCGCAGCCAGGCGTCGTCGGTCTCGACCGCGACGATCCGGACCGAAGGGGGGAGGAGGGCCTGTGCACGCTCCAGCTGCCGCTCCGAGACCGCCATCGTCACCGGCTCGGAGGCGGCGACCGCCTCGGCGACCGCCGCGAACGCCTCCTGTGCGGGCCGGGCGTCCTGGCGCCAGTTGTCCGGGCGCTCCGGCCAGGCCATCCAGCAGCCATCGTGCGGCTCGAACTCGCCGGGCATGCGGAAGCCGTCGGCGGCCGGGGTCGAGTCGAGCGTGATCATCCTCGTGAGAAGCACTTATTCCCGGATAGCGGGAACAAATGCATCCTCACCTTCCGGCGGGGCTACAGTCGGGTGATGGAGGAGATTCGCCTGATCGTCGCCACCGAGCCTCCCGAGTCGCCGGCGCGCACCCGGCCGCCGACCCGCGCCCGCTTCCGGATCGCCGCCGTGCAGCAGCGCTGGCGGCCCGACCCCGACGAGCACGAGGCGGCCCTGGCCGCCGGCATCGAGCTCGCCGCGCGCGAGGGCGCCCGGCTGGTCTGCCTGCAGGAGCTGACCCTCAGTCGCTACTTCGCCGCCGACCCCGCGGGCCCCGAGGCGGCCGGAGCCGAGCCGGAGGAGCTGCCGGGCGGGAGGACCCACCGCTTCGCCGCCCGCATCGCCGCGCGGGCCGGCATCCATGTCCACGCCTCCCTCTACGAGCGCGCCGACGGCGACGACGGCCTCGGCTTCAACACCGCGATCGTGGTCGACCCGGGCGGGGACCTGGTTGCCCGGACCCGCAAGCTCCACATCCCGGTCACCGCCGGCTACCACGAGGACCGCTACTTCCGGCCCGGGCCGGCGGGCTCGGAGGCGTTCCCGGTCGTCGGCCTGGGCGAAGCGCAGCTCGGCTTCCCGACCTGCTGGGACCAGTGGTTCCCCGAGGTCGCCCGGAGCTACAGCCTCGCCGGCGCCGACGTTCTGATCTACCCGACGGCGATCGGCTCGGAGCCCGACCATCCCGGCTTCGACACCGAGCCCCTGTGGCAGCAGGTGATCGTCGCCAACGGAATCGCCAACGGCACCTTCATGGTCGCCGTCAACCGCTTCGGGGAGGAGCCGCCGCTCAGCTTCTACGGCTCCTCGTTCGTCTCCGACCCCTACGGCCGCGTCCTCGTCCAGGCTCCCCGCGACGAAGCTGCGGTTCTCGTCGCCGACCTCGACCTCGACCAGCGCCGCGACTGGCTGGAGCTCTTTCCGCTGCTCTCGACCCGGCGCCCCGACACCTACTCGAGCCTGGGCGAAGCACCCGGCGGCGCCTAGGAGGGGTTGGCGAAACTCGCTACGCCGCTCTGGGCGTGGGTTCGCGCGGTCGGTGATTTCACGGATACCTCGCTTCCGGGCTTGGTTTACCCCACCCGAATCTGACGGCGATCTTTGACGCCGATTCGGGGTCTAGGATGCACGCATCGGTAAGCGGATGCCTGCATTAGCAGGCTGGAGAGGGGATTTGCACGCATGAATCTGTTTGAAGAGCCCACTAACGACGGCGATCAAGGAACGCCGGGCCGGGCCAAAGGTGGAGAAGCCCGCGCCAAGAAGATGACGCCGGAGGAACGCAGCAAGTCTGCCAGCCATGCCGCTCAAGGTCGATGGAAGAAGGAGCGCGAGGTCGCCGACGCCGTCTGCGGATCGCCTGACCAGCCGCTGCGGATCGGCGATGTCGAGATCGAGTGCTACGTCCTTGAGGATGGCACGCGGGTGCTGACGCAGGCGACGGTGCTCAGTGCGCTCGGTCGCCACCGGCGGGCGAGGAGCCCTCGCGAGGGGCGGAACGCCGATCTCCCGCCCATCTTGCAGGGCAGCAAAGCCATCGTTCCCTTCATCCCCCAGTCCGTCTACGAGAAGGCCAAGCCGATCACCTTTGCCCCGCCGACCGGAGGCCGCGCCAGCGGCTACAACGCCGAACTCCTGCCGGAGATCTGCGAGGTCTACCTGCGTGCGAGGGAAGCAAACGCCCTGACCACGGCGCAGAAGCGGACGGCAGAACAGGCCGAGATCATCATGCGCGGTCTGGCGACCGTCGGGATCATCGCTTTGGTCGATGAGGCGACGGGGTTCCAGGAGGTGCGGGCCAGGGATGCGCTCGCCAAGATCCTCGAGGAATTCGTTGAGAAGGAGTTGCAGGCGTACGTCCAGACGTTCCCGCCGGACTACTACTCAGAGATGTTCAGGCTGCGTGGCCTCGTCTACCCGCCGGAAAACATGCAGACGCCCCGCTACTTCGGGCACCTGACCAACGATGTCGTCTACAAACGCCTCGCTCCCGGCGTTCTGAAGGAGTTGCAGAAGGTAACTCCCAAGCACAAGAACGGGCGGCGCAAACACAAGTACTTCCAGCACCTGACGACGAACATCGGTTATCCGAAACTGCGGGAGCACCTGGGCTCGGTCGTGACGCTGATGAAGATCAGCAAGGACTGGGACGACTTCACCGTGAAGCTCGACCAGATCCACCCGCGCATCGGCGACACGATTCCGATGGCCCTGGACGACGGTTCCCTCGGCTTCGACAAGTAGTTTCCAGAAGTACCTATTTTTCGCTTTCTAGAGCGGTTTGCCGTCCGATCCGGGCGCTAGATTCTGCTCCAGGAATCGTCAATAGAAGACCCCCGCGAAGTTGGCGCTTCCGGGGGTCAGGACCACAGAGGTATTGGCTCGGTGGACGTACCCAAAGTAGCAGGGGGCTCGGCATCCGCCGCGCTCAAACAGGTTCTCGATTCGCCGGAGGTTCAGCGGCTGATTGCGGACCTTGAAGCTACCCGCTGGACGGGCCGTCCCGGCTACCCGATCAGGACGATGGTCGGCCTCTGCTTGGCGAAGTCCCTCTACGCGATCCCGACCTGGACGCGAACTGCCGCCCTGGTCACCGAGCATTGGCAGTTGCAACGTGTCCTTGGCTGTGAAGGCAACCCGCCGAGCAAGTGGTCTGCGTACCGTTTCGCCGCGAAGCTCAGGGCCAACGCGCCGATGGTCGAGCGGTGCATCGACGCGGTGGTGAAGGGGCTCCGCGAGAAGCTGCCGAGCTACGGCACTGACCTCGCCATCGACGCGAGCGACATGCCGGCGTATGCGAACGGCCAGCGCTACGTCTACGAGGGCGGGCCGGAACGCAACTGGCAGACCGACGGAGATGCATCGTGGGGCCATCGCTCAGCCGTCGCAACGCGACGGGGCGGCGGCTTCTTTGGCTTCAAGTTGCAGATGGCCTGCTGCACGAAGACCGGGCTTCCGGTCGCGTGGTCGGTCGAGACCGCCAAGGCCAACGAGTCGATGTTCGTCGCCCCTCTGATCGATGAGGCCAAGCGCCGAGGCGCGATGGCCGTGACCTGCGCCATGGACAAGGCGTATGACATCGGCCGCGTCTACGGTGAGTGCGCCGAGCGCGACTGCGAGGCCATCGTGCCGCTGCGGGCGACGGGCGCGGTGGTCAAGAACGAACACCGCCCGCCCGCCTGCGAACACGGCGTCTGGACCTTCGCCGGGTCCGACAAGAAGCGCGGCGCTTCAAAGTGGCGCTGCCCCACGGGCGAGTGCAAGCCCGCCTCAACGTGGGTCAAGGCCGACCGGCTCCACCCGCTGATGCCGCGCGAGTCGAAGCGCTGGAAGGCCCTTTATCGCGGAAGGGGTGCTGTCGAGCGGGAGTTCGGTCGGCTCAAGAATGAATGGGGGTTGAAGCCGCTGCGCGTTCGTGGGCTTGATCGCGTCCGCCTTCATGCCGACCTGACGATCTTGACGAAGCTGGCTTGCGCGCTGGCGCGGACCCGCGCCGCCGCTACGACTCAGCGGCAGCGCAGGAACGGAACTGCCCGTGTCGGGTCTCGCCCGGCTCCCATGCGAGTCCGGCCAGAAGTTCGCCGGGAGTGACTTCCAGCGAGGCTGCGAGCTTGATCAGCGTGTCGATACGCACGATCCGCAGCCCTCGCTCCAGTTGACTGATCTCCCGTTCGATGGACCGAGGCGCGCACCGCCAACTCGTCCTGCCCTACGTCGGCTTCTCGGCGGATGCGGGCAAGGTTGTCGCCGAACGTCTCGGCGACCCTCACGGGTTGCCGATGTCGAGGCCGTCCATGTGCAGCGCTGCCCGAGTCGGCAGGACAAGGTCGCCCTGTCGGTGGAGCAGGCCGACCGCGCTCAGATCGCGGACTGCGCGCGCGACGGCGTCACGGCCCGCGAAGTCTTGATCGGGAGCTACCTCTCGCTCTACGTCTGCGAGCGTGAGGGGGGTCGGGTGTTCGGTGAGAACGAGCGTGAGGACGGCTGCCTGGTCCTGCGCATCTTCGCCCGCAGGGGATACTTGGTCGTGCATGGGGACTTACCTCCCTGTGCCACGGCCCCGGGCAGTTTGCGCTGCGCCGGGGCCATTGATTGTCTGGACCCGACGCAGCTAAGTGCGATCAGCGATGCAGGGCAAGCCTTTCGCCAATCGAAACGCCAATGCCTCCTAGGCCGGCGCCAGCGCCTCGATCGTCTCGGCGAGCCTGTCCGGGGTGACGATCGGCGTCAGGATCGGCAGCGTCACGCCGCCCTGGACGAAGGCGGCCAGGCGCTCCTTCATCTCCGCCGGCCCTCCGAAGACGAACATCTCCTCGATCAGCTCCCAGGGCGCCGCGGCGGCGGCGGCCTGCCGGTCCCCGCCCTCCCAGGCGGCGACCATCGGGTCGATCTGCTCCCCGTAGCCGAGCCAGCGGTAGAAGTCGGCGTAGACCGGCACCGTGATGTAGGAGGAGAACATGAACCGCGCCAGCGGCTCGACCTGCTCGCGCTCGCCGGGGATGCAGAAGAAGCGGCAGAGCAGCTCGAAGCCCGCGGGGGCGTCCTCGAGCTGACCGGCCACCTTCGGCAGCCCGCTCAGCGGCAGGAAGTTGGTGAAGGCGCCCGCGGCCCGCTCGACCGCCAGCTGCAGCATCTTCCCGCGCAGCGCCGCCAGCACGATCGGGACCGGCTCCGCCGGCGGCGATTCCAGCTTGAAGCCGGTGCTCGTGCGTTCTCCCGCCAGCGCCACGTCGAGGAAGTCGAGCGTCTCGCGCACCTTGCTCAGCGGCTTCTCGAAGGGGATGTCGTTCCAGCCTTCGACGATCCGGTCCGAGGACGATCCGAGCCCGAGCACGAAGCGCCCGCGCGAGGCGCTCGCGAGCGCCGCCGCCTCCTGCGCCAGCAGCGCCGGCCCGCGCTGGAAGACCCCGACGATCCCGGTTCCCAGGCGCGCCCGCTCGGTCCAGGCGGCGCTCAGCGCCAGCGGCGTGAAGCCATCGGGCCCGGCGGTCTCGCCGGTCCAGAGGTCCGTGTAGCCGACCGCCTCGGCCAGCTTCACTTGCTCCTCGTGATCGGCCAGCGAGATTCCGGGCAACGGCAGGGTCAGTCCCCAACGCTGAGACATGGCGCGACCCTATAGCCTGCGGCGCCGATGGCCGAGAGTCCGGCACAGGCAAAGCCCGACCGCAACCTCGCTCTGGAGCTGGTGCGCGTGACCGAGGCCGCGGCGCTCGCCTCGGCCCGTTGGGTCGGCCGCGGCGACAAGATCGCCGCCGACCAGGCCGCGGTCGACGCGATGCGCTTCGTGCTCGACTCGGTCTCGATGGACGGCGTCGTCGTTATCGGCGAGGGCGAGAAGGACGAGGCCCCGATGCTCTACAACGGCGAGCAGATCGGCGACGGCACCCCGCCCGTGGTCGACATCGCCGTCGACCCGCTCGAGGGCACCCGTCTCTGCGCCCTGGGGATGCCCAGCGCCCTGGCGGTGATCGCCCTGGCCGAGCGCGGCTCGATGTTCGACCCCGGCCCCTGCGTCTACATGGAAAAGATGGCGGGCGGCGAGGAGATCGCCGATCTCCTCGACCTCGACCGTCCGCTGCCGGAGACGCTGAAGCTGATCGCTGAGCGCAAGGGCGGCAGCGTCGGCGACGTCACCGTCGTGATGCTCGACCGCCCCCGCCACGAGGAGGCGATGCGCGAAGTCCGCGAGGCCGGCGCCCGCATCCGCCTGATCACCGACGGCGACGTCTCCGCCGCCCTGCTCGCGGTCAGTGAACGTTCCCCGGTGGATCTTCTCTGGGGCATCGGCGGCACCCCCGAGGGCGTGCTCTCGGCGGCCGCGCTGAAGTCGATGGGCGGCGAGCTGCTGGGTCGCCTCTGGCCCCGCGACGACGGCGAGCGCCAGGCCGCGGTCGACGCCGGCTACGACCTCGACCGCATCCTCACCGCCAACGACCTCTGCTCCGGCGACGACGTCTTCTTCTCCGCCACCGGCGTCACCGACGGCGACGTCCTCCAGGGTGTCCGCTACCGCGGTCCCGGCGCCAGCACCGAGTCGCTGGTGATGCGCTCGCGCTCCGGCACGGTGCGCCGGGTGCACGCCCGCCACGATCGCTCCAAGCTGCGACAAATCATCGGCTCCCGCTACGGCTAGCCAGACGGCTGCGAACCTGCGCCTGGCGGTGTCCTCGGTCGCCCGCCTGCGGGTCACGCACTGATATGCGCTCCCGTTGTCGGCCTCCCTGCGTCCTAGCCAGGCTTGGTTTTCGCCGTCTGGGGCTATAGGGGAAGAGTGATTGCCGTCGCCGGGAGCACCGGCTATATCGGCGGGCTTCTCTGCAGGCGCCTGTGCGAGGAAGGGCGCGGTGTCCGCGCGCTGGCCCGGACGCCAAGTCGGGCGGGCGATCTGCAACAGGCCGGCTGCGAGGTCCGCCAGGCCGACGTCCTCGAACCCGAGACGCTCGGACCGGCGCTGGAGGGCGTTGAGATCGCCTACTACCTGGTCCACTCGATGGGCCGCGGGGCGGACGGCGACTTCGAGGCGCGCGACGAGGCGGGCGCCAACAACTTCGCCTCCGCCGCGGCCGATGCGGGCGTGCGGCGCATCGTCTACCTGGGCGGCCTGGGGGAGGGGTCGAAGCACCTGGCGAGCCGCCACGCCACCGCCGAGGCCCTGCGCGCCGGCACGGTGCCGGTCTCCTACTTCCGCGCGGCGGCCGTCATCGGCGCCGGCAGCGAGTCCTTCCTCACCGTCTTCCACCTCGTCCGGCGGCTCCCGGTGATGGTCACCCCGAGATGGGTTTCCACCCGCACCCAACCGATCGCCGTCGAGGACGCGGTCGCCTTCCTGGCCGCCGCGGCCGAGCCCGGCGCTCCGCTCGATCGCGAGCTTCAGATCGGCGGGCCCGATGTGACCAGCTACGGGGGAATGATCGACCAGATGGCGAGGGTGATGGGGCGCCGGCCGCCATGGCGGCTCACGGTTCCCCTCCTGACGCCGGGCCTTTCCTCGCTGTGGATCGGTCTCGTGACCCCGGTCGATCCCGGCGTCGCCCGCCCCCTGATCGAGGGCCTCTCCGCCGAGACCGTGGTCGACGATTCGACCGGCATGGAGCTTCTGCCGGACATCCGCAGGACGCCGCTTGCAGCCGCCTTGAGAAGGGCGGCTAAGGCATTGAAGACGTGATCGTTCGTTTGTGAAACTCAGCCTGTTCCACTACAAAATCCCCTGATACCCTGCCTCGCGGAAGGGGTGGGAACGCTTGGCAGGTCCGGATACGGATTCAACCGGCGAGAGCGGTGTGGCACCGGGAATGCCCGCATCGCAAGGCTCGCACGCCCGCGTGGGCGGCAAGGTGCTTGCCCTGCTCGCGGCGCCCCTGAACCTGCAGATCATCAGAGCGCTCGCGGATCGACCGATGCGGCTCGCCGATCTGCGCAAGGCGACCGGCCTGCCGGCGCAGACCACGCTCCGCGGGCGCCTTTCCAACCTGGTCGAGTTGGGGGTCCTGGCGAAACGCCCCACCAGACAGATGCCCTACGCGGTGGAGAACGAGCTGATGCCGCTGGGGGAGGAGCTGCTCACGGTCGCCGACCGTCTCGAGAGCTGGCTGGCCAAGGCCCCCGAGGGGCCGGTCACCCTCGAGATGCGCGCCGCCAAAGGTGCGATCAGGGCGCTCGTCGACGGATGGGAGTCGAAGATGATGCGGGCCCTCGCCGCGCGGCCGCTGTCGCTGACCCAGCTCGACAGGCTGATCGCCGAGCTCAGCTACCCCGCGCTCGAGCGGCGGCTGGCGAGCATGCGCCTGGCTGGCCTGGTCGAGGCCGGGCCCAGTCGAGGGGCTGGGGGCACCCCCTACACGGTCACGCCCTGGGCCCGTCTCGGAGTGTCCCCGCTGATCGCCGCCAGCCATTGCGAGCGCCTCCACATGGAGCACGACAGCGCGCCGGTCACCCAGATCGACATCGAGTGCGCCTTTCTCCTCGCGACGCCGCTCGTCGGCCTGGCGCCGAACCTCGCCGGTACCTGCCAGCTCGAGGTCGAATCGGCCCCCGGCGCCCCCCGCGCTCCCAGCGGGGTGCTGGTGGAGGTCGATCAGGGCAAGGTGGTCTCCTGCGTATCCCAGCTGGCGGAAAGCCCGACCGCGTTTGCGGCCGGATCCCCGGGCAGGTGGTTCAGAGCGGTGCAGGAAGGCAGCATCGAGGAGCTCCGCTTCGGCGCCGGCGACGGCCTCGCGCGGGCGCTCGTCGGCGGCCTCCACTCGGCACTCGCCGCGCCGGCTCCGGCTCCCTCCTGAGCCGATCCGCGCGGCTTTGGCTGGTGGACAGATTGGCGCGCGCGCCGAATGGAGATCCAGCGATTTGCAGGGAGAACTATCCACGAACCGCCCTGTCGGGGCCCTCGGCCCCGCCCCAGGCGGCGTTCGCTTGACGACTTCCCCGAGCCCCGTTATCCATCCCTTGGCTGACGGTCGGGAGGCGCCGACGGAAAGCCTTGCGCCGCGTGCGCAGGAGGCGGGGCGACTTCTCAGATGACGTCCTGTCATGCGAGCAGCGGCGGGTTCCCATCCACCCGCCGCTGCTTGCACTTCCGCGTTTAGGCGGTCTCCGGCCGGGGGCTGTCCCCGCAGTCGTTGCAGGGCTTCGCTCTTCCGTAGGGCAGCTCGCCCGTGTCGTGGACCTCGTAGCGAAGCGAGTTGATCACCGCGCCGACCATCAGGGCGAGGCTGAGGACGTAGAACCAGAGCAGGGCGATGAGGATGAAGCCCAGCGTCGAGCCGAACCGCGAGAGGCTCGAGATGTTCGAGAGGTAGATCGGGAAGAGCCAGTTGGCGAGGCCGGCGGCGATCGTCACGAAGGCGGCGCCGGGCCAGACCGCCCGCCAGGGCATGTGGCCCTTCGGGACCGCCCAGAAGATCACGCAGCAGATGCCGAAGGTGACCAGCAGCGCCGCCGTCAGGATCAGGATCGTGTCGATCGCCTTGATGCTCGACAGCCCCAGCGGCAGCCGGTCGGTGCTGGAGACGAGGGTGCTCTCCACCGTCGGGATGAAGATGCTGGCCGCGATGAAGAGCAGGACGACCCCGAGCATCGCGAAGGAGAACCGCTTCTGTTCGACCCAGCCGCGGCATTCGACATGGTAGATGCGGCAGAAGGCGGTGTCCATCGCGCCCCAAAATGAGGCGCCGATCCAGAGCGAGCCGAGGAAGGCGGCGATCCCGATCGTCGTCGAGTTGTCCTCGATCCGCCCGAGGACGTCGGTGAGCGTCTGCTGCTCGACGCTGGGGAAGAGGCGTTCGAGGTCGCTGACGACGCTGGTCTCCACCCCCTCGATCCGCAGCACCTGGCCGAAGACGAACAGGACCAGGAGGGCGAAGGGGAAGATCGCCAGCATCAGGTTGTACGCGACCATCGCCGAGAGGCCGGTGACGTTCTCCCTGTAGGCGCGCTCCCAGAAAGCTCTGAGCCAGAGTCTCGGGTGGCGTAGGGAGTCGGGCATTGACTTCACAAAATGAAGCGCTAGGATGCGAACAGGCGTTTGACTCCGCGATCTTCGCCGTCGCGGGGTCTTTTCATGCCAGGACTAAACACCACGCGCGACGGAAACGAGTAGAACAGGATGCTGGTAGCAGAGCTTCAGGAGTTGGAGGAGGTCAAAAACCTCATCAATCGCGGGCAGCAGCTCGGCGTGCTGACCTTCGGCGACATCGCTTCGGCGGTCTCCGAGGTCGACCTCGACGAGTCGGACGTCGAGGACCTCTACGGCCACCTCGAGAAGTCGGGGATCGAGCTCGTCGAGGACATGGACCCCGCCCAGAAAGCTGCGGCCGAAGCGATGCCGATGGACACCGGCAAAAAAGGCCGGCGCCGCCAGAAACAGGCGCTCGACCTGAAACCGGACATGACCACCGACTCCTTGCAGCTGTTCCTCAAGGACATCGGCAAAGTCCGCCTGCTGACCGCCCAGGAGGAGGTCGAACTCGCCAAACGGATCGAGCGCGGCGACCTCGACGCGAAGCAGAAAATGGTCGAGTCGAACCTGCGCCTGGTCGTCTCGATCGCGAAAAATTACCGCAACCAGGGCCTTCCCTTCCTCGACCTGATCCAGGAGGGGACGCTGGGCCTGGTCCGCGCGGCGGAGAAGTTCGACTACCGCAAGGGCTTCAAGTTCTCGACCTACGCGACCTGGTGGATCCGCCAGGCGATCGCCCGTGCGCTCGCCGACAAGGCGCGGACGATCCGCATCCCGGTCCACGTCGTCGAGAAGCTGAACAAGATCGGTCGCGCCGAGCGCAAGCTCGTCACCGAGCTCGGCCGCGAGCCGACCCCGGAGGAGATCGCCGAGGTGACCGGCATCGACCCCGAGGAGGTCGACTCGATCAAGCGCTCGGCCCAGGCCCCGGTCTCGCTGGAGAAGCCGGTCGGCGACGAGGAGGAGTCGGAGTTCGGTCAGTTCATCGCCGACGA
>Ga0247780_1001292_pt1 | contig 15891 bp, 11 predicted proteins | sample UWRJL079202R5_FD_179927 | JGI IMG/M metagenome (GOLD analysis project Ga0247780, IMG submission 179927) | Plant litter microbial communities from Arlington Agricultural Research Station in Wisconsin, United States - UWRJ-L079-202R-5 | ecosystem: Environmental > Terrestrial > Plant litter >... | reverse complement strand
TGGCGTGATTTCCAGTCATGGAGGCACATGAGCTACCAGCCGCGGCAAACAACGAGATCCGAAGACTCACATTACACTCCAATGGGGCGCTAGTCTCTGCATGCGGGATTTTCGCTAGTCTCTGCATGCGGGATTTTCATGTCTTCTAGTGCTGGCCTTGTCTCTTTCGCTGATTGAGTGCAATGGTATGGAATGTGCAGAAGTCCGCGGTATAGCCCACCTGTTTCACGGCAGGTTAAGGATGTGGAGAATAGTGGGTAGATAGATGTTGAAAGAGGAGATACAGCCGATGTTTCTCAAAATCTGAGATTAAGGGATGGTCGATAATGCGTTGCTGGGAGGCATCGTGACATCTAGATATAAAACTACCTATGACTCCAAGGTTTGTTCTCGATGTTAGGTTCCTTAGCGTTGTCTTAGTTCCTGTCGAGTCTTGATGCTTATCGCGTATCTTTCCAGCCTATGATGCTTGCCCCCCGGCCAAGTCCGTGACCCTGCTCCGGCGCAGAACTTTGTGATCTCCCTCCGGAAGTGCGCTAGTGCATCCGGGGGAGGGGCAGCGTCAGCCCGCTAGCATTGTGCCTGTGGTTCGACTTCCTGAGCGAGACCATCTTCGTCCTCGCCCTCGCCCCCTTTTCACCTTCAACTTTCTAAAACGACGAGACGAGAATTCAAGACTTCTGTATGCTCCACTACAGCACCGTCCATTTTCCACAGGTCTTTCCCCATCAACGAGTGCATCAAGATCTACTTCGTAGTCTTACTGGGCACCTTCAGAGCTCGTGCTGAATACTACCAAGGTACAATGCACACACCCGTCTGGCATCGAGGTTCATGGGTCATTGGTCTGTGATCCAATTCCGAGGAGAGCACACGTATGCTGTCTGCTCTAAACTTGCGCGCCTGGACGCATCGACAGATGACATATGCAGTCATACGCAGGGGGCTTGCAGCGCGAGCTCGGTGGTGTGGTAGGGTTTTACTTGCCGGACAGTCTCGAATGCGTTGTATTCTGCCTGCGGAGTAGGGCGGGGACACCTCCTGGCGACTCAGAGAAAGTGGCTAGCAGTGGCCCCAACAATTTCCAAAAATCGCACCATTTCAGCCGTCAGCAGAGGTCAGGTCGGCTTGCAACAGGTGGGGCTTGGAACTACTCTAGTCTGTGTCTGGACTTTGGCTATGCACCTCTGCACCTCCGCCGAACCTTGAGCATCTTCTATTTGTCGCTCTCCGCTTCTGCATCTTGATGTTACTAACTTATCACCGCGCATAAATGACTAAACCCCTCAACCGCCTTCAACCCACCGCTCCTTGCAAATAGGATTTAGCACAGTAGCCGAAGGGGCCAATTGACGTACATGGCAACGTCCATGTGGGCAAGTGACATGTAAAGATTGCGTCTGTCTACTTAGCTCCATGTCCCGACCTCGTAAGGACCACGTGCAAATTGCAATGACCATTGCAATAGGTGCATCCGCAATAATAGGTCTACTCGTCTTCAGAGACACTACCGACGCCTTCTCTAAACCGTAGAAGCTGGCAACAGCGTCCTTGCTGCAGTCTTTCGGGATGGAGCGCATGTTGCTGAAAACGCTTCACACCATGCGTGACGCAGCCCAGCTGGCAAGCTTGAGAGCAAGAACTTCAAAGTCTTTCGTCTCCAACGAAATTTTATTCGGCCTTGGCGTCACCCTCATCGAGCTATCCTACGGAAGGTCCATACTCAGCTTCCAACAGTCTTGAGGATCAAGCGTTTCTAGCGCTCTTCTGTCAGCATGTAGTCCTCCCGCTACAAGAGATTCGGAACAGTATTCCGTAAAGATAAATCTTCGACACAAGTTGTCAAGGTACTTACATCAGTTATTACACGCTCTGAACGTGTTACGGTTTTGGACATGAGTGGCAGACACGACGTAGTAGCTGGACTTTAATCTAGAATGGGAAATTAAGTGTTATCGTTTTCAGTCTAAGACACTAGACCCTCGGCCCTTGAATCACCCGCCGTGGGAGGCTTACCCAAGTTCCTTCTCAGGCAACTAGCCCACAATTAACGACTCGATGCAAGCTAGATTCATGGGCCTGGAACGTTACCGCGCTACATCCGTCGCCCATATTGCTGAAGGAGGGGCCACTGAGGGAGGTGAGGAGCGGAGTTGATCCGAGGGGGAACACGCATGTGGTTGCGGTGTCAGCAAAGAGCAAGGTTTCTCCCAGGGGTATCTGGAGAGGTATCTGGCCTATTTGGAAAGGCATCCGGATGTGACCCTGGTAGATTGGCCTATTCGACCATGGCGAGACGGATCATTATAACCACCAGGTTGCCGTGGCAATGACTTCGGTGACATGATGGTGACCTGGGCCAGCAAACCGGCTTTGTCGATGCGTCTATTCTGGGCGAGTGTGTGAAGGTCGAAGGGTGCAAGTCCGGGGTCACAGCTTGGATCTGAATTTCTGAAGTCAAGGACTTGTAAAGTGCATTGGCAAACAGGTGTGAAATTGTCTACAAAGACGAGGTCGACGACACTCAACCAGCCAAGCTAAATGAGGCTTGGTAAAACTCACCCTGCCCACATCGACCCTCTGATTGGGCATATGGTCTTGGCACTTACACAAGTTGTGTGTTGAGATTGGGAGGTGGGGCAAGTGTAGGAATCAGTGCACTCGGAATGGCCCCTCATTGTTGACCAGATGAAATGAAACTGTCTAGAATTCTTCAATTCTTTGGCCATCTACGTAATTCATTTTCCCAAACTCCGATCTAAACCCCCTATGAGAGAATGCGTGCAATTTCCTTCTTTTCTGAAATTCATCTATGTTCTATCCGACGAAATGTAGACCCTCAAGAGCGTAGGGTGCATCTTGCTGGTGGCTACTTGTTGGCCGCACCGCTGGTGCTGGGTACGTTCTGTGCAAAACCTCTGTCGAACTGGGCAAGGAAGGCCTGCGCCCGGCTTTTTTTACACAACTTGTGTTGAACTACTCAGCGCACCTAAAGCGTCTAGCGATGGCGGTTTTGCAGCCCCGCCTTAGCTTACCATAATTGCCGTTGAACTAAATGGAGTGTAGTCCTGATTTTGCTGCGCTCTGGACCTGCTAGATATACCCGATTCTTCGAAGCACGTTAATCAGTTGCCGGACCTCCTGCCACGGGCCTAGCCGCGGGGCCTCCCGCCCTGAATTGCTACATGATTGTAAGCTATTTGGCAACGCTTCACTTAGGGCCGTCTTCCTGAGTTTCAGATCGGGCCACAAGCCAAAACAAAGCCAAGCCACTCATAGGCGCGCGCCCGCGTTATTGAGAGGCTGAACGCAACCTTTTGTATGCGGCTTCAACAGGGACTTTAAACCCACCACACGCGCCGCACCAGATCTGAAGCAATGAAATCGCCGGTGACAGCCCTTGTCGGTGATGTGAATGGAGGTGCATCGCGACTCTGAAGCCCTCGCACTGAAGCACCCTCCATGGCTGGAATGAAGAGACCAACGCCTCCCAGCGGCGACGCAACGGTCTCCACTAAACGTCCATGCTATGAAGCTTCGGCTCAGCAACCCGGCGGGTTTGAGTTCTTCGCTTGCCCGTTCTACGTCAGAAACCCCTTGGCTTTCTTCGAATGTCGACCTCGACACCGCAAACCAACGGCAATTCAAAAAGACAAAACAACAGGCAAGGCAATGGCCCAGCCGACAGACCAACCAACAAACAAAATAACGACAGAAGGCAACCCAGAGCGCCGCGAAAAGACAAACATGTCCCCACGCTCCCGTCTCGCCAATCTGACACAGCACATCAAACGCGAGCACAAGGAAAGTCCAAGGCTTTTCTGCAGCCGATGCAGAATGCAGTTCGAAGGGGACGACCAGCAAAGGAAGTTTGAAGAGCACCACCGAGGACCCGAATCAAGGTGTCAGCCCAACACGTCCGCTGGCCCAGTTAGTGTTATTGTAACGGTCAGCGAGGTCGGGTTCCAACAAATCATAAACACAAGGAAGAGGGGTGTATCGCCGGACGAGCGTTGGATGGAGATTTGGCGCATCCTCTTTGGGGGGAACACCAAGTACCGCCTCAAGTCGGCCCCCCAAGCAATTGCCGGCAATGGGCTTGTCGACATCATTGACTGGATCCAATCGTTTGGTGAACCTCGAACAAACCCTGACGATTATCAATCCCTGTACCTCCACGGTTGCTGTCGCACGGTTGTCGAGGAGATGTGCAGCGACGTCACCGCGTCCGTGCAGCGGACCGTTCCGGAGGTCCCGGTATCCACACCATCCCTCTCGGCTGCTCTCGGCCCCACACCGGCGTTCCGAACCACGCTGCTGACCGGCCCCATGCCGAAGCACGGAAGCTTCCAGCCCCCCCAGTCACATGAACATGCAGGGTCTTTGACAAACCCGGAGAGAAAAGATGGCTCCCAAGAATCCTTCAGCAGCATACTCAATTACGACGCCAGCATCCCGCTTGCACTTGAAAACGGGGACTACGCCAATTATGTCGACCCGCGCCTGTTCAGACCGGCCTCTCAGCCTCCAGAATCTTCATGGGAAACGGAGTTAATTTAGCGAGGAACCAATGATGTTCTGATGAGATTAATCATCCGGCAGGATGAGCGGTGCAGCGTCGCAGGGGCTTGCGATTCTGTTTGGAGCATGGCTCTGAAGTGTATCATAATAGATGAGATCTCTAATTAGATAATTGATATTCTCCTGCATCACAACAACTGGCAGTGCTAGAAACCCTCTTTCCCACTCCTCGCCGCATCCAAGAGCATCCGTCTGACGATTTGATCCAAAACGACCGCATACAACTCGTCTAATTCGTACCGTGCCTTCCCATCTCCAAAAGCCCTCTCCAGAATCCCCTTCCCGTTCCTCGACCAATACCCTCTCGCCGCCTGTACCACCTTGACGAGAGGCTCCCCCCTTGCTCCAACAGGAAACCTTTCATGGAATTCTTCAGCAGGGAAAATTACTCTCCAAATTTGAGCATACTTGCGCTCATCCGCCAGCAACTCGAATGACTCGTCGAGCTCATGACGTCGGTCCCACGATCCCACCAGATCCTGTAGCTCGTATACCATCCCCTCTCCTATCCCTTCCAAGACAGGCAATGTTTTCACCTCGCATGTCCTCGCGGCCAAGTGGGAATTCCTCTCCACAAAGTAGTCAAAGGTCGCTCCGCATCGGTAGCAACAGGGGGCACGTAGGTGGTGTCTGAACATGTGCCATAGCACAGCGCGGGCAGTGGCATGTTCGTGACGCAAGCACAGAGCGTGAGCGTGGGGGTCGGAGAGGGCGAATGGACATGGCCATGAGAACAGCCTAGGAGAGTTTGGCCTCCTGACGACAACCAGGAAGTCGTCATCCGATTCGGTAGCGTAGTCGGAGAGATATCTCGGCGTCAGTGGCGTGGCCGGCGACGAGGCATCGTGATCCGGAGATTGGTAAATCTGGGGAATGGCAGCGATTGTGGTTTCTACCAACTCGGCAACTTTGGATGCATCGGTTGCGTTCAGCGATGCGTGCATGTCATCGACATCGGGCGGAGGCTCGGAGGTGGAAGTGCTATCACTCATGCCGTCGCCAGCTGAGCCAGAACCGTCGGATAGCGCGGTATCGACAGATGCGCCATCACCGTATTCTCTAGACCAAGATGATCTAGGTAACAATATCATGCTGAGGTCTAATACTTTCAGGGTGCATGGAAGGGAAGCGGAGACGTGATGTCAGCCCCTCGTCAGGACGTAATTACAAGGATACAACACATGGGATATCGACCTACTTTATACCACCCAGATCACCAGTGAAATACCAACAAAAAAGCAATGTCAACAACCGTGGGATCTGGAGTGGGCTGCGGTCTCATTTTGGGCCGGCTCAACTTTGCCCAATTGGAGGAGTTAAGCAGGGCCAGGCCGCATCGGTAGGCCGCCCCGCCCGCCACGCGGGACCACCCAACACCATCTGTAGACCCATGCTTCCGAGCGAGCCAATATCTGCCTGAACCAGCACATTCTGCGGGGGCAGCAAAATCCGCCAGCCATCAATCAGCCCGAATCCTGTCCTAAGCTGGCGGGCTGAGAAAATGTCACGGTCGTTAGATGCTTGCATGGCACCATTTCGGACATCTGAATCCGCAGACCGCTCCAAGCGGCCCAGAGACCCATCCGCAAACCCAGGGCAACACAACGGGACTATTGTCTACACATCGGAACTCCCCCCCTCCCCCCCTCCCCTCCCGGCTCTAACGGCTTCTTTCCTCTTTTCTTTAGTTTGTGCCTTGACCCACGCGGCCCGACGTGTCCCAGCGGAACGGTGTGGCTACACCGTGCCAACAACTCCACGCAATAGTCTCTGTAGATGGGAGAGCCTCTGCCAGTCCTGACCCTGAAGGTTACGGAGGCATCGAACACAGAGGCAAGTACAAGTTACTTCCATTCAATAGTTCAGATAGCTGTCATCGTGACCACGATAGCAATAGATTGCGTAGCATTTGTTTTCGGGGCTTCCTCGGGGCTCACCCAAGGGCTTCAGAGATGGAGGCTCCAGAACGATCGCCTGGCAGCTGTTGCCCAAGGCATCGCAATCAGAGGGGTCGGCGCCATGGTTGAGGAGGGGCTCACACATCTCATGGTCGTGATTCCTGGTGGAACCAAGCTGCCGTTGGATAAGCGGTAAACCTCGTGGCGGCCGGACGCCATCATCCTGGCTGTGCCCCCCACGGTCGGATATACCTGGCGACTCACTATTCCATTGTGCCGCCATACGTGGCCGTTTCTTTCTTTCTTCTTTCACCCTGACGCTCTTCTTCAAGCAGTGCCTCATGCCGGGAGAACCTGTACGGTGGTGTATCCTTATGACCCAGGGCTTTGCTAGTTCAATTTCCCTCGTTGCCCCGTGGATCACTGGGGGCCTTCAGGTCTCCGGTTCCCCAGGCGGTGTCTTTCTAGTCCATCTGACCCTCGCCGGCCAACACGTCCCGCATTCGCACTACCATGGAATCTACCATTGAAAGCAGTCACGGCAACAACCACCATTACAGCGAAAAGAAAGCTGCCTCTCTTTGCCTACATTACAGCTTGGTTGTCTGCGACGAATCTGGGCACGCGAAATTTCCTTTTTCGTTCGCAGTCCTGAGCTAGGGTAAGCTGTGGCTGATTTGTCCTGAGCTTCCCCTGATTCTTTCCTGAGCTAGAGTGTTCCCATACACCGCCACCGCACAGCCTCAGAGGCTCCTTTTCAGTCCCTCCCGGCTAAAGTTTCCTATCAATGGAAAGCGACAACGTACACGCGTCCTATATATACGTTAACTTATCCTGAAAATCTTATATCAGAGAAGGGGATTCTGGCCAGAGGCCATATAACAAAGGTTGCAACATCCCTTTGTTGTGTATAGGCCGGATACGGCCCGGATATAGTATATTAAGCACAAAAATACTGTCATGTATATAAAGAGCTATCGGAACACGACCCATTTGGCGGGCCACGCTTCAACTTTTAATCCTTATAACACCCATCTTTTTCGGTACTTACGATCCTACTCACCACCTATTACCCTATACCCTTATTACAGTGGCTCTATTAAATTAAAAACAAGTTAATATGATAAACATTATCGCTAAAATCAGCCGAGCAATAACTTAATAGGTCCTATTAGACAAGAAGTACGAGAGTTTAATACTACAGAGTCACCAGCTTTAAGATTAACTATACTCGTAACAATTGGAACAAGTTATAAACTAGCGCAAACAGCGGAGGAAGGGAACCACAGAATAAAGCTTTTAGGAAACGTTCTACAGTCTCTAAAAAATCTCAAGTTAACTCTTAATACTGCTAATTTATAGAAAACTAGGAAGTAGTAAAACCGTTCTCTTAACCAACATCGTAGCCGAATTACGCAACTCCCCAACAATATCAGCCAACAAAAAGGAGAAACCAAGCCACATCACAGCAACTTCTTCTATAGCCGCGACCGCTTAGGTTCAAACACGGCTAAGAAAATTATAAGCAATAAACACATATAAATAGGATCGACGCTTTCTAATCTGCTACATTAAATACTAAAATATTAACTCGGGGCGTTTGTTCAAACCGACCCTGTCGTTCTTTTTAGGCTCTGTGTGTAATATTACTGTAGCCGTTTATGTATATAGCGATGCGTTCTCTAGCGCGTGCCACTGTTAAAAAGGGGCCACGCTGCGCGGTTCTTTAAACCGTGCTTCTTTCAATCAACAAACGATCCGACGATTTTCACCACGAAGACCTCTCATTAAAAGCCCAGTAACATTCTAGCCTTTCGATCGAAGGAAGATAACCTGATCCACAGTCGCGTTTCCTTTATTATTCTATACTAGGCTCCGTTTCATGCTAGACACCGTTATATATTAGGTTTTGTTCTATACTAGGTACATATCTGTTTTTCTACGTCAGTTGCATTTTTGTCCCTCCAATCAGAGGACCAGTAGTCTGGGAGTTAGCCTTTTAAGCTAATAATAACGTTCTGTAGGTGTGGTTCTCTTTATGGTTTCTTTCCTGTTACGTTATCACACCAGTTTAATAATAAAGGAATAGTACTGTTCTAAACCATTTTACGTGTTTCTGTTAATGTAATGAACTGGTGTGATGGCGTAATAGGGAAGAAACCTATTAAACTTCAGGAACCTATAGGGCTGTAATACAGTAGCTATAGCTCAGAGGAAGAAATACGTACTGGTCCAAGCCGTATTACAGCGCCGTAAGTGTTATAAGAAGTAAATAAATGGCCTGAATTACAGACGCAGTGCTTCTGTAAGAGGGTTATTACAGCAAATATTAGCGCTGGAAATAAGAGGATCCGGAAGGCAGTGCCTGATATAATGACTGGAATGGAGTGGAATTGCTTACTTAACTAGAATTAGACACAGGAGAGGAGATAGCCTATTATAAGCTGTGGAAAGCTCTAGAAGAATTCCAGAGCCTTCTATAAAGTGGAACTAACTAATACAATAATAGAATAGTACTGTTATGAACCATTCTATGTAGTTCTGTTAACGTAGTAGCTGACGTGGCCACTGTAATATTCTTATTAGAAAGAAGGGGGCTCAGAGGCCCTAGGCATCTAGTCAGTAGAGCTAACTAGATACCTGGCACTGGCAGTACACTAGTAAGCCTTAGCTACTAAAGTGACGAAGCCTGAATCCTGTAGAATAGTCTATAAAGAAGCCTCTGGCTTCCAGCCAGAGCCAGAGGAACAGAGTCAACACAAGCGATTGAATCACACACGTTGTTTCCAAGAGTGCCAGCGCTTTTGACAATAATTAATATTAGTATATTACTTATTTTGAAAACCGTTCATGCTTAGCGGCCTCTAGCGTGGATTGATTCTAAGATATATAAGTTAGTGTGCGCGTATCAATTTTAGGAGTGTGGTGCACACGTAGTAAAAAGTGGAGGTGCACGCCTATCAGGGGCCCTGATGAATGTGAATCGCTGCGGTGGTCGATCGAGGTAACGTTGCGGGTAAGGGTTTGGTGTTCCAGGAAAATTAGTATCGGCCATGTCAGATGGGATGCACACGAACCTCGCCCAGGAGAAGGCCACCGAGGTTGCACGCGGGACGCCTGCAAGTGTACACCTGGGACCATTCGGCTTGGCCAACTGATCTGGAAGTACAGGGTCTGGGGTATATGACTCTCGTTTAAACAGCAGAGAGAGGGCGGGATAATGCTCGGGTGGAAATAAGACTGTTTGACACAGGGGATGGACGAGAAGAAGCGACGGGGCCGAAACTAGCCAAGTCGAATTGGGAAATACCCTATAGCTTGTCAAAAGCATCGTTAGGGGCCATGACGGTGGTGCATAATGGAACCTTTTCTCGTCAGCATGAGCAGGCAAGATTCATTGGTTCCTCATTCTTATAGAACTTATTTCCTACGCCGTTTCGTCCTAGTTGCTTCATCTTGTTCCAACTCATCTTCATCGCCATCATCAACGTCAAGGTGTCCCTCTTGTTCCTTCCTCGCGAGCCTTGCCGGAAGGGTTCTCTCAACTACCTGCTCCCAGGACTCACCGAGAAAACTTTCCATGGCTCGTGCTCCGGGCTGTTGTGCCGGCTCCTCGCCCGCAAAGGCGTAGTTGGGGTCTGCCCCTTGCTCAAGCAGAAAGCGCATGAAACGCGCAGACTGTTCAGTGGCCCGCATTGACGCATGGTGAAGCGCTGTCTTGCCTCTATTTCGTGAAAGTTGTCTTCGTCGCCGTGCAGATCTTGTATCCTCACTGTCGGATGAACTGTTGCACGCGGCCAATGTCATGGCCGTTGCGATCCGAGCGATGTCAGTGTTATCTGCGACGGCACCGGCGCTGCCCCGAGGAAAATCGATAGGAGCCCCAAGGCGTAGAAGCTCTGCGGCAAGTTCTACGGAGGGGCCCGCCGACATTGCAAGGCGTGTCAACGACCATCCGAGGAAGCGTGGGTGCGGGAGGTGACCTAGAAGGACCTTGTCGATGAACCGGTGCCATGTCTGGACGAGGCGGATCTGGTGGATTACGTTCTTGCGCACGGCGCAGAATGCATTTTCGGAGAAAAGGACGGAGCGCTTGGAAGCAAGTGGAATCAAGTTCTCGGCAGGGATGAACTGGCTCTCACTGTACTGCGAATAGGGGTATTCTTTTTCTGTGAGCCGGTCCGTGTTGTTCAGTAGGAATTCTTCCCAGACGGTATACATATCGGGCGAATCGGTGCCAAAAGCTGTAGCTGCCAACGCGCCGTAGTGGCGGTACTTCTCCTTCAGCCTGCAGAGTTTGGTGATCATCCAGCGTAGGACCTCGGTACTCCTGCCACGAAACACGGCGACCGGAAACGGGGTTCCGAAATAGTAATCGATCCAGTCCCCGTCAAACTGTTCGAGAAGCTCAAGCACAAGGAGCGAGCCTATCTCGGCAGCGAGCAGCCTGGCTGGCAGTAGTAGGAACGAAGTGTTGAACCGCTGAGCCATATACAAGACCACGTGCTGGAGCTCGTCAAGCTTGCCCAGTTTGGTCAACTCATAAGCCAACGCCTTATATTCACCAGCAGAAAGCCCTGCCAAGTTGGGGCTAGCTGGCGGCGCTGATGCTCTCTTAGCCAGGTGCCTTTGCTGCCAGTGGGATTCGGAGTCTCGCTTCCTCGCAAACCCAATGATTGCAAAAGGGCAGGATTCGAGCGAACACTTCCATGGTCTGGAATGGTGACTGACATGAGCGTTGCGAATACTCCGCCCAGAGAAGCCATGACGGCTGTGATCGCAGCTCGGGTAGGCGCACTTAAAGATGCGCGGGCCGTAGTGCCGGCCAAGCACACCGCAGTGGCATTGTTTGCTGTGTTTTCCATATGGATTGTCGCATATCATGTCTTCCAACAGCGTGTGGATGCGGACTGACATGGACGAGATGGTGGTAGGGTCGAAATTCATCCACGTAGAGCCTGCAGTGCTAATGTTAAAATGCGACATGATTTCCGACTGTCATTAGGGACACACATACTGTTTGTGTAATTCCACTCGGCATGCCTGTCATCACGCAAGAACCCCGTGGCTTGCCCGATCATCTGCATGACTTCCGGCCAAGTTGTGTGGAGGTCGCTAACAGAGGCCGCTGCTGCCGTGGATGCTTGAACTCCAAGACTCTTCGTTTCCGAGTCCTCTTTGTACCCGTAATTCTTCCGTTCAAGCGTCAGTCGGACGAGGAGGTCCACAAACTCGCGGTCTCTCGAAACCCTTAGAGGCCAGCTAAGAATACGCCCCGCGATAGCAAGCCATTGGCTCGAGACAAAGTAGTGAAGGCGATACCGCCCGTGGAGGATGGCCTCGCGGATCTCGTCGTTCGAGGCGCTCAGCTCCAGGACCGGAGAGCACAAATAAGCCAGTGATGACTTTGCTAGCATATATTCGGCTTCCTTCTTCTCCAAATGATTGCTGATTTCTTGACTGAAAATGTACCTTTTCACATTCCATGTTAGCGTCTCCATTTGGGCTTGCTAGTTTTCCCCATCACTTACTCTTTCACGGTGAAGTGGACAAATTGTGGACAATCCTCGACCATCTCGACTAACGGGCCGCATAGGGCTGAGAAATTGAGCTCAGCCTGGACGCGAGGGGCAGCCTTGGTTCCGGAGCAACTTGGCTCTATCTGCAACATTTGCTCCATCTCGAGCCGCGTCATGGGCACCGGGGAGCACCCAATCCACCCAAGAATTTTCCTTGCTTTGTTTCGCAACGCGGGGGGCGACTGATTGATGCGGGAGAATATCCGTTGGTAGCTTCATTCGCGGAATCAAAGTCAGTCTTGTATCGTTGATGCTACAATCATATGGAATGGAACAACGTACGCGTCGTTCAGGTCGGTAGGAAGAGTTTTGAGTTCCCTCTCAATCTCATCAAAATCGGTGAGCTGCACTGTATTATCCAATACTACCCGTGCGTAAAGAAACATGCCTGGAAATTATTAGTCCCAACCAAGGTGGTGACGAGAAGAGAAGACGCACCATTCGCGTTGGGAGCTATGGGAGCCAGTAAATGCTGCAATTGATCACGGGCATCTTCATCAAAGCCCACACTCTCAATCCAGTCTCGGGTTCTCTGGTTGACGTATAGCTGAATACTGCCCAAATTGTTCTTATCCACGCGGATAGGGGCAAACGTCGAGTCGAGAATCCTAGCAATGTCGTCCTCGGGACGGCTGCCAACCATGACCTTCACCTCGGGACATTTCTCAAGCTTGGCAAGTTGATGCAGCAGTATTCTACGTTCCACCGGGTCAACTTCGTCCAGGCCGTCGATGATGATGTACGTGGGCCCTGCACCATCGAGCAGTTCTGTCAGGTGCTCCGAGACGTAATCCATGCTGCTTCGTAGGTTTCGTTCGTCCAACTCAACCAAGACCGACCGCACATACCGTTCGTCAAGGGCCAGCTGGAAGAGCAAAGACAGTAGAATAGATCTTGCGGTACTGCTAACCCGATGGCTCGCAAAAATGAAAAGGGACCGGCACCGCCTTCTCGCTTCTCTGACGGCCGCGGCACACAGAAAGGTTTTGCCCGCTCCTGGCATCCCCCGGAGCCAAATACGCGGAGTGGCGGCAGGGATACTCTCGCCCTCCAGCCACTCCTGGAAGGACTGGTGGGCGAGGAGCCATTTATCCGAACCAGGGCATGCGCGGTTCAAGAACCAGTCAAGATCGTCATCGTACATGCGAGGAGAAAGATTTATCCTGAGAGCTTGGAACCGTTGAAGCTCCTGGAACTCGTTCTCCTGGTCGAACTGAGCGAGGGGCTTGACTCGAGCCGAGCTTGCTTCTTTGATGTGTTGCACGGCAACCTCGTTTCTCATCTGCTCGACGTGCTGCCTGATGTTGGCGGCCACAATATCGATCTTCGCTCCGAGCTTGGGCCAAACAGCTTCGAAAAGCTTAGATGATCCTACACAAGAGGTGAGCATCATGTCACGGAAGATGAAGGCCAGGGGGCGGGCAGTAAGAGGTGCACTTACGTGACCGGCTAAAAAAGTCGAGAGTAATAGTATGAAAGTCGAGAATATCGCAGTAGAAATCCACCATTGCGCTCTTCAACCTCTCGTTTCCCGGAAATGTCTCGCCCATATCGGCGAAGTGCGGAAGTGCGTCTGCGATCCTGGTCATGGCAGACAGGACGGCGTCGCCAAACTTGACCGTGTTGGCAGTCCAGACAAGGAGCAGCTGGATGGGGCCCCAAATGAGCGCCATAGCATCGGGCTTGACCTGGACAAACGTGCCGATGACCTTGTGGTAGTCGTGCAGTTTGCGGAGGAAGCCTCCGATTCTTTCCATGTTTTGCAGCACTTTCTGCGCATTTTGTCGGTTCTGCACCGCCTTTACCGTCTTCCACAACTCATCAATACTCGTTGTCCTAAGCAAGTCTCGGTGCAGCGACGTACTTTTGAGGCTTTTTCGAAACTTCTCCTTGGCGGCTTCGAATGCCTGCTGTGACATGTCCGGTGTCGCCATGGCAAATGCAAGTGCTCAAGGATGGGGTGGTGACCTCTCCTTGGAGGCTGGATTTCGGGGAGGTTTATGTCTTGCGCAAAGAATAGACGGTTTGTCAGATGCCAAAAGGCAGCAAGCCCCAGGCTCCGTCAGAAATAAAGATTTGGTCAGGCATAATGCCCTTTATGGTGCCGTGATTGGCTCAGGAGGCCCGGCCCAGCTGCTGCGCCTTGACTTGGCAGGCCGTTGGTGGACCCCTGACGGCAGGGACCTGAGACACATGCAGGTCCCAGGAGGCAGGCTGCCTGTGAAGGCACGGCTTGGATTTCCCCATAGAGAATATCGACTGCCACCAAGCAACCTGCTCACAACCACACTCATAAAATGCCAAAACAAGAAAGAAAAGAAGACTTGAAGCGCCAGCCACCCTGCAGCCATTCACCATGCCGCCGACGTCCAAGCGTCTCTCCGAGAACGACCTCACTTTTCCGTCAAAGAAGAAAACAAAGTCGGCCCCTGCTAGCGACTCGAATACGGAGGCGCATGGGCGCCTTTCGGGAACACCTCCGTATGACGTTTGCTTTGGCTTGGTAGGATGTTGTCTACCCACAGTCGCATTTGCAAGTTTATCTGACGAATTGATGCCGTGGCAGCTTTTGATGGAAGCAAGCTACCAATGCAACAGCTGGAAATCTCCGGCTAAAGCTGGGCCCGTGCAGATATCGTTTCTCGACAACTTCCTGACGCTTCGATCAGATGGAACGGGGGAGCATGCGGGCGTCTTGGTCTCTGAGACGTTATCGCGTCTTGTCAGAGAGTGCTCTATAACCCTCGCCTCCACGATCGGTAAAGCCAAAGCAAGCCGGACTAGGTCCTTGGTCATACCGCGCCCCTTGTGTATCGTTGTGTATGGCTTTATGTCAGAAAGAGACACCGTCAAGTCGATTTTGGGCGAAGGGAGTCTGTTTCTGCAGTGCCCGGATGAGTACGACAGACGGATAAGGTACTTCAACCCGATGTACCTTCTTCCCCCGGGAGAGGACATGCCGAGCACCACTAGGCCCCCCGTAGCCGCCAGCAGGACACAGGACTCAGGTTCGTCGGACGAACAGGAGCTTGACGAGGTAGAAAAGGCGCACATTCTGAGAGTATTTGACGAAGCCGCCGGCGGTTGTGCACGGGCAGCTTCTTTACAAATACAGCAGAGTTCCAGGATCATCTCGGTCCTCAAAGAGTACGAGATACAACTCCAGTCAGCAGGAAGATGGAAAAAAAAAACTGACTCAATCACGCCTTAGACACCAAAAAGAGGCATTAGCTATGATGGTGGAGCGAGAGCAGAAAACAGCAAGCACCGAGCCAAGTTTCCCTTCGTTGTGGGAACCGAGCTCGGAGAGCGGCAAGATTGTGTCAGTATCTGCACTGTCCCATTTTGTCTGAGCATTTGCGAAACTGACGCTTACCATGCTGTTATCACCAGTTACCAACATATTATCACGAAATCCCCCCAAGAGGAACCCCTACCAAGTCTGAATGGAGGTATCTTGGCCGATGTGCGTCTCCGTTCCCTTGCTACCTTTTTGACAGCGGTGCCTTAAGGCAAGATGCCCAGTCAAGTCGCTCGATTCTGAAATATACCAGGAGATGGGTCTTGGGAAAACTCTCTCTGTGCTGGCACTCATTTGTCACCACATTGATACAATATCAGGTCTGCCACCCTCGCAGGCAGTTCCACCACCGAGGGCGTCTTTGGTAGTAACGCCAATGTCGAGTACGCCTCATCGAGCCCTCCCTCCCCCCCCCCCATCCGAAGGTGCTACAGGAACAAGCTGACACGAAAAAGCAATATACGGATGGCAACAGCAGATAGAAAGGCACGTCAAGCCAGCAGGCTTGCAGCTGCTCGTTTATCATGGATCC
>Ga0247780_1001291_pt1 | contig 15938 bp, 17 predicted proteins | sample UWRJL079202R5_FD_179927 | JGI IMG/M metagenome (GOLD analysis project Ga0247780, IMG submission 179927) | Plant litter microbial communities from Arlington Agricultural Research Station in Wisconsin, United States - UWRJ-L079-202R-5 | ecosystem: Environmental > Terrestrial > Plant litter >... | reverse complement strand
TTGTGGGTTTTGTGGTGGTGTGGGGGGGGGAAGGGGGGGGTGGGGGGGGGGGGAGGGTGTTGTGGGGAGGATTAAGGGAGAGGCGACGGCCGGGGTGTTGAGCGGTGTTGGAGAGGGGAGCCCGAATTTGCTGGCGTATAATGGGAATGGCGCTTAGGGGGGCCAATGGGGGAGGGGGGGTGTACATTAGGTGTGTGTGCGACGTAGACTGAGGAAATGGGATTGGGCAAGGTAGAGAGGGTCTGGCTGCGGGTGTGTATCGGGCTCGGGTTCGGGGTTCTCGGTCATCGGCTCGAAGTTGGAACCTTGATGGCGTGTTTGCTTTTGGCCTGGTCTGGTCTCGGGTCTGCGTTCCTTTTCCCAGGGGTAGACAGACGGATTGCTCTCCGATACCTAAATAAATTGCCATAATGAAAGTGTCCTGATAGCTGACACTCCCCGTTACTTTCATCCCATGATTGTGTTGCCTTCGCGACCGAGACACGGGCCAGCCGCATCGGAGAACTCCTGAGGCTTGCAGAACGCGTGGGTGGTGCGTACTGTGGGCGAGTGTAAGGCTGGGGACGAGACAGTGGTGGCGCGCTGAAAAAGGGGGCAGCGAGCGCGTGGTATGCAATATTTGAGAACGTGGGCGCCATGATTGGCAGTTTGTGCATGACAATCAATGCCGCGCATCCCCCGATGGCGCTGCCCACAATCCAATCCACTGCAGCGACCCGTCACATTGGGTCAGCGTGGGCCGAGACCGACGACCACCCCCCCGTCCATTCAGCCGCGGGGTTCATGTGGCGTCCACCATCTCTTAATATCGATACCGAGTCACCTGTCACAACCAAACGGCGAGCGCTACCGAGCACGATTTGGGACTGGCGTTTCGTCTTCCCATGCCGTCAGTCGGAACTAACTGTCAATACCTAATGCACAGGCTTTGTTGTTTGTTGTTATTGCCCCTTCAACACTCGTGAGAACAATCAGAATCGGCCGCCAGTACGAATCCGTAGCTGGGAGGTCGGAGCAATCGTTAGTTGCTTTTGCTACTTCAATACTCAATATTGAAACGAGCTGAGCGATTGATGTCTCACACCCCGTAGCGATCCCCACGACAAACACTGCAAAGGTGTGTGGAACTTTTCAAATTTTCAAACAGGAAATCGCGATCAGCTTGCTACGGCTGATACCCAATCACCGCCGCGTCTCAAGCAGAGACAGCGTACGCAAGCGCATTCCCCGCACTTGGATTGAAGAATTTCCGTTCCGCTCTGGATTCTAACCTCAGACTTTCGGCAGTAGCGATTGGTACAGTCCACAGGGCATTAAAAACAGTGGCAGTGGGGCCAGAGCTTGGGCTGGGCCATCATTCTTACAACGTCAGAAAGTAGTGGTATCTCAGACAATTCAATCCACGCACCCCATTCACCCCATCCATTTCTCAGGCCTCAGGCTGCCTTGCAGGACATCTCGCCACCCTCCTCCGAGACAATCCCTCTTGACTTAACTACCTTGCGCCACACTTCGGTGTCAGCCAGTCACATTACTTACCGCAGCATGGAGAACGCCACAGCAGAGCAGACAGCATCGGACAAGAAGACGGGCAGCTTGCCCAAGTTCCATTCCGTCTCGCCGGTCTTCGGCGTTCTGCCCGAGAATCTCACCCGTTGGCTCGATCACTACCGCGAGCTCGGCTTCGAGGTGCGGCGGTATGGCGATATCTACGGCTACGCAGGCCGGGACGGCATCCAGCTACACGTGTCGACAAATCCCGATCACGATCCGTTGAAAACGGCTGGCTGTGCCTATTTGTATGTCGAAGATGCCGACGCGCTGCACGCCGTCTGGTCGAAGGTCCAGGGCAGCATTCGCCACGTGGCTCCAAGCGATACACCATATGGGCTGCGGGAGGGTGCGCATATCGATCCAGATGGGAACTTGATACGCTATGGGTCACGGATTACGGATGTTCAGGCTTGAGGACGACAAGAGGTTGCCTGTCTGAAGTTGGGACGTGGGACGACGGACACTTGTATCGAACAACCTGGAAGCCGGCACAGAAAGAATGAATTCATGGGATATCTGTTTCGCTACTGGTCTCTAAATCTGTTTCGCTGCTGGTCTGTCTGTGAACTGATGAATACCGTGCCAAATGACCGAAGAATCACCTCCGGGTTGCCAGATCATTCATTGCATGATATTAGCAAACTCCTGGTCTGATACGGCACATCGGCATTAGCTATGGTCATAGGCCGAGCGAGAAGTATGAACTCACAATCAATCTGGCCATCCCCATTTTTGTCAGCAAGCTTGACCATCTCGTCAAGGTCGGCATCGGTCAGGTTCTCGCCCAGGGAGCGGAGCACATTCTTAAGCTCCTCCGTAGAGATAGTCCCGCTGCCATCCTTGTCGAAAACCTTGAAGGCGTTCAGAAGCTCCTGCTCGGAATCCGTCTCCTTAACCGTCTGAGACATGAGGTTCAGAAACTCTGCCGCACTGTCAGTACAAGTCCTGGTTAGAGCAACATAGGGGGGTTAGGGGATCGAACCGTCAAAGCAGATCACGCCATCCTTATTGAGATCTGCTTCATTGACGAGATCCTGTAGCTCAGAGTCACTAGGGTTGAGGCCCAGCTCCTTCATGACATCGCCAAGCTCAGTCGCGGTAATGTCACCTGGAGACGGGGAGGTTAGCAAGACCAGGATTGCTTGGATGGATGACCGGGGCCGGTGCTAACCAGTGTGATCCTTGTCCTGCTCGCAGCAAAGCAACCATGTGCTTTCGCGTCAGCAAAGTGCACTTCCAGCAGAGCGACGTGCAGCAGCGCTAGTTGCTAGCGGCGCACACCGAGGTTGGGACATTCATTCAAGGTAACGCACAAAGACATCGAAGACCGCCTTGTACTGAGCGACGGTGTCTGCGGTCATCGCCGGGTGCTTGGGATTGGGGGCCTAAAATGAGGGGTCAGCATGGTGACGTCGCGACGATCCGGAGCGCGAACCGACCATGGCGACAGCGTCGGTGGCGAGGGTAGTTCTGGGGGCAAAGATAAAGCTGCTTGTCGATAATGGGTACTTCCAAAGAGCGATGCGTAGCGGTAGAGTTGCAGAGACAAGAGTTTCCTGCCTGGTGGAGAGGGGTCCTTGGGAAACTTGAACTTGCGGAGGTCAGACAGGCCCAAAGCACGTGCTTGCCCAATCCTGCCCGACATCTCGCTGGAGGCCTGGGCCTCTGCGTTTCAGAAATTGATTGCCCCGCACTTCACGATTCGCAGGACCATCCGAAGTTCTGCCGGGTCGAGAACCGACTGTCATACGAACCCTAACCCTGGTTCTTGAAGATGTAGAATCACAACCTAAAACCCTCTGGACTTGAGTCCCCAGTAAAAAGAGAATAGAAATAACTATATCTAGTAACTTATAAAGACTTGATTTCATGAAGCAGTTGCGCGGCAGTTCTCTTTCTATAAAGCAGACACTCAACCCTCTCAACACATCGTGAGCCCAAGTGACCTGCCCCGGAAACAAGACCACGGGCTCACACTTCGGACGACAACCAGCACTCAAACATGAGACGAAAAGGCAGAAACAAGCAATGGTCTTCCCATCAGCGCCCCCATCTTCACCGCTGACCCAGCCAGGCGGATCTTATTCACTTCCCAAGCTCTTTCCCTCCACCCTCTCCCGCTGCCCCTCCGCATTCAATCCACAACGCACCACAACCAACCAACCGATCTCGAGATTGCCAATCCCCGCGATTTCAATCGCTCATTTCAGCGTTCCCTCTTTCATCGTAGACCTCACACGTGTTCATACCATCCGCTCTCCACCATGAGCAGCATCAGGGAACCCTCTCCCTCTCCCGTGCCTTCGCCCATCCCCGAGGACAGGGACGCCGAGAGCTCTATTGCTGCTGGCTCGACGCCGACTAAAGGAGAGGCGACCGGCAGTAAGAACCCATTTCCACCAGATCTCTCCCTTGCTCAACAGCAACTAACCAATCCTCACCTCACAGAGATCATCGACTGGTCCGTCGAGAGTAAGCCTTCCTTCCCTCCCTCTGAGTCCCTTTGAAACCCAACTAACTCCCCAGCCAGAACTCAAGCTCCGCCGCAAAGGCCCCTGGATGCCGACCGAGCTCTACATCATGCGCATCGCGGCCGAAACGGCCGCCCACGCCGCCAAAGCCCAGCCCCTCGACGAACTGTACCGCCAAGTCGTGAACGAGTACTACGAAGAGCGCGAGCGCAGCCGACCCGTGCTGGATGATCGCAAACTCTTCTTTTACGAGATGGTGATATGCTATATTGAGGGTGAGCTATCACCCATCCCTGCCCAGTGAGTTTTGCTGTTGCTGACGAACCTTGACAGAGTTGATTGTCATGGATGAAGAGGAGGATGTCCTTCGTGATGTGGAGATGAAGGATACTGAGGGCGATAGTTCTTCTGGTGAGTGCGTTGCTACTTTGAGATGATGTTTGATTTCGGGACGCTGCTAATCGATTCCTTTGTCTAGTCTACAGCAGCAGCAGTGACTCGCAGGTCTCCGAGATCGACTGGGAGATGATCCAGGCTGTTGCGACTGCCAGTGAGCCCGAGGCATAAGGGCGATACATGAACGTCGAAAGGACCGGTGTGTGGTCATTTTTGCAGAGTACAGGAGCTGCTTAACGACAGTCATCGCATTTGCTTTGATATTGCCAGGATATCGCTGCTGGTTAGCACACGCTTGGTCACTGCAGGAACCACGTATATAGTATCGTGAATCGATTGGGTCATACGTGAGATTCAGAGGGAGAACGTGTGTTGTATGAGACGAATCTGGGCATACGAAATTTCCTTTTTTGTACCTCGCCCACGTGACACTGCTCACCCCGGCTCAGGCCTGGCTCAGTCTTTGCTCAGGCTTGCTTCCTTTACTCAGGCTAAGTACCATTTTCGGCACGCTGCGCCGCAGCATGCTGAATTGCTTCGGCTCTGGCCGAGTGGGCCCAGAATTGGTCCCATATATAAAGATGGCCAAAATCGGTCCCCATTTTGAAAATGAACAGCCTCGCCTTTACCTCTTGTATTTTTCGTGTTGCCTACTTGAACTTTAGGGACTTAGCCTCTGCCCTCCAAGTCTCGTACCTTCACCTTTCTTCAAAGCACTTCTACTTCTGTTATTCAACACCCTGAACTTATCATCATCCTTAATAAAATGCTAAGGTACAGAATGGAATTGGAATTAAAAATATTCAATTCAGCAGATGCCGTTATCGAGCAGGCTAAAAGGAAAGGCCTTACAGGTAACCGCTCCAAGATCAGCCCTTATACGGTTCGTAGGAATCTAAGGCCTAAAAGCAAAAAAATTACTTACAAGTACTTGAAGTGGGGTATTTATAAGTAAATAGTGCGCATATATTTAACACCGAGAACTGATGTTTTTTTTAAGATATGTAAAGAAATATATGCCTTCCGATCCTTGGGATATGCGGGTGATGAAGCATTTTACTAAAACTATGGAGCTCGGTATAAAAGGCAAGCTTGATGAAAAGAACGAACTACTAACTCCCTCTAGCTTGAGAGGTAAAATGCGCCGATTTTATAATGTGTGGGAACTATATTACAATCTAGAGATACTCTTAGATGTTGAACTGGGTTGACCACACACAACACCACACAAAACAAACCACACCCCTAAAATTGCAAAGTGATTCCTCCGACCGGAGGAATCGCGGGATTTTTCTTGGAGTATGACTACCGCCAGTTTTTGGGCAGAGTCACCTATCTGGCGAAACCTCTAGCCGCATGCAAGGTCTCGGGGAATGTCAGCAAATGGGCACTCCAAGTTGGACTGCTAGCAAAACCTGCCACTTCGGCAACTGGTCACTGGGTGTTTGTTTTGTTCTTGAGCAAGACGCTCGAATCACTTTACCCCTTTTGTTGGATGTTGTACATGCACGACACTCCCGACGGCCAGTGACTACCTAAGCTGCAGAGAAATTGGACAAGTGCTTTTATAAGTCAAAAAATGCCTTGGCGACGCGGCCTGCAGCAGCTTGAATGTTCGCCTGCATAAGGCTCCGACCGGTCAGACTGCTGTGGTTCTTCTCTCCTCGCATTTCCTCTCCATGGGATTATAATCCTGCCATGTTGCTGCAAATTGGAACGCGTCAGGGGCAACCGTTCCTATCTTGCCCTATCTTCGCAAAGGAAACCATGTTCGGCCTTAAACTGATCGCGGAGCTCGGCGTCGCCCGTAACATTTTGCAGCTCATCGGGGTCGGGCGTGAGATGGCCCGGATCGCAGGTGTACGAGGACGACACGCTCGACCCCACTCTTCCTCTTACATCTCTTTTCCGTTTTATGCAGCTACACCGTCCTGACCTCGTTCCGTTTTATGTAGCTACATCATCCTGATCGCGTTAACTGAATGCACTTATTGTCAAGTTGGACCACTTGCACGCAGATAGGTTGAATTGGCCGTATTGCAGTGTCTAGAGAGCTGTCTGGTTCTAGCCATTACACTGGAAATCTCTGTTTTCAGTATACCTATGCTTGCAACGCTCAGAGATATTCCCAATTCAATAAAGGTTGCCAACATCACCCAAAGCTCAAATATTCCTCTTGCATGAAAACTCTAAACTCCGTGATACCTCGAATGGGGCTCGGCATTTAGTGCTATGTTCGGCGGCCCTCAGACAACACCCAGCCTGCGACACAACCTCCTACAAAATCCGGATGTCCCCTGTTCCAGTCAGACTGCTCAAGAAGCCCAAATAGCGATCCTCAAACTCTGACTGCTCTTTTTCGCCCGGAAGTGGTATAGTTGCGACCCCAATGCGTTCATAGATGTCCATCTCTATATTGATAAGTACCATGAACCAAAGTTTGTCGTCATCTTTCGGTGGGTCGGACTCGGTTTGTCCAAACCACTTGCCAACAAGCAGGCAGTACACCTCGTCTCCGTCTTCGATATGATATCCGTAATCAGGGGGCTCCCCCCAAATGTCATAGTCCTCCTCGAAAGAGATCTCCAAATCGCCAAACTTTAAATATGCCTCGCGGTGTCGTTGTCGTTCCTCACTACTCTGAGACTTGTGAAGCGTCACAGGCACAAACATGCCGGACACATCGAGAGCAGCTTCTTCGACCTGGCCTGTTGTACTGTCCCCCAGGTGCTGGATGTCAACCTCGCAGGTGTCCAACTTGGACTCGAAGCCCAAAAGGAGGTCATACTTGACAGGCGACTTGACCGAAGCCCAGGACCAACTTGGCGCACGCCACTTGGAGGGACGCGTCGTTCTATCGTAATTCCACTCGAGTACGGGAAGCCCCCACGTCTTGGGCACATGCCAGAGAAGGTCGTAGGTGAGCGAATCACTCCATAAGCCTGCGTAGTACCTTGCGTCATCTTCCGAGCCTCCGGAGTGCACCAAGTCTCGAGCGACCCGTTGCAACTCGGCCACGCCAGACAGCGCCGGGAAGATGTCCTTTTCCAATGTAAGTTGGGTCCTGGAATAATCCATCACGACCTTCCACCAGACAAGAGCGAGCCAAAGGGGTCCCTTGTCGGTGGTTGGACGGTATCTCCCTTTCGGGGCAAGCTCGTAGTCGCCGACACCCAGGACTTGCTCAAAATTACCGCATTCGCAGTCGTTATCGGCCATACACTCCCACGCCAGCTCGGTGGCAGTAAAGTGAAGGACACGCCGAGATAATAGTCGTTCCTGGAAGACCCAGCCTCGGCGCATGAGGGGATGGTCACGCCCAGAATCGACGTGCGGAATCTTGCGACGGGTACGGATGTGTTGCCCGTCCAGATCCCAGTCCTGGAGGCGGTACTCTGGGGGAACATTGCGAAAGAGACCGCTGCGTGGGCCAGAGCCCCAGGATGCTGCAAGTGTGAGATAGGCGCCCTGGTAGACTGTGTGCATTTTGGCTGATTCGCGTTGCCAATCGTCGTGGTCCCCTTGAATGATGCAGAGACTGTCGATCCACAGATACCGGATGCCCAAGTTCCTGGTCATCGTGACCGCATCTTGAAACGTCGGAGGGAGCGCGTCCCAGTTGATGCCCTGCTTTCGCGCCTCGATGGTTTCCTTGGTGGTTGTGAGAGGCTGAAGTCCGCCCCAGCAGTGGCTCAGACAGACGTAGCGCTCGATCTGTCCGCCGGTCTCGTACAGCCGAACTTGCAGGTTGCTTGCAGAGCCAACGTCGAGAACTCGAGTGGGTAGGGTTTGTGGTTCTTTCAAATTGCAGTCCTCATGGCTATCATCACACTCGTCGATCCAGCCGCGTATTTTGTCCATAGCCGCTGACGAAGACGTGTCGCCGGTGATATCCGCGATGGTATCGGCGGATGGCGGGTTGTCCATGCCTTTGTACTCGTAGGCGAACCTCAGCGGCGCATTCGGGCGGTCATGACCGTAGACGGAGATCTTGACGGCGTCAGGGTCGTACTTTCCGACCACCATTTCGTAGACGCCTAGCCCATGGCAGATTGATATTGGTTCGTCCAGTGGCCGACCTGGCGCGTGTGTCGTGACGGCATGGCCGAGTACTTCGCACAGTAAACAGCCCGCTTCCTGGCCTTCCATGAAGTCCTCGACTGTGGCACTGGTTAGGATGGCCCCCTCGCCACAGCAGATGTCGCACTCGGTCTTGGGAAGACCGTCTTTTGCAGTCAGGGTAGATGAAGACATGGTTTGGCAACCCAAAGGATCTCAGGTACGGAGATCGTTGTGATTGTGGATTGGCTACGAAATGTCAACGATGAGGTAGAGGAGTGCGAAATGGCAGACGGGCGCCACGGGCTGGGTTGGGAGAGAAGGAGAGCGTTCAGCCCAGAGCAGGCTGCGTGGGCGGTTACCTTTTAATACCATGATTTGTCCCTTGCACCTGGCGTTCATGGTGGCGGCTCAGCTGAAATTGGTGTGTCGGGAGAAGTCAGCCACATGTGACAGCTTCCAGCCACAGATAGCGTTCTGTCCAATCATGTACGTGGAAACTCAGGGATCACTTTGGGGTACCCAGCTTGCAGAAAATGATACCTAGATATTGTACATGACCTAAGAGGAGCACCGGGGAAGGTGCATATGGTATGTAGTTATATAAATGTAGGCCTATTATTAGTAGGGAGTTAGCTTCTACAGCCATACAGTCGGGGTTGTTGCCCAAAAGTTCCCATAATAAAGATAACGTTCTAATTGGTATGTCTGATCTGTCTCTTTTGCATCAATTGACATTGTGACCACGCACCGGAGGTGCGAACCCTAAAAGTTTCTGCGACTCCTCCGATCGGAGGAACCGCATGCACGTGTTTTTAGGGGTGTGGTTTGTTTTGGTGTGTGTGTTGTGTTGTGCGCTCAACCCAGTTCAATAGCCAGATTATCGCTAAGATTGTAATCGCTATGTGCAAGGTGGACTTTGTGACGACCTCCAGTCGTCGCATTGGGCCGGAACGGCCCGAGGGAACCTCCGCGTAGAAGACTGTGCGCGGGCACCGTGCGCACCTCTTTTCACACGGAGTGGTCACTCTGATCACTCGAGCTTGGCAATGATCACAATGATCAAGGTATCCGCTGCCCTGCTGCCGGCAGTATAGAGATTCATCATCGTATCCACGATGGCGAGAAGAACTTCCGGTTCTTCACGCAAGTATTCGCTTTGTCAATTGATCACCTTCAATTGTGTCCTACTGTTCAGTTCTGCGCCTGTGCATTATAGTGACATGTGACCGTTAACACCGCGACACTCCACCTGAGAGGACTTGCTTTAACATTCTCCCTTCCTTACCCTAACCCCCCAGTGACCACCTCTCGTCCTCGGACGTTACTCGGTTACGCGACTCTGTCTTGACCCCTTCCGGGCCCAGGTCGTAACACTTTGCCAGGTCCAAATATTATATACCATCCCAGAATATGTACTGGCATGCTCCAAGACATCCCATTATGTGCTAGATTCATCATATACCATCTTAAACTCTAGGCTAGGATACTATATACTATCCCAAAGTCTAAACTAGAATATCGTATACTATCCCAAGGCATACACTGGTATATTCTAAAATGAAAAATCAGTGGCCTAAAAATGGGTATCAACAGCCTAAAAGTGGGCTAAGTGGCTCAAAATTGGGATCAGTAGCCAAGAAGCGGGTTTAGGGCCCAGAAGTAGCCCAAGACAAAGCTCACACCCGCTCAGGTTAATTCAGGCTAAATCTGGCAACTACTGCTAAACTTCCATTCACGCACTACTTGCAACTACATCTACGCACCGCCTGCGCTGCGCAGTCTCCAAGGACATGGGCGTCACCTACTTTCCGTCGAAGGTAACTTTAGCGGGAGAGGCTGAAAACGGGTCTCTGTGGCTGAGCAGCGGCTGCGTATGGGATCACCCTAGCTCAGAGAAGAATCAGGGAAAGCTCAGGACAAATCAGCCACAGCTCACCCTAGCTCACCCTAGCTCAGGACGACGAACAAAAAGGAAATTTCGTGTGCCCACATTCGTCGCAGACAACCAGACTGTAGTCTATGTGATTTCGGCCTTCCCCCCATTGGAACAGCACAACTCCCTGCCGGAGCAAGGTGTCACAAACTCAAACCTAAATGACGTATCCAGTCTACTCATCCCAAAAGCCCGAGCCCTCCGCAAACTTCATGATGCAGTCATGCAGCTCACCGCTCCTCACAGCCTCATAAATCTCGCTCGCCATCGTCCCAAGAATCCTTCCGCGTGCTTCCATGTCGTCCTTCTTCACGCCATTACCATTAGCATTGCCGTTGCTCGTCCCCTTCAACTTGTGCTCCTGGGCTGAGCGGAACAACAGAGGAGGATGATCGACAACACCGCGGTTAAGCGGCACCTGGAGTTCCTTCCGTACAAACTCGTATACAACCTTCGACGCCGGGCTCAGGTATGTTGCCGTGGTTTTGATCTCAAATGCGTCCTTCCGTGCTGCATTATACAGCCCTTCCAATCCCGCTGCCGTCTCCTCTCGGAATTGAATCAACTCGTCAAGACTTGGTGTCGGTTTCAAGAAGGGAGCAGCAGCAAGATTCTCCATCAGCCCTCCAAGCGCCTCCCGCGCTGCTGTTGCGCTCCGCTCGGTGGTGTCAAGGTGTGACAGCTCATCCCAGCGGTGCATTACAGCCTCTGCGAAACTAACAAAGATTTGTTTGAGCTCTTTGCTCTGTGCCGGGTTAGCCTTGTCAGCAAAACGGGCAATCCCTTTGTCGGATATGCCCACAATCGCAGCCGAACGGAACCCAACTTGCATGCAGCGCAAGTCAAGCGCCTGGCATAGTGTGCAAATATACGTGGCCGCCATCAAAGACAGAACCTCGACTGCTTCAAGAGCGTAGCGAGCTGCGGCGAGAGCCATCGAGTTCACCGACTGGTTTGTCATCTCGGCAACTTGGACGTGTGTGCTGATGGGGCGAGCAAGATATGCCAGCTCGGCCATGTAGGCAGCCATGTTCACATCGAATCCTTTGAATGTGAAAGACTGGCTTGGCTCGTCGGCACTCAGGTTCGGTGGGAGGCCTTTGTTCGTCATGTTATTGATGAGTTCCGAGCTCTGGGCAAACAGGAGCCGGCCCAGATTCTGCACCGCTGTCATCGTCTTTTCCATGGCCGAGGTCATGGCCATCGCTTGAAAGTTACCACCATGATGGACTCGTCCATTTGCCACATCAATCATAGGATTATCGGTCGTTGAGTTTATCTCCGTTTCCACTTGGCGAGTCGCGAGCATCAGATCTTCCAGCTGGGGCCCAATCCATTGCGGAGCGGTACGGAGGGCGTAGCGGTCCTGGGCCAGGCCACAGTGCTCCGGGCCGCGATCGGGCGACAGTTTCGAACCTGAGACAAACTTGAGGATGTTCGCCGCAGCCTCTGCCTGGCCGGTATGGGGACGGGCGGCGGATATAAAGGGGTGGTAGTTATGGGACGTGCCAGCAAGAGCCTCAGTTCCCATGGCGGTGAGCAGCTGCGTCAGGAGCGCCAACCGGTTTGCTTGGTGAATGACAATACAAGCAGCGGCACAACTTGGAGCCGTGCCGTTTGTAATTCCCAATCCCTCCTTCGCTTGGAGCCGAACAGGTGTCAATCCTGCCAACGGAAGAACTTCGCTGGCGGGGAGAATCTTCTGCTCCTGCTGGTCGCTTTTTCCAACCTTGATGAATACATCTGGATTGCCCTCGATAGCACCTGCAATGTAGGACAAGGTCGACAGGTCTCCCGAAGCGGAAATACTGCCGCGCAGAGGCACGACGGGTGTCATGTCTTGAGCCAGAAGCTGCATGATGGAGTCGATGACGCTCACTCGAACGCCCGAATGGCCCCTCATGAGTGAGTTGCAGCGGATCAGCATGGACCCCTTGACGATTGGAGTCGGCAAAGCATGGCTGCGGAGCAGATCGTTTTCGCCTCTGGGATTGCGACGTCCCTTGTCGGACTGCAGCAGGATGCCGACGTTGAGGTGTTGAATTGCGGCGCTCTGAAGGAGCTCGAAGTCTTGGGTCCGCGTGTCGGCACTTCCGCCAAAGCCCGTGTTGACGCCATAGATAATGCGGCCATTGTCCAGCTCATTCTCCAGGAAGGAGACGCTGCGGTTGACCAGATCGAGGACATCCGGGACATCCGTCAGGCGCGCCTTCGAGCCATGGCTGCAATTTCAAGTTAGCCTCCACCGGCAAAGGTCATCAGCGTGGAGAAACCGCCAGTACACACCACGAAACGGCAACAACTTGGCCGATCGTCAGCTCCTGGCCGTTCAGCGGACGGACCGTTTTCCCGTCAATGGCTGCTTGCAGGTCCGTCCACTCTCCGTGAACGGCCCGGGCGTGGGGACTGCATATGCCGTGCATCTCAATATTACGATCGGAAGAAGCCGCAATGAAGATCCGTGAAGGAGGAGACGTGCAACAATTGAAGTTGCAACAGAAGGCGGGGGTGGCTTCCAGATCCGAGGGGAGACCTTGTGGGGGAAGAATTATTAGGTTCGCACCTTCCCTCGTCTTGTGAACGCGAAGAACGCCGTCGACGTTCTTGGGATGAAATGGCCATCACTTCCCCGCGAACCAATTTTCGCGTGGCGCTTTTTAGCGCGCACAAGCCAACGAGCCAACGAGAGGACAGGAGAAGAAGGTCAAGGTCGTCCTAATCCCTACTTAATCCCTACTTGTTAGGCATGATACTGCACGTTTGGTTACACCGCTTCTTGATTCCAAAGAACGGATCGATCATCCCGCCACGGAACAGCTTACCCGGGGACCCTTGATCGGAGAAGACCCTAGGTCGCACCAATGAAAACCCACACACCGTTCGGGTTCCGCCCGACAGCATGCAGTTTGACCGGCTTCACCTCAAACTACATACCGCTCACCATGCAAGAGCGGGCAATATCGCTGCAGGTCAGAGGCCCACTGGCGGCAAACATCCAATCCTAGTACACGACAAAGCGCAAAGTGCACAGTCGATATCCGATGTCGGCTCGCTAGCAGGCACTAAGGACGAGAAGAATCAACATTCTTATTGCGGTGTTCTTCAAGATAAACCTGATGTTAGAAAAGACTTCAAATTATATCCACGGGTATATAAATACTAATTAAGGATATACAGTACACGCACAGTACTAGTTATTCAAACCTTTCCTGAAAATTCATGGCTCAAGACCTTCCACCCATCGCTCACCCAAGGCAACATGCGCATCTGATGAGTCGGCGCACCTTTTGATGAAGACTTCAAAGGGTGTCTCGGGTGAGGAGGCCAAAAGCAATAGCCGTCCAACCACCCACAACAAGGAACCACAACCTCAGACGTGGTTGACGCTGATCTCGTTCGAGGGCTTCGGCGCCGCGGACCCCGAACCGTGAGCGTCAGATACATCCCAGAGCCCGCCCTCCTCCTTCTTGCCCAGCTTATAGATAAGCCAGAACATGACGAAGGAAGAGATACGAGTGATAAAGAGATCAGCAAGGTTCCATCCAACGAAGTCGAGGTTTCTGGTTCCCAAGCCAAGAGTGACAATGATACCGCCGATAAAGGTCCAAGTGAAGACGAAGAGTTGGATGTTGGCGATGGCAGAGACGAAGGTGCCAACTTTGGAATAAACGCCCCCCGCGTCCTTGCGTGTGACACCACGCTGAATCCATGCGAAGATGGTATTAGCCAGGCCGCCGATGAGAAGGAGGTCGATCGCAGCAACATGCATGGCCCCAGCTGCAACTCGGATTTGGTTGAAAATCTGACGGGAGTCCCAGATATATCTGAACACGATAACTTCTCGCAGGACCATGACGATAAACGACAGCAGAACGACCAAGGCGACAAAGGCAGTGACGAAGATGCCATATTTGCTGGACTTCTGTTGCTTGGCAACCGCCTTAGTGCCTACGATGAGCTTAGTGATGCAGAGCATGAGAATAGCGGCGCCAGTGGTGCTGACGAAGGTGGTGAAAATCGAGAGACGCTCGAAAGCCATTTCGGACTCAGGGGTGCTGTTTCCTACGCCGGTGTACCTGACAAGATTACCAGCGCTGGTGATCAAAGCGAAAAAAAAGGCGCTTGATTGAACAGCACCTGTCAGTCAAACATGTCGGAAGGTGGCAGGGCGTTGCACACTGCACATACAGGACCGCAAGCCAGAGCGCTATCTGGAACCAAAGAAAGCCCCGGCGAGCCACGCTCCCGTGGTGTTTGAAGCTTCCGTCGCGAAAGACGACCACTCCCAAGGCAGCGAGTGCAACGAAGAAGACGGTGTTGGTGGCCAACATTAGGCCTCGGTAGGCCAAGAACACATGGTCGACCATGCCTTATGGTGTGTAAGTGGTAGTGGCGGCGATGTTGTGGGGCGGGATGAATGTTTTGATGGTGCTAACCCTTGAATCTGAGGCTCGATGTTGACCGCTGGGCGAACAATTGCAACCGGCACTTGGACGAATACGAATACTTGTATGTTCAAGAGACTCTTGTGAGCCAAGACAGTGTGGCCTGAGCGGTTACACGAAGAAGCTCGCCAAGGGGCAAGAGTGGCTTAGCTCTTCCATGACTGGCCCACCCGGAATCCTTCCACCGTCTCCGCAAGGCCCCCGGCATTTCAGAGCCGCTTCAAAGGCGCTTTGGGCCTTCACACTCTGCCTTCGTCCACCCACTGTGTGTCCAAGCCACTGCCCAGGAGATAGACCCTCTTTGAGCCACAGTTGTTTGGGCTGCACCGTGCCGACTTTCCCCACTTTCGAGTAGTACCGGCTGATAAACGCGAGGTTTTCCGTCTGATGATTTTGGCAAGAGATCTTGTGTCACATCGATCATGCCGTCCTGGCAACACCGCCCGCGGTATTGGTTGCTGATGCCGTTCAATTTCAAAAGTTTCAATCCAGGCAGCTGGCACGCTTTGGGAGCAAGGGGCCGCCAGCAGCGAGCGTCGCGTTCATTGATCCCGATGCAGCCATCGCTTCGTTACCCTAACCCAAAGGGAGGCGTTAGCTGCTGATGTGATTAGTTCGATGTTACACGAAACGAAGAATCCTACATACCAAGAGAATGTGGTAATTATCTAACCTAAGTCGGGGAAGTGTGGTCGTCACCGCCAAGAGCCGGCCCTGCTTCCCAAATGCTTCCAGCCCAATCCCGTGATAGTTTCTGTCAGGGAGAGTCGCGGAACGAGGCCGCACTGCGCCACATAGCGATACACCCGCAGCTGAGATCGACCATGAAAATGGAAGAAGGCGTTTGTTGACCGAGGGCCATGATCGTCAAACTAAGGTAAGCATAATTCGCATGCTGAGCATATTAAATCTCTAAAAAATCTTCAAAGCATTGCAAATTTTACGTAAGGCGACGGCAGCCCAGCGAAAATCCGGGGAGGCTCGGAGCGGAACTTGAAGGGTTTGTGTAACACAAACAGAAGGCAACTGGGGGAAAAAAAAAAAAGGGGGGGGGGGGGGGGGGGGGCGCGGGGCGGC
>Ga0247780_1001289_pt1 | contig 15943 bp, 12 predicted proteins | sample UWRJL079202R5_FD_179927 | JGI IMG/M metagenome (GOLD analysis project Ga0247780, IMG submission 179927) | Plant litter microbial communities from Arlington Agricultural Research Station in Wisconsin, United States - UWRJ-L079-202R-5 | ecosystem: Environmental > Terrestrial > Plant litter >... | reverse complement strand
TTCTCAGCTTGCCACGCTGGGTCTTCCTCCTCATCATCTCGGCCCTGGGTGTTCCAACCCCATTCCATGATATTCAATATATTCTTGTGCTCACGTAACGGTCGGTGGCAGAGGACCTTTGTTTCACGCACGGCGGCCTGGAGCTGTTTTGCTCGGAAGACTTTGGCTGAGGCGGAGGGGTAGTTGGAGTAGTGCTGACCCGGTGGGGTGCCGCGGAGCATCTTGACGGCGCAGGTGGAGTAGACTGGGCCTTCTTGTTTTTGTTGCGATTTGATCTTGGCCTTGTAGACTTTCCAGGAGGACCCTTGGCCCGTCACTAGTCTCGTCCTGTCGTTGTTTCCGATGTAGCTTCTAGGGAGGTTGGCCTGGCGACATGTATTTAGGAATTCGCCTAGCAGAGTCCCAGATTCTGCGTCTTCGTTGTCTGAGATTGAGTCCGACTCCGAGTTTGGGTCGGTGTCAGTGTCGGTGTCGGGTGCGTTGGGGTCGAATAGGAGTGTGAGATCCATTGTGTGGGTTGTTGGGTAAAAGAGTTGAAGGCGCGCGCGTGGTAAAAAAAAAAAAAGATGGTGTAAAAGAAAAAAGACAGGCTTAAGTTAGCGTGTAGATTGAACAACAAGAGGATTGAAGTTTAGATCCGGAGAAGAATCCAAGACATGTCCGGTTCCATGGGTTTCTGGTTAATATGGTCAGTGTGACACTACCCGGCCCCTTTTTATTACATGTCCTTTAGGTGGGAGGAGGCGTCGATGAATTGTTGAAATCACAGCACACCACAGTTCCAAGCGCTGAGGCGTTCTCCAGCCCCGAGACATTGCAGGTCGCCGAAACGCTGCGGCGGCTTTGAAGGGGCCAATTAGCATGACGGAATGACAGCCGCTTGGGGCTAGTGAATGCAAGACGGGATATTGCTGTCCGCAAATGGAAGCAAGGCTCTGAAACTTGCCCCTTCTTCGAACCCCGTTCTCAAATGCGCGCGCTGCGTCAGACATATTTCTAGTTTTCGTGGAAAGCACTTCAGATCTTCGAAGGTAGGTAAGGTGCGCTCGATCTTCCAATCCAAGTCTTAACAAAGTGTCGCCATGGATACCGCAGGGCTTGTCATGTCAGCGGCCAGCCTTGCACTGCAGCTGGGCCAGTTTGGACAAAAATTGTTGGGCCCCTCCCCATCCCTCGCAGCCAGTGCCGACACAAATACATCGTCTGCGGAACAACGCGCTCTAGAAGTTGACCGTGATCATGAATACCAGCAAACGAAGACGCTGTCCGCGGTCCTGTTCACGAGCGACACACTCGGCTTCAAGCGCAAGGTCTTGGAAGGTATGAGCCATAAAGACCAAGAAGTCTCGCTGGCAATTCTGAGTCAACTCTTCCGCCTGTGGTCCGAGTACCACGATGCGCAAACCACAGCTCTATCAGCGGCAGGCTCCGCAGTGCTGCATCCTCTGGAGGGGGTAGATGTAGTGTCAGATGCCCAGCATGGCCTCGAAGCCGCCGCAGCTGGCACCACGCCCGAGATGGTTCTGCAGATGTTGAATACATCCCAATGCGAAAGGCTCAAGAACTTGATCCTGACAATCGGAGCTTGGAACCGGCGCCTTGAGCGGACCATCCGCAACGCAACCTGGCTGCAGACCCTACAGACGGCAACGGCTGAAGAAACCATGATCAGACTCGACGCCATCGCGACCGACCCGAACGGGGTGCGTCTGGACTTGGTAACACCCGCCCGGCTCAGACAAATGGTCATCATAGTCGGCAATCCCAGCATCGACAAGAAATCATTGACCATTCCAGATCTGCGGATGCCCAGCGACTGTATCAACGTCCCGCCGAACCTATCATCACGCCAAGGCGTGATCTCAGCCCTGTACAGGAAGCCCGCGTCGTCCAAACCCGTGCCGGTCCTGATAGAATTCCTGCCCTTCACCAGGTCAGGTAATACTGGGGCGAATCCACACCAATATGCAAAACGACGAATCGACCAACTCACCGCCCTGCTCCACATTCCCAAGAAACCCGAGTTCCGCCTGCCCGAAGCGTGTGGCTACTTTGAAGACCAGGAACGACCGCGGTACGGCATTGTGTTCTTGCTGTCCAAGCTGAGTCCGACGATCCCCACGCCCAAGATCACGACCCTCCAATCCATCCTCCACAAGTCGCCAGCCAGTCGACCAACGTTAGGCTCCCGTTTCCGTCTAGCGCATGCCCTCGCCTGCGCAGTCAGGAACATACAGTCCATCGGCTGGGTCCACCAGAACCTGCGAAGCGAGAACATCATCTTCCTATTATCCGCCCTCTATCAGAATGATTCCACCAGAGATCCCGATCCTGCCTCCATCTATTATCAGAAGCCATGGATCTTCGGATACGGATCTTCCCGGTTGGATACCGTCCCATCAGTCGGAATCCACGACGATAACCCAGCACGTAACCTTTACCGCCATCCCGATCGCTGGGGCATCATGCCTTGCCAGAGATTTAACAAGTATCACGACATATACTCTCTCGGTGTCATCTTGCTCGAAATCGGATACTGGGCTCCCATCACGCTTCTCGTGGCCAAGGACCACCTGGCGTCGGGGGCAGAGCCGAGGCGGGTCATGGAGAACATGCTGTTGCTGTCAGGGACCAGCCGCCTGACGAGTGCGGTGGGCGAGTCGTTTGCAGCGGTGGCGAAGTTGTGTCTGATGAGCTCAGCCGAGGGATTCGGTTTTGATGGAGATTGTGATGATAAGCTGGATAGTTTGTTGCAGGCTGAGTTCGATAGGAAGGTGATTGATCCGTTGGGAAGAGCTGCTGATGCTATTTGTGGATGAAAATATAGCCAGGTAGTCGCTGACACAAACGGGAGTTTTTTCTTCGCGTGCCTCCCTATTAGCCGCCATCAAAAAGTTCCCAGCCCGAATCAGCGCCCCTCCAACCATAACATCCGCCAGGGTAACCTTCTCCCCCAAGAAATTTCGGGCCTTCCCATCCGCCGTCAACGCCATCCCCAGTCGCCCCAACGCCTTCTCCAAAGGCATACCCAGCACACCAATCATACCGATACTGATTAAACGGCGTTACCTTGAGCACCAACATGCCAGTCACCGTGGCTGTACTAGACTGATCGATTAATCAAAAACTCCTACGAGGTCATACCTCTATTTAAAGGTGCGCGCTGTGGAGTAAAAACAAGGCTATGTATAATTACAAACTAGTGCGAAAAGAAAAACGTGGCCCCTGAGTTCCTGAACCAAGCCCCTGCCCCTGAGCCCCAAGTCAATAGCATCATTTTCGCGACTGTCACGACCTAACGGGCTACAAGCGATAAGAACACGGGAAGTACGATAAGAGGCTAGGTAGCCAATCATAAAGGACCCGAAGGAGATGGACCCGAGCCCCGGGTTTATGAAGGATGGGACCCATTGTGCGAGGACTTAGCCATTGGGCCCGCAAGGGATGGGTCCTCAGGGAATGATTTATATAAGCACCTGGCAGGGCGCACCTCACTGATGAAAGCCCCCCTCTTTTAGCAATAATAATAATACTGCCTTACACCCTAAGCTTGTGCACTGGGATATCCTTTGACTATTTACAACCTCCCAATTTGGTTAACGCTAAGACGCCTCTGAGACCCTAACCCTAGAGATCTTAGTAAACGGTCGTTACAGCGACACCAGCCCGCTATAAACTGCTTCCAGTACACAATGACGGTCCCTTGCGCTGGGTCTGGGTCGTCTTCCACAGCATCGATACCAAACGTAATATCTTTTACAGAGTCCTTTAAGGACCTGAAATTGTAAGCGCTAGCATCGGGGTGGTCTTCAACATATCTGAAATGAATATTAGAAGCCGATAATTAGTGAGAATTTAGGGATCTTACTGGTTCCACAGATTCCTTATGCGGCGATATTCTCCCAGTACTTTGTGCAAGGAAATACCCCTGGCACCCCACAACCCCTGAGACACTAAGCACAAACCGCCTTGTATTTAGACCACGGCCCTCGCACACCTCTCTGCTCAGGCCAGGTTGAAATCACCCCTTTGCCAATTCTTGCTCGCTGCACCATTGTGACCACCTTGTTCAGGCGTACCTGCCTTTCCTTACACTTTGTTCGTTGGCTTTTTGTGGAATCTGAGCCCTTCTCTTTCCCCGGGCAGAAGAACTCCTTAGCGCTCTTCTTTCTCAGTATTATAGAAGGCGTAGTCGAGAACCGAAGAACTAGTTACAAGCGGAAGGTAAGGCAGAAATGGCGATAAAGATATGAAAACGTAGGGAAGAAGGTATGACCGGTAGTGGTGGTAGGCGATTAGGGGGCCACGAGAAGAGACGTACGGTAGGTGGTAGAGCGGATCGAAGGGCCTTCTTATCTAGCAACCGACTGAGAGGACAGTCGTACGGTAGACAGGTAGGGACGGATTGAAACTACCACCTACCATAACCTAGAAGCTCCTCAAAATGGAGAGCGAATACGCTGGCCACCAAGCCTATTTCTTAGCCACGTTTTGGCGTAGGAGGATTTGTTTAGTTTATAGGGGGTCCCATTTCTGGGAGAACCCCCCCCCTCCCTCCCCCATCTAGCCCAGTTTTCGCCCATATAGGAAAGGGAGGCCCCAAATTTGGCCCACGAGAGAGTCGCGTAAAGTTAACGGTTTTGGAGGATGGTGAGCGTAGGGTGAGCCGTGGGTGAAGCGAGCTTGATTTTGGCTAACCGTCTTCAGACGAGACCAATTTTCTCTAGACATCGACTACCTGTGTAGGTAAACTAAGGGACTCACCAGAACTACCGAATACCAAGTCTTCTTAAGTGTCCAATTTAGGCACATGCCCAGGGTGCTGCTCAGGCTATTCATTTTCAAAATAGGGACTAATTCTGGCCATCTTTATGTACAGGACCAATTCTAGGCCCACTCGGCTGGAGTTGAAGCAGTTCAGCACGCTGCGCCGCAGCGTGCCGAAAATGGTACTTAGCCTGAGCAAAGGTAAGCAAGCCTGAGCAAATCCTGAGCAAAGACTGAGCTGGGCCTGAGCCGGGGTGAGCAGTGCCACGTGCAAAAAAGGGAATTCTGTGTGCCCAGATTCGTCTCATATAACACCAGTTGCGCTATGCGCCCTTAAAGCGGAGGTAGGCGGAACGGTACTGATCAACTTGACTAGAGGCATCCAGAATTGCCACCTACCAAACCGATGAGGATAGACCAGCCACAGCTTGAGGTCACAAGAGCAAGGTAGGCTTCAGCTAATGCAAGCCACTCCCATGTGGCTAGCTGTCTGTGGGGACTGATTTTAGCCAAATATAATCCTAACCCTCTGGCATCAAGCCTAGGAGGAATGGTGCGACTGCAAACACCCGCGCCGACATGGACTGTCCTCCGCAGCAAATTATAGCGGCTTGCGAGTTCGCTACCTCTTGAAGAACCCAGATTCTTCGAAAACCATGGACGGCCTAGTAGCTCCCCTAGGCAGTCAAGTAGTGTGCTGGGTAGGGTGGTTTGGTTCCTCTCGACTGACTTGCACAACTCAATCTACTGCTGCTGAGTCCAATTCTTATAGGCGACGTGTCTCATCTATTCTTAGAGTACGGCGAGAGCCTCGGGACGAGGCGTTATGTTGTCGGTTAATAGTCCTAGCCGATAGAGTACTCGAACAGCTTTTTTTGCCAATTTCTCCCATGTGCTGAACTTAGTGTCCTTACTCAGCTTGGTTGGACTGGTCGATGCAATTGGCGTCCACCCAAACGATTCGATCCTTATTAGGTAGCTGAAGGTGGTGCAATGCTTCGTACAGGCCTTTAGCAATGAGGAACGGCCTGTCGTTGACTTCGGTTATGTGTGTGTTTAGGCGAGCCCTAGATATAAGAGAACGCTTCGTATGAAGTGGCGACCTCCCGCTGGCATACCAATGCTTGAAAGAGCTTGCAACATATCGGATGATAGCGAGGCCCCAAAATGGGACCTCCCAAAAGAAAATAAAAGATTCTCCACCCCAAAATAGGGGCCAAGAAATGGGCTCGATGGCCAGCGTATTCGCACTCCGTGATGACTAAGGCGAGGATGTGGCAGCTTGGATGGGGCCAAGACAAGGAAAAAGGGCGTCGGATCAAATTGACATGGGCATTTCCCATTGAATATACCACTCCAAAAACTCAACCTGCTCTAGACGCAACCCGCTATGGTCCCGAAACTACTAGGCCTCCAGTTTAAACAGGTCGAGGTCTGGTTCGCCCCATACGTATGAAGAAATGGCGTCGAAGGAGTCTTGGGGTCGCCAGATAATCTGTCATGAAGCCTACACTCGGGTTCGAGAGCATCGCCGGAGTCGGGAGTGGCGTATATTATTAGGTTTGCATTAAAGTTAGGATTCTTGTTCCATCACTTCCGCGCAGGCGTTAGGCAAAAACTGCGTGCCAGGCTCCCGTGCGCTCAACTTGGAATGGAAATGGAAAGTGCGCTGGGGGTGATGAGCGGGGTGGCTGCCTTCGCAGCAGCTAAAACTCAGGCATCAATGCATAAAAATGGCATTGCCGCCGGCGACAGGCACGTGTGGCTGAGGTTCTGAGATCCGATCATCGAGTCGCGACTCCAACTGAGTGCGTCAATTTCGCGGCACAGCTCCGGGCTCGCCACAGCGAATACGGACACGATGCTCATCGACATCTTTGGGAACGGCACTTTTGCAAGCCAGTCGACTTGGGTCCCCAACTCGACGACGCGCGGGACGGCTAACATCTTCCAGACATGTCTCCTGACCCTGTTCCTCTGCATCTGGAAAGCTGTCCACCTGAACTTGCCCGAGTTCGGCAACCTGACTTTTCTCTTTCTGCAGTACCAGACTTGGAGGAAGATTGGATGGCTGATGGTCAGCCTGCTTGCGCCCGAGCTGGTGGTCTTCTCGGCATGGTCTCAGCTAGCGCGGGCGAGAGCTGTCAGAGATCATTATAACAAGGAACTTTGACGAACCTCGACGGTTTTGTGCCAATCCTTGACTAACATGTGTTGTAGACACATCCAACGAAGAAGTGGACCCTTGTTCATGGCTTCTACGCAATCATGAGCGGGTTTGCGTTCGAGACCCCCGCGCTCCCCGAGGGGACCATTGGAATGCCACACGCGAGAATGGCATTGAATGGAGCCGCAGTCATGCGGGCCATCGATGAAATAGCTGAGCCGAAGGACTGCCCATCACGCTCCTCGAGCTCAACACATTTGGGCATTCCGTCTGCGCCATTCTTATTTACGCCGTTTAGTGGCATAAGCCCTCCAATGTCGAGCGGCCAACCATTTACGCTATCCGAACTCCCGAGGACAGAGCGTTGTGGGCACTATGGAACAGGGGCAAGACGCTCCAGGAGGTGCTCCCTCCTTCAGGTTGCGTCGCTGACATTCTTTTCTGCTTCTCGCGGGACCCCACAAGACCCATATGGAAAAACGCTGGGGGTGGTATTTGATTAGAATTATGATATTCGGGAAATTTCACGGCACTAAAGATTCGTTTGTTTGTTCACAAGTTCCTGAAGAAGAGCAAAATTTACTGAATCGCAATCCTAAATTAGTGGTCTTGAATATTACAAGAATTATCTCCTACTGGAGCGACTGGCTTCGCTCATCTTCGGGATCCCGGGCGTAAAGAAAACATCCACGCAGGCGCCGCGATATTTATGGTCGACCATGACAGGAGACTGAGGGAGCCCAATGGGATTCCCCCATCAATACTGCTGTGGTAGCCGCACATCGCCTCAAACACTGTCATCCCCGACTTAGACGCTAGAAAGCTTGCATACAGATCGCTCGAATCAGAAGAAGGCAAGTTCACCAGCGGTCGAGAAGCCCACTCGCTCGACTCTGGTTCCAATTTCAGAAGTGTTGCCAACTCTACCGGCGAACTAGGAATTGGCCCCTTATTAGGTCAAATCTCAGCTGGCTGGCCTATCTCTTGGTCTTTACATCTATCTACGGTGGTTTGCGCCGCCTAGCCTGGGACGCGCCATTCCCATCCTCGGCCCAGCGGCTGCTCCGGCGGGTATCGTCAACATGTCTAGTTGTGGGGCTGCTCCCCATCCTAATTACGATTTCCTTGAACTCTCGGCACCGTAATAAACTCACCAGTGTCTGGCGCTATGCTGCGGATAAGGAATTAGAGCTATTGACCGACCGTTTTTCCTGCGGGTTTTGTCGACGGAGGCCGTGGGGAACTTTCTATTACCCTGCAAAATCGCTGGTGGGTGTTACCCAAAAGCTGTTCGTTATTGAATGGTGCTTCATAGCACTTATCATACTGGCAAGAATTTACCTCGTTGTCGAGTGCTTCATTCAGGTAGTCTATCTTCCACCAGGTCCTGTATTTACAGTGTCGAACTGGGTGGTTTATATTTCTCATCTTGGTTAATTTGGCTTACTGATGGAAGCACCTGTTAGGGTATCGCCAGAGGTTGGAAACATGTAGTAGGGCCCTGGGATATAGAAGACTCTCTCAAACCACCTCGTCTAGGCATTCCCACTTCACTCCCATTCCGGGCCATGTCTTGGACGCCCCCCAATACCTACTCCCATTATTTACACGCCAACTACTGAAGTCGCAGTCGCAGTCGCAGTCGCTACCACGAGCCTCTCCACGGGCCGAACATCAGTCCAGCGCGGCGCTGTTTCTCGAAACAGGGTGCACATGGCTCCCTTGGGATCTGCGATTAATATCAGCATCGTCGGCTAGCTCAGAGCTTCCCAGGTTAGGGGTTCTGTTTTCTGCCATCTTCGACAGGTCTTGTCAACATCAGTCTCCCTCACCACAAGTGCGGTGAAACCGAGCCATTTGCAATCGGCATCGTGCTAAGAAAACCAACATCTTCGAACACATTACGGCTTTGCAGAGATAAATCTAACAGGTAGTTCTACGCATTAATTGAAGATCGTCCTAATTTCTAACTGCGGCCTACAACCGTCATATTCAAGGTTGCGAAATTAATCCCCTCTACACTTGTTTTGCCATTAACAACGCCCGAGCCTGTTTCCAAGGTCGACATGTACCCATCGTCCGTAGGCGACGCGGAAGTTAGTTCCGACCAAAGTTTTGAGAGAGACGAATCCTGGCTCTGGGAACGTTTGCCAACCGCTAAGAGATTCAAATCTTCTCCACCCTGCCTCGGTCGACCCTTTGGAGGTTTAGGAGGACCACCGCGAGCTTCAACAAGGGCTCTATCCATACCAAGTTCCTGGTAAAGATCCAGTATTAGCATTGATTTCGGCGTTTCTCCAGCATTGCCACTATTATGTTCCACCCTTTCATTGTCTGTAGGACAACAAGGGGCTGTCGAGTCCGGCTCCGTCATCGGGGAGCTCTTTTCAGACCTAGGCTTTTCTGCGCGTGTGGATTTGCTGCCCAGAAGACCGGCGGCGTTGAGATCGGACGCTTCGTTTGTTGCCAACCTTTCGCTACCCCATCTCGTCGCTTTCTCGTTCTCGTGGGTGATCAGGAGCGCCGTGGACGTGAATGAGCACCCGTCGTCTTCCTTTAGCTCCGAGAGATTGGAAACCGATGCCAGCGCAGCCAGTCCAAAGTCGTCATATTTGTAGCGGGCTCGAGAATATGTCGACCGGATGCAGTCCACATTATCTCGGTATCGCGAATAAACGACACTCAGATTCTCATCTCCGTGCTCGTACCAGGGATCTGCTCCACTAGTCCCCTGCGATGGTATACCGAAATGGGCGCCAATCCTTTCGTCTGCTTTGATAAGCTTGTGCTGCAGCATAGAGGCCAGCATGCTAAGACGCGAATTGGACGCCTGCTCCTCAACTGGTATGACGGCGGCTTTCAGAACGTCAAGCAGGCATCGAACCGAGTCGATGTTGGTGTCGAGCAGGGTGCACAGGGATTCCAGGGTATCTTCGTTCCAATATAACCGCCAACACCGCCACAAGTTTGCCCCCTTGTTATTACTCTGCGCCCCCAATAGTCCCAGCTCTGTGAACCCCTTTTCGAGACAATTGTGAGTCAGTCGACAGGCGTCGGTTGTGGCCATGAGTAACTCGTGCCAGTGCTGGAGGTCGAGATTCTGGATAGTCAAAGCATTGCGGGGATCGAGGATAATAGCATTGATGCCGTCTAAGAAGATGTTGATGGAGCGGAACTTCCGTTTGAGTGCTCGGAGCGTCACAAACGCAAGCTTGTCCTTCTCGTCGAGCGTGTGGCAGCAATTCGCGATGCTGAGGAACTTCGCCGCCAGGCTGATGAGGATGGACGAGAGGGAAAGCGGATCCATTGTGCGCGCTGTTTGAAGCATCAGGAGCTGTCTCACTCACAGCAGCAGAAGAAAGACACCACGTTGGAAGAGATAAGATACGTATGGCACAGTCACAGTGTTGGGCGGGGGATGTGGGGAGCGACATCAGCGTGACTCACCGGGGACAAGGAGCCGAAAGCACCAGAAAGAGACTGTTGGAGGGCGGAAGTGGAATGCGGGGTATTGCCCGACGATGCTGAGCTGACAGGACAAAACAAAAGTTCCCAGTTGGCCCTGGGATTGTTTGCCAATGAAAGCAACCGGTGTGGAACCTCCCCGAAGCCTGGGCTTGCTCCTCCTGATGGGGGATGCAGCAGCGAGGCTGCCGTTGGGCACAACACCCCTGCCATGCGCAGCAGCCCCGAGCCGTGCAGCAACTGACGCAGCAGCCAACGCCAATGACACTCCCTAGGCAAGCTTTGAGTCGTCTTCAAACCTGCAGCCCGGAGCCCGGCGGCCTTTTTTTTCTTCCCGCAAATTCCATACACCTCTGGGCCCCGTCCCCCCGTCCCTGGCTACCTTGCGAGAAGCGCTCAGGTCGATCAGTAGCATACAGCACGCCCTGATTTACAACGAGAGGACGATAGTTCAGCTCTAGTGGAAACGGCCTACCATGGCGCACAATCTGCTAGGAAGTGGTAGCGGCGACTTCCCAAACTCCGAGCAAGATGCCAGAAACCACATCCGCGCCATCAGGCTCGATCGCGGGGTGGACGATGTCATGGGCGACTTGAGGGGAAACGTGACAACCGAGGATCTGCAGGAGCTCCTGAACGTGTGAGTTACAATGCAGCCATGGACTGGCTATTCAAGTGCGTCATGCTAACTCGCCGCTTCGGTGCAGCGTTGCCGCCGATTTATACCAGAATCCAACGCGCTTCATCTACGAGCTCATCCAGAATGCCGATGATAATAGCTACAAGCCCGGGGTTTTGCCAACCGTCATCATTACCAAAGGGCCGGGCACTCTCCGTCTGGACTGCAACGAGCGCGGTTTCACGAAAGCGAATGTCGAAGCCATCTGTCGGTCGGGGAAGAGTTCCAAGAAGGGCGCCAATAAATCCGCTGGATACATCGGGGAGAAGGGGATCGGCTTCAAATCCGTCTTCCGTGTCTCCAAGGCAGTTTGGATCAAGTCCGGTCACTATCGCTTCAAGTTCAATCGAGATACCCCCCTGGGTATGGTCATTCCGTGCTGGGAACCGTTTCCCGAGCAACCTCTAGATCACTACAACACCTCATTCTTATTCCACCTCTCCGAGGACTACAACGAAACCGAACTCACCAAGACCTTGTCGCAGCTTGATTCCAGGCTTCTCATGTTCCTTCGGAAGCTCAAGCGGGTCGAAATCAATATCAACACTGCGTCCACTTCGCTGAGCACCAGAGTGATGACGCGTCGAGAGGAATCAAAAATAAGCAGGGAGCTCTCGATGGACGATCAAGTGACAAGCTATTTCGTACATCACCATCATTTTACCAAGCTGCCTGTTGAAGAGCGGAGACCCGGCGCATCAACTTCGGACATCACCCTTGCCTTCCCATTCAACACTGCAGGCGGGGTGACGCAGCCAGCCCCGCAGGAGCAGCCAGTCTATGCGTTTTTGCCAATTCGTCCCTATGGGCTCCCGTTCATGATACAGGCCGATTTTGTTCTTGTGGCAAACCGGGAAGACATAAACTCGTCTAGCTGGAATACGGCGCTTCTCAGCGCTACCTGTAATGCATTTCCACGCGCCATTGAGAGTTTAGTCAAGGCGCACCCTTCTCTACAGTACTCGTGGGTTCGCTTCATGCCAACCGGAGCTACAGAGCCAACACATCTTCACAACTTCCAAACCAATCTCTTCAGGGTTCTTTCTTCGGCCGCGATATTGGAGGCTAGGAACGGGAAATTGCGGGTGCCCTCTTCACTCCTCTTCGTTCCCAAACAGTATCGCGACCCGGAAGGTATCCCCATTACGTTCACGAAAGCGCTCGGGGGCCTCTATCTTAGTCCGCAGTATGACGATAACGACTGGAAGTACCTCGAAACTCTCGGCGTGAAGGAGCTCTCCAAGGAACAATTCCTCCGCCATGTCAAGACTTGCCTCAAGGAAAAATGCTCCTCTTCGTCGGCTGCGATGCTTGACCGACATTCGCCGTGGCACTCAAAGCTAGCAGCGATATTGCTCCGAGTTGCAACTCCCGAGGACCTCGGAGACTTAGCCCTTATTCCTCTTCGAACTGGTACTTGGGTGACTCGCGCTCAGCCCGCCTTTTTCCTTCCGGGCCAGCAAGACGGAGAGAGTGCGCATGAGGTGCCGAAAGGCATTCAGATACCACTCGTTGATCCCCGAGCATCCGACGATAAGGATCGACGACTGTTGATGGTTGCACTGGGAGTCAAGTGTTTCAAGGAGGAGGATATCGCTAGACTTGTCATGCAAGCCCACCGCTCGGATGGGTTCCAGCCTGACAAGCTAAGTCCTCAAGATCTGGTAGCACACGCCGAATTTATTTACCGAGCCCAACGGATGAATACCCAGCTCAAGGACGTCGACCTGTGGGTTGCCACGGATGATGGGCGACGCCTCAGGGCGTCCGCTGTGTATCTCCGCAAGGATCCACCAACCGATGGAGCGAGCAAGTACCTCAAGGCCACCAATAATAGTTCCTTCGGCTTCGCTCACAATGACTATCACGTTTCGTTTGACTCCGGGAGCTCTGATGGCTATGAATGGCTCAATAGCCAGTTAGGGCTGTCAGTATGGCCGCGGTTCCTGAACCCCAAGTACATCACTTGGGACACTACCCCGTCGACCCCCGACGCCCGGAAAATAATCCATCCTGATTTCCTAGGCATCCTGGACAAACAGAACTCGATCGAATTCTTGATGCTGGTAAAAGAAGGGTGGACGGAATACTACCAGTTCCAGCTTGACGTTCCGGCTTGGGGGAAAGCGGACAAAGCCAAGCCATTGACGGCGGCTCAAGTCGTTGCGCGCTATTTGCGGCAATTCACTGTATCCTGCGGCGGCGGGAATGATTCAGCCCCGCTGTGCGAAACAACGCTGCCACTTCCTCACCTCCAATCGGCCGTCCCTTGGTGCACCTCATTCTTAGATGTCCCGGATCCACAAGACCTAGGGTGGGGCTGGCTCACACATCTGGGCGTCAAGCTTGTGGGCGACCTGGGTTTTTATCTCCAATGTCTCCGCTACGCCAAAACCGGGCAGGTACCCTTTTCGAAAATCCCACCCATCATGATGCAGATCCAAGCCCATGCGGAGCAGGATATCACGCTGTTGGTGTAAGTCAAAGATTTTGCCCTTCCCGAAAGAGTCAGCTCTAACAGCTCTAACAAGAGACACAATGCGCGACGAGAATCTGGTTTGCCGTCCCGGCCCTGACAGTGCTCCTTTGTGGGTATCCCTCAGCTCATGCGTCTGGGATGCTGAGAGATGGTTTCGCGCCGTCACCGGGCTACGACACTTCTACCCCGGATGTGAGGTGCTTTTCACTCGCCACTTGCGCGCCGAACAGCTCAACATCAGCCACTTGATCATGGAGCTCGAATCGATCCAGAATCCCGACGATGTTCACTTCATTTCGGCCGTCCTCACTCTTTTTAAGACGCTACAATGTGATGGCCACCATGTGGTGAGTGGGAGCGATATACGTGACTGCCAGTCCATTGCCATGTTCCCTGTCGTAACGAAGGGCAGTGGTGTGAAAGGTAAAGCCCAGAGAGATAATCAGAACAAACTGGTGTCCCTGAAAGATCCGGATTGGTTTGTCGCCGACAAAGGGCTGCAGCAGATCGCCTTCCGCGGGCGCCTTCCCATCCTCGCCTTCGACGTTGCCAAGATACTGGAGCTTTCTCCGTTGTTCAAGCTGTTTGGGATGGATAATCGGCTTCTCAGTAATGTCGCGGTGAGGACCATCGATATCGATGGCGATATCGTGATTAAGTCGGAGCTCGCGATGCATTATCGTTCCAGGGGCGCGTTTATACAGCGGTTCGTCCAATGACCAAAACGCTCCGCACCCTAATGCTGTGATTGCTAATAGTCGATGATAGCCTCATCCCCAGAGAGTCTCCCTCACGAGCCCGTCTCGTTAGGCAGCTACAAAGCCTCACTGTGCGGTTCTGTAAAGGGATATCTGTTTTATGGTCTGTTGATACCGGGTGTGAGAAAGTGAAGAGTAACGGCATCGAAGTGTTTGTCGTGATAAAGGAGGAGGATAAAGGGGAGAAGCTTGAGATTCTTGCGGTCCACGGCTACGGCGTTGACGAACCACCCATCGAGCTGGCGGAGACATTGGCTGATCATTTGGGAATCAAGGCTTACCACCGCAACCTGCTCTTCCACGCGTTGAACATCTCTGTCAGCCTTGATAGGCTGACTGCTGTGTTCCGCACTGCTGGCGTTCCTGAGTACGACGGCGCCTGGGAGTACACTATTGAGGGCGGTTACCAAGGTTTCAACGGCAAGAGTCACGTTACCGACGGTAAACTGCACCTGGAGATTGATCTAAACAGCGTCAAGCTTGTTCCATTTGAGCCGGCCCTGACCAAAGATGGGGCAGTCCCGGTGTCAGGAGGTATCATGGGCATCGTATTGCTATTTGCTGGCCGAGACGGCGGCAAGCAAGAGGCTCTTTTGTCGAAGAACCTGCTTTCAAAATATAAAGACGCAGGGAATTCCCTTACGATGCCGGTGTTCCGTCTGAAGGAGACGTTCACCGGAAAGGCGCTAGGCCGGGAGCAACTACAGGGAGAAAAAATCGTAAGAACCTTTCGTCTATCCACATTGGAGATTAAGCTAACGGCCGTGCTAGATGTCTACAATTTTGGAGGGCATACTTGGTCATGCCTACCAGCCCGACTGCCACTGGACAAGCCAGTACCGGGCCAACGCTGGCTACGCCGCTTATTCGCCGACCGACACGACGCGAGCGAGTTTTACGGTACCCGATTCCACAGGACGCATTGCTCATTGGCTCAGCCACAGGGGTTACAAGAACGCCGTTCAGTGGACTGCTTCACGTGTCATATACCACATTGAGGTAAAAAGCACAGAAAGCGGTATAGATTCGCCGTTTCCCATCACTAATGAGGAGGTAGAGAGGGTAAGTTTTGTTGCCCCCCCACAAGGGCTGATGCGTCTCTTGCCTTGTTTTAGGGTTGGCTAACGGGAATGTCTCTCTTCCTAGGCAATGTCGCGGTCGCATTCTAGGAGCACAGCTAGAGTGCCGGAGCATGTTTGCATCTGGGTGCGGATGGGGAATGTCAAGAACCCGACGGGCGCGACGGTGCGCTTCATGGTTGATCCTTGGCATATGTGGACTATAAAGGAGCTGGCTATCAAGAGTGCCGGAGGTTTTTTAGGAAAGGTGTAGCTAAGGATGGTGTGATTTATCTATGATGTTTGAGCCGGTTATGGAGAGAAGAGGACCACGGAAGATTCTTGGACGACGGAAGAAGTTCCATTTGGCATGATTCCCTTCCACCTAGAAAGTGCGCTTTGGTCCCCCTCACACCGACTCAAGTGGTCCCCCAGTCACCTTTCCCGGCGTCGGTGCCAACCCATTATTGTCAAATTCAACCGACTGTTTAGGTAAGCAGCGGTAGCGCGGCTGGTCCGCGCTTTACGTGCTCACGGTTGCTCTGCGAGCTTCTCTCCAATACAACACTC
>Ga0247780_1001288_pt1 | contig 15943 bp, 9 predicted proteins | sample UWRJL079202R5_FD_179927 | JGI IMG/M metagenome (GOLD analysis project Ga0247780, IMG submission 179927) | Plant litter microbial communities from Arlington Agricultural Research Station in Wisconsin, United States - UWRJ-L079-202R-5 | ecosystem: Environmental > Terrestrial > Plant litter >... | reverse complement strand
CCCCCACCCCGACCACAGTTCTGTACGGCTAAGCCAGCTACTCAGGCCGCACAACAAGGATAGCGTACAGAGAAATTCCCATACACACTAGACCTAATGTCTCAGCCGCCCAACAATTCCGGGCAATGTTCGCCACCCCAAGCAGCTTCGAATACGAAACCTCCGCATCAGCAGCCTTAAACCCAAACCCGAATCCAGTCCCAAGAAGCACCCAAGACTATAATTTCTTCACCTTAAACCCCAACCCAAGGGCCCACGAACACCGCAGCCTCTTCCCCCTAATCCACGAGCATGTTTCTAGGACGTATAGTGTCGAGGCCACGTACTGCGAACATTGGGGCGCGCGCCGGCGGCAGCGGCGTTACAGGTCCTGGTGTATGGGACCACGTACAACAAGGAGATGTGGACGGGCCTCGGATTCTCTGACCCGTACAACTGGCACGCCTACGCAGCCCGAGCCGGCTACCACACCATCGCAATCAATCGTCTTGGCCACGGGTAGCTCACCGGTTTACCTGACCACATCACCGAGGACCAGAGCGCCTTGCAGGACAATTTCACGGAGCAGCTCCTGGTTAAACTCCGCCAGGGTATTGCGGGTCTACTTAGCTTTGACAAGATCATCTACGTCGGCCATTCCTTTGGCTCCGCACTGGGCAACCACGTTGCCAAAGACAGCCCTAGTGCCGTGGACGCGTACGTGCTGACAGGCTACTCGTCTACCGTGGCGCTGCCAATCAATCTTACGTTAGACTTCTTCTCGGCTGCCATTGCCAACCCGGCTCGGTTCTCGGGCATTCCACTGGGTTACTGGGCTGGGCAGATCGAGCCGGTGCGGGCGGCCACCTTTTACGCTGGGTGTTTCGAGCCTGCGATCCCACACCTGGACCTTCTAGAGCACGACACATTCGCTGTCGGCGAGGGCCTGTCGCCTGGTTTGGAGCCGCGAGTAAAGAGCTTTACCGGCCCGGTGTTCGTGGTGACGGGAGACCTGGATATTCTCTTCTGTCCCCCTAGGGGCGCTGCGGCGTGCCTTGATGCGTTGGAACAAACAGGTCACTTGTTTCCGCTGGCGGACTTTTCTGTGAGGATGCTCGAAAGTACGGGCCACACTCTTGGCCTTCACCGGTCAGCGCCGGCGATGATGGCGGAGGTGCATGACTGGCTTGACGTCTATTTTTGAAGAAGAATACCCTGACCATGTTCCCATGAGCCTTTCCACTTTGTGGGACTTTCCCGCACTACTTGCTTCGGCAGCTCGTACTAGTTACACTCTGTTGAAAGACTTTAGCAAGGACTGGAACTGAGACTTTGTAATCTTTGCCACAGTGGTTTCCGCTATTCACAGCTGTAAGACAGGTTCTCTGGCAAGCCAGAGAACTAAAGAAAAACAATTCACATAAGCAATACCATCACAGACTCGCAAACCTATCAGTCCTACCGAATCCAGCCTGCAGCGCTTCCAGCACATCTCCTAGCAGGTCACCTACGATAACTTCATATCATCCGGCACTTAGCGACCACTAATGGTCTTTACTGGCCCTCCGGCGTATCTGCTTACGTATACTATGAAAGATAACGGCGTATTCAGAGAGCGCCTCCCTTAGGGCGAAGAATCTGTTTAATGCGGTCGTACTAGCCTTGGTTAAGATTAGTCCATTATAGGCAGTTGTCTCCGCAAGCGAACGGAGGGGTTATCTCTTAGTTGAACTAACGGGCGGCTGAGATGATAGGTATGGAAGACGCGAAACACGGATATTAGGTACAGCTGTTATTTTTTAGGAATAGTTAGCGTTTAGAACATTTAAGTTTTTATCTAAAGGTAAAGGTAACGTAGGTAGGTAGATGGCTGTATTACTTACACTGGCTAGTGGAGATGGTATCGACCTGGATAATCTTACTGTAAAGTGTATTATAGCAATTGTCCATAACATTCTGGGGGATGCCGTTAGGAGTGCGGCTGCAGGCCTAGCGCTTTTTGACGATATGTTCTTCGTAAAGATAAATACTCTTAGTGGGGTTTTCATAACGTTAGACAGCAATCGGCTTAATATTATACTTAGTGTTAGAGATGGCGGGATAACTTATTCGAGTAATATGGCCGGTAGGGCCTTTAATGCTATATTTACCCCCTAAGTGGTGGGTGATGAATTTAATAACGGTAACGAGGCCTTCGATAGTGATGGGGACGGTGAGCCCTATCTGGATAAGGGTAAAGCCCGTTAAAATGGCCGCGGTCTTAATCTGCATTTTAAAATGTAACTGGACGAGGCTGTGTGTTTTGTACTTAATTAAGGTGTAAGAATGATTTAATAAGAAACTAAGGTAGGCTGTAATTATATTATAATTTATCTTTTATTATTAGGCTTCTTGAAAAACTATTTATTCTGCAACTTATAGCTTATAAACATCATTTAATGCTGAACTCAAAGGTATTATTACTATAGCTGAACGGACTGATGTTTATACTGGCCTTTATTATAAAATTCTAGCCAATAAGAGAGCTTGCCTTATGTGTATTAAAGCTATATGTGGAATCTGTATACCTTAGAATGATCTGCGCTGCTGCTAAAAGCCCACTGCGCTGCGGCTGCTAAGGCCTTTTGCGCCGCCACTAGGATGAAAGGTGAGATATTGATTAATGCCCCGCTTAAGGGGGTGGCACAGTGCTTATTAGGTGTAATACTAGATATAGTACTCTCGCGGGATAAAGTGTTTAATATGGCAATGTTCCCCAGCATAAGTATAATGATCTACTGTATCTTAATGCCTGTCTTAGCAGGTGGTAGTTAATAGCATTATGCAAATGCTAACATCACATGGTAGCATTATACTAAAGTCTATTCTAATGTCACTTATTAATAGGTATAATGAAACGGCTGAAAATAGGTGTGGGTGTGCGGCTGCCTTATTACAATTTAATTACCTTTACACCTATGGCTAATCAGACGTTATAACATTAAGAGAGCTTCTTGATATGTTGCCTTGTAAATGCACGATCTTTATCTGTGTAATATTAACAGGTTTTTAAGTATTCTGCCTTGTGTATACATGGCCTTTATGTACTGATGGTCTATATACTGCTGCTGTTATACTTTTATTGGGATTAGATGTTATTAACCGCTGCCTTAGGAGACTCTCTGACAGAAAATAAGGACTAGACCTAGTAGTAGCAGGATTGTAACTGTAGCTAGAAGTATTACTACCTTGGAATGGAAACGTCAGTTTAGCTGCGCTTATATTTATTTTGCTTTTAGGAGAAAAAAAGAGGGAGATACGGCAACCCCTTACAGACACCATAAGACTGCGGTGTTCACTAAGTTATTATAGTATCACACGATCTAACACCGCTGCTATTATTAATATCAGCATTATCCTACTTCTTTAAATTCCAACCCTTATAGGACTGCTCTAAAGCTTATGTGAGTTTCTTACAGTGTAATGATCAGGGAGGGTACATTACTGACTAGCTATTGCCTAAGTACGTCACTCTCTAAGGGCAGGCTTAGCATTCTCCCCGGCTTAACATTGCTCCTGACCTGTCCTAGAGAATAGAATTATGCATTTCCAGCGCGCTTATCCTGAATTTCCACCTTACCTTACATAAGGCACCTTCTGCGTGTCGCGCGACTACGCTTTAGAGGGACATGATTCTGTGCACACTAACAGAAACACTGCCAATAGCAATGTTTCGAATTATCCGCAGTTAGCGCCTGCCCTCCAGCTGCCAATGCAGACAAAATACCTAACCTAACATGCGGGGTTGGTGGCCCAACCTAAAGGCAACACCTTGATAACGAAAACAGTAACTACCTTTAATGCGCTTAATGAGACCGACCGAGATTCACGTTACGAATTTCGACAGCTGCTTACGGTAGGTCCTTCTCGTCTCTCTAGCAGCTATCTAGTTTTAACTGCTAATTACCTTTACTAACAGTCCCGCGAAAATTAGCCGTCCGGTCGGGCGCCTGCTCGCCTCCTCCTACCGCTGAATATTCGTATAGATAGCTGCCGGGAGAGCTGAGCCTAGCGGTCTTGCGAAATGTGACTTCTGGAACGTGACAATACCGGCAGGATCCGTTTAACGGATGACTTCCTTAAGAATAAGATTCCACCATATGTGATACTTTCACACATATGGGGCGATGGGGAGGTCCTCTTCAGGGACCTGATAGACAGTACGGGCAAGAATAAAGCAGGCTTCATTAAGATTCGATTTTACAAAGATTAAGCTTAGCGTGATAGGTTAAGATTCTTCTAAGTCAACACTTACTGTATCGACAAGTCCAACGCTATCAGACTTTAGTATGCTCTAAACTCCATGTTTCGTTAGTATAAAGGGGTAGCGAAGTGTTATGTCTATCTATCTGACGTCTCGACCTGTGCTCCTAACGATAAATCTTCCTAGGAAGCGGCTTTTTAAGCAAGTAAGTGGTTCACACGGGAATAGACCCTTTAAGAGCTTATCGCTCTAATAACGGTGGAATTCTTCTATGCAGAGGGTAAGCGTTTAGGAGATAAGAAGTCGTTAGAACAACACATCCACGATATAACTAGGATCCCTTTAGGAGCTCTCTAAGGTAGCCTACTCTCCGATTTTAGCATCGACAAGCGAATGGAGTGGGTTAAGAAGCGCAACACGACATATGAAGAAGACAAGGGGTACTCTCTACTTGGCATATTCGACGTGTACATACCGCTTCTTTACGGCGAAGGAGAAGTGGGGGCATTTGCCCGACTGCGAGAGAAGATTTCCAAGGATTTCCACCGTCTTACGGACCTGCGCTCGGTTAACCCACACCTCGAGAAGGAGCGTATCGAAACAGTAAAAGGCAGCCTAGTCGTCAACGCTTACCGCTCGTCTTTCAAAAGCCTTAACCTTAACAAGTGGCGTCACCTACCGGAAAGCCAGACGCTTTAGATCCGAGGAGATTCGGGCAAAGGTAAGACCATATTACTATATAGCATTATCAGCAAGCTGGAGCGGATCATCATCGCCAACAGGCACTACCACAACCTGGTATATTTCTTCTGCCAAGCTACCAACTTGTGGATTAATAGCGCGACAGCAGTGTTGCGGGGGCTGATCTACATGCTTATCCACCGCCAACCGCGTCTCATCTCACACCTGCCCGAGAACACATACCCCGCTAACGACGCAACTGTATAGATCGTTCTATCGAAAGTTTTCAATAAAATGCTACAGGATGCGAACCTTAAGGTTACCTACCTAGTTATTAACGCCCTTGACGAATACGTTACCGACCTGTCTAAACTTTTAGATCTTGCCGTTTGCTTGTCAGGGCACGTTAAGTGGCTCGTGTTAAGCCAGAATAAGGCAGTAATTGAGATAAAGCTTCGATCTGGTCATAGGCTAATGGAATTTCGTCTTAGGTCGGAAACGAATGCCGAATATATGTCTCGTAATATCAATAGGTATATCGATAACAAGCTATCCAGTCTCGCATCCCTTCAGGACGACATTCCGTTAAAGGATCGGGTTCGGGATATCCTACGCTAAAAGGCAGACGGCACGATCCTTTAGGCTTCTCTCGTCCTGCATAAGCTGAGCAAGGATGAGGTTAAGAGCTGGCACGTTTTGCCAATTGTCGAAGAGGTACCACGCGGCCTAAATGGCATGTATGAGCGCATGTTAAAGGAGATCGATCTGCATAGGCGGGACGATGCGGCGTACCGCGCTGGCGGTACACCTGGTTATTTCTGCTATTTCGTCATCTTTTAGGCCATCGTTGCCTTATAGCTTATTATTAATTATAATCTGAATTAGAGCGCGCTTATAGAGAGCGAGATTTGGCGCCATTATAGTTATGGTGCGGTTGATGATGCTGCTGTCAGCAGAGCAGTGATTACGACGATGACATATATCCTCCATAGTGCCTTAATCCCAAATTCGGGATAACACTTTCAGATCGGCAAAATCTTAAATCCGTCTTTCGGGTAAAGTAGCCGTCCATGACTCACAAGTAGAACGTGTAAATAAAAACGAATCTATACAGTGGTTAGCATATCCGTGCGTCTATGTAACATAAGAAGAGCATAGGTAACAGGATGCTAATTTCGCTCCTAGTTGTAATCCTCCATTAATATATAGACATAAAGAAAATCCTATGTTTTAATGCTAACCCCGCATATTAGAAAGTATCTGCTTATCTACATTTAACTTTTTTAATTAAAGGTAAGGCTTAGTCTTAAAAGTACAGAATCCACCATTTACACCTCCAGCTTACAGTAACTGTCTCTTTCAATAAGCTTTACCTTTTAAAACTAGCTTAAATATTAATTACACTTACTAGATTTCAACATCTACCTTTCACAACTCCTCCTTACTTACTTTATAGAGTCGCATTCTTTCCCTTCACCTAATAATGTCTTGGTTATATCTGCCTTAACCGCGGGAATTTAAACTAACGCCTAAAAATACCCAAACACTCACTAGCTCTGAAGATAAGCCATTTTTAAAAACACTGAAGTAATTCCAAACTCTCTAAAATTAAGGAAGCAACTTATACCTCTACTGAAAAATGCAGACTTAAACTTAAAGCTAAAATTCTTACTAATAATAAACGGCTTAATTTTACAAATGATAAATGCCGAAAACTATTAGTCGACCTTAAAGACTATAATAATAGCTATAAGCAACGTATAACTAGGGTCCCGTTTTGAAAGCCAGTTATAAAGAAGTTTATACACTTGGGCCTTAAGATGAAGGACGATATTGCAAAGCTAAATAGAAGTATAGAACAGATGTATCAGCACTAACAGGATTTAAATAAACAATTAGATATGGTGAAAAATAAACTAGAGAGCTATAGGTCGTTTAAGAGTATTATAACAGAAGCGACTAAGATGTTAAGATTAATAAGGCAGTAATAACATATTAGGACACAACGTTTCCGGAAAAAAAGGACTTTAAGTGGAGACTGTGTAATATTCTCTTTTTTGGATAAATGTACACGAAGAACGCCTTTACAGTCTTAAGGAAGTAAGTAATGTAGAAAAATTTATAAGAACTAAGCACTTAAGTGTATTTTAATAAGTAAAATAAGATAATATAACAGCTATTTACAATATCTTACAGCTCCCTGCATAACACATAATATAACTAAAGACAAACCAGCTAAGACGTATAATAAAATCATATCACATTAGAAAATATTAAGTGCAAAGTGCTAAGTTATTTCCTATCTTATAAAGTAGAGGCTTTTATTATTATAGCTATTACAAAGCCATTACTGACTCGGGTCGTTTGTTCAGGCCAACCCTATTATTGTTTTTAGGCTCTGTATATAATATTACTGTAGCCGCTTATATACATAGCGATGCGTTCTCTAGCGCGTGCCACTGTTAAAAAGGGGCCGCGTTGCGTAGTTCTTTAAACCACGCTTCTTTTAATAATTATTAATCTAACGATTTTTCACTACGAAGACCTCCTATTAAAAGCCCAGTGACATTCTAGCCCTTCGATCGAAGGAAGATAACTTAATCTACAGTTACGTTTCTTTTATTATTCTATACTAGGCTCTGTTTTATACTAGGTATCGTTATATACTAAGTTTTGTTCTATATTAAATACGTATCTGTTTTTTTACGTTAGTTGCATTTGTGTCCCTCCGATCAGAAGACCAGTAGTCTGAGAGTCGGCTTTTCAGGCTAAAAGCAACCATTCTGTAGGTGTAGTTCTCCTTATAGTTTCTTCCCTGTTACATTACTGTATTAATTTAATATTCTTTCTCTTTAACTCTTAATAGGAAGATGTGACGACCCTGCAGGCCGTCAATTGAGCCGGGGCGGCCCGACGAATCCCCCGCAGAAGGAACAGTGCGGAAGGACGGTGCACACTGTCCCAACACACTGGGCCGGGGGTGTAAAGACCCGAAGCCCCTACAACTAATAAGGAAGTGCTTAGTGGCCCATAAGGACTGATAACACTAAGCACTATTCAGTTAACTGCTTGGCCGTAACTGCGTAATGCACCACTAAGCACAACAGACTAAGTAAGGTATAAAGTACCTCCTGGTTAGTTAATATAAATAGTCATAATTATGCCCATAACTACTGTAAGGGACTCTGGTTCCTTACATTAATATTTAATTATTCATTTATATCCTACTGTTTAAACTCCCCTTTATATATTATAATAATAATAACATATAGTGACATTAAACCCCCGTTTAAAAGTGCTAGTTTAATAAGCCGTCTTTAAAACGCCCCTTACCTGTTAACATCCTGCTATACATTCTGTTTTAACCCACACCAGTCTTTTTAAGGCCTGTGTTAGGTGTAAGTTGTAATATAATACTAGCGTTACAGTTCTAAACGCTATTTATTAAATTCCTAGATAACACCTCCCTCCTACCATTAATATGTTAACCTCTAGAAAAGGTAAGGAGCTTAAGGAAGTGTAAGCTTAGCCTTAACTCCCCACTGTTAATAAGTTAGCTATATAACTTAAAAAGTTAAACCTTAATTAGCAGGGACTAGTTAAGGAACTTAATAAGGCCTTCCCTAAAGACATTAAAAGCTATATTAGTCTTATTAAAAAACTCTAGGCCTAATTTAATATTATTAAGTTGGAAAATAATAACTTAAGGAGATTATAAAAGAAACAGGTAAAGCTCCCCTTATTATTACACTTTAAGGGAGACTTTACATAACTAGAGTCTTAAATAACCTAGCTTTAGAGTTATATCACTTATTATAATAAGTAGTTCTTTAAAGAAGAAGGAAAGGTTAGGTTTATTAAAGCCTTATTAAATAAAGTAACTACTTACTAATATAAACCTTATATAAAGATAATTAATAACCTTTCTGTAAATAGAGTATGGAAGGAAGCCCTTAAGATTTAGGCCCTTTTTAACAACTTTAACGTTTTTATTAACTAACTTTAAACTAAGTTTAGAGAACTAAACACCTTAAAGTGGGTTAAGTAACACTTTATGGCTTTAAGATAGACGTCTTTAATCCTTAAGTTCTTTACACGTTTTAAACTGGAAGTGGTAAATATTAAGCTTAATTAGGAAGCTCTGGTAATGTTATTCTAAAGTGGATTAAAAGAGTATGTTACTAGGGGCCTTTATTAGGAAGATTAACCGGATTACTTTTAGGAGCTAATTAAGATAGTTATTAAGGCTGATAATTAGTATTATAATCACTATTATTAAAAGAACTTTTAAAAAGAACAGACCCTTTATTAGTTAAATAAGCCTAAGAAGGGGAATTAGTTAATAATAATAGGTTACTACCCTAGGTTAATGGATATTAGTATAGTGAACCGTTAAAATTAACCTAACTATAATAAACTTTAATAATAATAATAGTAGAAATAGTTTAAGGACCTGTCTTAAGTCTAATGTTTTAATTATAGTAAGAAAGGCTATATAACACAGTAGTGCCTATTATTAAAATAAATTAGTTAAAAACCTGTTTTAAAAGGGGGAAAGCATGTAAAGTTTAGCTTAGGAGATATCTACGTTAAAATAGTAAGGAATAAAAAAGATTACACCTAAATAGATAAGTGTGATTTAAAAGGAGAGGGAGAAGATAAAAAAGAACCCTAAGACGTAATGTACCTAGTCCTTTAGGGAGTCCTAGAAAAGTTAACTATAAAGGTATAGGTTATTATAAACCGACTTTAAGGTGGAAACTTGGAATTATTAAAGGTGTAGGTTATAAAAGACTAACTTTAGGAAAAGATATTCCAGTTAGCTGTTACAGGCTTTAAAAACCTTACTTTATAAGCTTAGGAATTAAGGAAGTTTAAAAAAGACCCTAATTTAGATTTTACTAAAATGGTAAAGGGAGTTAAAGAATTAGCTCTCCAGGCCACTTAGGTAGTAAAGTAGGTACTGGAAAGTAAAAAAGAATAAGCTGAAAGAATTAAGTTAGAAAAACGAAAGTTCTGTTTAATAATACCCCTTAAGACTTTTAAACACTTTAAGCACATTAAATAGATTAACACCCTTACCTTTTTAAAAGAAGGATAACTTAGATAACTACCCTGTATTAAAGCCAGTATGCTTTAAACCAGTACCCTAAGGGTTCCCTGAGAAGGTATAAAATAAGCATAATAATGGAGAGTTTAGGAATTAAAGGAAAAGTATTAAAAGTTAGTGGATAAAATAAAAGATTTATAAGTTAAAGGCCTTACTGTAACGTTTAAAGATAAAATATTAAAAATTAAGTTATAACTCTGTAATAAAGTTTACTTCACTAATTAACTTAAACATTAACTTATTAAGGAAGATTACTTTATAGAAGAATAAGTTAGGTTATTATTACTTAAGTTTTAAAAAGAAGTTTAGGAGAAGTAACAGACTTAAAGATAAGTGGAAGAAGAAAAGAAATAAGGTATCACTTCCCCCGTCTTATACTTTATAACTGTAACACGTATAGTTAACATTAACCACCTTAACTATAAGGACGTATTATGGATTAATTATATATATAATAACTGTACTCTTAACCAGCACAGTGGGCTTAAGGCCTTTTATAATCACTTCCCTAGCGTATAAAAAAGGGATTACGCTATTATAAAAGTGGAGCTGGAATTAATCCACTATTAGGTCTTTTACTCTTTTATAAGAGAATCTAGTAATAAGTGGAAGGTTATTATAGCTAATTATTATTATTATTATTTCCTACACCGATATGCCCGCAGGCGCGCCGGTCCTTCTACTACTATATATAAAGGAAACCGTGCCATATAGGCCGGATAAAAACCTTCGTCAACTCCTTCAAAGCCACTAACTATATAAGTCCATCTTATTATAAACGAACAAAAGCCCTTATCAGCCTCCAGCCCCACTAGCCCTCCTCTCTTATTTCCAGCTTTAACCGTCTAGCTAGTCTGTACTCCAATAGCCGGCCAGAGTCCATCAGCCAGCTAAGGACCTTTTAAGCAAGCCTTCCGCTCCAGGCGTTTACTACCTATAATACAGCCTGTAAGTCCCTTTATAATCAAATCTCTTAACAGTCCCACAGCCTTTATAACAGTAAGTTAAAGCACTAAACTACTAAATGCTCCACTATTTCCCTACCTTCCCTACATCTACAGTAAGGAGTACAGACCTTTAAAACCTTTACCTTAAACAGGTAATCCCTAAAGCCTATATCCCCTATCCAGGCTTAAGAAAAGAGGCTACTCTAAGCCTTTATAAAGCCCTTATATCGCTTTAAGGCCTTATTAGTAAATAAAAGGGAAAGGGGGTCTTTATCTACTAACCTTTCCACCAGTTAACTAGCTCTCTAACTCTCCCACTAAGCTTACCAGGCTAATTTTATAACTTTGTCTATTTCCAACTCTTTATCCTTCTTTTCCCTTATTTTCCACCTCTAATTAACCCACTAAGTTATTATAACTACGGCTTATTTAATAGGTGTTAGGCCTTATAGTCCTTATTAAGGCCTTTATCCCTAGTTTCTTATTTTCCTTTTAAACCGCTAGCTGATTCTATTACAGGCTTCTATAATTAAATATGCTATTAGAGCTTATTTAGCTTCTAACCCTTTTCCAGTTTATAAGGCTTTTTCCTATAACTAGTCTTCAAAGTCAGCTAATCATTTATTAAGGTAAAGGTCTAATAATGGGACTTAAGCCTCTGTTTCTAAACACTTTATAGGGGCTGTTTAGTAAACTCTAACCATAATATAAAAGCTCTTATTCTAAGCCTTTAATAAGGCCTTTACTAGCCCTCTTAGCTTACTGGTACCTTTTAAGGCCGTTAGTTAATAGAAGTTAAAAGCCTTATAAGCTATAACACTACAGATACACTTAATATAAACCTCCTTAATATAGGTAAAGCTTAAGCCCTATATTTTAACTGTAATCCTTAATAATACAAAATCTTAAATCCTTAACTTCCATTTAACTATTTAATAGTAGGCTTTCCATAATAATTTCCAGTCTAACCAGACCCCTAAAAACCAGGCTAAGCCTACTAGTTTAACTAAGCTGTAACCCTCCTAACCCCCTATATTAATAAGAGCTATAAGGTTTTTTTATTACCTTTAGCCTTTATTAAAGTGGATCAGTTTACACTTTTAGGCTGTAAAAGCCATCCCGTAAGTGCTTACCTATTATAAGTATGTTTTCCAAGCTTTCTCCAGTTACTTAATATTAGCTTTAAGGCTTCTTCTAAACATTAACAGGTTTATATCGTCGGTAAAGCCCACTATACTAATAAGTGGGTGGTCCTCTTTTAAAGCTTTATATAATAAGGCTATATAAAGGATAAAGAGAACAGGGGAAAGTGGGGAGCCTTAAGGTACCCTTACGGTTACTGGAATATCCTTTATTTTCTAACTATTAAAGTAGAGGATCGTAACTCTATTACTTAACTAAGCCTATACCTATAATACTATCCACCGTAAGAAGCCCTGTTACTAAAGGGTAAACAGTAGCCGTTTATAATTAACAGTATTAAACACTTTTATAATATCTAATTATAAAAGGGAGGCTGCTACCTTTTATCTCCAGGCCTCTTAAACCTGTATAACTACTAACTGTACAGCTAATTTAATAAACTAATACTCTCTATTACCTATCTATTTAACTAGTAGTAAGCTGTAAGCTTTTACAGCCTTTATAACCCTCTAAGCAACTAAAGCCTTTATTACCTTCCTAACAGTAAGTAAGAGGGCTATTAATCTATAGCCTCCTGGGGTCTAGTAGGTTTCTAGGGTTTTTCCTGGCTTTTACAAAACCACTATCTTTACCCTCTTAAACCTCCCAGGGAACTACCTAAGCTGTAAACACACCTTTATAAACACTACTAATACCTTAAATAACAGCTAGCCACAGGCCTTTAATAAGCCTGTAAGTAGGTGGTCTTCACCTAAAGCCTTCCAGGGGCTAATCTTTAATAAGACGGCTTTAATCTCCTTTACTGTAACCTCTTCCTTTATATTAAACTTTAACTCCCACTCTTCTAATAGGTCTAGGTCCTGTATATCAGAAAGGTCAGCCTCCAGGCAGGGGAAAAACCTCCCTATTAGGGCTTTAGCTTTTTCGTAATGTGTAAAAAGGTCTGGGTGGCTTAGGGGGCCTGTAAAGGCAGGTAATTTTAAGGGGTCTAGGGGGTTAAAGCTCTTACAGCAGGCCTACCGTTTAAGGCTCCAAAGTAGGTCTTAGCGATAGGTGGCTTTTTAAAATATTAACCTCCAGGCCTTTATTTTTTCCTTATTAATAGCTACTTTAAAGGCCTATAAGCTTTAACATAGCCTCTCTTTATTATATGTTATTAAGGCTGTTCTAAACTCCCTTTCAGCTCTCCTAACCTCCCTTTAAGCCTCTTATACCGCCACTAACCACCATAGGGACCCTTAGCCCCTGTTAACTTTCTTCTAGGGGGTGGTCACTTCAGCTATCCTTTATAACTCTCTAATTAGCTATTTAAAGGCCTCTTTTAGGCCCTCTTACTCCTTAATACGGGCCTAAAGGCCTTATAACCCTGTGTCTCCTAACCCTATCATTACTAAGAGAAGGGCTGTTTCAGCCTTTACCCAGCTCTAATTTATCATCTTCTAATTCCATCCCTTTAGTTTAGCTTATTATAATAGCAATCCACTTATGTAAACCTCTAGTACCTGTAAGTAATAATCTAACTTCCCCTTATACTCTAAACCGTAATAAGCTGTTTAAAAGCTAATTATTACCCAGAAGTGGTCAATAATTAAAACTTATCCCCGCTAGGCTCCTTAAGGTACTTTAATTATAGTGCCGGCTGGGGTTTAAAGGTTAAGGTCCTATTATAAGGCCAGTTCTAATAAAGCCTCAGCCTTCCTTTCATACCAGTTATATTAGTCCTATTACAGATAGTGGAGGTTAAAGTCCCCTGCTAACACTGTTAAGTGGGTTAAGGCTTACCGGTTTAAAAGACCCTGTAAAAGAGCCTTATCCTCTTAAGGGTTATAAATTAACCAAAGCTCTAACCCCCTATCCCTTATCTTCAGGAACCATATCTTACAGTAGTCACCTATAACTTCGTACTCCCACTACCTAACTTCAAACCTTCAACTGACAAATATAGCTACACTACCCTCTTATAAGTGAATAAGGTGGTATTTTAAGCCTTTAAGGCAGTAGGTTAACTTAATTTACCGGTTAATCCAGGGCTTCTGTATTATAAAAAGGTTATATTATACCTCCTTTAACAGGGCCTTAAGTGCCTCTTTATTACCTTCAGTGTTCTAAAGTAAGATTTTAATCTTTATTAATATCCATCTCAGTAGTCTTCAGGGCTTAGGCAGGCTAGGTAGGCTAGGTAGGCTGGGTAGGTTAGCTGGTGCTTAGTGTGGGTCCCTTTAGGCCGAGGCTGATACGGCTTTAAGAGGGGTCTCTGCTAGCTACTAAAATTAATATTAACCAGCCCCGTTATAGTAGCCGGGGTCTTTTTATTCCAACCCTTTAAAAGCTATCTTTATCTTCATATAGTTAGGCTCTTTTAAAGGTGAATGCTAGCCTTAAAAGGGGGCTAGTTGCTCCAGTTGTTATCTCTGCTGCTGGTCCTGGTTCAAAAGTCCTTAGTCGGTATTAGTAGGCCTCCTTAGCTTCCTTTCTGGCTTTAATCCTTCCTAGGCACTCCTTAACCCAGGCTGTGTGGGCTCCTCCATAATAAGGGCACCTGTATGGCGCTTGGCCCCCCTGGGTAGGGCAGAGGGCCTCTCCAGCCCTCCCTCCCTCCCCGTGGGCCCCTGTACCACATCTTCTACATAAGGCTTCCTTGCGGCAATACCTCTGTATATGGCCCCATTTCCAGCACCTAAAGCACTGCTTCGGCTTTAAGGGGGCCCAGTACGGCTCACAGTCTAGTATCTGAGCATTCCAGACTATACCCTGCTCACAGGCCCTCCGGGCCTCTTCCTGGCTTTCTACCATAACTAATACAGTGGCTCTGGTGAACTCCTGGTTATGTGGGAGCCGGAACTTGACCTTGTTGACGGTCTTGAGGCCGATATTAGTGCCGAAGGCTTCCTCCGTAGTGTTCTGTAGGTCGGCTCGCTTCAATCCTTTTACTAAAACTGCAAAAGTCCTACAAGCTTCCTTAGCCTGCTCCCTAAAGGCTTGCTGGATCCACTGGTTGTTCTGGTTATACCACTCTTTAGTGGTGGGGTCGCTAAAGGTGACCACTGAAGACAATAATAATTATAAAGTCTTTGATTTAAAATCAAGAAGAATAATATGGTCAAAGGATATAAAAGTCCTTGAAGGCCAGTTTTTGAAAGAAAAACAAATAAAACATGTCTCTTTTCAAGAAGAAGTAGAAGAAATCGAAACCGAAGGCTTTGATATAACTGATACACCATATAATAATAATTTAAATAATCCAAATAACAATAATTTAAATAATCAAAATAACAATAATTCAAATAATAATAATTCAAATAATTCAAATAATAATAATTCAAATAATTCAAATAATAATAATTCAAATAATTCAAATAATAATAATTCTAATAATCCAAATAATAATAATGATAATTTAAATACTAGAATAATAACTAGGTCACAAACACGCTGTATAAATTCTAGCCAAGATATAGCTCTCTCTCCACCTCAAGTAATGGTAGAAATTCCCAGAAAGAATGATGAATACTATAATCAATATCAAAGGATCCTTATAAACCTCATCACAAATAACGTTAATATATTCTATATAAAAGATACACAGAAAGAGCCTTCCACTTATAAACAAGCAATAAATGGGCCAGAAAAAGAACAGTGGAATAATTCTATGCGTAAAGAATTAGAAGAGCTCGAAAATCAACATACATGGGAGCTGGTTGATTTACCACATGATAGAAAGGCTCTTAGAGGCCGTTAGGTATATAAAAAGAAGATAAATAATACCAACAATACTATAAAATATAAATCAAGATAGGTAGTTCAAGGATTCAACCAGGTTAAATTTCTAGACTATTTAGA
>Ga0247780_1001283_pt1 | contig 16071 bp, 22 predicted proteins | sample UWRJL079202R5_FD_179927 | JGI IMG/M metagenome (GOLD analysis project Ga0247780, IMG submission 179927) | Plant litter microbial communities from Arlington Agricultural Research Station in Wisconsin, United States - UWRJ-L079-202R-5 | ecosystem: Environmental > Terrestrial > Plant litter >... | reverse complement strand
CCCCCCCCATCTACCTAGGGTTAGGGTTATTCCACCCGCAGCGTGCATTGTTTGTGTCTCCTGAGCTCTCAAGCACAGAGTAAGCAATGCCGAATACACCCGAGGCTCGAATGCGCAGTGCTGCCTCGAAAAAGGGGTCACTCCGAAAATGTATAAGTAGGCAGCAGATTCCCCCTCCCCTCCCGACACAGGGGAATCCCTATCATTACCCCTCCCACACCCCCTCGGCGTAAAAAGCCAACCTAACCACATACCAGTAGAATAACCGCAAACAAACAAGAAAAGAATACGAACCCCGCGTTGTGGAGATACCCCTTAAAATGGCCGCCGCCAACTACCGTAGCCATTCGCGCTGGGAGGTCATCACCGGATTGCTTGACCCCTGGGCATTCATGTGGGCATCCGTCACACACCTGCCGTCCACAATAGCGCCGCTGATCAAGACCCTTTCGCTGCGCACGCTGTTCTCCTGGTCGCAGTTCCAGCAGCGTTGGTTCGCCAGCTTCTGGTCTGTCACCGGGCCAGCGATCCGCGACAACAATGGTGACCGCATCATCATTCCCTTGCTCTCAGGACGCGCGCACAAAGGCGTCCCGGTATCCGAATTCGAGGCCATTCATCCAGGCATAGGCGGCACCGTCCTTGAAATCGGTGCCGGCTCCGGCCTCTGGGTGGCTCTGTTCTCCCCGTCGCATTGCACCAGCAAGATGCCTGCCCCTGGCCAGCGCACTCCCATCACCCACGTCTACGGCGTCGAGCCGAACGCCTCAGTTCATGATGCGCTGCGTGCCAACATCGCCGCCGCCTCGCTGGAAGACACCTACGAGATTGTCCCGCTCGGCATCGAGGACGCTCTAGCCTCGGGACGAATCGCGCCTGGCAGTGTTGACTGTATCGTCTCAGTACTCTGCCTCTGCGGCATTCCGGAACCAGAAAATAATATTGCCTTGCTTTATCAATGTCTCAAACCGGGTGGTCGTTGGTACGCCTTTGAGCATGTGCGTGCCTATCGTGAGCAGGGCCGCTTCATGTCGATATATCAAGGTTAGTTGCCAAGCACGCAGATCAGAAAACAAACGGAAGTGCTAACCGGCGACAGCATTCGTCAATCTTTTCTGGCCCCTCTGTCTCGGCGGATGTAACATTGATCGCGACACGATTTCTTACCTCCAGAGTGCGGGCCAGTGGACCGACGTAGACTTGGCCCAGCCGCCCGACGAAGTATGGTTTCATACTGTCCCACATGTCTATGGTATCTTGACAAAATGAGCGCTTGTTTCAGCTGTATTCGGCACCGTGCCATTAACCTCCGGCACGTTTGTCCTGCTAAAGAGGTTAACTTCACCAAGATGGAATCGAATTCGTTTCACCAAGAAGACTTCACGTCAAAACCCCCCATTCCCAAGGATCAGATCAGAAGTTTCATTTGTATGGCCCGGTACCTAAACTATCTGCCTATTCCTCAGACAACATTCATCCGCCTCAGATGGTGTAAAGTGGATGATCGTTGATCACTCGATGAATTTGGTCAAGTAGGCTCTCCAGACGCCGCCAAGAATGAAAGGGGCCAAGATGGTTTGCGAGGATTTCCCAGCAAAGATGCTGGCTTACCAGCCGCCATTGCCGGTGGTATCAGCATCGCCGAAAGATGCGCCGAAGTCTCCACCGCCACCGTTGGCATTTCCGAAGTCTCCAGTATTGCCGTTGTCAAAACCGCCACCGTTGCCTCCGTTGTCGAAACCTGCAGCACCGTTGTCATAGGAATCCTCATCGACGGTCGGGTTTGTGCAGCGGGACTTGAAATGTCCCATCTGCTGGCAGTTACTGCACTTCACACGGGTGACTTTCAACTTGTCAGCAAGAGGTATGCATTGAGGGAATGCGAACAGAAGGACTTACTGTCGCGAGGCTTGGGGCACTCCCTCGACATGTGTCCAAACTCGTCGCAGTTGCGGCACTGGACCTTACGAGGCTCGGTGCACTCCTTGGCCATGTGGCCCTCTCCACCGCAGTTGCGGCAAATACCGGCGTCACCACCGCCGCCTTGGGGGCAGTCGCGAGAGAAATGGCCCACTGAAGATGTTAGTGTCGGTGCATATCAAGCTGAATACAAAGGTTGTACTTACTCTCGTTGCACTTGCGGCATTCGACGCCCTCGGCAGAGCGAGGCTCGGTGCCTAGAGATAGTCAGTTAGCCCGGTCATAAACGCATGCTAGTTGGAGATATGGTCTTACAATCCGCAACCTTGTGACCCGACTGTCCACAGTTCTTGCAAGCAAACTTGTCGACGCGGGGCGTGGGGCCTTGGGTTTGTTAGCTGACATCCATCTTCAATCGAATTATCGGAAGAACTTACAGTCGCGCATGCGATGGCCCTCACCATCGCAGTTGAAGCACTTGATTACCTGCTTCTCCTTCTCGATCTTGTCCTGGGGGCAGGACTTGGCAATGTGACCGATCTCGTTGCAGTTGAGGCACTTCGGCTTGCCGCGATCGGTGACCTCGCCAGCATCGGCGAGACGCTCGAAGTTCTCCTCCAAATCCTTGGGCCACAGCTCGCGATCACGAGGACGCGGCGGGTTCCACTGGAAGCGGTATGTCACAGTGTACTTTTTCTCCATGAATCCCTGGAGATCCATGTTGGTCAAAGTGACGGCAATGGGACGCTCGATGGCGATCAGGTAGAGGCCGACGTCCTGATTGCGGAAGGCCTTCTCAAGATCGAGATACGTCGTCTCGGGGGACGACTTGACGTAGATTTGGACACCTTCCTTGATGTCATCAATGTCACGCTCCTTGATAGCCGCGAGAATAACAGCCCAGGCTTCCTCAGTGGTCATGTCGGGGAAGCTGCTCCGGTCGATCTTCCTCGGAGCCTTGCAGTCGCGAGCGTAATGGCCCTCCTCGCCGCAGTGACGACAAGGGCCCTCGGGAGGCCGCTCCACCCGGGGGTTGGGACAATCAGCCTTGTTGTGGCTTCGAAAGACGTTAGAAGTCACACTGAACTATGCGGATGCAACACTTACCCGATCTCGTTGCAGTTGAAGCAGGCGCGGTCACCGCCACCACCGTCACCGCCGCCTCCGAAGTCGCCGCGGGCGTCGCCAGCATCGCCGCCGAAGCCGTCGGCATTGCCAAAGGTTTCGCCTCCACCGCCACCAAACGAATCGGCGGCAGGGGCACCGCTGCCCCAGGAGTCGTCACCCGTCGCGGCAGGGGTATCGCCGCCGCCGCCGCCCCAGGAATTGTTACCGGTATTCCAGGACATTTTCAATGTTGTTCAGTCAGACTAGGGTGGGGGGAGTTCTGCGAAACAGCAAGAGTCAGCGAGCTCCAAAAGGAATTGCGGCACGAGGAATGAGGGTATGGTTGGGCATATTTGAATGTATGAGCCCTCCGCTTGCGCAATTCGTGACCTCGAAAAGATATTTGCGAATGGCAAGCCGCATCATTACCTCAAAGAACTTGATGGTCGGGCTGATGTAGTGCGCTGTGAAAGTTTTGACGGAAGGGTACAGGGTAGGCAGGATTTAACAAGAAAGAGGTCCGATGGAAGTGTAGTCAAGATGAAGATTGCTCTCTGACAAAGGCAGAAGATGTGACGGAAGGACTGGCAGAGCCAGGATGGAGGAGGTAATGAATTGGTTTTCTTTGAGGCGGGCAGGTGCAGGAGCAGGATTGAATATTTGCTCTTGGGTGGTCGGGAAGCTGCGGGAGACAGTGCGACTTACCTTGTTTATTGGAGGTGCAGTGCAAACACCGAAGAAGCGTATCGCGAGCACAATCTGTGGCAAAGAGTCGTCAGATGCTGGCTCCCGGACTGTTGGCTAGTTTGCGAGGTGGGGGAGCGGGTTGGGAAAGGAAAGTAGGAGAGGTCTCACGGAAGAGAGCGGTTGGAAGAGAAAGGAAGAAGAAATCATGGGTACAATGGAGCCAACTCACCTAGAACTTGCGGTGATGCAAGATTTTAGTCCTTTTGGTGGGCTGTCGATACTTGCGAGGCCAAGTGTCGTGATGAAGGAAGAAGGAAGGAGGGGAGGGCGGTTCCCAGCGTGGGTGGGAATTTATCTTTGTGGAAGCGGCCCAAGCTCCAGTCTCGTATGCTCGCAACCAGGCTGCGGAAGACTGTGGAAGGTGCCCTATTTGTAGAGCTATCGGCGGTGAAGTGGCATGAGGAAGATGCCTAGGAATGACCGGCCACAGCCTAGGAAGGAGCCATCCGACGACAGACAGCTGGACCAGGTGACTTGGGAGCATCACAGATCTTCACTTTCACAATATGGAACGAAACAGTCCAAATCAAACGAAATTTCACTTAAGTCCAGCGGCTGTGTTCTTTGCTCAGCATTCCAAATATGTATTTGCATTTTGACTCAGGGGCTTTTGTTTACATCGCGACGCACAGTGTCAATGTGGATGTAACACCGTGCGGCGATGAGGCTATCCGCGAGCTGCACCTTAGGAGCTACCACGCCGCGAACCCAGTGGACTGTGGGGGCACCGTAGAGGGGTGAGACTTCAAATAATGCTTATCTCTGACACCTCGTCGGCGTGATGACCAAGAAACAAAATAACTTTCTAAGCTAGAGCATCAAATCCTAAGGTGGTTTAGAAACGGTAGTGTCGTTGCTGTTATCCCTCGTACTACAGCACTCCCAAAGAACGTCACCTCAAAGCCCTGCAAAGGCTTTCATAAAAAAGTTAAAGTATATCTTATCGGAAGCAAGCCAACACATCAACAGCTTCCGGGTTCTTCCAGTCACGGTGTGTTTTGTTTTCTTTAATGTTGCAGACCGTAGGGTATCCAAGAACAGTCCGTGGAGCCTTGGTGCATCGTCTAAAGGCCAGCGCCTCTTGCAATACCTAGCCAATGACGGCCTTGAATTTTATGATCAAGTCGACTGAGGTATATCATAATGTGCCATATGCTGACTATTGCAGCTTTTAGGTATGTCTAGCAATGAATTTGCGGAGTCGACACACAAGTTGGAGCGACAGCCAAGACCCCAGCGCCGAGTCTGAATGGCCAAAAGCTGTGGTCGACATCTTGGTCCTGATGGCACCATCGGCGTCTCTCGTCCTACGCCACCCAATTCGCGGCACTATACCATCCCGAGATCCTTAGGCGCGGGCGCTCGTGGCATCACGTTGCTGGGTCGGTTCAGAATGATTTGACATCGCAATGAGGCCTGCGAGATCTGCAGGTATTTCCATGACCCAACTTCTGGGGATGTCCGACGCTTGGCTGTCAAATCTGGTATTGGGAAATCGGTACTACATTGTCAGCTATCTTCAGTAACAGAAATCGTGTCTAGACTGTCAGACGTACATAGGGGAAGGTCGGGGATTACAAGACACCCCGCCTCGTACGCTACTTCGATCCTGCCTAAACGAGACATTGTTAGGCCATGGTGCAGAATTCGTGCTTGAGACAGGACTAGAGGAGCGGAGTCCCATGTCTTGTGTTAGCCAACATATAAAGGCTCCAAGTTAATCACAATATGAGACTCGCTGCTTGCTTTGAGATTTCTCTCTGCTCTTGTCACATACCCCGGACACACCGCCAGCCTACCTCGATACCATGCCCAAGCCAGAGGTGCCGATGGAATACCGCTTCCTGGGCCGGTCGGGATTGCAGGTGTCGGCAATCTCACTGGGCGGGTGGCTCACGTATGGTGGGCATGTAGACAGAGAAGGTACCTTTGCTTGCATGAAAGCGGCCTACGACAGCGGCGTCAACTTCTTCGACTGTGCTGAAGTTTACGCTGATGGCGAGTTTGAGAGAGTTATGGGCGAGGCCATCAAGAAATACGGGTGGAAAAGGAACGATTTGGTCATTGCAACCAAGGTCGGTACGTCCGCAACGACGATTCTTGAGGCCTGGATTGGCTGACTTCTGCTCTCAGCTCTACTGGGGAACGGCGTTCGGCGACAACAAGATCAACAACGTCGGCCTGTCCCGCAAGCATATCATTGAGGGTGGCCAAGGCTCGCTCGAGCGGTTATAGCTGAGCTATGTTGACTTGATCTCGCGCATCGCCCGGACAGACAAACGCCCATGGAGGAGACAGTACGTGCCTTCAACCACCTGATAAATACCGGCAAGGCGCTGTATTGGGGCACTTCGGAATGGAGTCCGGACGAGGTCGCGCAGGCATGGCGGTACGCCGACAAGCTGGGCTTGATTGGACCTCTGACGGGTATGGTTGCTCGCCAATTCAGGCCTCATTGATATGTGCTAATACCCCTTCGCAATGATGCAGAGCAAGCGCGGTGCAACATGCTAGAACGTCAAAAGGTCGAGAACGACTTCGCTCATTTGTATCGTGAGCATGGACTGGGCCTGGCGGCCTTCTCTCCCCTGCGACAGGGAATCCTGACCGGGAAGTATAAGGACGGCATTCCCCCAGACTCAAGGTTCGCGCAGACCAAGGTGGAGTTCGTCGCCGGTTACTGGAAGCGGACAAGAAAGGAACAGTGGGATGAGCAGATCAAGAAGGTGAACAGGCTTGAACCAATTGCTCAGAAGCTCGAGATCAAGCAAAGTGTCCTGGCGCTCGCATGGGTGCTGGCAAATCCAAACGTCAGCTCTGCCATCACAGGCGCAAGAAGCCCGCAGCAGGTCTATGAGAACATCGAGGCCGTCGCGGCGTACAAGAAGTTGACGCCCGAGATTCTGGCTGAGATTGAGGAAGTGCTCAACAATAAGCCGCCGGCAATTGTGCAGAGATTTTGAAGGAGAAAGCACAATGGGCACCGCGTTGGAAGTGCCGTGGTATACCTAAAGGAGATTCAAAACGGTTCGATGAGTACTTGGCTTCGGTTCATCCTTTTCCTCTAGTGGTGATGCACAATAGGCTAGAGTGATGGGGTTCTGGAACGATGCCCCTTTCCCAAGCCGACTTGAAATGGAGCATGCGGTAGCATCGCTCATTTGATTGGGCCTAAGCGGGATCTGCCCCACCAAAAGTGGACAAGGACCCCCTGGGCTTTCTTTGCCCACCGCCACCATGAGACGAGCTTGTCAATTGTTCCAGGTGGTCGCCCCCAAGTGCCGCCGATTGTCCTACGTAGCTCCAAGGTCTCTGTTGTTTACAGAACCTTCGACACATCACCATGGCCCCTTCAGCGACAGTGGCGGCGCGAACCACGTCCAAAAGTGAAAAGTCGAGCCTCAATGGGAAAGCCAACGGCAATGCCCCCGCAAACGGGAACGGCGCATCTGCGGCGGCCGACGCCGTTGAGCGGGATGCCATTGAGACGAAGTATCGCGACTTTTTCTGGACATACACAGAGGAGCCACACAGGACAAGACGGCTGGAAATTATCAAGGCGCACCCTGAGGTAAACCTCTCTTCTCTCCAACGATCCAAGGTGGTTCGATTGGCTGACATTCCTCGCTCCAGGTCACCAAGCTTTGCGGTCCAGAGCCCTTGACAAAGTACGTCGTCGCTGGCGTTGTCTCCCTCCAGATACTTCTCGCGCACCTCCTCCGAAACACCTCGTTCTGGTCATGGAAGTTCTGGGCTGTCGCCTACGTCTTTGGGGCCACCTCAAACCAGAACCTCTTTCTTGCGATCCATGAAATCTCGCACAATCTCGCCTTCAGGTCACCCATGGCCAACAGACTGATCGCCATATTCGCCAACCTGCCCATTGCGGTCCCGTACAGCGCCTCGTTTAGGGTATGTATTTCTATACTATGCTTGTTATACGTCGTAGACGAAGAAACTAATTCTTGCTTCAGCCATACCACCTAACGCACCATAAGTCGCTTGGCGTTGATGGGCTCGACACAGATCTGCCCACCGCCTTCGAGTCGGTTTTCCTCGACTCGATTCTCGGCAAGGCCTTTTTCTGTACCTTCCAGATCTTCTTCTATGCCTTGCGCCCTATGATGGTCTACCGCATCCCTATGACATGGATACACCTCCTCAACGTTGTCGTTCAGGTCTCCTTCGACTACGCCCTTGTTGCCCTGCTGCCCAGCTACTTTGGCATCAACTCACTGCTCTACCTCCTTCTTTCGTCCTTCCTGGCCGGCTCGCTCCACCCAACTGCAGGCCACTTTATTGCCGAGCATTACGTCTATGAGAAAATCACACCCACGGCCCGTGACCCAGCCAACCACATCCCCGTACCCGAGACCTTCAGCTATTACGGCCCGCTCAACCTGGTGACGTACAACGTCGGCCTCCACAACGAGCACCACGACTTTCCTGCCATTCCTTGGACTCGTCTTCCCGTACTACACGAAATGGCCAAGGAATTCTACGCCGACCTACCACAGCACCGCAGCTGGAGCTACGTAATCTGGCGTTTCATCATGGACGAGCAAATTGGCATGCGGTGCCGAGTCAAGCGGAAGCAGGGAGGGCGTGTTGTCGGAGGCGGCACAGCGGTAGCTAAGGTTGCTGAATGGAAGGAGGACGAGATTGAGGCTTGAGCTTCTGAGCTCAGAATAGATGTGTCACGAACTCCGGTACTTCGCCGGCGAGTGTATATTACCAACAAGGGCGGAAAACCCACCTGTATTATAGCGTTTTTGGATGGAACATGGTGTAAAAAGCGTCAGGTCTCGAGGCTTACAAAACTGGGCATAGATGGCGTTGATGACAGCAATGCGGCCGCCTTGCGCAATGATAACACCGGTTCGCCGACATGAAACCTTTGGGGCATCATGCGTATGAGTTACCGCTTACAACGTACTTCGTTTCCTGTTCCATCAGAAGTGAGCTACCGTCGTTGTTTAACCCAAGACGACCATGTGGCTGTGGCTGTGATGTACGTACTGGTATTACATGGTGAGATACCCGCTCATCTGATCTGATGTGAGAAACAGAACACAAAAAGCGGCGCGGGCCGACCCGCAAAGCCACACACAGCCGCGTCATTCCCGCTGTTGATATGCCACATCGGTTTTCCCCGAGCTGCCTCGCCTCTTTGAAGCTCTAGAGAGGGAAATGCAGTTTTGATCGATTTGTGTGTGTGTGTGTGCGTGTGCGACGGTGTGATTTACGAGCTAGGTATACGAGAATACTGTTGGCGTATATACATCTGGGCTAGAAGAGAAACTCGGTCCAGCATCACGCCTTGCTTGGCTGAATGCTCGTGTCGAGACCGTTGGGCAAAACCGTTGATAGACAGAGACTGAATTATCAAGCTCTTCGATATGCTAGTACCACCTCATATGTCCGCCTCACCCAAAAAAAATACGAAGTATACCAATTACTGGCCATTGGCTTTCCGAGAAACGTCATTATTAGGTCATATAGTATGCCATTCGCATGAAGAGGGACGGAACCGAGACACCAAAAAACCGGCAGGAAAATAATTGGGTATTTCATAATTTGTAATAGTGACATTGCGTCGCCATTCTTCGTGGTGTTTCCCCTCTATCAGACGAAGTTCTCACCTTCTTGCGCTACGAGCCGGCGATACCAAAAAAGAAGAAAAACCCAATCCAGTAATATCTCAGGATTTTGCGACCAGATGTTGATTCTAATCCGCCGGGGGAGACCAAACCCCACAGAGGGAAAAAAAAAAACTGGTATAAGTCATAAAACGCGGAGCGTGCTTCCTTCTCTTCCTCGAGTTGCGAAGCAACAGCTCCAGCGAACATCATGTAGAAATCGCTTCTGTGTGTCTTGTTTTATTTTCGCCGACCAACGCCTTTCCATCCTTGGGACGCTCCAAATCGGAGGCAACCCGGAAACCATTTTGTCCCATAATGCCATGCAACGCTCACTGTACAATAACCAAGTTTTCCAGCGTGGTGATTCACGTCAAAAACAAAAGAAAAGGATTTTGCGATGGCAGCCAGCCATCGGGAAACATCCCGAGGCACTAAAAGGAAATAGAAACACGGCCCTCGGTGCTATTGGGCTGTATACCAGGTGGAATGTTCGGCGCGTTTGGCTTCACCGTCGTCTTGCCAATAATTGTGGCAGTCCGTACGCGCTGGCTCAAGGGGAGCGTATATTTGAGAACACCCTTGAGGACCAGCTGGAATTCGTCCTTCAAAATCATTTCCCAGCGCTCGGAGCCGCCATACGTGCCGTTGCCCGGATGGTTCAACCGCACCTCGCCAGTCGAATTCGAAATGCCGGAGTGGAAGAAGGATCCCTCGAAAGTAAGTGCGCTGTCAAACCCTGTGATCGTTCCGAGTCGCATAGTTGGCGAAGAATCATCCGGTGGTTGCGGCTGATCCTCAGGAGCATCATCTCGAATCGAGACGCCAGACTTTTGCTTCTTTGGCTTGCGGAAAGGTTCATCTTGCCCGGGATGTGTGCGCCACCATTCCGAGTCGGTGCTTGCATGCGGCGACTTGGCGAAAACTTCGATATCTGCGGCGTCCACGACGACAACAACCACGTTGGGATTATGCGCTTTTATGGTCAGATCAAGCATCAGCTCCTGCTGGCTTGCCACGACATTCAGCATTGAGACCAGTTCGATGTCTGTCAGTGGCTGTGACGTCGCAAACATGAACCCAATCGCGCCAGAAACGACAAGAAGGAGCATTACTGTCAACACCAAGCAACTTGCGAACCGGTTCAGGACTGAGGGGGGGGACCGGTAGGATTGCGACTCCAAGCCCCGTGACGAGTATTGGCTTCGTCGGGTTCTACCCGATCGTGAAGACCTCATCGTCCCAGATGGGATGAGCGGCGTTGTCTCGTCGTCTGCACCCGTAGTCTCGTCGAGATCGTAACCAGCAGTGAGGTGTGCACCTCGCTTGCCATTCGCCCCTGGGCCGCGACTGAATCTAGGGCTTGGCGGTCCCGAAGACTGCCTGGAAACGCTATTTCCGGCGGCGATTGATGCGCCAAATGGTGACTGTTCAGCAAAGAGCGAAGGGTGGCCATTTCCGCCGCCGTTGCGACCCCATCGCCCAAAGTGATGATGATGCCGCACAGTACCGCGAGTCGAGCCGGCGCCTACGTTGCTTCGTCCTGTGCCCTTTCCATCGTCTTCCCCAGGTACGCTTTCGTTGGCGTTGCTGTTGTATGAGTTCACAAACTTCATGCTCTTCTTGACAGCGATCGGGGGGCCGGCACTCTCTAGCACGGCATGGATAGAGCGCATGCCGTTCCGGTCGACCTGGCTGGCCATTGACGTCGCGCTGGGCGTCCGAGAGTGGAATCTTTGCGGTCGGTCACGGCCATCTGGCGGGTTTGAATCGTAAACAAAAGTCTCCTCCGAGTCTGACGAGTTAGCCTCCTCGACGGCGCTCGCGATTTTTGCTTCAAACACGTCTGCCTTGGATGATGCTGGGCGGTGTCTAGTCAGTAAACTGCTCATCGGATATAAGACAAAACTTTGCCTTCGAGCGATAGGCGAACAAGACCGCACGCTTGCAGCGTCATCATATTGACCGTAGTACTTTGTGGGGGAGACAATACGCATCTCGTTCGCTGAAGCGACCGACCTGATGGTCTGATGATGGCGCCGACTAGGCAGAAAAAAGGTTGAGAGCTCACCAATGCCAGATGTCACAGCGGTTTGCTTTCGTGACGTCTTCCTTTTGTCTTTCTTTGGTCGAATCGTCTCGGTGCTGGGCTTTTGGCGCAAGGTACCAGTCGTACTCTGCGCGCCTCCTGGAGCGAGCGCTACTTGTGGAATCGAAGTCACCTCGGTCTCCACCGTCATACTCTGCAAATAAATTTCGCCAGCCTTTCCCTTCGGTTGGCCAGGCTTGACGGATGAACTCGACTGCCGTGTTGTGAGGGCCGGAGCGCTGGTAGGACCGGACCGTCGGCTGGCCTTGACACTACCACTCTCGCTCCCGCTCTCATTCAATCCCATATTTGCCTTCCCCACCAGGCTCCTGACGAAAGAGATATCGGCGGCATCCGATTGCGATGTTTCAGAAATGAAGCTGTCATCAAGCTTCTCCTCCATCGACTCCTCGGGCCCTCGAGGGGAGCCCACGGGACTAGCTTCCTGGACGGTCTCCAGGGTTGGCGCACTCCCACCAACACCGCGGGCGGGCGTCCTGACACCGGAGGGAAGGTACGCGTCGTCGGTATCAGTATCGGACTGCACGTCAGAGGGTTGTGGGGGAGTTGCGCGCTGTACGTTGATTGAAGGTGCGTCTTGCTCTCGACGCGGTGGAGCAAGATTCGGTTTGTGGAGGATTGGGGGTGGGGACCTTAGTCGTGGCGAGACAGGCCACCGGGGCGATTCCCTCAAATGCTCCTGGGTGGTGGGCGACTTTACCGGCGCGCCTAATGTTGGGTCGGACGTGACGGGAAGAAGAGTGGGAGTTGTTGTCGAGGAGAGCGTCCTGGTTGTCGAGGACGTTGTGGGGTTGCTTGCTGGTCTTCCGACTCGCGAAGGGCTGACGTCGTGAAGGCTATTTTTCCGCGATCTAGTTCCGGGGTTTGTTGACGAGGCCCGCGAGATATTCGTCCGCGAAAGAGGCCGGTTTGGGGACGGTTCACGCGAGGCAAGTGGTGAGGGTGCTGCTGAGGAGGATGTTGAGGTGCCAGAGGTCTGGGTGGTCAACTTGGATGGCCACGAATCCGTCTTCGGCGTTATTGTTGCGGTGCTTGTTGTGGATTCGCGGGATAACGTGGGGAATGGGGTCTGGGCCGCATTGCTGGGGGAGCGGGAGCGGCTGGCCTCTGCTGAGCCATTCGCGACGCCGACTGACTTGTCCATATTTTCATGCATCCACGGCTTCGGGCCCGACTGGAGGCAGACAGAGGAGGAATGGAGGCTCGTCTAAGCCGACGGCACATGCCAGAGCTTGTCTTAGCTGGGAAGAGGGCAGCGGTGCAGCGGGAGCAGATTCATGATGACCGGGCCGGCATGCAGGTTGTTGGTGGTGGAGGAGGACGATGCACCGCACTTTGTTTGTGCCGACTGTCGTGCGCCGCGTGTTACTCGTCGCCTCCCAAAGCAGTGACAGGGCACTTGACGGTCCCGGGGAGGGTGTTTGTGGCTGGGCTGGTTGACAGTCGCACAATCTCGGGGTTGTGCTAATTAGATGCGAGGATGCGCGAGACACTTTGTTGAGGGAAAGGGTTGCCCATGCGACAGCAATCGAGAGACGAATGGATGGCGGGTGGACGGACGTGTGAGCGGGTGATTGATGGATGATGTCGTTTGGTTGCCGGCCCAGAACGGGATGGGGCCAAGACCCCCGTGCAATGCGGACGGGACCCAGCGCTGTAGGCGAGGTGGTGTGCTGGCCCCTCGCTTGTGTCGGCAGCCTTGAGGGCTTCAGAAACAGGGCACCTCATGTCACACCAGTCTTCCAGGTTGCGCCGTGAGGCCGGACTATTTACTCCAGCTTGCAGCTCGAGTGAGCATAGCAAGTATAGCATCCCGCCTGGCAGGATTCTACAAGGTAACAGCCGTGAGCCGTGCAATTATTTTCATCATCATAATGCTGTGTGTACTACCACGATGCGCGTCACCTTTCCATTTCCCGAGTCTGAATCCAATTGTTCGCCATCTCCTTCAGGTAAGGTCCTGCCAGAACACGACCGGCTCCGGGCGGTGGAATCTGAGAGACATTGAAGAAAAAAGAAACCCGCCGTGCTCGCTTCAGTGCTGAGTGTGATGGATCGAAAATGGAATCCGAGACCCGATTTCCCTTGTCTCGCCGCCCCTGAGTGGGCTTGGATGGGTACCTCGTAAGTGGAGTCGCAACCAGAAAATACGAAAACCAACGCCCTCACCGCATCACTTCTGGCCAGCGCGCTGTATCCACAAGTATCTCTCTAAGTCGCTAGTACCTTGCCGCTTCCTAAATCTGAAATCCTCCCCACAAAATCCGACAGCGCGGCGACCCCAAGCTTCTGGCTGTCGTTCCCTGCATGTCGATGGTTCCTTTCTTCCCGCTCAGTAGGCCTACGGTAACTGTTCTTGGAACTCGCCCAAGTCTCATACTGTCATATAGCACACTTGGAAGCCGTGTTTTCAGTTTCCAGCATCACCCAAGGCCGACGGGACCCCCCGCCATCTTCAATTTCCGGGTTGCGAGGAAGCCGACTTCGTGGTCGCTTGTATGAGCCGGCAGCATAATGCGGGGTCCACCCTATGGATGATGACGGTGGCTTCTGGTGGCTTGCAATCCATCGTCTCGGCGGAGCTCGATCTGATCTTGGTCTTTGCGGCGCCTCAGGGCCCTCGGATGACGCGTCTGGTTGAAAGGCTGATAGGTCGTTTATCACAATAATACCTGCCTTGCCAATAACAGTGTGAAGAAACAGGCGGGCGCTAGGCTGTGTGAAACGGAGGCCAGTTTGCAAGCTGCTAGTCCGTTAGCTGAGAGCAACAACAACCACTATGACGTGTTCAATGAGCCACCCGAAAACTCAACTCCGCAGGGGCCGATGGGAGGAGGCGAACAACTGTTCGTTATCGTACAAGCGCACTTACTCTACGAACGCTTGAGCCAAAAGAAAGGGTAACTCTCCTCCGTGCGAAAATGCAACATGAGAATACTCCTGGGAATATCAAGGCCTGGCTTGTTTCATTCTAGGCCTCGACTGCCTCGTGGGAGGCCCTGGTTCCGTTAGGACAGGCGGATGAGAATGCAAGGAGGCCTTTCTCGACTGTATGGGGGAGCCTTTTCGGAATAGGAGATGGTCTCTGATACCAAAACCCATGGCCGTGCTGACAGCCAGAAGGCATCTTCCGCACTAGCTCAAATAGCACTTTTTTTGGCCGCCATCTTCGTACAAAATCCCCAGGGCACATCTCCAGGAACGAATTTCGGACGGGGTTGATCGGCCGAAACTTACTCTACACGATTCCTTGTTCGCGTCTTCCCGATCGATCAAACAGCACTAGTTGGCTTTACACATGGTTGTCCCGCCGCTGAATGCTGCCTCAATTGTTGAAGATCATTGCCGCAACAGATCACCTGACGGCTCTCAGGGAGCCAAACCAAATGATGGAGCGTCACCGTTCAAGCAACTGCCTATCAGTCCTGAAATATCCCGCGCCAAAAAAAAGTGCGCAAGAAAGGCTATCAGCCGAGCTACGCAGCCTCTCACAGTCGAACAAGTGGACGTGGCACTCTGCACGCGCCACACTGCCTGTGGTATCATCGTCAGCGGGGCACTCTGACGCTCGCTCTTCCTCGCCCTTTGGGATCAACTTGACGGATTGCGAGTGACCTGTTGAGAGCACAAGTCTGAGCGAATATTCCGCCCGCGCAGGGCCGGTAAGGAAGGACGCACGGTAATAGCTGCATCCTGCTCGGCGCTGAGTGGGCGTCCCCAGAGAGTCGAGGATTGGAGTTTTCATGTACACTCTGAGGCTCGGGATACCCAACGACAGCCTTGCCAAAAGGAAAAAGAAACGAACGGGTCGGCCGCCGCGGAGGTCGAAATGACCCAGCCGAAAGCAGGCCCCAGGGGAAACCATTCCAGCCTTGTCCCCCGTAAATTGGATGGGGCCTTGCAGACCGCTTGTCGCCAGGGCAAGGCCGCGGTTTTGTTGAGAAAAAGTTTTCTGCCTGTCACGGGCTCCAAGGCTAACGCCAACAGCTCACCGTCCTTCTGGATTGCAAATTCGCGAAATTGGCAAGGAGAGCCGAAGCAGCTAAAAGGAGTTCCCATCAACCCCCTGCCAACCCAACGACGGCATGACACGTGGTACTGGTCAGAAATGAGCTCCACGCCTGGTTTCCGCCCTGCAGATCCCGGAACCTGCCGAGGGGTTGAGTTCCATCAGCAATAACCACGACGCCGTCACTCCAAACTTAAGAGTGATATCAAGCATCAGAGCCACCGCACAGGAAAGGGGGGGGCACGCATGCTCGACTTGTCACCCGATGGCGGGAGTCACTTCCACTTGGATCATCTGCGCAGGAACCCGTCGATCCCACTGGCCCAACGGCGCGGGTTGACCTGGGGGTTGGAAGCGCCCGCCCGCTCTGTCGCGCCCCCACCGTTCAATGCACCCCACGTCTTCTGGAATTCGTGGGCGGTCTTGATGGGTCAAAAGGGAACCCCAGAAAGTCCTCGTGGGTCGTGTCTCGAACCCTGAAACGAGGAGGGGTTTGCTTTTTTTTTTTTTTTTTTTTGCTTTTTTTTCGGGGGATTTTT
>Ga0247780_1001282_pt1 | contig 16092 bp, 11 predicted proteins | sample UWRJL079202R5_FD_179927 | JGI IMG/M metagenome (GOLD analysis project Ga0247780, IMG submission 179927) | Plant litter microbial communities from Arlington Agricultural Research Station in Wisconsin, United States - UWRJ-L079-202R-5 | ecosystem: Environmental > Terrestrial > Plant litter >... | reverse complement strand
CGCCTGAGACGGTGCTCTTGCCGACCGAGGTGCAGGCGTTCGTGCTCGGCTCGCAACTGACGTCGTAGAGGCTGCTGTCGGTCGCTTCCGCGGGGTTGGGCGTCGAGAGGATTTGCCACGCGGGGGTGGTGAAGGTCTGGTTCAAGCCTTTAGTGGTCCCTTTGCTGTTGGTCGCCACCAACCGGAAGTGGTAGGTGGTTTCGGGTTTCAGGCCTTCGATTTTCTCGCTGACTTCAACCGAGCTGGTGCCCGAGCCGATCGATTCCGGCGATGCCGGTGCTTTTGAGCCGTATTCGAGCGTCGTGCCGTATTCAAACTGGTAGGTCGTTTCAGCGCTGTTGGGATTGACCGTGCCGTTCAGCGTGGCGCTGGAAGGGGCGACACCAGACGCAGCTTTGGTCGCGACAGCCGGCGGTTCGCTGAGATCAGAGGTCTCTGCCAGCGTTTTGTCAACTCCGGAACCGTCCGTGCTCCGCCCCACGCCAATGCAAAGGCTTTCACGGCATGAGACACCGGAAAAAGCGCTTAGGGGCCCGCCTGAAGGGTTCGGGGTGCTCTGAATCGACCAACTCGTCCCGTCCCACTTCTCGGCAAGGGTTTTGGTCGCGCCGCCGCCCACCCAGTACCCGACCGCCGTGCAGGAGGTTTCGGTCGCGCAGGATATGTCTTGGAAGGCGCTCGCAGTGACCCCGCCTGAGGGATTCGGCGTGCTCTGCAAGGTCCAAGTCGATCCGTTGAAGCGGTAGGCCAACGTGAATGGGCCACCTGAGCCTTCCCAGCCTAGTTCTTCCCAACTCCCCACCGCCGTGCAGCGGGTCGGCGACGGAGTGCAGGAGACATCGGAGAGGGCGGTCAGGACGGCTCCTTCGGGGGCGGCCAAGGTCTGCAGCGACCAGGTGGTGCCGTTCCAGAGCATGGCGAGGCTTTTCGTGGAGCCGCCGGCGGTGTAGCGGCCGACGGCGACGCAGACGTTCGACCAGATGCAGTCGATGCCGTCGAGCTGGCTCGAGGTGGCCCCTTCGGGGATCGGGACGGTCTGCAGAGTCCAGGTGGGACTGGCCCACGCCTCGATAATCGCGGTCTTGACGCCGCCGATCACGGCTGAGCCCGCGGCCCGGCATTGGGCGGTCGAGTTGCAGCCGATCGCCACCAGTTCGCTGGAGGTCGCTTCGGAGGGGACCGGCGTTGACTGGACCGACCATTTGCCTTCGTTCCAGAGCTCTCCGAGGGTTGCGGGGCCGCCTTCGGAGTTTTGGTAGTTGCCGACCGCTATGCACCGGGTTTCCGAGGGGCAGTCGACGCCGAGCAGGCGATTGTGAGTGGAACCGGACTTTTTCGCCGCGCTCTGTTCCGACCAGGAGGTGCCGTTCCAGCGCTGGGCCACCGGCTGGTCCGCGCCTGAGACGGTGCTCTTGCCGACCGAGGTGCAGGCGTTCGTGCTCGGCTCGCAACTGACGTCGTAGAGGCTGCTGTCGGTCGCTTCCGCGGGGTTGGGCGTCGAGAGGATTTGCCAAGGCGCGGTGATAAAGGCTTGATCCGAACCGTAGATCGTTCCTTTGGCATTGGATGCGACCAGCCGGTAGTGATAGGTGGTGGCCGGTTGCAAGCCGCCGATCACCTGAGAGACGTTTTGCGTTAGGTACAGATTAGAGCCAAGCGTGTCGTCAGGGATTGGCACTTTTGAACTATAGGCTTTACTTAGACCGTATTCAAAGTAATATTGCGTGGGAAGGCCGTTTGGTATGACCGTGCCATTCAACGTGGCGCTGGTCTTAGTCACGCTTGAGACTGGCGTCGTCGTGACAGTGGGCGCTTCGGGCGCTGGTGCTTTGACCAAGAAGGGATTCTCCGACCCGCCAGCGTTCCAGTGAGAGTTCAGATACTCACCGCTCTCCTCCGCAGCGTCGAAATAGCCATCGTACATGCAGTCGAGCGGAATTCCCGTTGGGCTATCAAAACCGCCACTGACAGGGCAGCGGGTCTCCAAATAGTCGTCGCCATTGGCCGAGTCGTCCGGATAGCACATTACGGCGATTCCGTCGGTGCAGTGGAACGCTGGAACCTGAAAGAAGCCGCTGTAGTTCCAAGTCGCGAAGGGGGCTTGGAGCTGGACTGCGCCCATGGTGTGGAACAGCTCGTGGAGCGTCGTTTGCGATGACCAACCGCCGCCGTAAACGACTCCAGTGGCAGATCTAACGCGGTTGTCATTTGAGCTCGAGGTGACCGAATCCGAGCTGCTCTTGTCTTCGTCGCTCTTCGCCTGCGCAACGCCGCCCCCGCAACAACCGCCCGGACCAGACCCATAGTAGAAGACCAAATACTTGACCGCGTTAGCTCCGGAAGGGGCTCCAAACATTTCTTCTACGTTTGCAAAGATTTCGCTAGCGCTATTGGAAGAGGTGAAGCCGACTAGGTCGATTTCGTCATATGCGTTACATTGAACGCGCATTTTCATGCCTATTTCATTATTGCTTGAGCGCAAAGACTCGCTGTGGATCTTTGAGGCCATTCGTCGGACAAAGCTTCTGATTTCACTCACCTGGTTAGGTGGCGGCGCCCCGCCAATCGGATAGGCATACATGACTCGAATCCGGTGACCCGTCGCCGTGCACTGGACGGGCTCTTCGGTAGACGGCAAGGACGTTTGGCCAGACCGACTTGCTGCAACCTCATCATCCAAATGGAACCACATTGGAGTCTCGCTCGGTCCGCGTTTATAGGAATACGATCGCAACTCTGGGTGAAAGCGGACCTCGACTTTGCCAATGCGCTGAAAATCGGGTTGACCGGGTATGCGGCCATCATTATGTGAGTGGCCAGGGTGCGCCACAGCAATAGAAGCACCTATGACAAATACCAGTGCCACAAGCGCTGCAAGAACCGCCGCTGATCGCGCTACGCACCTCGTCATCTCACACTCTCCCTTGCTCGGTAACTGAGCGGCTTAGCCGTATCACGTATTACGAGTTTAGGCAAGAACATTTAAGTATTTAGGGGATTATCTTGAGGAGGTCGGAGCCTGGCCAGCGCGACCTTGCTTCAGGATGCCCGCCCCCTCGGTGTGAGGGCAAGACGCGTAGCGGGGCAGTAGACCAGAAAAACGGCGCGGACCTCTTAATTCAGAGTTGGCCGACCGGCTCATCACCTTCGTGTCTTCCAACCCCAAGGCCTTCAGCCCTCCCCATGCCTAGCGCAGTCCGTCCCCGGGGCACGTCGTCGACAAGGTCCGTCGCCTCGTAGAAGTGCTCGACCGAGCCCCGACGAGGCTGGGTCTCAACAAGCTCCACAGCTCTCTTCTCCGCGAGAACGCGGACGTGGTAGCCGACATTTGAGATTCTCGGATCGTTGACGAGGAGCGTGAGTTCTTTCGGGCTGAGTGGCCCCTCGGTCTCGACGTAGAACCTAAACAGCCGCTTTCGCAGCGGGTGCTAGAGGATCGAAAGCAGCACGTCTTCCGGGTGTGCTTCGGCTTAGCCGGCATCGTCAGCGTCCCCTCGGGATCGGCGAGATGATCCCGAAGCTGCCGCCGGTCGAGGGGCCGGCGGTGTCCACTCAATCCCCGCAGCAGCAGCTCCGCTCCCACTTCCAGGGCGCCGGCCAGCTTCATCAGCGTGTCCGCTCGTGGCAGGCGGTCCCCGTTCTCGATCATGCCGATCTCGGTCCGGTGCAGCGAGCAGGTTTTCCAAGTTCTTCCTGCGAGTAGCCGGCACGGCGTCGAGCCAGGAACACGTTGTGCCCGATCCCCTTCGCCAGCGGCTTGCTTCATCGCCCCGGCGAGGACGAGAGGGTCCGGCCCACGAGCACGGCCCTCCGGTTCTACCACCTCTGGGAGGGCTGATCCAGATGGACGGCCGACTCAGAAACGAGGCCGTGCTGCCGGCAAGATCGCGGACCGCTCGCTGGATCGCGTCCATCTCACCGAAGCCACGCGAGCCGCCTGCGGTCATTTCCCGGATCAACTCGTCCCTCGTCAGCGTCGCCGGATGAAGTTCCAGAACCAGGTGAAGGGCCGCCGCTTGCAGGCGGTCGTCTTCCACGTCGTTCGTTACGAAGTCGGGATCACCTTCCCCGCCCTTAGGGTGGTCTTGCATGGGAGCTTTGCCTCCTGTGCCACGCCCCGGCTGTCCAACCAGCGCGGGGGCACTTTTGCGATTCGGCGGCGAACGTAGGTGGACTGGCAGCCCCGTTGAAGGGCTGGAATCGACCTCACTTTGACCTCACCTTGCCCCAGGGCGTTTTTCGGCCGATTTTGAGGTCTCCCGAAAACGCGAAAACCCGCTTGTAAGCGGGTTTTCGTCCTATAGCGGGGAAACGATTCAGTCTTATGGGTAACGCCCTCGCAGCGATTGAGTCGAGCTGGAATACGCGATTCCTGAAGCCTTAGTGGGCCATTATCGGGAAGGTCGATCATTGGCATCGAAAGTTGCCAATCTGCCAGATCGCTTCTAGCGCAGGGGGTGATAGACACCCTCGGCCGTCACGGCCGCCAGAAGCGTTCCCTGACTGCGGGACAGCGAATCGAGATGGCGCGTCAGCCGCAACCGGTCGAGTACGAGCCTCCCGGACTTCTCGGAAAGATGCAACAGGTGCTTGTCCTCCACATGGTGAGGAACCGCGAGATAGGCAAGAGGATGGACGACACAGTTAAGGAGCGACGCCCATTGGGTCGGAGCAGGCTCTGCAATCTTGCCCTTCCATTCATTACTGCGCGCGCAGGTCGCCTGGCCCACGAACACCCAGTGGCCCGCCCTCTTGTCCCCCCAAGACAAATAGCTGACAGCATCGACGCCCTCGTCCCTGGCGCTGGTCCTACTCGACGCAGCATGTGGATCAGCGACCAAGCCCAGCTCGTCTCCGACCCGCTCGACGAGCTTACGAAAGTCACCCCCTCCCTTGGCGGCTTGCCCAGTGCCGATCGTCGTTAGGCCGCGTGAGCCCATGACATCTGCAACAACCTCCTCGAAGACATCCTCAGGCGTCGCGTCAGTGGCAACGTCGTAGTGATGCGCCACGGTTATGGCGAGCAAGCAAAGGTACGCACAATGCCTATCTTCGATTGGCGTCTTTGCGACCAGTTGCGAATCTCTTAGCTCGAATGGATAACGGTCGCCAAGCTGATCCGAACGTGCGGCAAGCAACTCAAAGACGTGATCCGCCGCATCGTCTGATGGCGACACGCCAGCCCCACCCTCCTGCTCATCCTCGCTGGGTTCTCCCTGGTCCACCGTCGGGTCGTGGAACAACTCGCGGGAGCGTACGACCCACTGCTGATCTGCCAAATAGTCGGCGAACTCGGCGCGACGCAGAGGCGTACCGGCAAGCCCCAGCAGCTCAAGGTAGTCCGCCAGGTTGCTCGTGTCCGCCTCCGCCCCGTAGGCATCACGGCGCGGTTCTATCACCCAGCGTCTCCGTCCTCGCCCTCCAGCGCTGAAACCGTGCCGCGCAGCGCCCGAGCCGAGCGAAACAGATCCTCGGTGGCGTCTCTGAGATCATCGCTAAATTCCGCACCCTGGGCCTCGTCGCGGGCGATGTCGACACGGGAACCCAGGTCCCTGATGCGATCCGGCAGGGCAGCCATCTCGACAATCTGCCGAGCAACCTCCAGGTCGCGGTGACGCCTCAACACTTGATGGGCGACGTCGTGAGCCAGGATCTGCCCGTAGACGGTGACATCTCGCGAATCAGACAGCAAGGCACGTTGCCCCTGGCGAGGAGGCGTCAGATCCCCGAGCACCTCCTCAAGCGGCTCCTTCTCAACGGACTCGATGTCACCGAGCACCTCCTTGTAAGTCCGACCGCCGTTCAGGCCGATGTAGTGCCGAACCTCGGATGCAGTCATGCATCTCGTCCACACGCCGAAGCGGCTGTGGAGCACATGGTTGACATCCAGTCCGAAATCCTCCCGGGCGTATCGCAACACTCCGATGGCCGTATAGGCGTTCCTTACTCCCAGGCTGTTGCTACCGACTCGCCGTGCCACCTCTAGGAAGGGGTTGTCCGACCCTCTCCCCGCAGCGCGATCCGCCTCTTCCATCAAGTAGCGCGCCTTTGACTCGGCACTCCACGTCTTGATCCCTCCGATGTGCCTGAAGCCCAGGTACAGGTGCACGTCCTGTCTATCCGCGACGACGTAGGCGGGCACAACACGAAGTCCGTCCAGGCGCTCGGGCGTGGGACCGACCTCAAGGACAGGCTTCAACCCCAGATCCAGCGCCTCGGGTGCACCGGTGAGGATCTTGAGAGCAGCCAAGCGACGATTGCCCTCCAATGCCACCCAGCCAAGGTCGTCATCTCGGTGAGCAATGAGCGGCTCGTGGGGAAAGAAGCCGTTGTCATTGAACGAACGAATGAGCTCGTCGAGGACAGACTCCTCGCTCAGATATCGGAGCAGGTCGACCTGATCGGCTTCCTGAAGCTGCTCCGGTAGGCGTGGATTGCGGGGGTCCAGATGCAGATCCGCAATGGGAATGTCCTCTCGGACGAGCTGATCAGTAGCCACGGGCCTGCTCGCCTATCGAGGAACTGGGAAAGATCATGGGCCGAACGCTAACTGCTCGTCCCGCTCCTCGCTTGACGTGAATGCACGATTGATGCAATTGAGCTTGCAACCATCTCTGGAGGCTCGTGCTCCCAGTGACGAACCGAGAGCCATTCCTCGCGATCGAGCGCAATGTCGACGGCCCTGTCACGCTCGACGTTCTGTCGCAGCTTTGGGGCCCAATAGGCCGTGTTTCGCCGAGGCTGCGTGCCGTGCTCCGGGCATGCGTGCCAGAAGCAGCCGTCGATGAAGACCGCCACGCGCACGCGGGGAAAGACTATGTCGGGCCGTACAACCCGATCGGCTAGGCAAAGCGGGTGATCGACGTAGAAGCGCAGCCCCGCCCGGTGCAACAGCGAGCGGACCCTCAACTCTGGCCCAGTGTCGCGGCGAGCATTAGCCCTCATCCGGGTGCTGACGCCTGAGTCGCGAGGGTATGGGTACGGGCTAGGCAACGGTCTCTGCAGCCGTTGCCTGGAGGCGGGCACGCGGTCCGAGGCCAGTGCCGGGGTGGTCTTGATGCTCGCCTCTCAGCTCCAGGTAGCGCTTCGGCACTGGCGCTGGTTTCTCTGCGGGAGGACAATCCTTCCGATGCTCCGGCAAGCCTGGAAGCTTCCTGCCAGGGTCGTCGTCTAGCGCCTGACGACGGATCTGGAGACCGAGCAACTCACCTATCGCCACCGGCACGGCATTGCCGATCTGTCGTCGCGCCGACTGATACCCGGCTTCAAAGTCATAGTGGTCGGGGAAGCTCTGCAGCCTCGCCATCTCACGAACGCTCAGCCTGCGGCTGCGCCAGTGGAATGGGCCCGTAGCGGGGCCTGGCTGGGCTTGGATCGTCCACGAAGGTCGATCCTTGGCCAGCTTCAGCAGGAAGGACCAATACTTGCGACGCCAGCCAAACAGGGGCTCTCCGTCGCCTTTGGGCGTGTGGTGCAAGTAGTTACGCCCCTCAGGGATCGAGGCGAGCAGGTCGGCCCAAGTCCCTGTGGGGGCCAAGGACTGATCCCACTCCTCGCAGTCGAGGTCGCCTAGGGCGTCCCACGCCGTAGTGAGTCGACGCGCGCTGGCGGCCCGCGGCCCATGGGTGGGATCAGGGCGAACGAAGCTGCGCCCGTCGCGGGTGGCAATTACGAAGACACGCTCGCGCTTCTGAGGGACGCCGTACTCGGCGGCATCAAGGTGGATGACAGAAGGGACATAGGCGGTCCCATGCCGAGTGTTTATCGCCGCCAGGGTCGAGGACAAGACATCCAGTGCGTGCTCCTCCACGCTCCCAGCATGAAGCTTGGCGACCAAGCCCTTGACGTTCTCCAGAAGCATCACCTTCGGCAGCGTGGCCTCGAGGATGTCGAAATACGCGTGCAGAGTCTTTGCGCGTGGATCGGTCATCTTGCTGGTTTTGCCATGGACCCACTGGCCCGACTTCGAGAAGGGCTGGCACGGTGGCCCGCCAGCCAGCAGGTCGATGTCCCCCTCTCCAAGTTCGAGCTCTTGGAGCATCACCTTGGGCTCCACCAATTCGGCATCGCCCTCCCTAAGAAGGGGCCAGTCGGTATTCCGCTGGAGGGTGGCACGACAGTCCGAATCCCGCTCGACGCATCCGCGAATCTCGAACCCAGCTCTCTCCAGGCCCAGATCAAGCCCGCCGGCACCCGTGAAAAGAGAAAGGACGTTCAGCTGTGGTCTCGGCACACCTAGAGCCTACGCTGCCGACTTACAAACGGGACTGGGGCAGCCCCTGAAACGTTGCCCATAAGGCCATAGCGGGGGCGGGATTCGAACCCGCGACCTTCGGGTTATGAGCCCGACGAGCTACCTGGCTGCTCCACCCCGCGGCGGTTCGTTGATCGTAGCAATGGGTGGGCGGGCGGGCGTGGGCGTGGGGCGTTTGTGCAGGCGGCTTCCCGGGCGGTTGCTCTCTAGAGTGCCGGGGCCAATGGCGGAGGGGTCCACACGGGTCGCGGTGATCGACGTCGGCACGAACTCGGCGCGGCTGCTGGTCGCGGACGTCGCCGGGAGGCGGGTCTCGCCGGTCGAGCGGCGGAGCACGGTGACGCGATTGGGCCGGGGGGTCGACCTTTCCGGGCGGCTCTCGGCGGAAGCGGTGGAGGACGCCTGTGGGGCGATCGGCGGGTACGTGGCCGAGCTGCGCGAGCTGGGGGCGGAGGCCGTCGATGCGATCGCCACCAGCGCCGTCCGCGACGCCGAGAACGGGAGCGCGTTCGTGGCCGAGCTGCGGGAGCGCTTCGCGCTCTCGGCCCGGGTCCTCGACGGCGAGGAGGAGGCGCGGCTCACCTACCTCGGCGCCACGTCCGAGCGCCCGCCCGCGGAGCCCACACTGGTGATCGACATCGGCGGCGGTTCGACCGAGCTGATAGTCGGGACGGGCTCCGAGATCTCCTTCCATGCCTCGCTGCAGGCGGGGGTCGTCCGCCACAGCGAGCGCCACGTCGCTTCCGACCCCCCCACCGCGCTGGAGCTCGAATCCCTCGCCGCCGACGTCCGCGGCCTGATCGAGGCGGCGGTGGGCGAGCGCGCCGAGGCCGGCGGGGGCATCGCGGTTGCCGGCACGCCCACGTCCCTCGCCGCCATCGAGATGGAGCTCGAGCCCTACGACCCGGCCCGAGTCCACGGCCATGTGCTCTCGCTGCGGGCGATCCAACGCATGCTCTCCCAGCTTGCCTCGGCGTCGCTCGCCGAACGGGTCGAGATCCCGGGGATGCACCCCGACCGGGCGCCCACGATCGTCGCCGGCGTCGTCATCCTGGTCGAGGCGATGCGGGCCTTCGGGCTGGAGCAGATCGAGGTTTCCGAGCACGACATCCTCTACGGCACCGCCATCTCCGCGGCTCGGCGCCCCGGAGCCACGCCTTATTAGGTCCAGGGTTTAATAGAGAGCCTTCGCCGTACCGACTGGACAGGCCGGTACCGATTGACAGGACGGATGGGTAAGACTTCGTACCTAACCCCAAAAAGTTGGTAGGTCTGAGCTACTATCTTTTCAGTAGCGAGGTTCTGCGCTCCTAGACGCGATGGATAGCCAGGCGCATAATCCGCTCACCGGGGAAAGTTGTGATCGTTCGCAGCTTCGCCCTCGGTAACAGGGCTTAGGCGATTGCCGAATCATGGCGCCTCCCGCCGTCTGAGCCCATCAAATAACACGGTCCCCGAAGACGTACCCCTGCCCGTCCTGGGGGACCAGCTTGAATCGGCCGCCAGAGATGGCGGCCGATTCTCGGTTTGGGCCGCCGTCGGCCGCCCCGCCCGACCTATACACCAAAATCTGGCTTGATCAAGCCAGATTCGACTTGCGCGGGTAGACCACCTCGGGGTCGGTGAGGACGTTGACGAGGGTCGGCCGGCCCGACTCGAACGCCTTCTCGAGGGCGGGCCGCAGCTCCCCCGGCTCGCGCACGAGGACGCCGTCGCAGCCGAGCGATTCGACCAGCTGGTCGTAGCGCGTCTCCGGCCGCAGCTCCGCCGCGACGGAGTACCCGTAGAGGAATTTCATCGGGTGGTGCTCGAGCGCCCAGATGCCGTTGTTGCCCATCACCCCCACCACGCCGAGCCGGTGACGCGCCAAAGTGTCGAACTCCATCCCCGCGAAGCCGAAGGCGCCGTCGCCGAGCAGGAGGCAGACCTGGCGGTCGGGATGCGACACCTTGGCGCCGATCGCCTGGCCCGGCCCGGCGCCGAGGCAGCCGAAGGGCCCCGGATCCATCCAGCAACCCGGCTCGTAGGTCTCGATGAAGCGCCCCGCATAGGAGACGAAGTCGCCGCCGTCGCCGACCACGATCGCGTCGCGGTCGAGCACCTCGCCAAGCTCCCGGTAGACCCGGACCGGGTGCAGCGGCGAACGCGGGTCGTTCAGCTCCTCCTGCTCCGCCGCCCGCTTCTCCGCCTCGACCCGGCGCAGCTCCTCCAGCCAGCGTCCGCTGCGGGGCTCGCCCCCGGCGGCCTCGCGCACCGCGGCGAGGGTCGCGCGGACGTCGCCGACCAGGTCGACCTCGGGGGCCCGGTTGGCGCTGAGCGCGTTCGGCGCCACGTCGAGCCGCACGATCTTCGTCTCCTCGCCGAAGCTGCCGCCGAAGCCGAGCCGGAAGTCCATCGGCACGCCGACGACCAGCGCCACGTCGGCGCCCTTCAGGGCCGTGCCGCGGGCGCGGCTGAAGGCGAGCTCGTGGTCGGCCGGGAGGCAGCCGCGACCGAGGCCGTTGAGGAAGACCGGGATGCCCAGGGCCTCGGCCAGCGCTCGCAGCTCCCCCTCCCCGTGCCCCCAGTACAGGCCGGTCCCGGCCATGATCGCCGGCCGCTCGGCGGCGGCCAGCAGCGCCGCCGCCTCCTCGACGCCGGCCGCCGGCTGGGGGGCCGGCGCCTGCGCCTGCGCCGGGATCGCCGCCTCGGCCTCCGTGAAGACCACATCCAGCGGATAGTCGACGAAGGTGGGCCCGCCGGGCGCCGCCTGCGCCAAATCCAGCGCCGCCGCGGTCATCGCCGCGATCCGCCCGGGCTCCTTCACCGTCTCCGCCGACTTGACCAGCGGCGATACGAAGGGAAGGTGATCGATCTCCTGCAGTGAGCCCGAGCCCCAGCGCATCTCCGGCGCCCGCCCGCCGAGCACGCAGACCGGCGAGTCGTTCGCCTGGGCGCCGGCGATCGCGCTGAGCCCGTTGGTCACCCCGGGCCCGGCCGTCAGCGCCGCCACGCCAAGCCCCCGCGTCGCCTTCGCGACCCCCTCGGCGGCAAACACGGCCGTCTGCTCGTGGCGCACGTCGACGATCTCGATCCCCTCCGCTTTGCAGCCGTCGTACATGGAGAACAGGTGCCCTCCCGACAGCGTGAAGAGGTGGTCGACTCCGCGCGATTTCAGCGCCTTCGCGACGATCCGCCCCCCGTGCTCCATCGGCGGACCTTATAAGCGAGTGCCCGGGGCGGGACTCGAACCCGCAAGCCCCATACGGGGCAGCGCCTTTTAAGGGCGCCGCTTTTGCCAGTTTCGCCACCCGGGCCAGGCGATGGTATCCGCCCTGACAGAGCGGGTAAAAGCGCGTTAAATGTTGCGAGGGCGCAACTTCGCCGCTGTTACCGTGTCCTTAGGTTTGGAAACACGCCTTCCCTGGAGGAGAGCTTGGAGGCATCGGCCCTAACGCACGCCAGTCGCCGCGGACTGCTCGCCCGGCGCTCCCCCCTGCTCAAGCTGCAGGGCGACGCGAGGCTGATCGCCATGGCGCGCGGCGGCAACCCCGGCGCCTTCGAGACCATCGTCGACCGCTACCAGGGCCGCCTGCTCGGCTTCTGCCGCCAGATGCTGGGCTCCACGGAGGACGCGGAAGACGTCCTGCAGGAGGTCTTCGTCAACGCCTACCGGGCGATGCTCGCCGACGAGCGCGAGATCAACCTGCGGCCCTGGCTGTACCGGATCGCCCGCAACCGCTGCCTCAACCAGCTGCGCAAACCGACCGCCGACGCGCAGGAGTCGATGGACATGGTGCCCGAGGTCGACGCCGCCTCGACCGCCGAGAAGGTCCACAACCGCGAGGAGTTCCGCCAGCTCCTCGCCGACGTCAAGAAGCTGCCCGAGACCCAGCGCTCGGCTCTGCTGCTGCGGGAGATGGACGCCCTCTCCTACGAGGAGATCGCGGCGGCGATGGATACCACCGTGCCCTCGGTGAAGTCGCTGCTGGTGCGGGCGCGGATCTCGCTCGCCGAGGCCAGCCAGGCGCGCCTGCTGACCTGCGGCGAGGTTCGCATCGAGCTCTCGGAAGCGGCCGAGGGCCTGTGCAAGGTCTCGGCTCCGGCCCGCCGCCACGTCCGCGAGTGCGACGAATGCGCCGACTTCCGCTCCCAGGTCCGCTCCAACGAGAAGGCGCTGGCGGCGCTCTTCCCGGTCGGCGGCCTGTTCGCTCTGAAGGGCCTTATCGCCTCCAAGCTCGGCTTCGGCGGCGGCGGCGCCGGGACCGCCGGGGCCGGCGCCGCGGGCGCGGGAGCCGCGGGCGCGGGGGCCGCTGGGGCCGGCGCCGCGGGCGCGGGAGCCGTCGGGGGCGTGGGCGCGGCGCTAGGCGGCGGCAGCGCCGCCGGAGGCCTCGGCGCGATCGGCGGCGCGATCGGGACCAAGGCGGTCGCCGGCGTCGTCACCGCCGCGGTGATCACCGCCGGCGCGGTCGAGGTGAAGCAGAACGTCAGCGGGCCCGTCGACCCCGAGGCCAAGATCTCCCACGCCCCCCGCTACGCCAGCCCGGCTGTCGCGATGACGCCCCCGAGCGAACCGAAAGCCACGGTCGTCGCCGCCCCCGACGTTCCCGCACCGCCGGCCACCCCTCCGGCGGTCGAGCCGGTCCCGGCCGCGCCCGAGAACACCGCGACCGCCCCGGCGACAGCAGAGGCGGAAGCCACCGGGCAGTCGGCCGGCGAAGAGACGATCGCCGGCAGCGACCCCGCGACCGAGGGCGTGACCGGGGCGACGCCGCCGACCGGCGTGACCGCGGGCGCTCACGGCAGCGGCGGCGCCGTCGTAGTCGTCACGGTCGGAGGCTCCACCTCGGGCGGCGCGGCGCCCCCTCCGCCACCCCCCGCGAGCGAGCCCGCTCCGGCGCCGGAGCCCGCCCCGGCCCCCGTAGAACCGCCGGTCGTGGAATCGCCGCCGCCCGTCCCGGGCTCGAGCGAAGCCGACGGCGACATGAGCGCCGAAGCGCCCTAGCGCCTCAGCCGAGCCCGATGACCTTCATCCGCCGCATCAGGCAGGTGCCGGCGAACTGGCGGGTCTCCTCCAGCGAGTAGCCGAACAGCTCGAAGTCCTCCGCCTCGGCCCAGGGCGGCGAGAGGACCCCGTCGGCGACCGGCAGCGCCTCCTCCAGCGTGCGCTTGATCGCCCGCTTGTAGCGCTCGTCCTCGTGCGCCATCTCGCGCAGGAAGACGGAGCCGAAGGCGACGTGGCGATGCTCGTCGCGGGCGACGTTGCCGAAGCCCTCGACGAAGGTGGGCAGCGTCCCTTCGCGTTCGTTGAAGTCCATGATGAAGTGCTGGCCCGTCAGCGCCAGCATCCCCTCGATGACCATGTGGTAGAGCGTCACCGCCTCGACCAGCGCCTCCGTGTCCTCCGGTTCGGCCGCGAGCCGGTTGGTTCTCCTCTTCAACATCTCGTCGAAGAGGACACCGAACTTGTCGTTCAGGTGAGCCGAGGTCTCGGCCAGCATCTCGCTCAATTCGTCTGACTCGAGCACGCCGACCTCGCGGTAGAAGCGCTCGAAGAAGCGGACGTGGCGGGCCTCGTCGGCGATCTGGGTGCAGAGGAAGATTTTCTGGTCCTCGGTCGGCGCGGCGCGCATGATCGGCCCCAGCTCCTCCGCCACCTTCTGCTCGCCGATGAAGAAAGACGAGAGCCCGTACATGCGCTGGAAGCGCTCCTCGGGACCAATCCGCTCGTGCCAGTCCTCGCGGTCGCGGCTGAAGTCGAGCTCCTGCGTCTGCCACTGCTGCCGCTCCCAGAGCAGGTAGAGCTCGCCGTAGGTGAGGAGCTTGATGTCGCCGGTGCGATCGGCCGCCTCGTTGAGGGCCGGGTCGGCGGTCTCCTGGAAGTCGGCTCGCCCGGTCCTGGACTGCGTTCCGGTCGCCTCTTTGGCCTCCATCGTCCACTCTCCTCCGGTCGGCTGCAGGGTCCGACGAGGTTAGCAGCGGTCCTGGCCAGCCAGCCAGTTTTCCCCGGCCCGGCGCCGCCCGCTAGGCGGTGTGCGTCTCCCCCGGCTTCAGGAGCACCACGCGCGAGGAGGTCTGCGCCTCGACGTCGGCCTTGAACGCCTCGGCGTCGGTCTCGATCGGGGGGAAGGTGTCGTAGTGCATCGGGATCACGGTGCCCGCCCCGACCAGCTCGGCGGCGACGACGGCGTCGCGGCGGTCCATCGTGTAGTGGCCTCCGATCGGCACGAGGAACACGTCGACGTCGCTGCGCTGGGCGATCAGCTTCATGTCGCCGAAGAGGCAGGTGTCGCCGGCGTGGTAGACGGTCGTCTCGCCGATCTTGATCACCAGGCCCGCCGCCGGGCCGAGCACGATGCCATGCTCGGCGCTGTAGGGAGCGGATTCCGAGCCGGGGAGCGTGTTCGTGTGCCAGGCGGGGACGAGGCTGACGTAGCCCCACTCGAACTCGACCGTGCCGCCGAAGTTCGGGTCGCTGACCGCCTCGACGCCCTGGCCCTTCAGCCATTCGGCGAGCTCGACGATCCCGATGCAGTGGGCGCCGGTGCGCTTGGCGACGGGAACCGCGTCCGCCATGTGGTCCGCATGACCATGGGAGATCGCGATGTGGGTCGGCTCGACTTCCTCCGCGGTGTGGACGGCGGCCGGGTTGTTCGGCTTCAGGAACGGGTCGACCAGGATCGTGGTCTCCCCCTCGCTCAGCTCGAAACAGGACTGCCCGTGGAACTTGATCTCCATCTCAGCGCTCTCCCTTCGGGTCTTCGTCCCCGTCGCCGGGGCCGCTCATCTCTTCCTTCAGTGCCCAGCCGACGGCGACGCCAACCATCATCCCCATCCGCGCCTCCTCGGCGAGCAGGGCGCGGACGGCGGCGATCCGCTCGTCGGGATCGGGGACGGTCGCCGCCCTCAGGGCCTCGGCCTCGTGCGGCTCGCCGAACCAGCCCCCCTCGACCATGGCGCCGATCAGCACCTTCTGCAGCTGCGGCGCCGAGCGGGCGACGATGCGCTCCGCCTCGGCGAAGCGCCGGGGGTCGAGCAGCCGCTCGATCGCCGCCTCGAACTCGCTCTCCTCGGGCACGCAGAGCAGCCTAGTCGTCGGTGGGACGCATCACCGCGGCCGCCAGCCCGGCGAGGGCGCCGACGGCGCCGCCGAACAGTCCGGCGAAGAAGTCCGCGCTCGGCACGAAGAGGGGCAGCGCGAGCAGCACCGCGGCCGCAACCGCCACCCCGATGACGTCGTACTCCTCGTCGATCGCGCCCCGCGCTTCGGCCCGGCGCAGCGTGAACCAGGCGGCGACCGCTCCGAGGGCCATTCCGTTCCCTCCGGCGATCACGTCGAGCTCGCCGCGGGCGTCGGCGATCGACGCCGCCGCCAGCGCTCCCAACGAGCCGCAGGCGAGCAGCAGGATCGCGGTCGGGGCCGTGCCGAGCCGCCGCTCGACGCCGGTCGCGAAGATCGCCAGGCCCAGCGCGACGACGAACAGGTAGCCGACGTTCGCGTAGGCGAAGGGGGCGGTGAGGTGGCGCCACCACTCGTTCTCGAACGGGGTCACCAGGCCCCCGAAGCTCGATATCGGGTTGCCGGTCGCCTCGTAGACGAGCAGCAGCAGGGCCGAGCCCAGGATCGCGGCCAGGGTGGCGTAGGGGCGGAACGGGCGCGGGGCGTCCGATCCCGCGCGCCGCCGCAGGCTGGGTCGGCGGCGGCGCGGCCGCCGCGCCTCGAGCCCGTCGCCGCGGCGCTCCAGCTTCGGCGCCCGCTTGCGCAGGCGGGTTCCGCAGTAGGGGCACTCGGTGACGTACGGACTGACCTCGGAACCGCAGTTCTTGCAGATGACGCTGAGCTCAGTCTCGCTCATGGT
>Ga0247780_1001281_pt1 | contig 16097 bp, 26 predicted proteins | sample UWRJL079202R5_FD_179927 | JGI IMG/M metagenome (GOLD analysis project Ga0247780, IMG submission 179927) | Plant litter microbial communities from Arlington Agricultural Research Station in Wisconsin, United States - UWRJ-L079-202R-5 | ecosystem: Environmental > Terrestrial > Plant litter >... | reverse complement strand
AAAGGGTAGAAGAAAGAAACGGAGAGGAGGAGTCGGATTCCCTGGAACTAGAGTATCCATCCCGCTTCCAAAAGCAGCTCCGTGCAGATATTAGAATGATGACGTTTCAGGCGGCCACCAGTCTTGAGGCTGAGATCGAAGGTTGTCTGTGGCGCTATCATCATGAACTTTTCTTCTCGTGTCGCGTGATGGCGTTGATTCTGACATTTCCGCGATCCGTATCAGTCCCCCTTCGGTGACAGGGCTGGCCTGGCGGGGATAATCTCCTGCCCATGACAGCACAATACTCCCAAACCGACACAAATTAGAAATGAATCCACGTTGTTTTGCCACTAGGCGGAGCCATGAGCGGTTCTCACCCACCGCTCACGGTTCCAGTTAAGCACCGAAATCCGACCGGTTGGGTCAGCGTCAAGCCTCTCAGATTGCTAACGTTCCTCCCGTTCGGGTCGTGGCGTGCTCACATGATGGCCAAGTGGCATTTCTCTCTCCCGAAAACAGAGGGCGCCTGGTTGGTGCCGTAACGCGGATCTGATGCGGTGGCGACGTGCGCGCAATGATGGGACGTAAAGGGCCAAAAAGTGCAAATAACCCGCCTCAACCATGCCAACACCCGCGGAAATCCACGGTACGGTTGGTTGAATGCAGAGCGCAGTTAGCTGAGTCGGACACCGTCATCTGCGGACGAGTCAAGTGGAACCCGTTATCGGTTACACAACAGCAAACTGGTCGCTGAGGAGATGCCATAACGGATGCACCATCCCTATTGGACTCCCCTCCGCATGAGGAAACGTGTGGGGAGATAGGCGACCATCGACCAGTTGCATAGAGATAACTCGCATCGACTCTAGTATGCCCACGTATTCGGTGAACTTGTTTCAGGGCTGGAACTCCTGGCGGACAAGCGCAGCCAGGCCAGCTACTGACTGACCCCCATCTGTTACCGACTGAAGGGAAGGCCCGGATAAACACCGAGGTGTTCCCAGCTTGCTGGGACTGTGCACTGCTTGCGCCGCCGGGAGTGACCGTCAAAAGCCGCCTCGAATGGAGACCTCCGCCGCTCGGTTGCAGCTTCGTAGGGTTGGTGATACTCGAAGTCTGCGTTTGGGTGACACTTTGTTCCCCGTCGTTTGTTATGGATCGCGGAGGGTGTGGCTATCAGAATGCGAAGGGGGGTGACACTTGCTACCGCATAGGAACCCGGCGTGGCGGACGGATCCGTCACCGATCCCCCCTTTTCGGCATAATTGAGTTCTGACAGGGCGCCGAGGGTCGCCCGTCCGGCGTGCGGCGTGCGGCGGCCCAAAAGACGTAACGTCGCAAAGATGCAGCAAACTTGCTTGTCTGTGGCCACCATTCCGTTGCCTTGTACAAGGGCAAGTCTCAGAATAGGTCGGCTTGCCTGTATCCCTGGGAGCTGGTTGCAAAGGACAGCTCGTTGTGTGGCTCTCATGTTACCGCTGTGTGTGCTGCCGTTGCTTTTTAGAGCGGGACACTGCAGGCGACATGACAGGTGGACGGCGGACAAGGTGCGACGTGCGACTACTGCCCTAGAGGGAAAACCAAAGGAACCACACAGCCCGAGAGCAAAAAGAGGAAGGTTGTGCATTAGGAAAGGGAGTGGACGTCGTAGAGAAGGACAAAGCTTCTAGAACAAAATCGCTCAACTTTTCCCCTCGACCAGAACGGTGTCGTCGTCCCAAAAACGGTAGCCCCGTGTCTAGCACTCAAAAGTCAGCCCTCGAGTAGTTGCATTGATGTCGTAGAACCCATGATGACAATTCAGTTGCCTGCTCTTTTCCCGGTCTTTGCTTCCCGTTCACTTGGGCATTTTCTCAGTGTTTTGCAAGGTCTCGTGCCAATCCGACAAGAGAAAACGCGAGCAGGATTCCCGGTCGTCGGGTCGACTGCGGTTCTCAGTGCGGGAGATGGCCACGATGGCCTGCGTCTGCGTATCGATGGGACGGGACCAGGGTGGGGGGGGCGAGCAGAGACGGCGGCGCCGCATCCTGGGACGCAGTAGTCCTTGAGGAGGGCGATCCAACAATCCGTGGTGCTGTAGGTACATTGACGAGTACAGAATTCGGCCTCGAGAACCGTTACTCCATCGCAGTGACCAAGGCAGCTGAAAGGCGCAAATTGCAAATTGCGGACGGCCGGCGTGGGACGGACGAGCTGCTGCGAGGGCCAGGAACGCGCAAAGTCTTGGCGCCATCCATTGATGAGCCAGGCTTGGGAACACGGGACAGGCGAAAGAGGCAAATCGCCACCACCGAGCCGTTGTTACGTTAGCCGAAGGGCGGTGAACAGAGGATTGCAAAATAAAATGAGAAAATTTCAAGCGTACACAGATAGCGCAATGCAGGACGCAGGATGCAACCTCCGTTGTTGTTTCTTACTGCACCGTGTTGTCACCCAGTGCGCCAGGGAAGCGTTTGTGGCCGTTTTGTCCGTTCTCCCACGTCCACCCCCCCGGACAGAGCCTGGGAGATGACCCCCGCTGTCGCCCGTCAGCGGAGCTTGGCCGGCGCCCGAGAGCCCCACGCTATCGGCCCGGTGCCGGGCGAGACCCGGCGCTCCCTCGGATGCCCGTTGCATCCGTCATCCTTCCAGGGGGTCTTGCCGAACACCGACAGCTAAAGCGAGACCAAGTGATGTAAAACGGAGAGGATGGACACGCCCAGCGGCCGCCCGCCAACACTACTGTGCCATTGGTACTGCCTGCATGGCGAAAAGTGACGTCCGGGTGTCAATTGAGCCATACCAGCTCTAAGTCATGCTGAAGAGGTCAATTATGACGAGGAAGAAGTAAAAATGGAAGCAGTCAGATGACGCTTTGGCGCAGATTCGCCACGGCAGAATCCCATTCGCAGTTGTTGCCGTTGGAGGTGGGTTGCAGCATCGGAAGGGAGAAACCGAACAGAGTGCCGAAAAATGTTTTGGAAGAGCCCTGCGGCGCTGACACGTGCGTGCCTCCCGACTGCTTCGCCGTTGGTCCGTTTACGAGACAAGAACCGCATGAGGACTGCGCGTTGGTGATGGCGATTGTCGGCTGGAGGTGGGGGCGGGCCATGTCAGCCCAGATCGGAATCATCCGCTACGTAATCGTGGGGAGGGCGCCGCAGCGGCATGAATCCGCTTTCGTCCCTCGGTCTGCCTACACTACCTAGGTCCCCGGGCCTAACAATATGCTTCCGTCAGAACATGCCATGGGGCGGGCAGGCACCGGAAGCAGCAGGTGTGCCTTCCACGTTGACATGGCAGGGCGGGGCTCCTTGGTCGGCCAGTAATAAGGATTCCTATTTCAAGAGGCAGGTGCAGCTGTGCCCGTACGGCGAAGCAACCAACTTTTCAGAGCACATCAAGTCAACAACCAAGCGGAAACACGCCGGGCGAGACGTGCCAGCCAGTGAAGATGGGGGATGCAGAGACAAACAGGCCGGAAAGGGCCTTCAACTGGGAGGGGTACTGTAAAAAGCCCTACGGATCACATAATTACACTGCACAGCTCGGGTCTCACAGAGCTGCACTCACCGTGACAGCCCGCCGCAGGCCGTGTGAGTCGAGATTCCCGGCACTCTGGTTCAGCTAGGGCGGCAATCAGTGCCCAGTGCCACCACTGTGCCTGGAACGTGTCCAGCTCATCCGGAACAGGGGGAGCTGACCCCCGGTGAGTGGGCTGCATCTCACCGGACAAAATCGCGAGCCAATAAAACCAGCCAGTGAAGCGCGCTTTCTGGTGGGTGCCCAGCCGCTTGCGACAGTCAGACCAACCGATAACCGACAACCGCCGTCGGAGCCCCGGCGCTGCGCTTGCGTTGCCGCTGCCACAAGGAACTTCCCGGTTTTCGATAGTCTGGCGCCTCCCCGAGCTTCTGAACAAGTCCGTCCTGCAAGGACTGGCCGTGATCACCAACCTCAATAGGCCGCCTGAAGGAAGGGTGAGACATGCGCGGCGTGACGTGACAGGCCCAGCCGTCAATCACAAAAGCAGAGACATCGACACATCATCAACGGACACAGGAGCGCGTGTAATCAACCATACAAGTGCGCTAACGAGTCCACCCATCTAGCTTGATGCACCTTGAATGCAGAAGGAAGACACCGCATGATGACGGCCCCTATTCCAGCATAGGCCAATGAACTATGTGATAGCCTAGGGCTTGAATTTTATTTTTGCAGCTAATCGGGACTGCTTCCGTGTCTCTATTATCAACTCAACTTTCATTGATTATATTAGCAAGCGGTTGCAAAAATAATCGTCACTGCAAAAGATTGGGGCCTGTGCGGACGATGAAGATCTAACAGGAATTATCAGGTGTCGCTCCAGAGGCTGTTAGTCTGATATCATCAGGAGATCTGTAAGTGGTGTGACAGTACTTGCAAGTACCTGGCAGCCTGGCGACTTGAAGGACTTAACAAAGTACTGCAGGGTACTGAGTGTCGTTTTTTTTTTTTTGCAACCGCTTGGTTAGGTAAGGTATGGCCTTGATCTTTTGAGTCCCTGGAGAATAGATCAACCGAGGTATTCCTCTGAGCAAATCTACCTTAGCATGCGAGACTCGCTGCGGAGCAGCGCACAGATTGGCATACAATAGACGAGTTGTTGTGCCTGCTGTCTTATGTAGGTAAGGTAGGTAGATATGGCATCTAAAGTCAAGGACGAGACCAACCTTCCTCGTCAACTGAATACATTACGGATACTTTAATGGGAAACTGCCCGGAATCCGATACATTGGGAGCATTCCAGAAGCGGTCAGGGCTACGATGACCCGATTCCACCGGGACATTCAGGGCTGGATCAACACCGGATCCTCTCCTTTCAAAGTCAGGGCGGATCAACCACTGCGGGCATAGGTTACGGTACGTTAAGGAGAACATGCACAAACATGCAACGGTTGCCAACCCAAACCTCTGCAACAAGTTTGCCATGCAAGGCAGGTTTGTTTTGGAAATGGCCATTCGTACCAAGATCGGATTTGAATTACTGGACCCAGAGTAGTAAATTATACCTGCTTTGCCGAGTTCCCGTGTTTTGTTCCCTCATGTCAGGGTGCTGCTCTTGATGTAGGGTTAGGGTTGTCTGCAGAGCTTTTGGATGTTAAGAAGTTCCACGTACTCCCAGCCGTGTACCAAAATACAATGGGGATCCATACCCAGGGCGTTCAATTTCTTTTGGACTTTTGGAGATGGTGCGTCAGGGTGGCCGTCTCGGCGGCCAGAAATGCGACCAAGACGCTGTTGATCGCAAGGTGGATTGGTCCAGCAGCAGAGGCACGGGACAGAAAAGAAATGTGAGCATGATGGTCGCTCTGTGAAGAGCCCGGGCAGCCAGTAAGCTGTCGGAATCGACTACGGCTTCGACATGGGGGTTGGTCATATCAAGCCATACATTGCACTGTCGCTCATCACTGGCGGAGTGACCTCGGGAGCTTGATGGATGGTGAGCTTTGGCCACATGAGTCGAGAAGATCGACTTGGGCCTGATGTTCTGACGGAGCGAAACGGGGAGTCATCCAGCCGCACGTGTTCTTGCTCAAATATGGTTGTCCGGCTGGCGAGCGTATGGTGACTATCGCAAGAGCTGGGCCATGTGTGACTGCGCGGAGCACCTGCCCGGGCGCCAGTGCGACGTCGGCCCCGTTGGCAGCCGCGCGGATACATACGCCCGTAAGGCTGGACGAGCAAATACCTTCAAAGCAATTGTTTCATTGCAGTGGCGACACGTCCACGGCGCTGCGAGGAGCGTGTTCACTGCTCGCTTCCTGGGCGAGGCGCCCTTCTCCAACCGAGAGCAACATCGCGGGCGAAATAGACTGACTGGCGCTCGCGTCGTCCGGCCGAAGCGGGGCAACAGCGGGATGTGAGGGACACCGTAAACGATTGGCGATGGCCGCGGGGAACCAGGAGCCAATATGTGGTGTTTGGATGCCGACCTGCTGCCAGGTACTCAGAGCAGACATCCCCAGATGTATATAGCATGAGCACCACTCGAGACCGTAGGGCCGCTGGCGCCACACTAGTCGTTTCCGGTTGAGCCTCCCGTGTCGGTGATCGGCAGGCGTCGTGGCGGCAAGCCAGTGAGGAGGCTGGAAGATGGTTCATTGGGCTGCAACCACCCCGCTTCCCCCTGTTGCTGAGCCACGATCCGCGTGTTGCAGTGGCCCTGACGGCCCTGACTCGAGCGCCAGGCGGGGATGGAGGGGCGACGACCCCTCGCCCTGCCGTGAGTTGCTGGTCTTGCGTTCCATCCCAGCTGAAAGGGAGGCCCAAGGCCAATCCCAACTCGTGGGTTTTTATGATGTGCGCATCGCCTTGCCGTGAGGAGGGAACCAGTCTGCGGGCCTGTGATCAGCAATTTGCCCCTCTGTTTCGTCTGGACGTGCAGCCGAGATCAACACGCCGAGATGCAACGAAACGCCGACCCTGCCGACAACAAGGAAACCCCGGGTGCGATGCGCGTCAGTATCTTGACTGGACATTTCTTCACGCCATGATGCCCTACCGCACGCCTCGTCCTCCTCGATCATCACCCTCCAGACGCAGTGCAAACTGGCTGGGGTCGCGATGTGTGGAGGCCTCCTCCACCCACTCTGGATACTGGCGGGTTACACCGTGCCAAGTCGAGATCGGTGCACGCCGTAGATTGGCGCATTGCAATTAACACCTCACCGCACCACACCGATCGTGGATGAAATGAGGAGGTCGAGGTTACGGAGGAGTACTGATGGTCGAGACCTCGGCTGCGTGTGACCTGCTCCACACGAGTAGTGTTGCCATCTCTGATCTGGCTCGCTCAACCATTCGCTTGGCAGTGGAGTTATGCGGACCTAGGATTTGGAGACTGGCATATTGTCCTGTCGTTCGTTCATTGCTTCAGATCGCGGGGCTATTACATACACGCTGTTCGCCGAGGCCCCGACCCACAGCGGCGAGCGTCTTGACAGGTCCCCGAGCTAGGGCCTCGAGGATTGGATTCGGAATCTTGGGCCACTGAAGCAGTGGCCTCTGGCAGTGTTCTGGTTGGGTTCTCGTACATGCTACCGACCCCACCGCTCGAAGAGAGAAGACGGTACTACGAGATAGATACCCAACAAGAGGAGTAAACCCGCCGGTCTATCCTGTAGGTTAAAGTGACAGGAGCTGCCGTACGGACTACGCAGCGGGGGCTAGTTACTGTTCCAAGACGAAGTACCTACATCGAGCGCTCCGACCAGAAGCCCGATCCTCTAGCAGTCTCTGCCAAGTGGGCCAACTCGCACTCGGCTCATTAGCACGGGAAAACCTGTGCTTGTAAGTTGCAGCCATTCCCCGATCCCGGATAATGTGGAGCCCGTCCGTGCCGGCGACTGGATCGCGGTGGTGTAATGCCCATGGTGTCGTTGTCTGCGAGACAATGTTCGGCTCTGTAGGGCTACCTGGGGTCTTGGGTTTCCGCGTTCCACGCTACGTCAGGGGTCGGCGAGCGCGATCGTCAGCCCAGTTCACCCACGGCAACCGACATTGCGGGGTCTTGGCCCCCGCCCCCCAACGACTCGACGAGGAGCACATTGATGGCACCGTGATTTCCCTATGGCAGAACTATACTACCACATTACCTTTGCTGAGCGTCGTCGGGGTGCATTGCTTCTTCAGTGGCCGCGGCGGTGTGTTCCGTTTTTCTCTCCCGTGATCGCGGCGAGACTGCATTGGAACTGCATTGGGCCAACGGAGATCCACTTCAGAGAAAACAAAATGTAGACGGTCGGGAGGAAGAGATCTAGTTCGTGTTGGTGATTCCGGTTACGATAACCGCGGTCGATGAGCCTCGGGTTGAAGGGGCACACGATGCCTCGACCAGCACCCCTGCCTGATAAATGCTGAGTCGCCCCGTAGGGTTGCCTTCACGTTTTACGCTGCAGGGTACCTTTGAGCGTTGACCTTTTTCTTCCTTCATTTAGGCGGGGATAGTGCTGGTGCAGGTGAAACCAAAATGCTCCAATCGCCATTCCCAGAGCAGTCTTGCCGAGATACAACAGGAGGTTGTCTACGGTGTTCAACTCATCCTCGCCCAGAGAACCGCCTTGGAAATGTGCAATCTGGAGGTCACTATAGCCTCAATCTAACACACGCGGGAGCGGTGCGGCCTGGATGGATCCGGCCCGATGAGCGTATGTCGACTCACCTCACGAGGAGGTAGGAGGGAGCCCCGAGCGTCTTTGGCGCGGAGTTTTATCTGGAGCACCCAGACGGTAGGCGGGAAATGACTTACATTACCGCATTGCAGCAATGTAACTGAGCGAGCAAGCGAGCCGTCTTTTCGTCACCAAGCCTGCAAGGAGCTCACGGGCGGCGGCCGCTCACGATGTCACGGACGATGCACGATTGTTTGCTTGTGCGGAGAGGTATGCATGCCCCAAGGCACACCATACCCAAGTGGAGGAGCCGGGCTTGCGTTGGAGCTGGGACGAACAACCACGTTGCCTATCACAAATTGCTGGACTTGGAGTGCTTCGGGGACAGGTGGTGACGATGGATTCCGCGCGAAGATATAATCGGAGGGAACGGCGTTCAGAGATGCAGGAGTCCAGGTGGAGAGGCGAGTCATAGAACTATGCGTCTTCAGCTTTCGGCTCTCTCGCGGCAGTTGGCGGCAGGGTTGTGGGAACTCCCCTGTTGGTTGGGGAAAAGAGACCGCATGCACTGCGAGTATTCTTAGACCGGTTGCAAGCTGGGCCGGGCCCAAATAGCGTGCTCCAAAAAGAGGATTTGGAGTGAAGTATCCGGGCACAGTCTCGAACATAAAGAAACGCAGCGGTCGGCACTCCAGCACCTCATCCGCTCCCCCGGCTCGCCTCACGATCTCACGGTGTGTTGCAGGGCGGTGAGGACCTTGCCTCGGGTGAGACACTCTGGGTTGTTGAGGAGATGCGGAGCCGTGAAGCAGCCTCGCATGGGTGACCTGGCGTTGGCTGGCACGAAAGGGCCAATGAGCGTCCCCGGTTTGCAAGCGGTGCTGAGTCTATGGTAGGGCTGAGGCAGAGCCCCCGATGTCCTTTCCCAACAGCCTCGTCACCAGTGCCCGTCTGCTCGAGTGCCAGGGTCAAGGCAAGCCATCGGATATGGCTTACTGAGCACATGTCGAGTTGAGCTGATATTTTGATCCTCAGCGGGTAGTCGCGCACTGGGTGGGATTTCAGCGTGCCCGTGGCAGAGCGCGTACGCTGCTGGTTGGGAGGTTCGGTATTCTTAGCTCCGTTTCGACAGGTCTCCGAACGAGATGAGATGAATCCAATTCTACAACCCGAGTCAGTTGCAACGCATGAGACGGCGGAAAATGACACTAGGTACGCTAGGCCGGCCTCGTTGCAAAGAGAACGGGGCAGGTGGGTTTGTGGGTTAGGAGAGCAGGGATGGACGTGACGAAATCGATCGCCCCGCAGCACGGCTGGGCTTGCCGAGGGCTGGCGGCGGGGGCTCGATCATTTCGATTCAACATGGCCCATAGGGAGACGGGAGATGCCCGGTCGTCTACCTACCTGCCTATGCGCATCGGCGCCGTGCTTGATGGTTGATTGTGTGTCCGCCATACCCGCCAGTGTCGGGCTGCTTGTTGAGGAAGGCCGCGTAGCCGTCGGTTGTTTGGGTGCACGCAGGTTAGGTATGTGCCGTCCGTCCCATAGGTTTCCTTTGCCTGCCAGCTTTGGCATGAAGCAGATACCTGGATTGCCCAATGTCTCACCCAGCACCCGCACGTATTTTCCCTTCCATGCCTTCCAAGCGTAACTTTGGGGCTCCTGCCAATCTGGAAACTGCCTCCTCTTCTCCGGAGGGTGGCATGGCGCGGAAACAACCACGGCCCTGCTTTGAGGCAAGAGTCTTTGTCAGCGTTAGTGAGAATAGGCTGTTGTGCCAGAAGATGGATAATAAATACGGGGCCAATGCTCTGCCGTGCGTGCACCAAGTTTTCTCCTTGCGAGGGATACTTTCCATCTAGGGCAATGCTCGGCGGGCTGGCAGCGGGGGACGGATGCAAAAACGGTAACGGTAGGCGGGAAGTCCAGTGCGGCGGGGGAGTGGGGTGGCACTGACCTCCAGCCGAAGATTTACCAGGGCCGCCAGAAATGGAAGTGCCTTTGTCACCCTACCCTGTAGGGCAGCGAGCAATGTGATGCCGTCCCGCACGCCCGCCTTCCTCCCGTCGCCACGAGCTAACCTCGCGGCCTCGCTGAGTTCCGACGCAGGTATAATAAAAATAATTCTACTCTACCACCCTGAAGCGAGTTATTCTTATTCAATATTACCCGTCCCCCTATTAACCCTCTGAGCTCGACCTCTTGCTTTCGGCGCCGTATGTACCAGTCCTGCAGAGCACAGCGCTTTGTTGCCCGCGCACCCACGCAATCAGCGCTCTGCACTCTGCACACTGGAGGAGGTTCCGGGCTCTAGTCAAAATTGCCGCCTTTGGCAATCCGAGTCAATTGCTCGCACATATGGGGACTCAACAGCCAGCCATGCTTCTGGCAAAAGCGCCAATGCCATGCCGCGCTCGACTCGATGGACAGGTTCGCGTCGCTGCCCGAGAGAAAGACCGCAGACGACCGTTTTCGACCGGGGGATGCAACGTTTTTCCAATCGCCCGCAGCTGTCGTTGATTTCATCCACCTGGGCTAGGGTCACTCGATCGCGACGACGGAGGTCGGGCGGGGGGGGACGGAGTAGTGGTTGCGGCCCGTGGAGCCTGGCTGACAGCCTGATAGGGCTGGTCGCTTCCTTGAATGCTCGGAAATGCTGACTGCGACTCCATGCCCAGGCTGGAACCTAGGTTGCGAATGCCCAAAGTGGCCGTTGTAAGCGAATGCCCACACAAGCAGCGCGAGTCGCAAGCTCACAAAGCTCTATCTCACCGCAACAGTCGCCTGGTCACCTTGGTCCTGACAGGATGGCTGGACGGGGAAGACGGTGAGACGGGCACACAATGTCGCTCCATACTGCATGCTTGGCACTCCTTGGAGGCAGTGGGAGACTCAGTCCAGTTAGAGCCATGCCTTGCGGACCACGTCCATCGCTAGGATGCACCACCCAAGGCCTGATGAAAGATGATCCACTTGCTGCAAGATGTGGCGGAGAGAGTGGTCGTTGGCGGACGGCCAAGAGCGTTCAAACGAGCGTCCCCGGGAATGTGGGGGCGTCTCTTTGCCGTGAAGCGCCGTCCGCCCATTGCACCGTACCTAATGAAAAGGAGAAGGCATTTTATTACCAGATACCTAACCATTCTTCTTTGCCCGTGAGATTACACCACAGGAGATACGAATACGTCGTGGTCCTACCACGCCAGCCGTCTTCTCCCAAAGCAGCATGCGGCGCTACGCGCCCCCTTGTGGAACCCAGCAGGGCAGGGACATTGGGCTAGCGAGCAACTTGCGACCAGCAAGAGGGGGCAGCCAAACGTTCCAGACGCAAGCAGTAGGCAGCGGGGCCGGACAGGCGAGTTTGGCTTGGGTCGACAAGACGATGGCGGTAAGAGGCCATACGGATCTACACAGCTTCGTTCGTCTTTGTAGTGGAGAGCCCGCCTTACCCTGATCACCCAGACACCGCTATGAGCTCAAGTCAAAAGTCGGCCTCGGTTCAGTGCTCCGCACACTCCGAGCAGCCGGCGCCCAGCAGGGAGGAAAACGGTGCTTCGCAACGGACCCCTCGAATGGGCATGGTCCGATCGGAACTGGTACCGCATTTCAGCTTGGGCCAGGGAAGCCGAGGGGGGGTCAGATCCTATTGAGTACTTCGTAATCCGTTCTTTAAACAAGGCCTTGGGATGTCGCACCGAGTCCAAAAGCCAGGTAGGGCTGCCAGCGTGGCTGGGACGCAAGTTGCTGCCAAAACGCCCTTCAAGGCCAGCGGCGACAAAGCCCTGGGTCACTCGCGCAACCAGCTTCCGATGTCACTCGCAAGAATCGGTTCCCAGCGCCTGTGGGCTTGCCTCCCAGGGAAGCTAGGCCAGGGGGCGGGACCCTGTTTTCTGTCTCTGAGCACCCAGAGCCGGGGCCACCATCAATGGCAATGTCGCAACGCCCCAGAACCATAAATCCACGCCCGTCTCTTCCGACCGGACACGCCCGACCTCTTCATACCGTCTCCGTTTCGCCCATTGCAGGGTGGGCGTCGTCCATCGCAGCGTGTATCGCTGAGCATCACGGACTGCCCTGCTTCTAACCTGTCTAACCTATAGTAGCAGCGCAGACACAACGCCGCCGGCTGCCCTTGGCCGTTTTCCCGCTGGCCGATCGCCAGCGGTCAGCATCTCGGGTTTGCGATCTGACGGTGCGAGATTCAACGAGGAACGGTTTCTGGGGTGTGGGCGGACGGTGGCAGCAGAACGGGGGCAGCGAGTTTCGCGAGTCTGGGATCCATGGATTGTACACAGTAAGAATTAAGTGTGGCCCGCACCCGCTGCCAGAAAGAGAATGGTCGCGGATATGCGTTGCCCCACCTCGAGTTTGAGGGCTGAGAAGGCGGGCAGATTGAGTGGATCTGGTGGGCTTAACCGTCCGGGATCATTACGCAAGGCAGAAGAGACAAGGGGACTTCAGGTACTTTGGCCTGCGTAGAGACCATGTACCCGCGTCTCCCACACCCCCGTCGCTCCCCCAGCAGCTGCGTTTGCGGTGCAGGAAATCTGCTGCGAATGCGCCTTCAATATCCACACCCACACACACGGCGCGCACATTTGACTCGAGGACTCCCACCTGGGTTCCGCCTTCAGTCTCTCTCCTTGGAAACGTCCATCTCCTCTGCCTTCCTGCACCACCGCCAACCGCACGCAGCAGCAGCACCGGCACGCTGGACGCCGTCGCTGACGCCGACGCAGAGCGCTAGACGAACAAGCTAAGACAGACCACGCCAGCAACGCTCCGCCCACTTTGTGCAGCGTCTCTGGCCCGGCGCATGGAGGTGGGACTGACAGCTCGAACGACGCAGCTAGGCTATCTCGAGAAGCCTGCGCAGCCAGCGACTCAGGATCCGAGGGGCCGCACCTCACCTTACTTCAGCTGACGGACGGTGGGTTGTTGACTTGGAGGCTGCACCATTGGATCGGATTGCCAGCCCGAGCACATACATCTGGACACAACAACGCGCACCTCGTTGTCCTGGGCTGAACCCCTCGTCCCTGACGCAGCCCGCCCTCTGTTCTCGAGGCGTTCGACAGACGCACTCTTGGCATCCGCCCTATAGCCCAGCAGCTCCGCCCCCAACATACCGATCGACGTCGATGCTAGTGTTGTAACTGCGAAGTGGTGTCTCGGACCTCATCCCCCTTTTTTCTTCTATTTCCCCCCCTACTCCCCACGTTGTTCCTGGCGGCTCCCGTGCTCGTCTTGGCACCCCTGCACCCGTCGTCTGCTCGAGTGCATCGGCAACACCGACTCGCTTCCTTCGACGCTGGGCCAGGCAACTAGCTAAGGGCGGTTCCTCCCATTCGTGCACCCCATCGACTGCCTAGCTGCAGCCGTCGCCTGTGATCCCGGTTGCTGGTAGCCTAACCGCACATCTCGTGGATACCGACCACGCGGTTCAGCTTTCTTGTGAAGAGCGGCGAGTGGCAAGACGGTCGATTCGCCCAGTGTTCAGCTTCGCTGCTGAAAGCATCCCCCCTACCTCCGCTTAGCACCCGAACCCCTCGCCCACGATCACCAGGACGCTCCACGCCATGGCGATTCCAATCCATGCGCAAAGTCGGTATGCGGGGCGCGAGTTCGACAATGCCCCTCTCCCCTCCATATCTAGTCGGGATGATGGCTTCGGAATGCCATTTGGTCGTCGCATCCCGTTCAACGACGGCCTTTCTCCCTCCGCCGCATCAAACCCGATGGCTATCCGAGGCTCTGACCACAGCTATGTGCCCCCGCCATTGCCGCCCCCTACGCTGGTACCGATAAACGGGCCCATCGATCCAAACATACAGAAGGAAGCTAGGCGTCGGGACCTTGGGAGCCCGTTGGGTGACTCTTTTGGCCTCAGCTTCGAGCGGCGCGATTTGTCGTTCAAGCGCGGTTTCGATGAGGGTTACCAGAGCTTCGATAGCTTGAGGTTAGTTACAGCTTCGTGGCTGTGGTCCCGGGGGGGCTTTGCGTTTGAAGTGCATGGTCTAACTCTGTGGTAACAGGTCGGCCGACTATCCCTCTCCCTTTGGGGTCCGATCCATGGGACAATTCCAACACAACAACAACAGCTCGATTGACAGCTCGATGCTAAACAAATTGAACGGACCCGGTCGACGCTCGCTCCTCAGCGCATCTGTCAATGATACGCAGTCGTCCCGCGCAAATCACACACATGTCACAACTATCTCTCTGCCTCATCGAACGAAGCAGCAACCTTTTCTAGATACGACCCTCACACGCTCCCCCGGACCAATGTCGGCTGTGTCTCCTTTCAGCCATGCCAGTCCCAAGCTGACGGACTATCGCTCGCCCATTGGCACTGAGATGGGAGACTTTGAGCGGTCTCCCGTCCCGCGCACCCGGAGGACAAATAGTGGATCAGTGCCGGATGACGCTACCGTTTCGAGCTACGAGACTCGTGACGACGAAATAGACTTTCCAATGGAGACGTCGCGCATGCGCACACTGAACATTGAAGATCAGTGGAGGGAACGAGAAAGAGAAAGAGAGAGGGAACTTGAGTACTGCCAAGCCGGTCAGAAGCGTAGGGCCTCGTCGCCGCCGAGCGACGATATTCCCCTGGCTAGCGACGGGCTGAGGAGGAGGGAGGGTGGCATGATGTCCAGGGGCTCGCCCACTCCGCGCCTGACTGTCATACCACAAGGCGGCTCCATGTCGAGTATATCTTCAGCCAGTCGGACCGGCAGCTACGCAAGCAACCTGACAGCGAGCAGCATCACCAGCCTAGGCTCGTTCGGTCGTCGTTCTCCTAATGGGTTATCCCCAGGAGGACTATCGCCTACTGACCCCAGCAGCCCCTACGGCACAACACTGAGCGCTGCCACTTCCCCTCGATCCGCCCTCTCTCGCTCTATCGCGCTTCAGTCGCCACATCAACGAACACTGAGCGAGCAAGCGATGATGGGCCAAACAGGACGGCCACTCGCCTCGCCTCGGAAGCTCGCGGAGATCCCTAAGAATCCCAGCAGTCTGGTGGCAGCCAAAATGAAGGGGCCTTATATGTGTGAATGCTGCCCTAAAAAGCCGAAGAAGTTTGACACTGAAGAGGAGCTCAAGTACGTTGAGGCGCATTATAACGCTTAATCTAAAAAGTTTATGTATCATACGTTACTAACAACTTCCAGGACTCATGAGGCAGAGAAGCAGTACGAATGCTCGTTTTGCGGAAACCGTTTCAAGAATAAGAACGAGGCCGAACGGCATCAAAATTCGCTCCACGTACGGCGACATAGCTGGTCGTGCTCAGCTCTGACGGGATACGAGCGCGCGTTTCACGACAGCACCACAAAGCCTAGCGAGGCAGACACATGCGGATACTGTGGCGACGAATTCCCCAGATCCGGACGAGGTCCGGCAGGCGCCTTCATCACTGACCAAGACTGGGAAGAGCGTATCCGTCATCTTCAGGACGTGCACAAGTTTCGGGAGTGCAACTCAAGCAAGAAATTCTACCGTGCAGACCACTTCCGCCAGCACCTCAAGCACAGCCACGCCGGGACCAGCGGGAAGTGGACAAACATGCTGGAAAACGCGTGCATGCTGGAGGAGGACCCGCCTGTACCGACGAGGTAATCCATGTATTGTTGGGATGGGGAGGACGGGTTCGCAGATTGGCGACATTGTTGAACGAACTCTTTTCGGGAAAACATGGCCCAACTTGTTTTCACAACAATTTCGGGCTCGGTATCGGCGTCCTTGATCAAATTTCACGGGCATGTCTTACGGGAAATCACGCTCGGCGGGACGGATAGAGGGAATCCCCCCTGAGCAGGCGCAAACGGCGGCGGGGTTTCGAGACGAAAATACTATTCAATTGGGACAAATTCGACCCGGGCGAGGACTTGCTCATCTGAGGTGCGAGTTGGTCAAAGCAGAATTGCGCGGGTTGGACCTGCTTGGCCACGGCGCAGGGAGGATATGTGTGTATGGGTA
>Ga0247780_1001280_pt1 | contig 16100 bp, 9 predicted proteins | sample UWRJL079202R5_FD_179927 | JGI IMG/M metagenome (GOLD analysis project Ga0247780, IMG submission 179927) | Plant litter microbial communities from Arlington Agricultural Research Station in Wisconsin, United States - UWRJ-L079-202R-5 | ecosystem: Environmental > Terrestrial > Plant litter >... | reverse complement strand
GCAGATGTACGAGAACTTCGCCAAGGTCAAGTGGGATATCTCCCAGTCCAGCGAGGGCATGATCGAGTACAGCCCGCAGGACATCTCGACAGCTGGGGGGCAGTCAGGTGCACCCGTCCTCCTGCGGGGCAGGGCGATGACGGTGGTGGGCACGCACTGCTATGCTGTGGGCGGGAAGTACAGGAACAATGCGGGGAATGCGGTGAACGGCCAGTACGGAAACGAGTATCAAAGATACCTGGATTTGCTGGACGGGGAGCCGGGCGTTCTGGCGGAGAAGAATGGGATGAATCTGGTCCGATTGGGCCCCTCCAAGGCCGGGGCGAATGGAGGTGGCGAAGGGTTTTTTGACAGCTTTGGAGACGTCTTGAAGACCATTGGCAAGGTGGGAGCGACAGTGTTGCCGATGGTGGGGGCGTATACGGGCCCGGTCGGCGGCGTGCTCGGCACGGTGGCTGGGTCGCTTCTCGGCATGGCGTCGGAGACGGCGGTGATGGCTCGGACCGAGGGTGGTCTTGTTAGCGGCGGCAAGAACTTGGCCATCCCCGAGGGCGTGCTAGAGCGGACCGTTGTGGCCGAGGGCGCGCTGCAGACGGTGCTGCAGCTGGACCTGGCGTCGCCCAAGGCCAAGCGCGTCATCCAGGGCATGCACAAGCGCTGGCAAGCCGGTGCCCCCAACATCGACGTGCTCAGCAAGGCCATGGCGCCCGTCATGACCGAGTGTGGCCTCGACGTTGCCCTCAGCATGATCCATCGCAACAGCAACGCCAAGTCCGGATCGACCGAGGCCAGCCTCTCCCCGGGCCGCCGCCAACCCCTGAAGGGCATCTCCGCCATGGAGGCCAGTGGAAACGACTTTGTTGAATTGCTGCTCGGCCCCACGGTGCCTCTCTCGGGCGAGGAGGGGCTCTTCGACACACTTGGCGGGTGGATCTCGAAGGGCGTCACTCCCACGGACCTCGCCCGGACCGCCCTCGCCGCGGTCGCCCAGCACGTCGACAGCAAACTGAGTGGCGGGAGCAGCGCCGAGTCGGCCGTCGAGATGCTTGTCAAGCCCACGCCCAACCCCGCTGACTGAAGTGAAGAGAACCGGGCTGAGATAAAGGTGGGGCAAAGAAAAAGGCAACATGTGCGTCACAGCTACCAAACACGAGGCGATCCTTGACGGGATGTTTGTGATGATGGCTGGAGTATAAGTGGAAGCCCGCCGAGCCTTTATCTCGAGAAGATGGGATACGCTCCAGCCATTATGACAAATCTCAACATTGCCTCGTTAGCGGCGCGGAGGAGAGCGAATTCTCTCAGATCGCCACTTACGGGGCGTCCACATCTTCTACTAATCTTGGATTGCGGTTGTTACCCGGACTTGGTGCCTTGTCGGCGCGTTTGTCGCAGACAATGACTGCACAGCGATAAGTCTTTAAACGCGGCCACATCCTCAATTTGGATCCAGTGCTGCTTTGTTGCTATTTATGTACATACCTTATAAGCTAAAGGCCAGGAATGTCATACTAGGCCCACGATCGCTGGTATACTTAGCTGTTTGTGGCTTTGAGTCTTCTTGCTGTCGGGTCGGCCGTCGCTTATCAAGCGTAGTGGATTCGCTAAGTCGCGGTATACTGGGATAATCTATTACCCTCGCGCTCCTCTAGGCAAGCGCTTGCGCTACGAGGAGCTGGTGCGGTGGCAGTGCAACTGATGGCGGGTCGGGCCAATGACGTAACTACCGGTGTGCTGGTGGAGCAAGCGTGGCCGCCGCATTGTGTCCCGAGGGCCTGCTAAAGATGACGGCCCAAGCCTAAGCCACAGTCGTGGAGCGTCGCCGTTAGGACCAGGATCTAGGTTTCACATGTTCAAGTTCCCTCACCGATCCTACACGTCATATGGTGACGTATTCCCTTTACATTACTGCCATGCGCCAAGCGTCATTTTAAGAGGCAGAGTTAACTTATAAGATATTCTATAATCAAGGGCTAGGAGTAATATTCTAAAATGTAATATAAAGACCGATCTGTATCTGAATCAGTTAAATGGTAATGAGGAAACCATTACATTACTTTCATTAGAATCTTAGGTTGAAGAGAGGTATTATTCTTCAAGCACGCTAAATAGCTGCCCTGAATATTCATGGCGTCATTTGAGATACCCAGAACCTCAACCTATAGCATCTGAGGTTCGGTTACCCTATGTTACCACTAAAAGTATATATTAAGCGCGATATCCCTTTTCGCAATGACCTGAATGCCCATCTTTCCCTTTGGTTCGCACCTTCGCGTTTGGGTTGCAATCCTGAAGTATTGGAGTGGAAGGACAGATGACAGATGGGTCGATCTGAGTTGGGTCGCATCTTGACTCTTAGGTGAGTGGTCAATAGCCACGTGCGAAAAAACTTCCAGTCCGAGTGGACTGGCGATCGCGCGCGAGTATCGCAACTATATGCGCCAACATCCTTCTCGGCTCGGCGGCTTTGATGCTCGAGAAAGATACGCCGATTACCACCTCTTTGGAGGTCCAGTTCTTTCTGGTTGGAATTTGTGGGATGGAGGAAACTGACGCGTGGCAGAATCCGATCGGGGAGCACCAGGCTCAACAAGACCGACGCAAGCGCCATTGTCACTGGGACGGTCAAGACACCGCAGGCCTTTGTCGAGATACGATGGGAGTGGATGGCCATGGTGGCTGCGCAGCTGGCGTTGACGGCCTTATTTCTGGCCATAACCATGGCGTCTACGTATCGGTCGCACATGCAGGTCATCAAGTGCTCGAGTTTGGCGACCATGTGTGCGCTGGACAAAAACACAAGGGAGCATATCGGGGGGATTGATGATTTGGAAGGGCTGAAGGAGAAAGCAAAGTGTCTGACGGTGAGGTTGCAGCGAGGAGCGAGTGGGGTCGCCCTATGGTTAGGCATGCAGAGAGAGGCAAGTCCGGAAATAAGCGGAGGGTTTTGATCGAAATGTAGAACGAAGTGATGCACTCAAACCAGACGGACGACACCAGCGATCAGCCGAAACCTCAAATCTGCGATATGCGCGAAGCGGGAGAATTAGGCCGTAAAATAAGTTCATAATGGGACCCCACGCCGTCTTGACTTGAGCTTTCCGATGTGGGAGATGCGGGTGAAACTGTTCCGAATGTTCCACATTGGCTCTCCCAGGTGCCGTTGCTTTGGCTCGTAATCATCGGGAGGAGGTTGGTAGTCGACTGACGAGAAGACCCGGAGGGTCAAAGTGATCATAGGCCGGGCTCCCTGGAAGACCCGAGCGCAGGCTTGTCTGCTCTGTGGTTCTGACTTGCAGTCAGAACCTGCTTCTTTTATACACTTCGTTTCAAGGCTCTGTTCGTCCTTACAGTAGCTCAGTCATAGTAGCGTTCTGGCTGTGCCAGGCATCCAGAGAAGTATCCACGAGCTTTACTTCGGCAACCAAGCGGGGTTGGGATGTTTGGCTAGAGGAGAGCGTTAGTCGAACAGTTCTCTACAAACCACCTGTGAAACACTCCTGGGGTTGGGTGAAAAAGCTTACCATCGGAGGTTGTGATCCTCAAGGCGGCAGTGTCATGCTTGGCCACATCAAGACCGTACTCGCCCGTGAAGGTACCAATGTCCTTGTCCGTCCACATATTGTGGACGATAAACTGGGTGCTCGTGTTGAACGACTTGAGCGCCGGAATCTCGCTAAACTTGGCCGTCATCTTAAAGCTACTGTCCCGGGTATTGAGCATAAAAACGTGGATGCCCGCGATCGATGTGCCGGTCCAGTACTCGGCCGGGTGCACGGTATCGTAGGTGCCGTCCTTATTATATCCCCACTTGTATGGCATAGCCGCGGGGCCGTAAACGGGGTCCTGGTTGAAGGCGATGAGCTCCCTGTTGGAGAGAATCTCAAGCACGGTCTTCGACATGGAGTGAAGCTTGGCGCCGATGATGAGCGGCGATTTGAAGGCAGCCCACAGGGCGAAGTGGCTGCGGTTCTCCTCGGTGGTGAGCGCGCCGTTGCCAACCTCGAGCATGTCCCAGTCGTTGTGGCCCCAGAAGTTGGTGGTGTTCCAGAAGAAGGCGGCCTGGTTGATGATGTTGGTGACGCCCCAGCTCTGGTGCCACGTGTATTTGCCGCTCCACTCGGGCAGGATGTCGCCCGACATGCGCCAGCTGTGACCCGTGTTGTTACCCCAAGTGTCGACACGCGCCAAGCCCCAGTTACACATGGAGTAAAGGATGGTGCGGTTCTGCTTCAGCAAGGCGTCCCGCATTGTTGCATAGCGCTGAGCTGTCTTGGATGTGCTCCAGTCATAGCCTCTGGGGGCGGTGGAGGTCATTCCTTCGGGCGCCCATGAGTACTGGTCGTTCCAGCTTCCGGGAACATTACAGTTATCGTACTTGAGGTCTATCCGAGGCCAAAGGGTAATTAAAATCAGGCATGCACTTGCAGAAAAGGAAGACTAAAGCCCCAAAACTTACAGTCAACACCCCACTTATTAAATGTAGCAGCATCGGTCGCCTCGTTGCCAAGAGAGGCAGGATAACCCTCGCAGGTAGCCGAGCCTGAGCGCAGTCAGCAAGAAAGTCTTGGAGTCGTGCTTTGCCACAGCCAGACCGAGACTTCGTACCCGCATCGCTGTAGATACCGAGCTTCAAGCCGCGGTTGTGTATCTGGGTCGCAAGGCCGCTGATGCCGTTCGGGAAGCGGCCCGCATCCGGGATGATCTCGTTCCTGCTGTCGCGCTTCTTGCTCTTGTCCGCCCAACAATCATCAATGTTGACGTAGACATAGCCGAGGTCCTTCAGACCGAGAGATACCAGCTCGCTGGCGGCGGTGAGAAAGACGCTCTCGTTGATGCTGCACCCGTACTCGTTCCAGGAGTTCCAGCCCATGGCGGGAAGCCGTCCCACATCACCCTTACCGACGAGTGCGGCTGCCGTGCCCGCGAGGACTGCACCCACCAACAGTGATAGGTAGCCCATTGCGTTAGTTGGGCTGTGTTGTAAGGCCGGGGGGTGTCGCATAGGCCAGCTTGCTCAGCTTTTAGCGGCGGGCAGAAACGGATAGTCTAGTCGTCTGCACGAGGGAGGGGCAGTCATCATTTGCTTACATTCAGGAATTTATGTAAGGTGAAGAGGGCTGTCTTTTGGTGCAGTGCTGTTTTGGGGTTGGTACCACCTAATGTGCCATGCGGTTGCGGGGTGGATTACTGGGGAGACGGGCCGCAATTGCACTCTATGGATCTCACGGATAGAGTGGACTGTTCATTTAAATCTCAGCTGCTCACTCGTGCGAAGATGGCTATCCGGGATCGATGGAGAACCCTCTTCCAGAAACCGGCTAATAGCCGATATGCTAGCCGCGCGAATCCCGAGCCACACATACCATTGCTACGTTTCCGGTACTCAACATACTACTACGCTGGCGCCGTTGTTCAGCTGGGGGAGGTAAAAGGCCCAACTCCCGGTCATTATCTCGGAGGGCTATGTTTTGGCGCCAATCCCGAGCGACTGTGTCAACTAATTACCGGTTTCCTACAAGGGGTAGACCCGACCAGTGGCGAGGGAGCAGCGACCAAGCTGCTGGCTCCCTCGACCCCCTGTCACATATTCACCTCTAAGGACCGACCCGTGCTGCATCAAGACAGCTCGAGCAGCGAAGTCTCAAACATGCCATTGGTTGGGAAAGGATGGTAAGATTATTTTGTATTGTTTACAGGTAGGCTGCATTGTATCCTACGACATTCCAAAGCGGTCTTAAGATCACCAAGGCAGGTGCTTGAAGTCAACCACACCGCCAGTTACATAGGTACCTTTTCCACCTCGTCGCTCCGCACCAAACTTTGTTTGCGACGCCGCAGCACGCGGTGTCCGGCCATTTCTATCATGAAAGACGATTATCCGAGAGGCACTTAGGCAGGGGGTGATAGCCTTTGATACATGAGCCCCCGAGGGAGACTTGTAGGTCGTTCGGCAGGATAGCCTCAAGCCCGAAACCATGAGGCTGTTTTCCACCACCCTGCTAGCGCTCCTCGGAGCCGCTGGTGCATACTCAGCTCAAGAAGGTGTGTGACGGACAGGCAAGCCCTGAGACGATCCACTTCACCAAGGGCTGATCCAAGATCCTCTCCAGTATTCTAGGCTCCGAGCACAACGGACCAATCCTCGCCAAGAGGGCCACGGTGTACAGCAACTTCACATACGACCGCAAGAGCTTCTATATCAACGGGGTGGCTCCGTCTTATAATGTTTTAGGGAACTCTTGAGACCTCTCGCTACCCGGTCTCTCCCCAAGGACTGAAGGCGAATGTGTCTTACCCAACCCAATTATATGCCTGGATGACGGTGGCGTGCTTCTTATATAATAGTAGTATAGTATTAAAGGCTGTATGTTAAGGAGATTTACTTGCCGGAGTGAATATTATACTAGTTTGGTGGCTGGTTTGGCAAAAAAAAAGGGGTTTTTTATAGTTCTTAAACGAAGTAATTATTCTCTTACAGGCTTTTACCAGCTCCCCGTCAGCGGAAGCCATCCGCACACCGTAGGTCTAGGTATAAGTATTGTTTCCAACTATAGCTTCGTAAGCTTGCATATATATCTCAAAACTTCCCTGCGAATTTCTGTTTTGCGGTTTGTAACCAAGCGTTTGGTGCGAAGCTGCGCGGCTGCATCCTTGATATCCTATTGATGATGGTAGTGGGGGTAGTAGTAGCGGGAGGGGTATCCCCTTCCTCAGCCTCCGCCGCCGCCTCGATATGCTCCTCCTCGCCGCTGCCGCCGCTGCCGTCAGCGGCGTGTTCCTGCTCCCGCCCCTGCTCCCCCAAGGTTAATAGGTCCTTGCAGAAGTTTCCGCCCACCCAGAGCCACAGGTCGGAGGGCCTCCGCCACTCGAGCTGCTCGGCGTCGAGCAGGCGGCGAGCCTCGCCGTGCTCTCTCCCCCGCAGCAGGGCGAGGACCCTCTCGGCGGCGGCGAGGAGCCTCGGCGGGTCCCGCTCGTCGGGGAACCCGCCATCGCCGTCCCCGGAGGCGTCGGAGACGATGTGGTCAAAGTTGGCCGTGGCCTGGTCACTGTCGCCGGGCCAGCCCCGGCGGCGGAGCAGCGTCGCCACGTCGAGGCGCATCCACAGCAAGGCGCGGTTGTTCTGGTCTGCCTCGGCCTGCGTGATGGCGCCCTGCAGGAGCCCGATGGCGGCATCCGCGTCGCCGGCGTCGGCGAGGAGGAGTGCCTCGAGGTGGCACAGCTGGCAGTAGCGCTCGAACCGGGAGCCGCGCAGGTGCTCGCGGCCGCCGGCTCCCCGCTCCACCTCGCCGGCCAGCTCCCAGGCGGCGGCTCCGCGCCCCGCTGCACGGTACGCAGCGGCTAGGGCGAGCTCCGTGTCGATCCGGGCGACGTTGTCAGGTGCGTAGAGGTCCCAGTGCCACGCGGCGGCCTCCTCGAGCGAGGCGATGGCTTGGTCGTGGCAGCCGAGGAGCAGCTGGGCCTCGCCGATGGTGACGAGAACGACGAGCCCGAAACTGTCGCGGCGGCCAAAGAGCTGGAACCGCCGAGCGGCCACAAACTCAAAGATGTGGAGCGCGTACTCGACCTGGCCGGCGAGCGCCGCGGCCTGAGCGTACCACCACTTCGCCGAGAGGTACCTCCAGCTCTCGGGGCCCTGCGCCGTGAGCGTGTCGGCCGAGGCCTTAGCGAGCGTCTTAGCGGCGGCGGCGAAGTCGCCCATATACATCTCACTCTGGCCCATAAAGATAACGGTGTCGAGAAAATGTTTGGACCGCTCGCCGACCGCCCGGCGCTGCTCGGCCATAATGCCGCGGTACTGGAGGTTGGCCCCGCGCATCTTGCCAGAGTACAGGCAGACGTAGGCGACGCCTGACCGCGCCGTGAGTGTCAGGGGGTGGTTCGGCCCGAGGCAACGGAGCAGCCCGGCCAGGACGTGACCGCGCGTCGCCGCCACCTCGGTCATAAGGGTGCGAATGACGTAAAAGTCGCCCAGGCTCATGCGGGCCAGCCACGGGAGGTGCGGCGGGTTTGGCCCGCCCGGCTCTGACTCAAACGCCGCCGCGGCGAGGTTGTAGGGCTCCTCAAAGTAGCGGTCCAGCGGCAGCAGCTTCTGCTGGTTCGCCGGGAGCGACTTGCGCCATGCTGAGAGGGCTGCCAGCACTCCGTTAACTCCGGCCAGGTGGTCGCCAAACCGCCGCCGCGAGACCTCGGACCAGTACACAAACTGGAGGCTGGCGAGGAACCCGCTCGCCCGCCGTAGCACGCGCTCGCCGGGTGCCGCGCCGATCCGCACCAGGTGGTAGTCCCAAAAGGTAGCCGCGTAGTCGTAGAAGCTGTCGCTGGGGGGTTCCGCATCGGCCTCCACCGCGATGTCCTCTTGGTAGCTCGCTAGGAGGTAGCTCCGCATGCGCGGCAGCTCTCGGTAGCGCTCCCCGAGGAGGCACTCGAGGCAGCGCTCGGCGAGGAAGCCGTGCGCCTCGGGCAAAGAGACACCGAGAAGGCCGCTGCTGCTGCTCTGCTCTTCGAGATACTCTCGGACCGACGGGTGCGATAGGCACAGGAAGCCGCCGTGGGTGCTGGCGAGCGGATCGCAGATGCGCGACACTTCGGCGTCGACCCTGGACGGCCGCATAGACAGGGCGTCGGCTATCTCGGCCGTCCTCAGCGGCCGCTGCGCTTGGAAGGCCAGCAGCAGCAGGCGCCGGCGGCATTCGAGCTCTTCCGCGCCCAGGGCGCGCGTGCCGTCGGCCAACGACCGCTCGTAGAACTCACCGACGGTCGGCGGCAGGGTGCGGATCCTGGATGGCAGGTCGGCGACGGCGTGGGGGGGCTGCGCGAGGAGGTGGCGCAGGGAGAGCTCGGCCCAGCGGAACGAGCCATGAGACGAGGTGCGCATGATGTTGACCACCTGCTCAGTGTCGGCGTCGCTGAGGTCGAGCTGCCGGCACCTGCTCCGTGCAAAGACCACGACGTCGGGCACGAGAATCTCTTCGTCTAGGGCTATGTCGAGTCCGCCTTGCCGGTGCGCGGCCGCCACGATCGCGGCCTCGGGCCGCGTGAAGACGGCGAGCTTGCACCCCGTCCCGCACAGCAGCCCGACGAACTCGGACGTGCTCGGCAGCGAGGGCCCGTCGAAGCAGCACTCGTCAAGCGCGTCCACGATGACGGTGAAGGCGCTCGGCCCGTCTTCCTCAAGCCGTAGCAGGGACTCGGCGGCAGCCCAGACGGTCTTAAAGGGGCAGCCCTGGGGCCCCTGGGGATACTGGCCGGCGAGGTGCAGCAGCTGCTGGCACGCCCTGGCGGCCGACAGGGAGCGCCGCGCCGGGCTGGTGAGGATCTGTAGCATCAGCGAGCTTGCGAAGGTCGTCGGCGTCGACAAGGTCGACAATGTCGACGAGGCTGAGCGCTGGAAGCGGAAGAACAGCATGATGCCGTGGTTGGGATCCTGGGCCGCCCACTCCGCCCACTCCTCGCTCAGGTAATGCGCTAGCACCGACTTCCCGGACCCCTGCGGGCCGTAGATCCAGAGCGCCCGGCCGCCATTGCCAGCCTGTGCCCATTGTTGGTAGGTGGCGTGGTCGAAGAGCCACCCACAGGTGCGCTCGGCGCGCGTCTCAAGCGGCCACGCCCCCGCGGCGCCTCGCGAGAGCCAGTCCTGGACCTGGGCTAGATCCATCGCGATCGTGCCAGTTCGTATCTTCTCCTTGACAATGCGAATGTCCGTTTCCATGCCCCTTTCGCCCGAGATGAAGGTCTCCTCATCTGGAACAACAACCTCGTTTGGCAGCTCGGCCTGAGCGGGCTCGCCCATGGCATCCACGTCTCCTCGCAATTCTGGATCCGAATCTGACGAGGGACGCTGATAAGATGGTATGTCTCCAGAGTAATTCTCAACCACAACATTACGAGATCCGGACGTAGTCGGTCCTGGTGGTAGCCTGGGTAACGCGAAGAGAGCCAGTTGCTCCAGATGGCGGCCGAGATGAGATTTGAGCTTGTCAGCGTGGCGCCCGCAGAGGCAACATACACCGTCGATAACAGGGGCAGGGCGGCTGAAAGCCTGCAAGGTGTGGGCGAGTGTTGTTTCATCGAGGTTGTGAGACTCCGCCATGTGCTTGATGAAGTCCTCCTTTGCAATGAACGTCAAGCGAGGCTGACGAGCGTCGATTGTGTCGCATGTGTTGCAGCTCCATTCTACCCGGTGGACTTCCAACTCGTGAGTGAACCATGCGTCTCTCGAGTCGAATAGGTGGTCAAACATATCGCACCCCTCAAAAGTACAGACGTAGGGCTGGAGATCCCGGAGCACGTGTGATCTGTGATGGTGGTGAGCCAATGCAGCTCATAGCTAGGTCAATGGATGATTAATATGTACTCACGCCCAAGTCCTTTCCGGTTCCAAAGGGATGTACTTGAGTATCCCGCAACAGGGGCATTCGAAGTGAGTCAGTGGCTGTCCGTTCTCGTCCTTAGGCCGCGGAGGGATCCACAACTCGTTATCTCCAGTGTACTGAGATACAAGTGACTGTTCCGATGTTGCTACTGATGGCGCATATAGAGCGTCTGTGTTGAGCATGTGCTGATCAAATCGCAGGATTGATGTCTTGGTGCGTCCTGACTTCTCGTCGATGGACCGTCCGGGTCCGGTGGCCATGAGCAGAGGTGCTTCCGAAGTTAGACCCCCTGCGTTAGCGGAGGGGGCTTGTATAGGCCGTAGCTGATCGAGTGCCTGACTTGGGACGGCCACGATTGGTTTTGGGGCTGGCGGCTGTAGCCGCTCCGTGTGTGTTATTCTGTAGTTTAGTAGCTGCCGTCGGCGTGAGATGATTTTCCCAAGCCTCTCTACCAAGCGGCCATCAGCTTGAGGGAACTTGTCCCGGACGTAGAGTACGTCAAAATGCTGGTATAGGGACACATCCCTCGATGCAGACCCCCTCACCCTATCGACTGGGGCAGCTCTCCTGACAGGAAGCTTGTATAAGGAGACAATGACATGCTTGATGGAGTCGATCAGTTGGGCGATCTCGGAATTAGGTGGCTGGAATGTCGATTCCTTCAGCTGCTGGGACACATCGTCTTTGTCTGTTGGGCTGCTGTCATCGTCAGAGATCTCCCAAGGAGAGTCGCTCTCAGAGTCTCCCGAACTTCCATCAGGTGTATCGCCGGAGAAAGAAGGATGATCCTCAAACGGTATGCTAGTGCCATCGACAAGAGACAGTACTATGTTTGACGAGATATCAGTGGTAAGTTCTTAATTTCCCGAGTACACCCTCAGGGGACTCACGCCTAGCGAGCTTTTGATGAGGAGACGATCTAGGTTAGCCTGGAAGCTATGCCGGCGGAAGGGATAACCTACAGATCGAGTCATTGATTGAAGGAGCCGAATTACCTGGTTCTTTAGGAACTCGGCCTCCTGAAGACGGTAGTCGAGTGATATTTTCCAATTGTCGCCCGTATTTGCAGCGCCTGTATTCCCAGCCCATAGCTTATACCTGTCCAGCTCTTCGAGGACGTCCTCCAGGGGGTTCTGGGTTGGGAACTTCGTTGCTGCCGTTCCGATGGACCCCGCCAGCTTTGTGAAGAGGTTCAAGCATGCCACGTAACTCTCGTAAATCAGCGTGTTAGACATCTTGCCCCATCACAGGGCGACCTGTCGAGTTCGTGCTTGGTGTTGATGGTTGACAGGTCATCAAAATGCTCCTGCTGTGCAGCAGAACTCTGTGTCGTCAGTCTCCTCGGTTGGGCGGGGGTCGATGCCGTTGTGCCTGCCCAACCGATGAGAATCAGGCCACCAATGATAGCCATAGCAAAGTGCCTGACCACGACCCCGCATCTCGTGAGAAGCCCAACCGCCTCGGCCGGGACTCGGGATTATTAGCTCTTCTACTCCTGAGCCATCCCCCGACCCGCTGTCGAATTCCATGAAAGCCAGACTCACGCCCCCATGCCGCCATGTCTGGCTTTGAGATCGCTGGGGCTGTGCTTGGATCCATCCCGTTGCTCATCTCCGGCCTCGAGCACTATCGGGATGGCGTCGAAACAATTGACAGCATGATCCAGTACCGGACTGTTGTCGACGATATCCTGATAACCGTCTCCACAGGCCTCGTCATCTACCGCCAATCCTTTGAGGCCCTGGTGCAGCGACTCATGCTCCCGGACAACATCCTTGACGAGATTTGGCACTATCGAGACTCGACTGTGTGGAAGGACAAAAGCCTGGATGACCAGCTCAGGGGAGAGTTTGGATCGCCGGCCGAGTATGAAACTTACTGCGTGGCCGTCAGAAGGCTAGAGAAGAGAATTGCAAAGCTCAAGAGCAAGCTGGAGCTGAACCAGGACTTCCAGGTACACCCACATCATCAGCCAAGACAAGGATTGCTCTAACGGTTGCCTCTCGCCATCTTAGCCACCATGGATGGTCAATGGGCGTCCAGACGTCGAGTTACGTGGCAGGTTCTTCAACTGGGGCCACAAGCTCCGCCGTGCCATGAAGACGGGCTTCAACAATGGCAAATACGTGGAATTGGCGAACGACATTGAAGCCGACGTCAATCGCATCAAGACGCTGACGGAAGGGGCAAGGGCGCTGGAGCCGATCCGGGCCGAGAGGCGCACCAAGGAGCTGGCGAAGCAGTGGCTCTATGTTCGGAGCCGCGCGGATAGGTTGTTTACCGCGCTCAGTTCCCGGTGGCCCCAGACCTGCCAATGCCATACTACCCATGTTGTTAGTATCCCACTCGGACGACTTGACTTGGCCAATACCCACGATCTAGAGGACCAAAAGAAAAACTTCAGGCTCTTGTTCAGCTTCGACGTCGCATCTCAGCCTTCGTGTGCAGTACCCTGGGATTGGCGAGTCGTGGAAGCTGACCCTCTCATGGCCACAAGCGCGTGCGGACCCCCCAACCCCCATTTCGGCAAACATAGGAGTTGAATGGGAGGATTGCTGACTCAAATGTGCCCGCAGATCATCTGAAATTCTCCACGGCAACCACAGCACATCTAGCAGCTGCACGCCAAATACATCGGTACCAACGCCCACAGTCATACTGGTGAAGGACACCAGCAACGCCCAGGAGCGGAAAGGGACCACGGCTCCTATGATCACCAACCTATGCAAAGCGTTGTCACAGACTCGCTATCATGTCGAACACCTGGGCTTCCTTCATGACGATGTCTGGCAGCATCACCTACGACTCGTGAAGCCTTGGCAGTGGTTAGAGAGCAATACTTACCTCATCCCTGTCGAACAAGTCCTGAAGACGAGGGGCTCTCTCGGGACAAAAACAAAGTATGCGCACTAGCAAGCCGTAGCCCCGAGACAACTTAAACAACCAACAGCGACTAACTCATTTCTCTCCCCAGGTTCAAAACAGCTGCTGCGCTCGCCTTAACTGTGCTTAAGTTCCACGCCACCCCATGGCTCGGCGACAGGTGGGATCTGCGCGACATCTTCTTCCTCAAGTCTGGTGATAGCCAGCTCAACACAGATCAGCCCTTCCTCTCAAAACACTTTACCGATCACCACCTTGGACTCACGGAAACAGTTTCCGAGACACACATTGACAACGAAGTCATATTTGCTCTAGGGGTCGCATTGCTCGAGCTCTTCTGCGGGAAACCCATTCTCGATTTCCAAAATGCAAAAGATTTGGATGAGAAGGGAAATGTTACCTCGCTGACCAGGTATATGATTGCGAAGAGATTGGTGGTACAGCTGAATGGCAAAGAGCCTGAACGGCTGGTTGACGTGATTGATCGGTGTATAAGATGCAGATTCGACACGGTTTCAAGAAGTCTGATCGACCCTGCGTTCCTAGCGCTGTTTATTCAGGGTGTGGTGAGCGAGCTGTGGAAGATTTACTCGACTATGGTTTGAGCTTGAGACCTTCACGAAGTTGTACATTGTCTCCAAGGGGGTAACTCCACGTATCTTTGTCAAGAGAGCCTATAAACAGCGGCCTATTCGCTCAGTTTGGCTCAGTCTGGCTCACACTAGGGATCTTGTCAGAAACTACCCACTGCGCCAAAAAGCGGGGGAACCCAATTACTTCTTGACCCTAGAGTTACGTTCATATCTGACAGATCTGCACGGATCAGTTCCGAAGAATAACAGGTAGATTCGTGGTGCCGGAGCGGGCAGGCGCCTTCATTTGCCCTTCGTGTTGCGCCACTTTTCCTCAAAGTCATTCAGAACCCTTTGCGCCTTGGCCAATCGAGCTTCCTCGACATGTTCTGTCCCCCTATTGCCAGCGCCTCGACAAATGTCGGACTTTGATGAAGATAATACAGCAGCGTGGAGGTGCGATCTTGTTTCTGGTCCCTGAACTCAACTTGTTAGCGTCAACCGAATTCTCATGGGGTCGGTGGTGTCCAGTCACATCGAGTCGAGCACCTCCAACAGCACAGCTATCATGGGACTTACCGGCTATCCTCGGGTAACCTTTGGCACACAGCCAGGGCGGGGGTCTGGCTTGAATTGGAAGTCGGCATGTTATCTGCTGTTACTGATCTAGTCGCACCTCGAACTGTCGCGAATGCGAATGAGCTGAATGGATGGATTCAGGGCTGTGATTTAGTGTAGTTTAGTTTAGTTTTTATTCAAACTAAACTAAACTAAACTACTTAATACTAAACTAAACTAACTAAACTAAACTAAAAGTCTCATATTAAATACTAAAAAAAAACTAAAGATTTAAAAATATAACATACTTATTAAAAAGTTATTAAAAAAATTCCAACTAAAATGAACATCATAAATTAATAAAATAATATATAAATACAATCATTAATAGTTCTATATTTCTAGCTCTTCTTCAAGCTGTGAGGCGTTATTTAGCTTGTTTAAATCTTTAATATTCCAACTCTTTAATAAGATAAGCTTTTTTACAGTTTCAAGCTCTAAACTACTTCTTAACTTTATTATTATATTTCCTTCTAAGGTATCTTCTATTAATTTGTCGAAGGATATATTAAGGTTAGTTGATTTGCCCTTTAAATCGGCTTTAAGTCGAAAGTAATCAGCTTTAAATAAAGCAGAAATATCTCTTGATATATTTGTATAGAAGTGTAATAGCCTTTGTTCTCAAAAATGTAATAATTTAAACCTTAGGTCTAATATTATATTAAAAAGATACGGTTTATATTCTTTTATAGTTGTAGCCATGAGCTTGCGAGAGTGGTATTTCTTAAGCTTTTCAAGCCCTGCTTTTATAGCTTCAATAAGATTAGGAATATAGTTAAGCGTATTGTTATACTGTAGCTTGTTTTTAAGTATATATAATTGTTTTTCAAGTTTAGAATAAATTTAATAGATAAGTAGTACGCTTTATTAATTGTACTATAAAATTAGCCTTGTAATTTAATAATAGGGCTGGCAAATATTGTAAAAATATTATTGAGTTCTTGTAAAGCCTCCCAGTCAGTATTTGTTAAAGTATATTTTTTAAGTTCGTTATTTATTGTTAAGTTTAATATGTAAAGAACTACTTCTTTAAGTTCAAGAGTTACTTTAATCATATAATAAGTCGAATTCCATCTTGTAATATTATCAAATGGTATTTTTTTAGCATAATTAACCGGTATTTTACCAGCTTTTTTATACTTTTTAAGCCCTTCTTTATATAATTGCTGGCCTTCTTATGTATATTTAGTAATTGTAGCAATGCGCCGTATTTTATTTGTTAAGCCTTTAATTTAATATAGCTATTAGTGTTAGTTATTAAAGTAGGAGTATTTGTATAATTGGATAATTCTTCCTCTGCTGCTGATCTTAATAGGTATTCTTTAAGAATATCTTTAACTATTAAGTTTATAATATGTGCTGTATAAGAGATTGCGAACTTCGGCTTCTTAACAACTAAGTGCGCAAAACTGACAAGACCAACGCCGTTCGAAAGCCCTGGAAAAACTCTATCTATCCACACTAGTTGCAGCCGCGCGCAGCCACGTGCGCGGCCACAGCAGGTGTCGGAAGGTGGGGAGCACCAAGGTACCGACCAGAGCAAAAATTTTTCTACTGCTAAGACTATTGCTAAGCCCACTACTAAGCCCTTACCAGCTATAATAAACCACCCCCCACCAGCCATAATAAGCCACCCCCTACCAGCTATAAT
>Ga0247780_1001279_pt1 | contig 16127 bp, 18 predicted proteins | sample UWRJL079202R5_FD_179927 | JGI IMG/M metagenome (GOLD analysis project Ga0247780, IMG submission 179927) | Plant litter microbial communities from Arlington Agricultural Research Station in Wisconsin, United States - UWRJ-L079-202R-5 | ecosystem: Environmental > Terrestrial > Plant litter >... | reverse complement strand
CGCCCCAACTATTCCATTTTTGGACACCCCGCTAAGCCAACACCCCTCTTCCATTCTTCAATTTCCAGACCGCTTTTTTATCCTTTCAACAACTTTTTTTTGCTCATTGCTTCTATGATCAGTTATGGCTCGAAAGGAGCTTTCTGATGTTCAGAGGGCCTTTATCTACGGCCTATATATTGCAGGTCTTTCAAAGAAGTCAATTTCAGCGCAGACTGGAACCCCACCTATAACCGTAACACGAACTATCCAACTGATCGAGCGGAACATCCGCAATGGAGCTGAAAACCCATATAAATCTGCACCACGGGCAGGGCGACCACATAAGCTTAACGACAGAGCTAAACGACAACTTGTTTGTAAAGTAACAGCTGAGAGAAAAGCTACGCTTACAGAGCTTACAACGCCTTCGAAATCCGGTAAGTCCCTGAATCGCAAAACAGTACGAGCCATCCTGAAAGCAGCTAATAAAGCCCGTCGCCACGCCCGTAAGAAGCTGTGGATCTCAGACGTTAATAAGAGAAAACGTCTAATCTTCCAGCGGAGGAATAAATACACACCCTGGGTCTTGGTTTGCTAGTCTGATGAGGCCTATTTTAAAGTAGGTGAGGATAGCTGTTCCGTTTACGTAACGCGCTTCCTTGGGGAAGAATTCCTCTTAGAGTGTTTATAACTAACATTCAAAAGTGGAAGAACTAAAGTTAGTGTTTGGGGTTATTTCTATAGGTTATATCGTGGGCCTATAGTTATACTACTATAAGGAACATAACTTAACAGGCAGGAATACACGGATCAGATCTTTCTTCCTCATTTTCTGCCTTTCTATAACAAGATAAAGGCTATGTACGGCCATGGCGTAATGCTTCAAGAGGATGGGGTATCTTATCATTATGGTGGTTTTGTTGGGTTGGTTAAGAAGGCAGTAGAGATCAGGGTATTAGAATGGCCACTACAATCTCCAGATTTAAGCCCAATTGAGAATATCTAGCACTATATGAAGGTTCGGATCGGTGCTAAAAGGCATAGGATTAAAAACGTTCAACAAATGGCAGAAGCAATAAGGGAGGCCTGGGAACAAATCCCAGTCGAGGTGTTCGTAAAACTAGCTAACTCTATGCCTAAACGGATGGACCTACTCAGGCAGTCGAAGGGTGGCCCTATCAAATATTGATAGATCTATGCATGTTTTTAATTTGAAGTTGTTTGGTTGTGTTTTCGTGGAGTTACGCGTTTTCAAAGTTGGTGGGGTGGTGCTAGCGGGGGGTCCGAGACTTTTTGGCCCCCATTGTACATTATTTGCAGGGATGTGGATCCATCGGCACCGGAAGTCCTGAGAACCTTCCCTCCTTCTAGAGAACTGCAGTATTTTGGCGCAGCCGTATCGTGGGTCATACATCATCCTGTAGATGCTCGGGGTCTTCAGGTTGATACGTTCCTGCACTCTCCTCGATCTTTCGTCATAGGCATGATAGAATTCGCCCACAGTGCCATCCGTGGTCACACACGCGCGGTATTGCGCTGAATCCTCTGGCGGCGCCACAGGTTCGGACGGGCCTTCCGAGTTCTCGTCTAGCGCTGGCCCACGAATAGGCTCGAGGGTGTCTCGAAGCTCCCGAATCCAGCTAGCAGCACATTCTGGATAGCCGCAAGTGCAATTTGAAGGGTCACATAGAAGGTACCATGGCGACCTTCCGCTGTCATCTTTGATGTCGAAGTCGGTTCTTTGCATATTCCTCATCAGATATCTGATAACGTTTGCAAACTCAGAGCGAACTTCGCCCTCCGGTGGTTTCGTTTTCCAAGCAGCTTCTATCGCATGATGAAGTGGGACTCGGCCCTCGTCATCTCGCTGCATTATGTCATCTTGTCGTTGGTTGATTAGCGGCGTGACGATTTGCTCATTCGGGGGCCTGAGCTGCACGGCGGCGTGGAGGGGAGTAAGATGTCCCTCGAGGTCCCAGATGATTGTTAGATTTGGGCAGCCAAGAATAGTGAAAACAAGATCAGCGTTCCGGAGGTAGATGCCCTGAAATAACAGGGTGGACTGGATTCTGGACCGTATTGCATGGTAGATGTAGTCGTCGGCGTCCGGTATTACTGCTAGGCGGCGGTGTCGGAACGTTGATACGGGCGTCATGGTTATAACAATTCTTCCGGTTACGGTGAGCTTGTCCTGTATAGGGACGCTTTTGTCAGAAAACCTGTGGGCTGAGGGGGTTTCTTCGGAAGTCACTTACCGTCACCAGCTCTGAGGGCTGTAAGTCAGTTTGTCGCGTTTTTGCTTGCGAGTACAGCCATGTCACGTCGATGGCCTGCACTGTCTTATCATAAGCGCTAAGGTAGCCGGCCCAAACCTTCTCCAAAATGCCTGAGTCTTTCTCATGCTCCTCTATCTGCCGGATAATATCGCACATCCTGACATTCGTATTGGCTGGGAATAGTCTTTCTTCATGCTCGTTCTCGTGCTCTGGCTCGGGAAAGGGTGTGTCGAGAAAGAGAGTCTGATAGATAGCTCGGGCCGGAAGTCCACTCCGGTCAGGGGTCGTTGCGTCAGTTGAACCTGTCAGTTGCTGATTGCCGGGGCTGATACCGCCCTCTTCGTCTCTGCTTCCAACATCTTGTCCTTGCCCATCGTGGGGGTCACTGTCAGCGTTGCCTTGGGTATTCTCTGCCTCAAAGTGCCCTTCTGGAGGGCTCGTCCCGCACACGATAAGTTCGATTGCCTTTTGGATGATGACACCACCGAAGCCGTACCCGATGAACACGATTGGACTCCCTTCCGGGCCTGTTGCTGTCCGAAATTCACTGACAAGTTCGACAAGTTGGCCGGCCACACGCTCGACGTAGGCCAACCAGTTCTCGGTTTTCTTCTCGAAATCAGGTGCGGGATAGGAGAATGCCAAGATCCGCGATTGTGGTATGTCATTACTGAGCAGGTCACGCAGCCAGTGGACAGCATGAGGCCTCTCGAACTCAGAAGATGACCGAGCAGACCCTTCGGCGCTCCGTAGCCTGTCTTTGGGTTCTTTTCGGATGCCATGTGCCCGCATGTCTGGCGTGGTTTGAGTTAGGTCTGGGTTCTTCCCCTTTGATTCTGCCGGGAACTCTGCAGTTCGCCTTTTCACTGGTGGCCATCGGTCTTGGCTGCTTGGTGATGCATCCCTGCCGCGACCGAGACCGAGCACGATCTCCCTAATTCTCCCCGGCGCTAGCCCAACCCCGTCGGTCCATGCTTCAGCGGATGTCTCTCCCAGGTCATGCACGGCGATGATATCCACAGAAATTGACTGAGAAATCGAGTCATCAGCGTGAAAGACTTGCAGTCCGAAATCGGAGGCTCGGAGCAGTGGCTCAGGCAGGAGCGATGGCGCCTTCGACTCCTTGCCGTCGTTCGCCTCGGTAGTTTGCCGCCGCTGCTGCGCAGCAGGTTCTGGACTCTCAGGGGCAACGCTCAAGGATGGCTTCCTGTGTGACGACCGATCGCCGAAGATGGCGGTAGGGAAACTTGGAAATAGCCCGGGTCTTTTCGCTCCTGACGAGACGGGGGGTTGCGGGTCGCTCTCGGGGTTCAATCTCTCGTCCGACTCTGCGGTTGGCGTGCTCTGGCATGGTTGCGGGTCGCCCATCGCAGCATTCCATGCTCCACAAAGATGTCGCGGAAATCCCAATTGTTACAGGAACGTGGATGTGGGGGTGAAACTCGCTGGGAAGGAGCTTCCAATGTTTGAAGGGAAGCATGCTACCCCTCATGATAAGAGACTCGGTTCATTAGAAGCCCGCCTGCCAGGACGGTTTGGCACTCAGAAGATTGGCCAAGTACCGACCTGTCATTGCTGCCACGCGATCCTGTGGCGTCTGTCGACTTCTGCGCTGCGCCCACACAGGCCCTGGCAAATCCGGTGGTGACAAGACGTGCTGCAATCCAGGCGAAATCTATTGGCGGACACCAGAGCTCTCTCGGCGGGTCTGGTGCCCGATGTGTGCGCGTGTCGTGTCTGATTCGGTCGGGATTGCGTTCGGGCATATGCTGTGTAACCTTCAATTGAGGATTGCTGAGAGTGGTGCTCAAGTTCTTCGCCGAGCCAAGGCTGCTCAGGCTGTGCAATGCAGGATCCAAATCAGGGCCCCGGATGCCTTTCAGTGAAGAAAGGTGCCGGTCTCTGCCTGAGGCCAAATGCAGAAATGCTGTCCACCTACCTACGGACTAATTTGCCACATTGGCGTGAACACAAACGCACCGAAACCCCACACTGTCGAAGATCGCGGGCTAGGTTGCAATGAATGGTGAGAATGACTTTATCTGCATTTTCTTAGATTCCATCGGCTCTTCCATCAGATGCAAGATTCCAAGACAATTTTCTTTTCGCTGCAGCGAACAGGAAGCGTTTCAACGGGGAAAGTGTTTCCAGCCGACCGCGGCGATTCAATGAGTTCCGTAATGCTGAGCAATCGCTCCGTAGCGGCATCAGGGCACCTGGTCCAACGCTTTGAAGCCCAAACCCTCTACGCAAAGCCTATGGCTCAGCACTGCCAAGTGTAGGTTCGTTGCCGCCTCGGAAAACATTGCCAAATGCTTTGAGAAAGAAATTACAGGCGAGGATTGCCTGCTGCTCAACCGCAGGAGGTATCGACACTTTCTCTCACAGGGTATCAATTTCTTCACTCCCTGGCCTAGAACGCCCAAATTACGACTTGACATGCAATTCTACCCCTCTGTTCCGTCCCCTAACATGAATCCTCACATCAGTGCCTCCCGAAAAGGTTGTGGATCTTTTCAGACCACCCAAAATGTTTTTGCTGATCTTGATCGGTGCGTGGCACGTCACTTCCAGTTGGAACCGTGATTGGAGGCGAAACTGTTCGAGGAGGCGGAACCGTGCTTGCACGTTGCGTATAACCGGTTGGTCTGGTGTTCTGGCCGACGGCTGTGCTTCCCTCGACACTTGATGATTGTACGTCGGGCGGTGCGGTAATGGCTCTCTCGTCGAAAGACGGTCTAGTAAGTCGCGAGGGCGGGCCATGATGACCAAATGTCTCAGCGCGGCTGCACCTCACCATCCGATCCAGTTCCACTTCATAGATCTGTGGTGGTGAGTTCGGCACCGCGCCAATCGAGTCACGGGGTCTGTCGTCCGACATCCTTGAAGGCGAGGCCGTTCCATCCAACACCTCATCATCTGGAGCGTTGTCCCACATGTGTTTACGGACTTTGCTCGCCGCATCGCTGAGATTCTTGCTCTCTAGCGCAGCAATGAGCTCCCTTTGGAAGTCCATCCACATGGCGTGGCCGACGTGGGGGAGGATTTTGACAGACGCTGCTTCCCACTTCGCTATAGCCCTGCTGGTGGATTTGGACGAGTTCGCGTAGAAGAGAACTTCGCACTGGGCGCGAGCCTTCTGGAAAGTGTCCAGGGCAGTTTGTTTAGCATCCTCGGGTTGCGCAGCTGCGCGATTGTCGGAAGAGCCCATTCTGTGTGGCTGACGAAAAGCCTGGATGTTGAGCGCGTGAGTAATCGGTTGATCCGTCGCTGGCAGTGGCGGGATTGGGTTGTGAGGGTAAAACATCAGGACACTGCAAAACGGCGGCGGGGTGCCTGATGAGTGGATGGGACGACATTAAGTGTGGTAGCACAAAAGGCCTCGAATCCCATGGAAGATCTGAAGGGCGAATCAACACGTGATTTGATCAGGCAGCCGACGCATGCTGCGTTGCCGAATCGGGCCATCGACGGTCGTCACACTTGGCTTCCACTTGATGCCACCTGGCGAAGGACGTAATCGATCACGATGATCATCTGTGGCATAAATGCGTACTCCAAGCACAGTTGGACACGAAAGAAACTAGAATTTCCAGAGGAGCCAGAGTGGATCCGAGTTGCGAGCGAAAGACATTGTTGACGGTTGAAGAAGGAAGAACCACCCTGCTTGCTTCCCTCGGCGGAACCGCCCATCCGCGGCTTCCCAATCTCCACAGATATTCTTCAATTTTCTAGGCCAAGTAAAACTCCTGCTCTCTGTCCGTCCACTTCTTGATCATGAATTCACCATCCATTATTCCATGGACATACGCCTCGCCAACCACCTCGTGCAGAATCTTGTCTTTCACCCTTTGCTGCCCAGCCTTCCTCAAAACAACAGGAACGGAGCAACCGTACAGCACGCAGAGGATATAACCAACCTCGCTTCCTTCGGGACCTAGCCCGTGCAAAACGAATGATCTGGCGGCGGGTTCCGTCACCGCCGCCACCACTTGTCCGGACGCCGTGCCAGCTTTGGTCCTTTCTGGCTGAGTTGTCGATGCGTGTGCATCTTCGCCCGAATCCTCTTGAGCTGCCAGCTCAATAACGCGCCGATTCCACACGACCGACTCGACTCGCTTGAAGTACATGGTGGTCAGCTCCGAGATCTTCCTGTCCGCGGGCGTCACGGGGTGGATATTTCCTGCATTGTCCGAGACTCGTCCGTCCACAAGACCGTGCAGACATGCTCGTTTATACCAAAGGGGAGGTCGGGCGCCTTGCGACATACGGTCGGCGACGAGCAAGCGCCATAGCGTATCGGGAACGTGGTTTTCACGACCCTTTTTCCATCCTAATTTCGACACCCATGCGCCAGGGATGATACCGCCGCGCATCACATCCGACTGCGACTTGACAACCCCGAGGACAAAGCCCTTCACGACAAGAATGCCGCTCAATCGGTGCGGCCCAGGTGTCCACGATGATGCCGACGGAAAGTTCGCTCCCACCGACGGCTTTTTGGTCCCTTTTTCGGCGGCCGGGGCAGCTGGTGGGACTGCTGTTACATCTGGTTGCGGCTGACCTTGGGCCATAATATCCCCGTCTACATTCCGCTGGCCTTCTTCGCGCCAGTCGTTTGAAGTGTCCGCTTCTTTTCGAACTGGGGGTTCGGCTTCCGCGACGGCGGGTGACACTAGGTCATCCTGGCTCCGTGTGCCTTCCCCTTCTCCACCCAAAAGTGCAGCAAGCCGTCCTAAAGCTCTCCGTACGGACAGTCGTTTTAGCCAACTACCATCCAGCTTTATCTTTACCGAATCCCGCTCGGACACGCCCGCCGGGTGGCTCGAGCTGCCCTCCCCATTGATGGCCGTGGCGGCAGTGGGTCTCTCGGCGGTTGCGGATGCCTCCCCGTTCGCTAAAGTTCCCTCCCCAGTACTGGACGGCTCTGTCCGTACCGGCGGTGCAGCGCCTGAATCACGCGTCGTTGGCCGACTCGATGGTGTCGAAACGTCAGTGGCGGAGCTTGCGGCGATATGTTCAGTCGAGGTTTCGTCGTGGCTGAGACGGGGGTCAAGCAACATCTCTATGTTCGCTACCTTTGACCCTGACGCTGCGTACCTTCTCCGTTGGTCGTGTGGCAGGTAGGTGACAAAGTTCTCCCCGTTTTGCCTGCCACGTGCCGTTCCAGGGAGACCAAAAGGCGCCTTTGACCGACTGGATATCCAAGATGGCATCTCACCGGCTCCGTCTTCCACGCTTTTGAGCTCCGGTGCCCAGTGCCGGCAAATAATGTCGAGAGAGCCAGTCCGCTGTATGGAACGGGTCACAAATGCGATGAAGAGATCCCTCGGGCTGAAAGTATAGTTGGGCAGCAGACTGATGGGGTTGTCGTCCACCTCGGACTTCGTGCGATTGTACTTCAGCACCAATTGTTTGATCCGGACACGGCATTGATCGAGGGCGGTATCGAGGTCTTTGAAGTCGCGATCCATGGCCTGAAGCTCATCCTCGCGGACTCGCTGAATCGCCTGACCTAACCGCCTTGCTTCCTCCTCACGGTCTTCGGCACTGGCATCTATCATCTGCCTTCGCTTCTCCTCCAAGTCATGAAGCCGAGCTTCGACCCTCCTTCGGACGTTTTCCCCATCCTTGAGGTCCCCTTCCCATCTGGCCTTCTTTTCATTCAGCTCATCTAGTTCATTCTTCATCCGCTTGCGTTTATCGTCTTGGACCTTTTGGAGCTGGGGGAGGTGGAGCTCTTGCCAATCTTCCTTAATTCTGGGAGGGTCCTTCGCGAGAGAAAGAATGGAGTAGATCGTATCCCGCGGGTACGTAGCCTGAAAGTTCAGAAGCGTAGAGACAAGTGTCTCGACGTCGAGAAGGCGACTGGTTATCTCGCCCCGATCTTCGTCATCATCTGATTTGCGACAGATGTTTCCAAGGGTCTGGATGAGGATGGAAGCGCTGCTGATCTCCACGTCGTCAAACAGCTCGTCCCTGTACCCCACCCTCATAAGTTCAATGTTCTCCACCAGCAAAGAAACCGCATCGGCAAAGTCATCCCAATGGAGACTGTGCTCGCCGCAGTGGATGGTTGCGTTGCGTGATAGCGCAATTTCTTGAATGATCCAGCGACGGCTGAACCAGTCGGCCCTCATGATCGTCGTGAGGTCTCGCCATGCGGCCATCTTGTGAGGATCCTGGAACATCTTGTCGAACTTTTTGTAATTCATGATTTCCGCCGCGAGTTCGAATGCGTTCTTTGCCTCTCCGTGGTCTTCGCCCAGCCAGATTGACACCGTTGCGGCGCAGTTGTAGATACGGGCCATCATGGCGAGTTGGCCTTGCTTCTCCTTGGCGCCACTCGGGCTTTGGTTGATGCATATGGCGTCTACCCAGATATACACGTCGCTGTACTTCCCTCGAAGCCTCTTCAGGGCGTCATGGAGGTTCTTTCGGATCTTGAACTCGGTGTGGGTGATGGCGCCAACTGCCTCCTTCAACGTGTTGGCTATTGTACTTCGCTGCCCTGCTTTCCTTGGGTTCGCGTCTCTGACACTCGGGCTTGCTGCATTCAGATCTCGAATTTGAATCTCATGGGTCGGTCCATCTGTTCCCCAGCAATATGAGAGCGCTTCGTATTCGATTTTCACTTCGTCCAGTTTCCGCTTGAAAAGATCAGCCTTGAGCGGATCGTCCGGGTGCTTGCTGGGGTACAGGCGGAGAATTCGGATTTCCTCCTTGTCGAGCTTGGAGTACGGAAACGGCACACCGTGGTCAACCTCGGGGACAACCTTCCCGTAGAACTCGATGGCCTTAGTGAACACCTCTCTCGTCGTCGGTTGGTGCGCGTCGGCTCTTCGGGCCCTAGGAGCTGGGTATCCAAGGCTTCTATTCAATATTTTCCATTCGGCAGTGCCCTTACTATACATCACAGCCTGACCGGCAGTCGTGTCCCCTGTGGGTGCTTTCCCAGCGGTTGGGCTGGCGTTTGCGGCCATGGCGAAGGACCCCAAATGCGGAGAGTTTGTGCCAGGTCTCGATGACAAGCGGCACATGCAAAAGCTCCCTAGGAAAGGGTACTAGTACCCACTAGTAGTTATTCATGCCACCTTCGCCAACTAGCGCCCATCAAGATGGCTGCACAAGTGAGACATCTTCAACGAACCACGGCGCTAACTCCAGAGCCGCATTGTGGGACGGACCTCCGAGGGCAATATTAGCAGGCGCATCCGGCGGCAGGTGATGCAACAGGTCATGCAAGTCTAGAACGAGGCTTTGCGACGGCAACTGTCATTCGCTTTCCCTTCTCGACCCCGCTCTGTGGCTGGGGCAAAGCAACCATTGACGAGCGCCGCTGGACCACACTGCATGTCGCTCGTCTAGATTTGCTCGGCGTCATTTCGCGACGGGCCAATGGCCGATGTGCCTTCTGCCTCCGGCAATCTCGACACCATCTTCACACCAAAACCAGCAAGCCACTGGTGGACCTATTGCGCACCAACGTTGAATTCTTACGTTCACGCCCCCGAATGGCTGGAAAATCCTGTCGCGTGCCACCCAGATCCGGGCCGTCCCGTTTGCTTGCCGAAATCTATGGATCCGTCCCTTGGGCGGGTTCAAGTTGAGGCCGTGTCGCATTTCTCGTGACGCCCTCGATCAGCAAGCACGCTTCTACTCGCCTCGACCTGCAAGGTGCAACTAGGATCGAGCCAGGGGCGTGGGCGGCAACCCCGATCCCCATAGGAAGGTATAATCGGGCGTCGCTGGCATCAGGGCAGGAGCAGCAGAAGCAACATGAAGCCGGGCCTTTTATGATTGCCATGGACCCTAGGAGACGACCGAAACAGGCTGTTGGAGAATGCGACAGGCCTGTTGAGAACATGTCACGGCGGACGGTATTCGAGCCCACGGCCATCTTTGGAGCAGTTGTGGTGGTGGTTTGCGGTAGAAATCGTCGGCCCATTCAGTCAGAGGCCTTTGGGGAAAGCGTAAACAGTCCCCTCAAAACATGACGCCGCTCTTCCCTGAGGTTAAACACCACTTCTTCCTGCCTCCTCTGAATCCTCTGGTCGGAGCACTCCGCCATCCTCCACTGCTGCTTGGCCTTGCAGCATTTCTCAGCACAATCGGTTTCCCCGACTGCGACTCGGGAAAACCACCTCTCATCTTTCTCACTGCAGACACTCGCCCGCATCTTTGCTGCCATCGACTTACCGAGCGGAAGAACACAACATACGAGCATCAATAGCCAACAATCCAACTGCAACGCCACGATAGACCAGACCACGCTTCACGCTCGGTTTAATTCTCTTTCCCCTTCCCTGATCAGTGCCCCGGGTTTCTCGCCAGACAGAGTCCTTGACGTCCTATGGAATTCCAGGTTTTGCGTTTCAGACAATTTCCCCTCGCAGTTCTGTCGCGGCTTTTGCAAAGGTTTCGTCGAAGCGGTAGCTTGTGTGGATGGGGGAACCTTCAACGACTATTTGCAACAACGCGTTCTTCCAGCGTTGAACATGGTCCGTACGACCGTGTCAATCCCACCAAGAGACCCCGGCTATCAATCACTTTATATAGCCAGCCGCTGTCACACGACCGCAAACGACATGCTCAGCTACGCCAACAGACTGATGCAAGCGTACAACCGCAAGCGGGTTGCTGACTCACCATTCGACTTTAAGTTGGTCCGTGGCCAGTTCCACGACATGCATTGCCGGGACGTTGACGTCAAAACCGAGGATAAAGCCGAGCACCGCTCGCCCCACTTCAAATTCTACACACTACCCGGCGTCGTGGACTTTGGTGATGCGCAGCAGGAAGGCAGCACGCCCATGCCCATGATCCTCCCTCCAGCCGGCAAGGCGGACGTTGTTATCTGTGGCTTCACCAAGACGGTTGGTCAGTCACGCTCAACTCTGCTGCTCGTTCCCAGTGAGCAGATTGCTGTGGTGGTCATGACGGATACCGCCGGTCGCCCGGGTACCTCGGATCGGATTGCGTCCATGGTGCTGAAAGGCATTCTCGGCCCGCCAAACACCGAGTCCTCTTCCGCGTTGGGCACGGGAGGCGGGGGAGCTCAGGGGAATTAAAGGGGCGGTAAGGACACAATAGTTCCGAAATTGAGCATGGCAATTTCGGAAGCAAGACGCAGTGGAAAAAGAAAAAGGGGTAGCATAGCGATCGGATAACTGGTGCATCGGGAAACATGCGAAGAGGACCGGTTGGTGGTCAGGATACTACTACGACAGCGATAGATAGTGATACTTTGATAGTTCCAGCGTTGACTAGAAAAGAATCAATAATATCATTTCACTTAGGTTGCTTGCGTCCGAAAATCTTGAGATATACCCCATGCGGAACTTGAATGGGCCTTCTCGTTTCAAGACAGTTCGAATTATATTCCACAGAGGCTCCTGTGAATTGCCCAATGGCTTTCCGGCATTGTCCGGCGCGCTGTGATGAATCCAATGAAAGCTTCTCATCATGCAAGTGAGGTCTTCTACTGCGAAGGTCAGCTACACACATTTGTGATAGGCCGAATCGTCGAAGCCTCAACTTCTTATATAATCGAACAGCCCTTTTTGATCGATAAAATTAAGGCCTCTTTCCCATGCGTCTTGTCCGCAATTGCCACATAGCCTTTGCCTGTCTGCCTAGCCTGCCGCAACCAGAAGATGCGCGAGGCCGTAATGACAATCATCAGAACCGCCCGCTCCCCTAGCCCCCCGGTCAGCGCACTTCCCTTCAGCTCCAGCATAAAATCCTTTGTCAGCCTCTCCCACCCCCCAGGCCACCTCAACACAGCAACAACCTCATCTTCCGTCCCCGGCGGCGCCAGCCTCAGCAATTCGTACCCGCCGGCCACTTCCCCCCTCCGCTCCCACTCCTCATCTTCCGCCATTCAAACTCCTCGCGCAAATGACCACCCCCTCCTCCTTCCAAATCAGCAACAACCATTGACACTCAAAACCCAACCCCTTTCCCTCCCCCTACCCTCCTCGCAGCCATCGCCGTCGTCGTCATCTGTCCCGCCGTCACATCCGGCCCGTGCTCCACCAGCGGGAGAATCACCACCGATCGCGGATTGAACGCCAAAAAGCGCGATGCATGTCGCGACTCGGCGCCCGCCGCCGCAAGCACGGCGTCTTCCTTGTTGGGGCCTTTTTTAGGATTATGCCGGGACGGGTGCCGAGTGGGAGGTGGGGGACGAGGCCTGTGGAGCGGGAAACGGTGAAGAGGATGGGTAGTTTATTACTATCCGAAAGGACGCCGCTGGAGAGGTGGAAGACCTTGAAGGTGTTGAGGCTGAGGGTGTAGCTGTATGAGGCTATTATGGTGGAGGGCAAGGGGTAGTGGAGGACGAAGGGGGGCTGGAGTTTGGCGGGGGTTGCGTTGTTGTGGATTGGGGGATGTTGCGGTGCCTGTGATTCTGGCTGGTGAGGGCGGGATTGGCTGCACAAGACGCTAAGGCGGAATAAGGAGGCGAAAGCGAAAGCCGGCAGACGTTCCCCCACGTCCGAAATACAATGCGCAGTCATTGGTTCAGGGATGATAGACCTTCCGTGTTGACGATCCGTCCTTCCAACATCAGCAGGGAAAACGTATGCAGGCTGCTGATGATGCACGCGTGGACCCAGACCCGTTCATAACAGTCTGTGGCGGTTTTGTTTTTGTTCCACAGGATCCTGCGTAGTGTGTCTCGTTTCACTACCTACAGTAGTGTTACATTCGTCTTATACAACTGCTGGTCCCAGAACCTCTAAACCTTGTTACAAGGGAACGTAGCATGCCTATCCGGCTTCCGGAACCGGAGATCCCAGTTATTCATCGCCTCCTGGGCACTGCAAACAGGAATTGTTACAAACCCAGGAGCCCAGACGTCGTCCTCGAAAAGCTCATGCATCGAAGGCTCGTTGTCGATCCGAGCCCTGCCGGCTCCATTCTTCTTCCCGTTGGCTTCCCACGTGCGGATGGTGCTGTTATTCCTCTTGTTAGACTCCGTTCCATTGTATGAGGTGTGAATACTGCAAAGGGGGGAAGGCTTACCCAATGAGAACATCATCCCTGCTGACTTGGTACGGCGTCCTGCCATTCAAGAGGTCCATACTAGGAACCATGCTGAAGGCTCTCTGGTAGCACGCGTGGGTTGGGATACAGCCAGAATCACAGATCTCCATGTTGCATTCCAAGGCCTCGCCTTCGGGGTGGGCGAGGTAATAGATGCGATTGTTGTAGCAAACCCCGCTCTTCTGTGCGGTATTGTATGATAGGTATTTCGGCGACAACGGATCACGGTTGTCGCATGAGACTCCCGTGTCAATGATAAAGGCGTTGATGTGCGAGGCAGCCCACACGGCGGGGATGGCAAAGGCGTGGTAGGTTTTGATGATAGTGTTCTGGAGAGCGGTGTACGACGGGAATTTGGGCGGACCGCCGTTGCCATTGCCTCCATCGGATCCGGCAAGGAGCTTTCCATCGGAAATCATTCTGGTCAGGGCGTCAATACTTTCAGGGGATCCGTCGAAGAGCTTGTGTACGGCGAGTTCGGTTGAAGCGCTCCACGCGAAGATGGTTTGACCGAGATACTGGAAGAATTGGTTTTTGGCCTCGGGCGACCATGCTTCTCTGTAACATTACTAGGTTAGCAGGCAAAGGGGTCCGTCAGGGGCTGCTATCACGTACTCGCCACCCCCATGATTACTCAAGACGGTCTTAGCAATTGAACCAGCCTGCCACACGGCTGCCAAAGCCCCGTCTTCGATGTTGTCGGCATTCTTTGGGTTGGCTAAGGTGTAAGGTGTCGACTTAAAGACTATGTGTTTCGAAGTGAAAGCGTCAGTTTCCAGCGTCAAGTTTGAAGAAGCAGGAACTTAAAGACTTACCTCCATTGAACCACGCGCTACTGCCAGTCACAGCACCGAAAATGATCAGATCCATAAGGATAGATAGCGCCTCACTCTCATCAGGAGGCGCTACCTTGCCAAAGTTGTCCGCTAAAGCGCCAAGCCTACCAGTAAGAATACCACCGGTCGTAAGGATTGCGCTGTGGTAGTTTTTGAAAGCCTATTTGGACAGCGACTGTAAGCAATTTTCCTCTGTGGCACTCCGACGGAGGACAAGATAACTGAAGGATGACATACCTGGTGTATGAAGATGAGCGAGTTGAGCACCTCAAAGCCAACAGCCCCAGACTGCTTGCCAATATGACACTGCACTGGTGTATCCCAACCTGCAATCAAGACCGTTTCGCAACCAGATATTGGCGGCCCATTGAATGTGTTGAAGATCGATGTACTAAACGTCATGTCCCCTTTGTTAAGTTCTTCCCATTCCTTGATCGCATTGGCCCAGGCGTGATCGCCGTCGAGCATCCGCCACCGGTCGCGGGGATTCAGCTTAGTGTTAAATTCGATGCCAGGCGCATCGCAAGGCTGCTCTGTCCAGTTTCCCGTCTGAGGTCCATAGAAATCAGCCTTCTTATCGCCCGTCGCCTTGGCCACCCTTTTGTAGTTAAGCCAGGCTGCATCGTCTGACACGCTTTTTCAAGGCGACGGGCGGTCTCGCATGGTATTGTTGCAGGTCGACGGCCCAGTCTGAAGTGCCTCCCAGACTCAGACCGGTGTAGCGTGATGTCCGTGCCGCCTTCACGTTACCGTCCATCCAGCTCGCCCACTGATCGTTGTCATCTAGTTGGAATACCCTGTCAGTACCTGTAGTGGCAACTTGTCTCTTTAAATTTTGGCAAGGAAAGCTGGCAAGAATTTGCACTTACAGACGAGAACGTTCGATTCACTGCCCTTGTCAATGTAATTGTGCTGGACACGCGTCTTGTCCACAATAATCTCTTGGAGTTCGGCATCGGAGATATAGCCGCGTTCACCTATGCAACGGCCCGGTGAAGCTCCGGATAGCTTGCCTGTGAAGAGGCACATGTCGCCGTAGCAGCTTGGATCCACCATCTGGAAGACTGGAGCATAACTAGTCACACCCACAACAACTTTGTTGGACGGGACTCCTGCTTTGGTGACCATTGCCTTGAATTAGTTAGCATGACCTTGAAGGTAATAATTTCGAGCTTAGACATCAATATGGGAAGCCTAGACTTACGAGAGCATCCATGGTCTGTCATATTGACCTGGCTGCGCAAGCAATTGCCCTGGGCACAACCTGGCGAGGTCCATTTATTGGCATAATCCCACTGTCCATGCAGATCGTATGTCATAAAGACGATATAGTCGAGGAACTTCTCCATATTTTGGATGGGGTATTGCTTCAGATAGTGGAAGGAAACCGGCGCAGCAATCGAGACTGACTTGTCCTTCAACTCGTCCTTCAGCATGGAAAGGTCTCGGAGATAGTCTTGGCTTTCAAGGGCCCCACCTGGTGGTAGGTCGGGGATGTCCAGAGTCCCTGGGTATTCCCAGTCAATATCGACGCCGTCCAAGCCATGATCATTGATGAATTTAGCAATGTTCTTCACTGTCGTGGCGCGATTGGTTCCCGTGAAGGCGTTGCGGAAAATGGCGTAGGTAGCAAGGCTGGCAGAGAAATCCCACCCACCAAACGCTAGGATTCTCTTGACAACCTTCAAGGTCTTAAACCGTTGAAACTGAAATTTGGTTGATTCATCCGGGAGTTTAACCTCGAACTTAGGTGTGAGGAGCCCAAAAGCAAAGTGGATGTGCGTATACTTGGACGAGTCGATTTGCGTAGCGTCCATATTGAGACACTCCCGGCCAAGATTGTAGCCCTGGAAGTAGCCGACTTTCCGGAACACAGCGGGAGGGCTGCTTTGTTTCAGCTCCATGCCGCAGTTTTTGAGAGACAGACCTTTTTCTCTCCTTCCTTGGCAATGGTGCAAAACTCAGCTGTCGTTCCGTAGTAGCC
>Ga0247780_1001277_pt1 | contig 16141 bp, 17 predicted proteins | sample UWRJL079202R5_FD_179927 | JGI IMG/M metagenome (GOLD analysis project Ga0247780, IMG submission 179927) | Plant litter microbial communities from Arlington Agricultural Research Station in Wisconsin, United States - UWRJ-L079-202R-5 | ecosystem: Environmental > Terrestrial > Plant litter >... | reverse complement strand
CGGCTCTCTGGACCCGCCGGCTGGAGGACTCGACGCGCGCTCTCTCGCCGCCGCCACCGTCGCCGCGATCGGTCCCGGCACCGCACGCGCCCTCGCCGAGCACGGCATCGCCGCCGACGTCGTTCCCGAGCGCTTTGTCGCCGAGGGGCTGGTCGAGGCGCTCGCCGGGATTGAGGTCGAGGGCAGGCGCGTCCTCATCGCCCGCGCCGCCGAGGCCCGCGACGTCCTTCCCGACGCCCTGCGCAAACGCGGCGCCGAGGTCGACGTCGTCGCCCTCTACGAGACCGTGCGCGTACAGCCCGACGCGGCCGCCGTCGAGGCCGCCCAGGCCGCGGACTACGTCACCTTCACCTCCTCCTCCACCGTGACCAATCTGACCGAGGCCCTCGGCGACCGCTTCCCCCGCAGCGCCCGCATCGTCTCCATCGGCCCCGTCACCAGCGGGGCCGCCCGCGCCGCCGGCCTCGAGGTCCACGTCGAAGCCGACCGCCACGACATCGACGGCCTCCTGACCGCCCTCCTCGCGGACTCCGCAAAGTGACCGCGGACGCTTTTTGTAGCCCTGTGGGCGACAAAAGGCATACGCGGTGAGCTTCGGAGCTCCGCACCGGCATTTCGCTCGTACGGACTCGACCAATACGCGCGCTCGTGAGCTGGCGGCGGCGGGCGCGCCGCACGGGACCGTCGTGACCGCTGCCGAGCAGACCGAGGGTCGCGGCCGCCAGGGGCGCACCTGGACCGCCCCGCCCGGCAAGGCGCTGCTCTACTCCGCCCTTCTGCGCCCGCTCGACGAGCGCCACCTGATGCTGCCCCTCGCCGTCCCCCTCGCCGTCTGCGGCGCCGCCGAGGAGCTGCACCCGGGCATCGAGTGCGCCGTCAAGTGGCCCAACGACATCTGGCTCGAGGGCCGCAAGCTCGCCGGCGTCCTCGTCGAGGCCCGCCCCCAGGATGGCTGGGCGGTAATGGGCGTAGGCCTGAACCTCTGCATAGCTGCGGAGGAGTTCCCGCCCGACCTCCGGGACAGGGCAACTTCGCTTTTCGACCCGAGCAATGGCTTCGTCGCGCCCTCCGACCCGAATGAGGGCAGTCGGGATGGGGGTCGCCGGAGCCTCCCCGCTGTTGCTCCGCCGACCCCCATCCCGACTGCCCTCTCCGCCTCGCAGGTCCTAAGCCGTCACTTAGACCACTGGGTTGAGGTGGACCACGCCACGGTCCTCGCCGCTTGGCGCGAACGCGACGCCCTCCGCGGCCGCAAAATCTCCTGGGAGGACGGCTCAGGCGTCGCCGACGGCGTCGACGACCGGGGCTTCCTGCTCGTCCTCACCGCCGGCGGCGACCGCGTCGCCCTCGGCGCCGGTGAGGTCCACCTTCGCCTTTGAGTCCTGTCCGGCGTCGCCGTTCTGGGCGCCGCCTTTGCGCTTGCCGCGTTTCTTGCGCCGCCGCTTCCCTCCCCGCGGGAAGTTGCGCAGCAGCTCGCGGGCGACCGCCGAGGGTTTCCGCGCCATCCGCATGCGGGCGCCGCGCAGCACCTCCTCGCCCTCGGGCGTGTGCGAGACGGCCGCCGCCAGCAGCGACACCGCCAGGCGCCGGTCCTGTTTGCGCGAGGCATGCACGAGTCGCCTCGCGTTGCGCCCGTGCGCCCGCCCGGAGGAGTTGACCAGCAGGCCCAGCAGCCGCTTCGTCTCCGGCCAGCGCTGCACCGCGTACTCCTCGTGCAGCTCGCGGGTGTAGGAGGCGAGGCGCCAGACCCAGGCCTGCGCCTGATCGCGGCGGCCGATCCGCTTGTCGACCAGCGCCTGCAGCAGGCACTTCGTCCCGGCGCGCTTGTCCTCGCGGGTCCAGGTGCCGACGATGTCGATCGCGTCGTCGAAGGCATCCGGGTCGCCGAGGTCCGCGATCTCCCCCAGCGCTTTCAGCCGCAGCTGCGAGTTGCGGTTGCGCTGCACGCAGGTCAGGAGGAAGCGGCGGCGCAGCTCCTTGGTCTTGTCGTTCTGCAGCATCGCCCGCGCCCGGCGCCAGCCCTGGGTGTTGACCCGCGCCCCGGCGAGCGCCGCCCAGGCGTGCTGCTCGGGATAGTCGAGATTCTCGACCGCGATCCGCCAGATCTCCCGTTCCAGCACCTCCATGCGCTTCTCCTCGACGTCGGAGACCGGCACGATCCGCCGCTCGACCCGGACGCGGCGGCCGCGCCCCCTCCGCACCGGCCCGACGACGATCGCGCCGCCGCGGTAGACGTCGCGATCGAGCAGGCTGTGCAGGGTGACGATCGACTCGTCGTGGGTCGTCGCCGGGTGCACGAAGTCGATCACGAGGCCCGCCTCCTTGCCCGGCGCCCGGCGGGTGACGCGGCCGACCCGCTGCTGGTAGATCCGGCGCGACGCGGTCGGCGCCAGGTGCATGCAGATCGTCGCCCGCGGCGAGTTCCAGCCCTCCGCCAGCAGCATCGCGTTGCAGAGCACGTCGACGTCGCCGCGTTCGAAGCCGGCGAGGATCTCGGCCAGCTCGCGCTTCGGCGTTTCGCCGGAGACGGCCTGGGCGTTGATGCCGGCGTCGCGGAAAGCCTTGGCGACGTTCTTGGCGTGCTGGACGCCGGCCGTGTAGAGGACTCCCGGAACTTTGCGGAAACGGGTCTTGTAGAGGTCGGCGATGGCGACGTTGAAGGGCTCCTGGTCGAGCAGCGCCGCCAGCTCCTCCTGGTCGAAGTCCTGGTCGACCTCGCCTTTTCGCAGCGGCACCTTGGCGATCGTGCGCACGCCCGGGCCGGGCGGGATCCGCAGGCAGCGCAGCGGCGAGATGACGCCGCGGCGCGCCGCCTGCGCGAGGTCGAAGCGCGAGGTCTGGGTCGGGAAGAGGTCGGCGACGTGGCGGGCGATCAGCGCCCCGGTGGCGGTCATGCCGATGAAGACCGGCCCGGGCCAGGCGCGGATGCAGGCGCTGGTTTTCTCGCCGAGGGCGGTGTGCGCCTCGTCGCAGATGACGATCGAGTAGGCGTCGGAGACCTTCTTGTGGTTGCGGACGAACCACTGGTAGGTCTCGACCGTGACCGGCCCGTCTGGATCGTCGCGCCCGTCGAGCAGCGGCGGCCGCAGCCGCTCCTTGTAGCCGCGGTCGGAGATCTCGCCGATGAACTGGTCGACCAGGTTGCGGCGGTGGGTGAGGATCAGCACGCCGCCGGTCTTGCTGGCCTCGATGAAGCCGACCGCGGCGACGGTCTTGCCGGCGCCGGTCGCGTGCTCGAACCAGAAGCGGCGGGCCGCCCCGGGGTCCTCGGGCGCCTCCTCGACGACCTCCTCGTCGTCCTCGTCGGCCTTTTCCTCCCAGTCCTGCGGCTCCTCGTCGGGCGCCAGCTCCTCGTCGTCCTCGAGGTCCTCGTCACCATTCTCGTCGGCGTCCGCGTCCTCTTCGGAGCTCGACTTGGAGGGCGCGTCGCCTGCGCCCACCTCCGCGCCGTCGCCGTTGCCGTTCTCCTGCGCGGTGACGACCTGCTGCTCGGCCATCAGCTCGGCCAGCGTGCCGGAGAGCGCGTCGACCTGGTGCGGGTTCAGTTCGGCGCCGTCGAGCAGCTTCGGCGGTTCGTCGGCCAGCAGCCGCTCCAAGCCCAGCAACAGCGAGAAATTCCGCCGCCACTCGATCGAGGGGTTCTCGGCGCCGGCGTCGAGCTCGCCCAGCGCGGCGTCGAGGGCGCGGCGGCGCGCCGTACCCGGGGCCAGGGCCTCCGGCCCTTCGCCGTCGAGCAGGAGGGGCTCGCGGGCGAACGCCGCCGCCCGCTCGATGTCGGCGCTTGAAGGAACTGCCGCTGCCGCGGCAACGTCGCTGGTCTTGGCCATAGAAGGCTTCTGGGTCCGCCCCCGCCGAGCGCGAGACAGCCGGCTGGAGGCAAGTGAACGAGGGCTGCGGGGAGTCGGTATCCCTGTCCCCCGGAGATCTCAGCGGCTCGCATACGACGAACCGAACATACGTATTGTAATCACGGATCAGATGACCAAGGGACGAACCCTGTGCATAACCGCGCTGGCGCTGGCGCTGACCGTGCTCGCGGCGGCGGGATGCGGCGGCGGGGACGAGAGCGGCAGAGGGGCTCCCCCGGACTACGAGCGCGCCCTGGCCGGGGCGCCGGCGCCGCTGGCGGCGCTGCACGATCAGGCGAACGATCTGCTGCCGGGTGGAGTCGACGCCTACGAGAAGCGGATCGCCTCCCTGCGCGGCTACCCGGTCGTGGTCAACGTCTGGGCCTCCTGGTGCGGGCCCTGCCGGTTCGAGTTCCCGGTCCTGCAGAAGCTCTCGGCCCGGTACGGCAAGCGCGTGGCCTTCCTCGGCATCGACTCCCAGGACGACGCCGACGCCGCGGCGACCTTCCTCCGCGAGGAGCCCGTCCCCTACCCCAGCTACAGCGACCCCGACGAGGAGGTCGCCGACTCGATCGGCGCCTCCCTCGGCCTCCCCGATACCGCCTTCTATGACCGCGACGGCAAGCTCGTCCACCTCAAACAGGGCCCTTACGCCGACGATTCCGAACTCGAAGACGACGTTCGCCGGTACGCGCTGCAGGGCGGATAATCGAACGATGGAAGCGTTCGTCCTCATCGCCCTCGCCGGCATCGCCCTGCTCCTCGCCGAGTTGCTGCTGCCGACCGGCGGGGTGCTGGCCGCCCTCGGAGCGGCCGGCCTCGTCGCCGGCGGCATCGTCGCCCTCGGCTCCGACAGCAGCGCCGCCGACTACGTCGGGCCCGGTCTGATCACGCTGGGGATCCTCTCCGCGGTCAGCTTCTACTTCGTCGCCCGCAAAGTCCTCGACGCCCACCGCGGCCGACCGGTGCTGACCGGCACCGAGGAGCTGGTGGGCGCCAGCGGCGAGGCCCGCTCGACGATCGATCCCGAGGGGAAGGTCTGGCTGGAGGGAACGCTCTGGGGCGCGCGCCTGGCCAGCACCGAGAGCCCGGCGCGACCGGGGGATAGAGTCACCGTCGAGGCGGTTGACGGGCTGACCCTGGTGGTGCGCCCGCAGCCCCGGTCAGCGCAGGCGAACGGAGGAGGCAGCTGATGGAGGTCGTGCTCGGAGTCATCGTCGTCCTCGCCTTCTTCGCGCTGATCGCGGTGGGCATGTCGGTTCGCGTCCTGCGCGAGTACGAGCGCGGCGTCATCTTCCGCCTCGGCCGCCTGATCGCGACCAAGGGGCCTGGCCTGATCCTGCTGATCCCGCTGATCGACCGCATGGTCAAAGTCGACCTGCGCACGGTGACGCTGAACGTCCCGCCGCAGGAGGTGATCACCCGCGACAACGTGCCCTGCCGAGTCAACGCCGTCGCGTACTTCCGCGTCGTCGACCAGAACCGGGCGGTGGTCGAGGTCGAGAACTACCTGCTCGCCACGTCGCAGATCTCGCAGACGGCGCTGCGCTCGGTCCTCGGCAAGGCCGAACTCGACCAGCTCCTGGCCGACCGCGAGCGCCTCAACGAAGAGCTGCAGAAGATCATCGACGAATCGACCGAGCCCTGGGGCGTGAAGGTGACCGCGGTCGAGATCAAGGACGTCGAGATCCCCGAGCAGATGCAGCGCGCGATGGCGCGCCAGGCCGAGGCCGAGCGCGAGCGGCGGGCCAAGATCATCAACTCCGAGGGGGAGTTCCAGGCGGCCCAGAAGCTCACCGACGCCGCCGACATCATCAGCACCAACCCCGCCTCGCTGCAGCTGCGCTACCTGCAGACGCTGCTGGAAATCGGCAGCAACCAGAACACCACCGTCGTCTTCCCCCTGCCGATGGACGTGCTCGAGCCGTTCGTCGGCAAAGGCGCCGCGGGGCGCGCCGCGGGTACCGAGCGGCCTCCCCGGCCGCCGGCGCCTCCCGAGGCCCCCGCCCCCGCCGAGCCCGACTCGGACGACCTCCCCCCCTCCCGCTCCTGAGCGCTCCCGAGATCCGCATCGACCAGCTGAGCGGGCTGAGGACCCTCCTCGCCCCCGGCCGGGCCGACCGCCCGGACCAGTTCGGCTCGGCCGCCCCCGACGCCGACGACGCGGCGGCAGAGGCGAAGCGGGACAGCTGCCCGTTCTGCGAGGGCCGCGAGGACCGCACGCCGCCGGAGCTGTACGCGCTGCGGACGGAGGAGGGCGCCGCAGACGGGCCCGGGTGGACGACGCGCGTGGTGCCGAACCTCTACCCGGCGCTCGCCGATCCGTCCCGCGGTTCCGCGAGCATGGGCGACGGGCAACCCCGGGAGGCGCCGGGCGGCGCCGAGGCCGGGTCCTTCGCCAGCAGCGGCGACCCCCTGCTGGCCTCGCGCCGTGCCGGCGAACCGGACCTCTTCTCCGCGCGACCGGCAAGCGGCGCCCATGAGGTGCTGATCAACTCGCCCCGGCACGTCACCGCGATGTCCGAGCTCGGCGAGGAGCAGTTCGCCGCGGCGATCGCCACCTGGCGCGAGCGCATGCGCGCCCACGCCGACTCTCCCTACGTCCAGCTGATCGTCAACGAGGGCGGGGGCGCCGGGGCGTCGCTGGAGCACAGCCATGCCCAGCTCTACGCCCTGCCGTTCGTGCCGGCGGCGGTCGCGCGGGAGCGGGAGCGCGCCGGCGCCTACGCGGAACGAACGGCGGGTAGCGGTCTGCTCAGCGACGTCCTGGTCGAGGAGGTGCGGCGGCAGGAGCGCCTGGTCGCGATCGACGAGGAGGCGGCGCTGATCTGTCCCTGGGCCTCGCGCTCCCCCTTCGAGCTGCGGGTCATCCCCCGCCGTGAATCGGCCAGCTTCGCCGACGACGGGGCCGGCGCCGAGATGATCCGCACGGCGATGCGCGTCCTCGCCAACCGCTTCGACGGCCCGCCGGAGCTGAACCTCTGGGTTCGCACCGCCCCCAGCGGCGCCGACCGCTTCCACTGGCACGTCGACATCGCCCCGCGGCTCACGATCAAGGCCGGCTTCGAGCTCGGGACGGGTGTCGACATCAACGTCTACCCGCCCGAGCGGGCCGCTGCCGACCTGCGCGAAGCGCTGCCAGACTGACGCCCGTGCCGCCCGATCCGCGACCTATTCCCCGCTTCATCGCCGACAGCACGCAGGAGGGGATCCCCCACGGACGCTTCGCCGAGCGGTTGGCGAAAGCATTCGGCGAGGCCGTCGAGGGGATCGGCGATCTTCCCGAGGGCGCGGCGCCGCCCGACCGGATCGACTGGTTCCCCGAGCGTGCCTGGGGCGGCCGCGTCTGGATCCCCTGCTCCGCCCACAGCGAGAGCGCCGAGGGAAGGCTGGAGCTGTTCGGCCACGTCTCCTACGTGCAGCCGCCGGGTGAGGACCCGTCCGACTTCCGGGCGAAGGCTGACTTCACCGACGTCCTCGCCGAGCACAACCCCGACTGGCGCATCGACCTCAACGACGACGTGATCGGCCGCTGGCGAGGAGAGAACGGCCGCGCCGGCGCGGTGACCCTGGTCTGGGGACGGCCGCTGGTCCGGGGGGCGGTCGCCGCCACCGCGGAGCTCGAGGCGGAGACGGTCGACCAGGAGGAGATCTCGAAAGACCGCTTCACCCTGATCGCCCTCGACGCCCTCGAGGGCTATGGCGACGAGATCTTCATGCAGGTCAAGCTCTGGAGCCGCCGCGCCCAGGAGCTGGCCTCCGAGAGCCTCTACGGCTGAGCCAGGACCTCCACCCGCGCGGTGACGCCCGCCCGCGCAAGCCGGCCGTCGAAGGTGACCAGAGGCTCGTCGAGCATTTCGGCCAGCGCGACGTAGAGCCCGTCGTAGAAGCTGACGTTGTCCCGCAACGCCCAGGCGTGGTGGATCAAGACCTCGTGGGAGATCCGGCGCAGCGGGAACTCATCGAGCAGCCAAAGGGCTTCCCCCGCTACCTCGGCGTCGAGACCACCGAGGTGCACAGCCCTGCGCAGCGCATGCCCCACCTCGGCATCGACGAGGTGGGGGGCCCAGAGGGCATGCTCTTCGGCGAAGAGCTGCTCCTCCGCGACCCCCGCGTGCTCGCCGTCGGCGAGGAGCTCGACCAGCACCGATGCGTCGACGACCGGCATCAGTCGCCGCGACTCTCGCGGATGATCTCCACGATCATCTTGGTGCTGAGCCGGGATGGCCCGCGGGTCCGGTTCCTCTCCGCGATCTCTCGCAGCTTCGATTTGCCGGCCACGTACCCGAGCTCTCGCTTTATGTAGTCGGACAGGGTCATGCCCTCGGCGGCGGCCCGGGGCTTCAGCGCCCGGTGCATCTCGTCGGGGACATTCCTGACCTGAATCATCTTTGACATGTCCTCTACATTAAGGCGTGCGGCGGACATGTCCACTACCTGGGCTCCTCTCATGCACGAGATCCTGCCGGCCGCGTCCGCACGCGTGGCGCGTCATCTGCTCCAACTTCGACACCGAACTCGCATCTGAGCGAAAATTCCCCTCCCGCCCCGATAGCTCAGCTGGATAGAGCGATCCCCTCCTAAGGGATAGGCCGCTGGTTCGAATCCAGCTCGGGGCACTTCCTTGCAACGCGCCGCCCGCGAGGGTGCAACTTTCCGGGTGCCGGCCCGGTTGTAGCGAGAGTGCAGCGAGTGAACCGACCCTCTTACGCCCGGGCCGCCGTCGCCTGGCTCGGAATTCTCGCGACCGCGCTCGCCTGCTGGGCGGCCGCGCCGGCGCTTGCCGCCAAAACCATTCACTTCGAGGGCCAGCGCGTCGAGGCGCCCCGCTCGTGGCCGGTCTACCGGCTCGGCGAGCATCCCCGCATGTGCGTGCGGCTGGACCGGCGCGCCGTCTACCTGGGGACGCCCGGAGCGAACCAGCGGTGCCCGGCGGAGGCGGCGATCGGCCGGCGACGGGCGATCCTGGTCGAAGGCGCGGGGGCGGCCGCCGCGAGCCGGAGCGCCCTGCCCATCCCGGCGCGGCCGCTGGCGAGCGCCTCGGCCGGCGGCAGCGTCTTCACCGGACTCGGCTTCGACGCCTGCACGGCGCCCTCCTCGCGCTCGATGTCGGCCTGGTCCGAATCTCCGTACCGGGCGATCGGCGTCTACATCGGCGGCCTCAACCGGGGCTGCTCGCAGCCGAACCTGACGCCGAGCTGGGTCAGCGCGCAGACCGTCGCCGGGTGGTACCTGATCCCGACCTACGTCGGATTGCAGGCGCCGACCAGCGCCTGCGGCAGCTGCGCCAAGGTCAATCCCAGCCAGGCGACCGCGCAGGGAACGGCGGCGGCCAGCGACGCGGTCGCGCAGGCAGCCGCGCTGGGCATGGGTCCCGGCAGCCCGATCTACAACGACATGGAGGCCTACACGCAGACCTCCAGCGCCACCGCCGCGACGCTCGCCTTCCTCGAGGCCTGGACCGAAAAGCTGCACTCGCTCGGCTACGTCTCCGGCGTCTACAGCAGCAGCGCCTCCGGGATCGAGGACCTCGTCGATCAGCTCGGCACCGGCTACGTCCTGCCCGACCAGCTGTGGTTCGCCAACTGGAACGGAGACGCCGACGCCACCGACCCCTACGTCCCGGCCACCGCCTGGGCCCAGCACCAGCGCATACATCAGTACCGGGGCGGCCACGACGAGCGCTACGGCGGGGTGACGATCAACATCGACAACAACTACGTCGACGGCGCGACGGTCGGGAACGCGGCGCCCACCGCCGCCAGCGAAGACCCGATCGGCGCCTTCGAGGTCGCCGGCTCGCCCGCGCCCGGCCACCTGCGGGTGCGGGGATGGGCGCTCGACAAGAACGCTCCGACGCTGCCGCTGGCGATTCGCGTCTACGTCGGCGGCAGGGCCGGAGCGCCGGGTGCGCTCGCCCACGAGCTGGGCCCGGTGGCCGGCGTGGAACGGCCGGACATCGGCGCCAGGTACCGGGCCGCCGGCCCCCAGCACGGCTTCGACACCAGCTTCGCGACCGTGAAGTCAGGCCCGCAGCCGGTCTGCGTCTACGCGCTCAACACCGGCCCCGGGGCCGATCGCCTGCTCGGCTGCAAGAACGCCGCGATCCCCGTCGCGGTGACGCTTTCGAGCCCGCGCGCGACCCCCCGTGGCGTCCGCGTTCGCATCGGCTGCGCCTGGCCGACGGGAACGCAATGCCCGGGGCAGCTCGCCCTGCGCGCCAAGCTCGAGGTCGCGTCCCCGCGCAAGCGCGGTCGCCCGGCCCGCAGCCGCCTCGTCACCCGCTCGCTCGGCCGCCGCGCCTTCCGGCTCAGCGGCGGGCGCTCACACGCCTTCACGATCCCCTACAGCGCCGGCGGGCGCTCGCTTCTGAGCATTCGCGGGAAGCTCAGAGCACAGCTCGTCGCCGCGATCCCCGGCGGCCGCCGGGTCGTGACGCTCCCGATCGAGTCGCGCGACTAGCTCTCCCCGAGCGCCTCGCGCAGGCTCGCCAGCTCCGAACGGAGCTCGGCCAGCTCGCGCTCGAGGCGGGTGAGGCGGTCCTCGGCCGGAACCAGGTCGGCCGAGCCGGCTGCGCTCGTCTCTGGCGCCCCCGTTTCGCTCGCCGCGCTGGCCTCACCCGTCTCAGCGGCGCGGGACTCCTCGAAGCCGCCCAGCAGGTGCTCGTAGCGCTGCTCCTTCTGACCCGGCCGGCGCTCGTGGCGGACGACGTACCCGCGCTCGACCAGGCCGTCGAGCGTCGCCTCGACCGCCGCGAGGTCGGCGAAGTCGTGCAACCGCTCGCTGCGCTGCTTGAGCTCGCCGGGCGTCTGCGTCCCGCGCAGCATCAGCACGCCCAGCAGCGCCAGCTCCGCCCGATCGACGCCGAGCGCCTCCGGCAGCAGGTGGCGGTACTTGCGCGCCCGGCTGCCGGCGCCGCTGGCGAGGCGGGTCCAGCCGCGCAGCGCCAGCCGCCGCAGGGCCTCGCTCACCGTCGCCTCGTCGTAGTCGACGACCGGGTCGCGGTTGGTCGCCTGGTTGCAGGCCAGCCGCAGGGCGTTGAGCGAGAGCGGGTAGGCGTCCGGCGTCGTGCGCTGCTTCTCGATCAGGCACCCGACGACGCGGATCTCGATCGGGTCCGGCTCCATTCCTACGCGCGATCCGGTCGCTCGGGATAGATCTCGTCGATGGTGACCAGAGCACGGTAGGGAGCCTCGGCCGCCGCTTCGATCCTCTCGCCGCCGCCGGCCAGCCGGTCGACGACCGCGACCACGCCCGCGACCTCGAGTCCCTCCTCACGCACCCGTTTCACCGCCGCCGCGGTCGAGCCGCCGGAGGTGACCGTGTCCTCGACGACGAGGCAGCGCTGCCCGGCCGAAACCGGTCCCTCGACCCAGCGCTGCAGCCCGTGCGCCTTGCGCTCGCCGCGGACGAAGAAGGCGACGAGCTCCGCCCCCCCGGGGACGGCGATGGCGGCGCAGGCGGGCGGGATCGCCGCCGTCGCGGGGCCGCCGACGGCGTTCGCCCCGACGTCGGCCGCGGCTGCGGCGATCAGCTCGCCGGCGGCCCGGAATCCCAGCGGTCGCATCAGCGTGCGCCGGGCGTCGACGTAGTAATGCGCCGTCGCCCCGCTCGCCAGCGTCACCTCGCCCAGAATCAGCGAGTGCGCTCGCAGCTCGCCGAGCAGGGTCCGCTTCGCGGTCTCGAGGTCGGCCACGGCGCGCATCCTACGAGGCGCTTCTAGCCAAGCGCCTCGCCAAACCCCCGGCGCCAGCTCGGGTAGCGAGGCTCCCAGGCCAGCTCCCGCCTCGCCTTGGCGTTCGAGGCGGCGCGCAACTCGACGGCGGACGACGCCGTGGCCTTCCCGGCCACCAGGCTCGCCAGCCACAATGGAACCCGTCGCGGCGGCTCGGCTCCGAGAGCGTCGGCGTAGACGGGCAGCCACTCGCTCAGCCGGGCCGGCTCGTCGTCGGCCACGTTGTAGACACCGGGCTCGCCCCGCTCGAGCGCCGCGATCGTCGCCCCGGCCGCGCCGGCGACGAAGACCTTCACAGCCGCTCCTCCGGAGCGCCCCGCAGACGCTCGAAGCGTTCGGAGACACGCGCCAGCCAGGCCGCCCCGACGGCGCCGATGGCGATCAGCAGGGTGTCGCCCCAGCCGCGCCCCTCGCTCTTCGCCTCGCCGGTGTCGAAAGCGTGGTTGATCGCGTGGAACGCGTACCAGAGGGCTCCAGCCCAGAGAACCGGCGCTCGCCATGACGGCCGGAAAGCGGCGATGCCGGCGGCGACGCCGAAAGCCAGCACGAAGGCGCCCACGTCGCCCACGTAGTGGGAGTTCTCGATCCCGTAACTGCCGATCTCCTCGAAGAACGTGTCGGGCGCCAGCAGGGCCAGCCCGCCGGTGGCGACGTGATAGGCGGAGACGACGAGGAGAATCGCCTTCAACGCTCCTTCGCTCATGCCGGGGACCCTATGGCCTCGCCGCTGTGTCCCGCTACCAGATGAAGATGTCTTCGCCGTACTCGATCCGCTCGTAGATCTCCGGCTGATCGGCGATGAAGGTGCGCAGGCAGCCATGGCTGGCGGGGTAGTCGGGAACGGATTCGTAGCCGTGGACCGCGTAGCCGCCATAGAAGTACCAGGAGTAGTACATCCCGTGGGAGTTGTAACCCGGTTCGGGGCGGATGAACTCGTAGTGGCCCGTAACCGTCGGGGTCGAGGACTTGCCGGAGGAGATCGGGTAGATGGCGACCGCCTTGTCGCCCTCCGCGAAGACGAGCACCTGCTTCGACAGCGGCGCCTCGACGTGCTGGCCGGCGCCGGGGTGGCGGACCTGGTACCCGCCCTTGCCCGCGAAGACGCTCTCGACCAGGCCCTTGCCGGCGCGCATGCTGCGGCTCTTGTCGTTGACTTTGCGGTAGGCGAGGACGCCGCGGGCGGTCTTGCCGCCGTAGCAGCGGCCGCTGTTGGCGATGTAGCCGAGCTTGCGCATCGCCTTCTTGAAGCCGACGACGACGTCCCCACACTGGCCCTGATGCAGGGCCGGGAAGCTGACCTTCCAGCTCTTGCGGATCGTGCTGTCGCCGCCGAGCACGGCGGTCGCCTCGTGCTCGGCGCTGACCGCGTACTTGCCGTCCTCGCGGACGAGCACGCTGGTGCGGAAGCTGCCGGCGCCGCGCTTGCCCTTGCCGATCGCCAGCTTGCGGCTGAGCAGCTCTTTGCCGTCGAGGAAGAACGTGACCTCGACCCGCTGGCCCGGGACGTAGGGGGTGACGGTGCCGAAGACGGGGACCTTGCTGTAGATCTCGGCGCGCCCGTCGTCCAGCTTGCCGAGCTTGATCCTCACGGTCGCGTCCGGCACCGCCTGAGCGGGATCGCCCTTCGCGTCCGGCGCGCCTTTGCCCGCGGCCGCGCCCGCGGAAGCGGGAACGGCGAGCAGAGCCAGGAGGGCGAGCGACGATGCGAGGCGGCGGCTCACCGGCCGGATGCTACTGACCGAACAGGGCGACGGAATTGTTCAGCATGTGCAGCAGGATCCCCGGCACGATCGAGCCGGTTTTCTCGTACAACAGGCAGAGCACGAAGCCGAAAGCGACCAGTGGCGGCACCGCGCTCACGCCGGTCGCGGCGTGCAGGGCGCCGAACATCAGGCCGGCGATCAGCGCCGCTCCCACCCGCGGCAGCCTCTCCCGCAGGCCGCCGTAGAGCATCCCCCGGAAGCAGACCTCCTCCGCTACCGGAGCCGCGACCGCGATCAAGAGGATCTGCACCGCCAGCGGCCCGAACGCCTCCGCGATGTCCTCCTGTTCGGGTTCGGTGACCAGCAGCACGTAGAGGAAGGCGAAGAGGAGGTAGGCGCCCACCGCCGCCGCCATCCACTTCCAGGCGGAGCGGTCGAAGCGCCGCACCCCGAGGCGGCTGAGGATCTCCCCCATCGTCGCCGCCCCGCGCTGCGCCGCGATCGCCATCGGCACCATCAGGAACCCGATCGCCGTCGCGATCTGCAGCCCGACGTTTCCGAAGGTCGTCAGCTCGCCGTCTTCCTGACCGATCACCGCCGCCGGGATCCCCAGCACGATCCCGGTCCCGAGCGAGAGGACGACTCCGAGAACCGCCGCCCAAGGGCCCCAATTCGAGTACGGGAAGGGGCGGCGGAGAGGTAGGTTGGCCTCCATGTCGCCGGCAGTCTCACAGGTCTCGCGCTCGACGAAAACGCGGTTGCGATTCCTTCGCCGCCTGCTCTTCCTCGTCGTCTTCCTCGTCCTCGCCGCGATCGCGCTCAGCCAGTTCACCGAGCTGAAGCGGCTGGCGACCGGGGTTCTCGCCTCGACCGCGGTGCTGGGGCTGATCGTCGGCTTCGCCGCTCAGCACACGATCGGCAACATGGTCGCCGGGGTGCAGATCGCGGTCTCGCAGCCGTTCAAGATCGGCGACCTCGTCTGCTTCGACGAGAACGAGGGCCGCGTCACCGACATCACCCTCTCCTACACCTACATCGACCCCGGCGACGGCAGCATGGTGGTGGTTCCCAACCAGCTGCTGGTCGAAGGGATCGTCCACAACCGCTCGACCGAAGACACGGTCGCCTGAGCCCGGGGGCCGCGAGGCCCCTGGGTACCCTCTGCTCGATGACGCAGCGCACTCGCCGACAGCGACGCCGCGGCGGTATGGGTACCAAGCTGCTGCTCGCCTTCGGGGCCGTCTTCGCCCTGGCCGCGATCGCCGTCATCGGCGTCACCTCATGGGTCCTCGACGTCGCCGCCGACGCGCCTTCCCTCTCCAGTTGCAAGCCCGTCGAGCGCCGCGGCAACTCCACCGTCTACGCCGCCGACGGCACCAAGCTGGGTGCGATCGCCTCCGGCGAGGCGCGGGAGCCGGTGCCCCTGCGGCGCATCCCCAAGGACCTGCAGCTGGCCACGGTGGCGATCGAGGATCAGCGCTTCTACGAGCACGACGCGCTCGACTACGAGGGAATCCTCCGGGCCGCGGTCAAGAACCTCGAGGCGGGCGAGGCGGTGGAGGGAGGCTCGACGATCACCCAACAGCTGGTTCGCAACCTGTGCATCCGCGACCCCGAGCGCACCCTGGAGCGCAAGATCGTCGAGGCGGAGCTGGCGATCCAGTACGCCAAGCGGCACTCGCGTCGCCAGATCCTCGGCCAGTACCTCAACGTCGCGTCCTACGGGACGATCGAAGGCAGCACCGCGGTGGGCGTTCAGGCCGCCTCGCGGTTCTACTTCTCGCGGCCCGTCTGGAAGCTGAACCTGGCGCAGGCGGCGCTGCTGGCGGGCCTGCCGCAGGCACCCTCCGAATACAACCCTGTGCTCGATCCCGGCGCGGCCCGGGAGCGGCGCGACCAGGTGCTGCGCCAGATGGAGAAGCTCGGCTTCGTCTCGCCCGGACGAGCCGAAGCCGCGCGCCGCGCCGGCCTGGGACTGGACCTCTCCGGCGACTACTTCGAGCACCGGCAGCCCTATTTCTTCGATTACGTCGAAAACGAGCTGATCGACGAGTACGGCGTCGACACGGTGCGGAACGGGGGGCTGAAGGTCGAGACGACGATCGACCTCGACCTGCAGCGGGTGGGCCTGGAGGCGATGCGCTCGACGCTCCCGTACTCGACCGATCCCTCCGCGGCACTGGTCGCGGTGGACCCGCGCAACGGTCACGTCAGGGCGATGGTCTCGAGCTCGCAGCACGGGCGGAGCCAGTTCAACCTCGCCGCCCAGGGCCATCGGCAGCCCGGCTCGACCTTCAAGGCCTTCGTGTTGACGACGGCGATCAAGCAGGGGATCGACCCCTACTCCACCTACTACACCTCGAAGCCCCTCAGCCTCGATCTGCCCCACTGGGGCCACTGGGAGGTCAGCACCGCAGACGAGGGCTACCAGGGAACGGTCAACCTGCAACAGGCGACGGTCAGCTCCGACAACACGGTCTTCGCCCAGCTCGACCTCGACGTCGGACCGGAGAGCGTGGCGCAGACGGCGAAGTCGATGGGGATCGTGACGAAGCTGGACGGCATCCCCGCCGAGGGCCTCGGCGGGCTGCGAATCGGGGTCTCGCCGCTGGAGATGGCGAGCGCCTACGCGACGCTCGCCGCCGGCGGCATCCACCGCAATCCGGTCTCGATCGAGAAGGTGACCTTCCCCGGCGGCAGGGTCGACCGGCCGCAGGAGGCGGCGCCGCGGCGGGTGCTGCCGGAGCCGGTCGCCTACGAGGTGACGCGGCTGCTGCACGACAACATCACCGAAGGGACCGGAACCGCCGCCTACACGGGGTGCGCCGGCCAGGCCGGTAAGACCGGCACGACCG
>Ga0247780_1001276_pt1 | contig 16174 bp, 24 predicted proteins | sample UWRJL079202R5_FD_179927 | JGI IMG/M metagenome (GOLD analysis project Ga0247780, IMG submission 179927) | Plant litter microbial communities from Arlington Agricultural Research Station in Wisconsin, United States - UWRJ-L079-202R-5 | ecosystem: Environmental > Terrestrial > Plant litter >... | reverse complement strand
TCGCTTACTCAGAATCCAGAGGCTGGAGCGGTGGCTTTGCGTGGCTCGTGAGCGTGCACGTTCACCGAGTAAAACCGGATAATTCGAGTCTTTACGGTATAATGATAAACCGCAGTAAGCTTCCGCACAGCAAGTTACACTGCATGTGGCTAACTGCGAATAGGACAGCGCTAAACCGTGGGCCAGGAGGATATCATTTCGGCTCCCGTGGCAAACTCACATTAGTTCACTTCCACGCCCTTCGCTGAATGGTTGCGGAATATGGCCGACCGACTTTTGAGAGGTCGTCACTTGGGCCGGCGCAGCCGGAAGGGCTGAGGCGCTAAACAATCATTGGGCCCGAGGTGGAATGGCCCACAAGCTGTTGCAAGCTACCCCTTCTATTGGTGGAGTAAGCGAACCTATACGATTAGAGGTTGAAAAGTGGACCGTTATTTAGGGTTAGATATAGGGTTAGGGTTAATGGTATTGGACCATGCAATATTTTGGTGATTCAAGTTCGGGACATCCGCAGTCATCCCGCGCCATATGACGGTGATGAGCGAACCCACGAAACAGTGCCACCGACTCCCGGTCTGAACAGCGACGGGAGCCTTCACAGCCAAAAAACACTTGCCCTTTCCTTCAGGGTCTTCACCCATGGAGCCCGGACCACCCTCACACCTCGCTGCCCAATGCCAACCCCTGCTGTAGCCAACCTTTGTCTGTAAGTCCACATCTCGCAAAGTGGCGCTAGAATTGACCAAGTCGATAGCCGACTAAATATCCTGCTCGCCCAGCTTATCTATGGTAAATTTGGAAGCAATTGAGTAGGAAAAAGTAGTGTTGTGGTTATTGCAACGGGGAAGTGCGTCGCGGTGCGTTGGAAATTATGAAGATCGGCATGGGGGGATCGGTTTGGGGGTCTAAGCTTCTAGATAGTATCTGTAGGATGCTCGGCTCACCCCCAATCGCCCGCTTGGCAAAATCCTCTTTTGCAGCCCTCACAGAGCTCCGATTTATGCGGTGGACGGTCCAGGCTCCCTGCGTGTGCCGGTCTCTCTACGGCAATCCCTGCCCACTTCTTCAACCTGTATGCCACACGTTCAACGTAGGAATCCACATTGATATGCATTCTCCCAAGCTCGCCACATGAGACACACTCTTGGTTAAACACCTGGGCGTTGTACCCATTGTTTGGGTATTTGCGTATGACAATGCAGATCTTCTTGCTTCCCCAGCCTCTCTGCGAACTAAGACTTATCATTATTTCTTGCACAGGTATGTAGAAAGGATACCTAAATAACGTTACCAAGGAGTCACTCACCATGTATCGTTTTCGCAAGTGAATGTTCCCATAATGAAAGTAGAATATTCATCAATAGAACGTTGTTTTCCCTTAAAGAAGGAAGGTTTGGGATTGATGGAATTGCCAATGGTTCTCAATATCTTGCTGTGAAAGTGCGGGAATATAGCCACGGGGGCCTTGGAGCCGGGTATGATCTTGGATTTGGTGGGCTTTAGTTTTGTCTTAGAGCCGCCCATGATTGCAGAGACGGCCAACTAGGAGCGGCAAATAGTTTAGAAAGAGAGGGAGAGAGGGGCTCGCTTCCTGGATCTCCAGGAAACGAAAAGTGATGTATCGTATTACGTCTGCATGACACGCTGTCTGTTGATAAAAACTGACAAATCACGTAATCTAGACTGGACAAATGGTAGGCCTCAGTGAAGGCTATCTGTGCGCTTGCATGTGACGGCATCCACTGCGGTGAGGCGGTCGTCCGTAGCGTGGATCTGACTTCTGACGCCCCGGTTGTCTGCAAGAAACACACCAACCGCATCCTCGGCCAGATGGACATGTACGACGACATAACCAAGTCCAGTAAGGAATAACGAAGAATAGAAGAGGCACTCGGTTGGTTTGAGAACCAGGCCGCGTTGGCCTTCACCAAATTCAAGAAGGCGTATGCTGAGCACCAGGTGATGCAAGAGAGGGAGGGGGAGCAGGAACAGCCAGTGCTCATGGGTGCTGTATGTTTGACACGTAGCGAACGGGATTGTATTCGGAAGTTTCTCTACATTCTCAAGTAACGAGGCCTGATGGACCACCAGCGTTACAACCACCAGACGCCTGGAGCCTACGTCGCAGATGATAGGGAGCACCTGTACGAATATATGGTCGAGAAGTTGTACCAGCGCCCATTAAATCTGTGGCTCGACAATATCAAGCAAATCATCGATATGGACAAGGATTTGGAGTATAACTGGGTTTGTGAGCTTCCCGAAAGCATGTACCTGGATGACGCTATGAGGTTTTTTATGCATAGTGAAATGTGAATCTGCACGCTGGCGAATCCCGGCGACGAGTTCTTGTTAACTGATAATAGCTATAATGTATTTGAGGCACCGAATACATTCGTCAGAAACAAGTAGACGGGAAAGGTTTAACAGTCTCTTTTCGCCCCTCTATACCTGTTCGCCCCTGTCTCAGAAGCTTATGATCGTCTTACGCAGCGCCCTTCTCCCGAACCCACTTGAAGACGCGGACGACGAAATAAGGCGGAAACGAGAGATGGAGTGCAGGATGGACCTCGGTGCGTTCGGTGAAGACCTCGCTAAAATAGTTACAGTAAGGTCGTTAACGGTCGCTTGACCATGATTCCAGGATGGGACGGTGAGAAGAAGGAAGATCGGTTCTACTCGGATTCCTTTCCCATCGACCGCCGACAAGTGAACATCATCAACTCTCTCTTCCTGGGTAACCTCTGGCCTTCCACCCGTGTAATTTTTGAGACTACCGCGACGTTTGCTAGGACCTTGGAGTGGTTTCTTACCTCGCCCTCTTCCTTTGGGAGAATTCTGTCTAGCATGGAGGAGGATAGCCACGGGGAGTCGCTGCGGAAGCTGGAGGTCATCTCGCTCACTCGGCTTAATGGTGAAACCGTCTCTACCACGCTCCATATTCACGACAAGGGCCATGTGATTCATGAAGCCTTTCTTAACTGGCAAAAAACCAACCAGTGGGTGTTTAAGAAGCTTATTGTCGAGGAAGACGAAACGATCAAGGACTTTTTCGAGCAAATTGGCAAGCCAGAGAACGAGTCCTTGCGGAGCTATCTGGTGCTAGGTTGTTATCTCGGAATTCCCCTTGCGAGATTGCAAATTGTCTAAATCAAGACGCCTCGTCATTAGGTGGGTTGTAGGAAACCATCCGTAAGGATTTCGACCAGGCACAACGGATGTGGAAACTTCGGGTCAAAATCGATTCTTGGTCCCGGGGTGTGGACGAAACCATTCCGCAACGGAACCGCGACCCTGTCGAGGAAGCTTACATGAGATTGCCACCCAGTCGGTAGATTCTCTACTATAAGCTCTGTCGCCACGCACTTCTCCTCGGTGACAAATTTCCAGACCAACCCCTCGAAGGGCGGTTGCAATGCATGGGCCTGAAGATACAACCGCGAGAGGGAAGAAAATTTCCACCAAAGCAACGCGCCAGACATCCGGCCCAAGCTAGGTGCAGAGTTTCTCTTCATATTCAAGACGTTCACTGTTGGCAAATCGCAAAGACATCATGGCTAGGCTAGAGCCAGCCCCGAGAGGCTTCGGATGTGCCGCATGTGGCACGTAGTTAGCAACGAGGCGGCCTGAGCTATGCTCGCTCGCACAAAAGCAGGCCACCACTACCGCCAGCCACACTTTCGGGGATGATGAGAACACGGATCTGGTTGGGCACTCGGCTTACGCCGACTTGGCGACACTCCACGTTCTACAAACCAAGATTATCAACTCAGCTATTCTCACGGCTGATCCTGGCCTTGGCATGCACTGTCCTGGAGGAAGCTTTGCGGCTAGAAGCAAGCAAGACTAGAGTTGAAACTGTCAAGTGTCAAATGCTAGCTAATCTAGCATATCGGTACTGCTCAAATCCATGCCCATCTCGCAATTATTTACTTCGAGACCAAGGCAACCCATAACACTGTCAGCTTTACGAAAAACATTTCCCATCATGACGAGTTGGTGGTCTTTCTCGGGGGGATCGGATTAATTGATGCATATGGCGTCTATCTAGAGGGTCACGTCTTCGATAGAGCTTCGGATTTCGAGGAGGGCGCGTTCGAGGTCCTTTTGCATGCTGCCGGGGAAAGGGGAGCCTGTTGATGATGATAGCGGGACCGAGATAGATCTCGTCGCCACGCTCGTAAGACAAGGCGCCGTAAACGTGGTCAATGGTAGGTGAGTGGGACAGGTTGCAGTTGTAGCCACGGAACAACCGCACATGTGTGCACGGGCAGTTGAACGGGCATCGATTAGATACACCGGGATTATGTCAAATTTGGAACACCAAACAGTAAATGTGTATCATACACGCAATACGCAGTGTACGCTTTCCTGTTTGGGTAACCGGGGAAAGGTATTCAGGTGTTACTATGTTGTGTGTACCTGATCTTCCCTCCAGCCTTTTCCGAAAGGCAGGGAACCTTTACAATAAGAACATTAAGAAAATTACTCTCCTCTCTCCCTTGCCCTCCCCCCCCTCTCTCTTATTTAAATTAGTGTTCCATCAATCACCCCCTTAGCAATTACACCAAAACTCCTCCCCCGCTCCGCCATTCCCGCCCCAACAATTAAACCCCATCTCTCTCATCTTCCACCGGCTCATGCCAAACGTTCCTGAACTTCCATGAGTGCACTTGAACGCCCACGTGTTGCCATCGTTCCAGTGGCTCGTGCACTCGCCCCCGTTGTCGTAGCCCACGGCGGCTTTGCAACCGTCGACGCACAAGAATCCGATGCAGCCGAGATCGCCGGGGCCACCGGGGGTGCAGTCGGAGCAGAACCAATGGCAGTAGTTGTTGGTTGTGTAGCGGGACTGGCAGCTGCCACGCTTGGTGAGGGTGGGGGGGGAGTTGGAAGTGCTCGGAGCACCCTCGGTGGGGAAGGCTGTGGCGAGGGTGGTGATGGTGAGAACGAGGATGGGGTGCATTGTGTGAGCTTTCGTTGATAGTGTTGGGGTGACGAGGTTGGAGATGTCAGGGGGTGGAGATGGACTGATAGTTTTTGATGATGTTTGCGTATTTGGAGATGGGAGTGCGGTAGGGTGATGATGTGTTTCTGGGAGCTGATCAAGATCAGGCCCTGCCACTCGTATTTATAGGCCTCGCTTTCATATTCTGGGTTATGTTCCGCTAGGTTCTGTCTCCGTCTTTGCTTACCGCTGGATGCATTGCATCGAGGAGTACTGCCGTCGAGCTTGGGCAGTCCGAGCCCGTCCATTGCTCTCCATACCTAGCCACCAGAATCTAACGACAGCAGCACGTGGGTCGCGAAGAGATGAAGCTAACCAACATCTTGCATTGAGTTCCATATATCGCTAGCCCCCAAGGCTTTGATATCGTACGAGGCAATTTCCCTTTGGGAGCTGTTCCGCACTCGTGCATACAGACGGGCTTGGGTTGTAGTTTGTTCTTTTTCTGGGTTCGCTTGTTGACGATACTGAGGCTCCAGCTTTATCTCGCTTCTGGCCGCATATAGCAGAATTGGTGCAAGTTGTCGGATTAAGCTTACTTCAAGTTAGCCTACCCGCATAAACGGGAGCATTAGGGGTTGCGATTTTACCCGACGTGGTTTTGGCACAGAGTCCATACCGCAAAAGTACTTGAAGGCAGATTTCGGAAATGATTCAGCCTGAGCGCTCATTTGCGCGGCGATGCCAAGCAACGGTGGCTCCAGGACCCTTTGTTTCCCAATCACCGCCATGAGACATGGCACTCACTTTTCCCAGAAATAACTCACTAACAGTCCATTTCTATTTTCATGCTCATTTTCAGATGTCTCGCGTTGTGGTTCTACCACCACGAAGCAGCCCACAAATATAACGCTTTGCCGAAGACGAACCACTCCGGGTAGCTTGGTGGATTTAAGAAATTGCACAGGTCAAGAAAATTGTCGAAAGGGCCGAGAAGTCCAGGCTACAAGGGCCCTATTCCTTGAAAGGTGACGATCAGATTGCCCTGCTTACTCTATGCTGTCCATGCCCCATTTCTTTAACTCCTAGTCTTCAACCGTGCCATCTACATCCACCTTGATAGTCACTCCTTCCTCATGCTCGCTCCTCACAAACGGCTTCTGCTCCTTCTGCTTTGTAAGAGCACTTTTATCTCCAACATAAGGTCTCCGCTTAATCAGAATCCCATTCATAAAAACCACAACCTCATCATTTCTATTTGGTCATGAGCTACTCCTCCCACCCGCCACATTACCGGTTTCAAAACCAGATATAATACAACGAAAGGGTCGAGCTTGAACGTAAGTAATGCTAATCTCCACCGACCTTCGATATCTCGCTCTCGTGGCAACTGCGTATCTCCTTGTGGTGTACGTCTTCGCGATGACCCGCAAGCCATGGTCTGTTGCCTGCGTTCGGCAGTTTTTCTTGTGGGTGAGTATCTTGAGAGTTTTTGAGACCAACTTGGGAATTGTTTTCGTTGCTGTGTTGGCCGTGACTTGGTTTAGCGGTATTGGGTTTTGCACCACCATGACACAGGTTTTCTCCGCATGGGACTCGAACTGAAGAGTGCTGGCGACTTCGAGGCGGGTTGCGGGGATGCTTGATTTGGGAGTGTTGTGGTTTGTGAATGAATCAATACAGTGAGATTGAAGCATACCTACAATCCTCCAACCGTGCCTCCAATCATTCTTTCACTGATCAGCGAAGAGACCTTAGCTCCCCATTTGTCTATAGAAATGTCCTGCATTTCACAGTAGATTCACTCCCAAGTATTCACGCTGCAATCCTGTGGTTCGTTGTCTTGCCCGATCCGTTGCCAGTAACGCGGCAAATTAGTTGCATGGGGTTGATATGGCCCACAAAGGCCATTGTTGAAACAAGGACTTTCATTTCCAACCCTTTTTCTTTCGTTCCGCCGATCCGGTTGTCTTTGGTGATTGCTGGAAGCTGGCAACGGCGTTTCAATATCTGGAGAAAGACCAGAAGGACAATGAGCTCGTTCAAAACTAACTACATGACCCTCCCTTTAGAGCGATGGGGTAATTAGTTTTTGCTTATAAAGGGTTTAGCTCGGGGTACGGCTCATAACGGACCGTGCTGACATGTTTATCATACCATATCCGTAGACCACAGTAAGTTTCTCTTTCCGCGGCAGAATGCGCCGCAGAATGCTATCCCACAGCATCGGCGTGATCAAATTGGACCAGCTCCGAGATCGTGACAGTTCTCTGACTCCATGCGCGAAGCGTGGACTGACTTATTAAGGATCCATCCACCCGTCTTCCCATTGGCGCAGCGCCTTCACGCCACGCTGCATACGTTATTCAACTTACGGTCAGGTTAATATAGGATAAGGTAGATAGAGTAGGAAGAGCGCACCATATCAAGACAGTCAGCACTGAGGATGAATGGCGTCTCCAACCCGTCATCGGAAGTTTGCACCTAGATGCGGTACTGCACAACCTCATCGTCCATCAGTTGTCTTGTCTTCCCTGATTTCCGGACCTGAGAACGGGCTAGCGAGTTTGCGATGGTGAGGATCATGCTGGTCAGAGTGAACGAAGGGCTGAAGTCGAGTGTTGCTGTGTACGGTTCATATTTTACCCGTCTCTTGAGCGAGCTGGTCTAGTTGAAATTGGCGTCATAATCGTCAAGATGGCGCCCAAGGAGCTTTGAGACCTGGGATTGTAGTAGGTTAGCGACCTTCAGTCATAGTGACAGCGTAAAAGTAATGCATTGATATTTGGAGCAGAAAGGTGTCCTAAAAATAGCTTGCCTAGGAAGTCGACATTACAGTCGCCTCTCTTGTCCGTATTAGTGGCAAGGAAGATGGTGCAACTACCCGAGAGAGATATGCGCGCTCGGCCTGGAAGCACTCTCTCAAATGTCGACATGGTGCCGGCGAAATGCTCTGGTGGCCGAAGGGAGCACGTGATGTCTTGGAGGCTGATGCGTCTCGTTTTTTTGCGCTTCACCTCAGGATTCAGCGTGGCGCTGGCTAGTCGGCGGGGTTCAACTCGCCGGGCACCTTCTGCCTTCAGGGACCGAATCAGGTGTGACTTACGGGCACCTCCACTTCATGAGGTAGCCCCCATTAAAGGCCTAGACCACAGACATGCAAAGCTCTAGACCTGTCATTAAAACGATTTCGCTTGGCCAAGAAAACTAGCCGCCAGCCACACATGCACAATGCCTGCGTTGGAGGTACAAACAATCCACTTGCGGCCTAATTGCTAACAGGCGCCGCAACAGGTTTTCGCTGTGTTTCACGCCGACGCCGTGTCGCGCGTATCATCATCTCCACAACAACCTGATCTTGATGACCGGGCCTCTCAACCCAACTCGAGAAGCAACTCCCGCGTCATGTCTGACCCTTTTTCAATCGTGTCTGCCGCCATCTCTGTCGTCTCTACAGCATCAGACACCGCAGAGGCTCTTTCGCAGGCCATTGCCACAATTGGCAACGGCCCCGCCGACGTACGGTCGCTTCAGAGCGCTGCCCGGAATATCAGCTCGGGCATCACGCGTCTCACAGAACTCCTTCAGTCGGCGCCACAGGGACGGTCGAAATGGCCAGACGACTGGTTGACTGAAGTGGCTCGTCTCGTTGATGCCACAGGTATCGAATTCAGTGCTCTTCAGGCACCTTTATACGAGTGGAGCCAGCTCCGGATCGTGCGACCTATTGAGGCGTCATGGACCACTTTTACAGACGCCATAAGCGTCGGTCTACTGGAGAGAACAATAAGCAGATTACACACTATCGAGATTGTCATTCGGACACTAGAGTCTTCGGTTCAACTGTAGGTCCCCCACTCGCTTGAGCGTCTCACTCCTCACAACGTTTGTTTCGACTTGCTGAAATACCTCGGTTTATGCACTAATTAGACCCAAGCCATATGACATGACCGACCAGTTGCGGAGAGCCCGCGAGATGATCAATTCTCTCCAGTCGGAACAAGCTCCCAACGCCATCTCAGCACCTCCAGCACCTCCAGCATCTCCCTTTCGCTTCAGCGTTCTCGCCCAACCAGAGCCTTTGGGGCGCTCAAAGAATCCAGACCCGTTCGAGAAAGGCACTTCAGAAAGCAGCGAATCAACACCCTATGCCATGGCAAGATATCAAAGTCCACCTCTCTGTCGTCCCGCCTCCGATTTTGACGCCCACTCATTCCCCTTGAGACCCCTGCACATCAGTCGCTCGAGCCAGCAGCTCCGATCACTTCCAGGGCTCGGAGATTCTGCAACGACTCTTGAGGCTTACAACCACGATTCCAGCCCAACAATGCATAAAGCAGAGGACCAAAAGTCAGCCAAGGACAAGCGCATTGCCAACCTAGAGGCAGAGGTCGCCGAACTGAAGCGCTCTCGAGACAGCCCAACCACCATAACAGCCCCTCGTAAGCAAGAGCAAGTATTTCGCGACCTTGTGACCAAGTACAAAAACGTCAAAATACTGTATTTCGAGCTCAGGGATGAGAATGCGGTGCTCACTCGGCAGGTGGAGGAGCTGCAGAACAGCAAGAACGCGCCAGACGGCAAAGACAAGATCATCGAGGCATGGAAAGCACAATACGAGAAGCTTTCAACGGAGATTCGTGCACAACAAGACACAGATGCTTTGGTCAGTTCCTGGCGGGAAAAGTACGACTTGCTGATGGCGCTGCATTCTTCGTCCCAGGAGGAGGCTGCACGATCTGCGGAGCAGGCAAAGGTGGAGATTGAAGGTCTGGCGCTGGAGCTGCAAAACATGAAGGAGGCCATGAGAATTCAGGGAGAAGAGCTGTCCAGGGTGGAATGGAGCCTCTCGGATGCGCAGCGGAAGCTTGAGGAGCAGGAGAGAGCATCTGTCGGCCAGTCGCTGTTGTTGAATGATCAGAAGGTGTACTTCGAGCAGACCCTCGAGGGCTATCAACACCAACTGGAAGTGGAAAGACAGGAGAAGGAACGAACATTCAGCACGGTCCAACGCTTGGGAGCACTCTGGCAGGAAGCTCATAAGATCATGGGTGAGGTCGAGACAGACGCCGCTGTTAGTTATGCTAGTCAGTCGTCGGAAGGATAAGAGACGCGGACCTTTTCACTTGAACGACTGATGAAGTCAAATGGAGCCTATGATCCCTGCCCTTGAGAGTCAGCTCCACTGCATTGCCTGGTCAACCAGTGTGGACAAGAATCTACCACGATAAGACCCCTGGTTCATTCACCCAACTTGAAGCAGATGGTAGGCCTCATCGTGAAAACCACGCCAGTGGCCCGCTAGCAGGAAAACAATTTCCCGTCCAGCTTATTATCGCCCTCCCCCCCTCTTCAACAACATGAAGCAACGCTCTCTAGTCTTCCAGATCACAGTCTCAACACCATGGCTACTCAACTCACACAATGAGACCGACCGATCGAACCCATGCTGAAGAAAAAGGGGTTCACCATCGCAGGTGCCGAACTCAAATTCTTCCCGACCGGCGGGTTAGATGAACGGCTTTCAAGCGCTCATCTTCTAGAGCTCTACTCCCCTGACCGCCTCGAGCCCCAATGGAAGCGAGAGGCCGCGAAAAAAGGAGGCATTGATGTCTTCGCAGCAAGCCATTTGTGCATGGTCATCTCAGGTGGTACGGCATCCCGTTCAAAGCGACCACCCCCCTGGGAGATCTCGAAGCACTTCTTAAAGAGTCCGCACTTGCCAAAAAGGTACCCACTCCCTTGCCAACAGTCTTGTCGTCGCCAGGGCTGATCATCACAATAGTGCGATGAGGTGCATCCGACGGTGGTCAAGCTGGAGCAGTCGATGAGAAAGGATTACGAAAAGATGCGCCAGGAATAGCTCATCAAGGCCAACGACTTTGAATCCGAGCAAAATAGGCAGAGGGATGAAGAACTGCAGCGCGAAGACGAGGCCTAGTCACGACACTAGGAGAGCGAGCGAACCATAGCCTCCATCGCTTCATGGATCACTATTTCCTCACCAACGGCAAACCGGACCTGACGAAGACGACACAAGCTATCGCGGTACATGGCTTCAGTAACCGCTCCGAGCTCCATCAGTTGGCAGAACGTGTCCGCGGGCTAGAAACCAAAACCGGAGGCGGCGATGACGATGCCAAACGCGTCGTCTGCATTGGGTGGAACCGAAGTTAGGTATTCGGATTGGCAATGAGAATCGACGCCCAGTCTCGCGAGCTTGAGGGTGAGGAAATGGAGGAGCTGTGGGAGGATGCTATGGAGGAGCATAAATATCTGGTGAAAATCACCAAGAAGGAAGGGCCTAAGGTCATGTTCAGCCCCGAGCCGCAAGACTTGCAGAAGATCAAGGGCTCGTACGTCATCCACTGCGATCGAGTCCAAGAGCAGTGGCCGTCGAGGCACCTCTTCACGCTTGACATCGGCCGCACAGGTGCCCCTCGACAGCCAAAGATCGTGGCTGGCGTCTTGAAGCTGTCGTAATTCGAGGGCACGATGCTTGTAGCACTAGAAGAACATAAGAACGAGCTTGATGAATTTGCCCCTCCTGGCGATGGACACGACGAGGAGGAAGGTGAGGATGTGGAAGATGAAGACGAAGCAGGCCATTCAAGAAAGAGAAAGACGCCTGTAACGAAGGCCCGTGGTCGTGCCAAGAAGGCGAGGCCGTCTCCACGTCGGTTCTGCATTATTTTTCGAGGTCGCGAAACCGGGACGGGAAAGATCAATACGGCCATAATTGTTGGCTATTTGGAGTTTGTTGACAAGTTCTACACCCACTTCAAGGGCAAGGTCGATTTGCCGTACATGCACAAAGGTGTCGACATTGGGGGCTTCAAGGTAGCTGCAGATGCAAAGAGGGGGGCCGAGCCGTGGGATAGTTTCTCCGAGGCGGCATACTCGCATGCTGCGAATTCGAGATGGGGTCCGTCATTTTCCCATCCGCTGCGGTGTCTGTAGGAGGATGGAGGAGGTAACAACTCAAGATTGTAGGTAATTTGAGAGGATGTTGGGGGCTCGGGATTCTCGAAAAGCCAGAAAAGTTAAAGTCATAGATCAGCCTCATCATTGGAACTTGGCTGATGCAGCGGCGATGCCGAGAGGAGGGATCTTGAATTGCGTGCGAGGTGCATCTAAGTAGCGATTGGCCGGTGACTCATGCCGATCGACTTTCGTGGCAGTGCCTCCCAATCACTGGCGTCGCCAGATGTTGATGGAAGGGCGCCGCAGAAAGGAAACCTGCCCGGAATTACTGAGTTAAAACGTCGGGAAGGAGCCACCCATGACTTGACGCGACATCAATATTATTTTGTCCTTGGCCATCTGGCGATCCTTGAGACGAGATCACGCAAGCAAAGACCACCCAAAATGTCGCAGAACATCTATGACACGCCGGAGTTCTTCGCCAACTACTCCCAGATCAGGCGGTCGCGGGAGGGATTGGCCGGAGCAGTCGAGTGGCCACGGCTCCAAATGTTGCTGCCCGATTTGACCGGAGCGCGCGTTGTCGATCTCGGCTGCGGAATGGGTTGGTACTGCCGCTGGATGCGCGAGCACGGCGCCGCATCTGTCCGAGGCATCGATTTGTCGGAGAATATGTTGACCCGTGCTCGCGAGATGGACAAGATTGGGGGGCACGATGGCATCAGCTACGAGCGCGCCGATCTTGACAAAATCGAAGTGCAGCAACAGCTTTTCCCGGAGTCTGACACTAGTACAGTCGACTTCGTCTTCAGCTCCCTGGCGGTCCATTACTTTGTGAACCTGCCGCAACTCGTCCCTCATGTGCATCGCATCCTCAAGCCCGGCGGCACGTTTGTCTTCTCAGCGGAGCATCCTATCTTCACGGCACCGTCAGGCCCTGGAATCGTGGAGATCCCAGTGCCACGGCGGCAAGGGGCGGAGACGGGGGAAGAGACTCTCCGCAGAGTCTGGCCGCTCAACGACTACCAAATCGAGGGTCTGCGCGTCACCAACTGGCTTGCAGACGGTGTGCGGAAGTATCATCGCACGACGGCATCGTACATCAACATTCTGCTGGATGCCGGGTTTGAGTTGACAGGGTTCAACGAGTGGCATCCCACCAAGGAAGAGATCGAAGCAAATCCGCTTCTGGCTGCTGACCACCCAAACGACACGATCAAGCCGACATTTTTGTTGATGCGGGGGACGAAGAAAGTGCCGCAGTAGCTTTGCGGCAGAAAAAATCGGAGGGTGTGCGTGAAGGGAGGGCCGACAATACTTCGAGAACAATACCTACGGTAGACAGCGCTGCCAGAATTTCAGTTTGGGCGCGCCTTTCTGATTTTGACACATCCAAGTATCGAAGCCGAGGCGCAGTGATTGGATGAAACATTGCCCACAATCCTGAACCCTTTCCACACGACGTCATGGTCGGGTTACTCAGCAGCACTCCATCCACGACCGCGCTCCCCAATGCAGAGCTCTTTCCCTTTCAGGAGGGGAGCTCCTACCTTTAACTTGAAAGACACGAGTGAAAACCACAGCGTCCACAAGCCTACCATCGCTCTCCATCACAACAAGGCCAGACACAGACAATGGCTCAGTCCATCGAAACCCGCAACTTCTTCCCAGCTCTCCAACGCAATGTCACTCCCACGGCGTCTGGCTCAACCTTGGTGAGCTACACGTCAGACCTAGGAACCGGCCCAATCCTGACACTCATCCACGGCTATCCCCAGTCCGCATTCATGTGCGTCGCTCCCACTGCAAGACCCCAAACTCCCTTCAACTAACCTCCCCCCAGCTGGCGGTACATCGTCCCCGCCCTCCTCCCCAAAGTCTCCCTCTTCATCCCCGAACTCCCCGGCTACGGAATCAGCACCCCCTCCGATTCCCACTCCAAAACCGCCATCGGCAACGCGCTAATCTCAGCCGTGCTCGCAACCTTCCCCAACGCCTCCCCCACCTCCCCGCGTAATCTCATCCTCGCCGGCCACGACCGCGGCGCCCGCATTTGCCACCGCCTTACAGTCGACAAAGACTCCCTCCCTCCCGCCTTGCATCTCGTCGGCACCATCCTCTTAGACATCATCCCCACTAAAGCCCAATGGGATAAGTTCTCCAACCCGGATATTGCGCAGGGGTATTTCCACTGGCCGCTGCTTGCGAACGTCAACTTCGCAACGAAAATGCTAATGGCCTACGGCGGCGGGAACTGGGCGCGCGACGCAAATACGCGACTTACGGGGAGGAGTGAGCAGTCAGCGGCGCGGATGGCGGCGGATGGAGCGGTGGAGGTGTATGCTGCGTTGTTTGAGAAGGAGGAGACGTTACGATGCAGCTGTGAGGACTATGCTAGTGGGGCGAGGCCGGAGTATGGCGAGCAGGAGGCGGATCAGAAGGCCGGGAGGAAGATTGAGGTGCCGGTTGTGGTAGTGTTTTCGGCGGAGGGGCTGGGGAGAAGGATTGATGTGGAGGGAGAATGGAGGGATTGGGTTGCGGAGGGGGTGGTGTATGAGGCTGTGTCTGTTGGGCCGGGCGTCGGACATTACTTGCCGGAGGAGGCGCATGAGGTTGTTGCGGAGAAGATGCTGGAGTTTTTGGGGAAGTATGGGGGTTAATGTGCGTGGTGATAACCCTCTTTTGGTGTTTTGGAAGTTGATTTCTCTGATATATGTTTTGGACTTTATTTTCTCTTTGCGGATACATGTATACGCAGATGTGTTTTAAACCTCCGCCTTTTCAATTAACCAGGTAGGTAGGTATTCTCTTTGTCTGGGCATCTCGGATACGGCACGCAATACTAGCGCCGAATGGCAACGGGTCGCTCTCAGTTCCCCGCACCGGATATCATTCTTCGGAGAAACGGAAAGCTCAGTTCCTGTCTCCCGTCACAGCCAAACCTCTTCATTTCTCTTCGATTCATTGCCAAATACCCAGGTTCTCAAAATGTCATCAGAAGAGGCCTCGGCCCAGAGCCGCCCAAACGCCGATTATGACTTGTCGACCCCTATCGATCCCAACGCCGTTGGCTTACGGCAAAATTTGCCCGGATATGGCGATGCTCACTTTTCACTCTTCATGCGAAAGCTGTTCATCAAAGCACTGGGCTACAGCGAGGACGCACTCTCTCGGCCCATCGTTGGAGTCGTCAACACTTACTCAAGCTTCAACCCGTGCCATGCGAATATCCCGCAACTCCTCGATGCTGTCAAGCGCGGAGTACAGCTCAGCGGGGGACTGGCCATCGACTTTCCCACCATCAGCCTGCATGAGTCGTTTTCCTCGCCCACAAGCATGTATCTGCGGAACTTGATGAGCATGGACACCGAGGAGATGATCCAAGCTCAGCCAGTCGATACAGTTGTTCTCATCGGCGGTACCTGACCCTTTCGTACTCATCGTTACCAGTCTTTCATGGCAGCTGACAACCCTTGGACTAGGTCAGGGTGCGACAAGACAACGCCGGCTCAGTTGATGGGCGGTATCTCAGCCAACAAACCCATCATTCACCTCGTCACTGGACCCATGATGCCCGGAAGCTACAAGGGCGTCCGCATCGGCGCCTGCACTGACTGCCGGAACAACTGGGCCAAGTTCAGGGCTGGAACCATCGACATCGAAGACATTGCCGCCCTCAACGAGGAGCTCGCCCCCACTGTTAGTCGCAGTCCTCTTACCCCTTTTCGTGTCACACATCATAGCTGATCCCCCCAGGGCGGCACTTGCGGCGTCATGGGCACCGCCAGCACCATGGCCTGCATCCTCGTCGCGCTCGGCATGATGCCTATAAACGGAGCAACCGCCCCAGCCGTATCCTCCGCCCGGCTCCGCATCGCCGAGTCAACCGGAACCCTCGCTGTGCAGCTCGCAAAGTCCCAGCTCCGGCCGCAGACCCTCCTCACGCGTGAATCTTTCCTCAACGCCATCACCGTCCTGCAAGCCATCGGCGGCTCCACCAACGCCATCGTCCACCTCATGGCCATCGCCGGCCGCCACCCCACTATCGCCGGAACCATCACCCTCGACACCGTCGACTCCATCGGCCGCACGACCCCCCTGCTCGTCGACCTCAAGCCTAGCGGCGACAACTACATGACCGACTTCCACCATGCCGGCGGCATGCTCGCCCTCCTTCACGAGCTCAAACCCCTCCTCCACCTCTCCGCCCTAACCATCACCGGCCGCACCCTCGGCGCCGAACTCGCCCTCACCCCCCCCCCCCCCCCTCCCCCCCCCCCTCCCCCCCCCCCCCCCCCCCCC